>Ga0224722_1001511_pt1 | contig 12840 bp, 10 predicted proteins | sample Balambano_FR1_Me_FD_161646 | JGI IMG/M metagenome (GOLD analysis project Ga0224722, IMG submission 161646) | Freshwater sediment microbial communities from Lake Towuti, South Sulawesi, Indonesia - Balambano_FR1_MetaG | ecosystem: Environmental > Aquatic > Freshwater > Lake > Sediment | place...
TCGTTTTCTGGATGCCTTGACCGCAATGTCGATCAATCTCAACAGTGCTGATATTCGCAATATTGGGCTGGTGCGCTTTGACGAACAGCAGCAGAAAGCCGTGAGTCAGGAGCTAGATGGCAAAAAGGCGATGCTTGGTGACGCGACGCAAGACCCCATGCTGGAAAACAACGATGTGATTGTGATTGGTCGTAACCTAGTGGCGCGAATTAGCTACGCGCTGAATTCGTTTACACAGCCGTTCCGCGATGTCCTGGGATTTTTGCTGTTTTTCCAGTCTCTGGGCAACAGTGCGGCGAGCTTGTTTGGCCCGACGCGATCGGGTAATTAAAGGCGATTAAAAGACCCCTGAAACCGAAGACTGACCGCGATTCGGCAGGGCACTCAGGGAACACTAGGGCTGGCAATGTGAGAGCAATAACCCATGACTCCCCCCTTCATCAAGCGATATTGGATTGCCCTCGGTCGGCACAAATGGGCTGGGATCGCTGGATTTCTGGTCGTTGCCGGACTTTCAAGTGCAGCGGCAGTGCTGCAACGTCCACCCGCAGCAACTTATATCACAGAGGGCGTTCTCACCTATGGCGCACCGCCAGACATTTTTTCTGCTACCGGCTCAGCCCTGCAACAGCAGGGACAGGCAGTAACCAAAGAAATGCTGCTCTCTAATCAGGTGATCAACGCGGCACTAAAGCAGCTTGAAGCAGAAGAGATTCGGCTGTCAGAATACACTCTACTGAGCCGCACCAAAGTGACTGTGACTGGCAATGGGCAAGATACAGCAGCTCCTGCTGAGACGACAGAGGGTGAGGCGCTGCGGATTGCAGTCATTTATCAGGATGGCAGCAAAGATCGATCGCAAACGGTGACTGACCTGTTGATGAAAGCCATGATCGATCAGAGCCGCCAGTTTAATACACAGCAGTTGCGGCGCGTGATCGAAAACCTGAATCAGCTTTTGCCCAAAGTTGCCGAGGAACTGCGATCGGCGGAACAGCAGCTTGAAACCTATGTGCGGCGAGAAGGAACGGCGATCGAGGCAGCCGAAAGCGGCAGTTTGCTCACCGCGATTACCAGCACCCAGCAGCAGCAGCGGCAGATCAGACTAGCGCTAACTGGCATGACTGCCCAGATTCGCGGTCTGCAGACTCGCTTGGGCATGACCACCGAAGAAGCGTACTATGCCTCTGCCCTGAGTGCTGACCCCATTCTTGCCGATTTGCGAGTACGACTTTATCAGGCAGAATCTCAGCAAGCGCTATTTGCCAAAACGCTGCGCCCTGATCACCCGACTATGCTGGATTTACAGAGTCAGCTTGAAGTCTATGAGCAGCAGCTTCAGGCACGAGTGAGGGAGGTAGTCGGCGGCAATTCAGTAGCAGCTTCTGTAAGCCATGGCAGTGCTTCTGGAGAAAAAATGACGCCACAGCGAATTCGGCAAGCCAGCAGCCTTGACCCAGCACGGCAGGCACTTGCAGATACCCTGGTCGGGCTGGCAACCCAGCAGCAAACGCTTCAGCAGCAGTTAAAAGATCTGGTGCGATCGGAACAAGCACTTCGGCAAGAGTACAGCAGCATTCCAAACAAACAGCTTGAACAGCAGCGACTTCAGCAGCAGGTGGCGCTCAAGCAGGCTTTTTATAACCAGGTGCAGGCGCGGTTAGCCGATGCAAAACTAGCGCAGGAAGAAACCGTCGGGAGCCTGGTCGTGGCTGAGGAGCCGCAAACTGAAGAAATTAAAGAACCCAGCCTGAGCAGCACCACAATTATAGTGCTGGGCGGTTTTGTGGCTGTTCTGGTGGGTGGCGGACTGGTGATGCTAATGGGAATGATGGATCCCACGTTCTATATTGAGGAAGATATTCAGGCAGCGTTGCGCCAGCAGGAAGTCCCGATTCTCGGCATTCTGCCTTTGCTGCCAGAGGAAGATGAGTGCTTGCCCGTACTGGAAGCCGACTCCCCCTATCTCGACTGCTATGAGCGGCTGCGAACGAATCTAAAGCGAATTGGCAGCGACCCTGAAATCAAAGTCGTTTTGATTACTAGCACGCTGAGCGGAGAAGGAAAAACAGTTACAGCTTACAATCTTGCAGTTGCAGCAGCACGGGCAGGCAAAAAGACACTGCTGATTGAAGCAGACCTTCGATCGCTCTCCCAAGCCGCAGCCCTTCACCTTCAGCCTGCTGACAAGCGATTTGCGCAGCCAACCCATTACTATCGGCAGCTCGATCGCTGTATTCAAGCAGTTCCGTCGATCGATCGCCTTTTTATCGTGCCGAACCTCGCCCCTCAGCGACAGTCCGCAGCCGTTTTGGAATCAGACGAAATGCAGCACTTGATTAAAACCGCACGAGAACAGTTTGACTGGGTCATTTTAGACACGCCCGCTTTGAGTCGATCGAGCGATGCACTGCTGCTGGAGCCGCTGAGCGATGGAATCTTGCTTGTGGCGCGTCCGGGCATCACAGAAGAGGGCTTGCTGAACGAAACAACACAGCAGTTCCTGGAGTCAGAAGAAATTCAGTTTTTGGGTGCAATGATTAACGGAGCAGACATTACCGTATCAGAACTTGAGCTTGATCCTGAGCCGGAAGAAGAGCTGGTTGAGACTGCCTATCCAGAAGCCGCTTAGCGAGGGTCTGACATCAATCCTGAACACACCAAAAATCGTATTACGCACAAAGAAGTGATATATCGCCTTGCGCTTGATGAGTTAACACCCTGACTTACAGGGCGATCGATTGTTTAACCTCACCTTTCCGATAGACGCAGGCTGCGTGCATGGTAACACCCATCCCCCAACCCACGATCGGATAGAGACTCCAATAAATGCGAGGGGTTGTTGCCAGATTTAAAAGCACCAGCAGCACACTTCCAGCAATGTAGGGAATCAGGTGCAACTGAAATCCAAGCCGAGCGCGAGCCTGACGGGTCGTTTGTTGCTGCATCACCTGCTGTTGGTGGAGCCAGGCTTGTTCTGCTTGGTGAAGGACTTCAGGGGAAAGACCAACTTCAGTCGCAATGTCTAAAAGCTGTTTACGCGAAATTGGATCGCCTTGTTGCAAAATTGAGGCTTCCCGCAGGATTTGTTGAACGTCCTCGCTGCTGTAAAAGTCAGACATCTTGCTTCCTCCATCAATGTAAGTTTTGAAGTGTAAGTTTTGAAATGTAAGTTTTGCGGATAGAATCCTAATAACTAGCTGGGTTTAGCAATGCGATGGGCAGTGTGATTTGGCGAAGGATGACGTACCTTTGATACCCTTCCCTCGGTCACCATTCTGCGGTGTGCTTCTGCGACGTTGGGCAATTCATCGGTTTCCTGGAGCCAGTGCACCACCGAAGCTTCATCGCACCAGTTCAGCAGTTTTGGCATTGCCTGGTGATGTGCTCCTGTCATCATGAACGATCGCATCGCAGCTTCATCTTCCCAGGCGGTTATTGTCCAGAAGGTGAGATTGGCATCTTGCACGAGCTTGGTTTTTAGATTGCCTTTGGTTTGCCTGGCTTGCTGTACGCTTTTCCAGGCAAACCAAAAAAAGGCAGGTAGAAAGCGCACTGAGCGGAGCCGGAGCCGCGTGACTGAAATGAGTTTCATTGTTTTTTCCTGCTTGCTAGAGGATTGGTTTGCTAAACCTTGAAAGTGAACAATTTATTTAAGACGTATGTTGTCACTGTCAACTTACTTCTTAATCCCTATTAAATCGTGCTATGTTGATAATGTCAACATCTCTAAGTAACCTTTTGTGAAGCAATCGAAGTCCTCTGCTACTCCGTCTCCTGCTCCACGAAGCAGCTATCACCACGGCGATTTGCGGCAAAGCTTGATTGATGCGGCGATCGGCTTAATTCAGGAAGGCGAAATTTCTCAGGTCTCGCTGCGGGAAGTTGCGCGTCGAGTTGGAGTTTCCCACAACGCTCCTTATCGACATTTTCCAGACAAAGAAGCACTGCTGATTGCGGTGTCAGAGCAGGGCTTTCAGAGATTGCGATCGGCAACGGAACAGGCTCTGGAGCAGAGTTCTGCTGAAGGGGGGCAGCGTCTTATGGCGATCGGACAGGCTTACGTCCGGTTTGCTGTGCAGAACCCGGCTTATTATCGCGTCATGTTCAGCGCGTATGGTTGTGGACAAGATGAAGGGCTACAAGCTGCAATGGCTCAGTCCTTCGCGGTGCTGCTTAAGGTGATTGAGGCGGGCCAAGCCGCAGGATCTTTTCGGACAGACAATGCGCTGCAAATGGCACAGACTGCCTGGGCGTTTGTACACGGCATTGCAATGCTTGCGATCGATGGTCAACTGTCTGTTCCTCAGGGAGAAGCGTTCGATCGGTTCCTCCAGTTTTCGACTCGAATGCTGATCGAAGGATTTGCTGCTGCTTGAGCTAAACAGCCGCTAACGCTGTGCCAAATTTTCTTGCGAATCTGCCATGCCAAACAGTCGGCGGACGATCGGCTTCATCACTGCCGGAGCGACATGAAAAGCAGTTGACCAGAAGTTTGCCGTTCCGACTAAAACATCCTTTTTTCGATGCTCGATCGCCTTGCGAAGAGTTCGGGCAACATCTTCAGGTGTTTCCAAAAATGGACTGTGGAATGCCTTATACATAAACTCAACCCGATTTTTTGCGTCATCGCCCCGGAACAGTGCCCGTTCATAAAGCTGGGTGCGGATAAAGCTGGGATAAATGCCGCAGACGTTAATTCCTTTCGGTTCCAGTTCTGCTCGCAGAGCTTTGGTCAACCCTGTAAGCGCATGTTTGCTGGTAGTATAGGGAACCTGATAGGGAATCGGATCAAGTCCGCCAATCGACACCACATTCACGATCGTGCCGTTTCCTCGTGATAGAAAGTGTGGCAGCAAGGCATGAATCGTGTGAATATATCCCCACAAATTTGTATCTAAAATTGTATGCCAATCGTTCAGAGAGGCATCCTCAACAGGACCCATGTAGTAAATTCCGGCGTTATTCACCAGAACATCAATTTGCTCTACCTGAGCAATCGCCTGCTGTATCACCTGTTCTATCTGTACTGGATCGCTAACATCAGCAGAAATGGCAACTGCCTGCTTGCCCAGATTTCGCACTTCGATCGCCGCTGCTTGCAAAGGTTCCGGTTCACGAGCAACCAGGACAACATCATAGCCGTGCTTTGCCAGCTCTAGAGCCGTAGCTTTGCCAATGCCTTTCGATGCGCCAGTCACTAAAGCAGTTTTTGCCATTGCGAGTTCCGCCTGATAGAAATTGTTGATGATTTTAGCAAAGCGTTCGCCTCAATTCCTTGTATCACCCGGACGAAGTCTGTTCCTCCAGCAGGTGGAAAACTAGCTCTGACGAATCCCAACCTTACCATTTAGATTCTCTAAGAAGCTCGTTCTGCGATCGCTTGCTCATCATCGATCGCATTATTTTTCATTCTTCTTAATTAACTTAGAGAATTAGAAATTAACTTAGAGAATGAGAATACGTGCTTCTCACTTTGTCTGCAAAGTGTCTTACCGTCTTCTCTATCTTTTGGAAGAATGGCTCTACGTCTATAGACAGGTTGTTTCTCAGGAAAGACTCATTACGCTACTCTCAGTTTGTGTTCTATGCCCGTTGATTTCAGAAAAGCAGAAAAGCTTAGTTGTTTTCCAACTTCTTTTAATTCATGTAGCTAAAAAGTTACAGCAAATTATCTCAGGTATTGTTCAATATTCCCCTCTTTACTGTAATTGATGAAAGCAGAATCATTCCCTCAGGATACAAAAACTCAAGATATTTTATCTGCAAAACATTCGCTGGCAGCAGAACAAGTAACTCCCGCTCAACACACCAATAAGCAGATCGCTAAGCAGATCGCTGCACTGTTTCAAAACTTAGGAACGCTGGCATTATTGGCGATCGCATTTCCCTTTAATTTCACGGTTGTTTTGCTGTCTCTGGCATGGAGTTGGCTCAGTCGCCCTTTCCAGAAACCTCGTGCGGTTGCTGCATCTCCTAAAACGGTGATGATTGCCGGAGCACGGATGACGAAAACCCTGCAGCTTGCCCGATCGTTCTATGAGGCGGGACATCGCGCAATCATTATTGATACTGAAAAATTCTGGTTAAACGGCAATCAGTACTCAAACGCGGTTGCGGCGTTTTACACTGTTCCTGACCCTTCTAAAGATTGGGAAGGCTACTCAGAAAAGCTACGATCGATCGCTGAAAAAGAAAAAGTTGATTTATTTATTCCGGTAGCCATTTTTGCGGTTATTTATCCCGACAGCATCACCCAACATCCCCTGGAAGGCTTGTGTGAAGTATTTCACTTTGATGCTGACACAACGCGGATGCTGGATGACAAGTTTGCTTTTGCAGAAAAGGCGCGATCGCTAGGATTATCCGTTCCTAAATCGTTCAAGATTACTGCACCGGAGCAAGTCCTGAATTTCGATTTTTTGCAAGAAAAGAATTCATACATTCTCAAAAGCATTCCCTACGATGCGGTGCGTCGCCTGGACATGACCAAACTGCCCTGCGCTACGTCTCAAGAAACCGCTGCATTTGTAAATAGCCTGCCCATCAGCGAAGATAAACCCTGGATTATGCAGGAGTTTATTCCTGGTAAGGAATATTGTACCCACAGCACTGTCCGTGACGGCAAATCGACACTTTATTGCTGCTGCCCTTCTTCAGCCTTTCAGGTGAATTACGAGAACGTTAATAAGCCAGAAATTAGTAATTGGATTACTCGTTTCCTGGAGGGCGTTAACGGCATTGGACAGGCTTCTTTTGACATTATTCAGGCAGAAGATGGAACCGTTTACCCGATCGAGTGCAATCCTCGCACCCACACCGCAGTAACACTGTTCTACAACCATCCTGGTGTTGCTGATGCCTATCTCAACCCAGCCCCCCCCGCAGAGCCGCTAGAGCCGCTCCCCACCGCCAAGCCAACCTACTGGCTCTATCACGAACTCTGGCGGTTGAATGAAGTACGCTCACTCAAACAGTTTCAATCCTGGTTCAGCAGCATTACACGTGGCACAGATGCCCTGTTTAGAGTCAACGATCCTCTTCCGTTTCTTATGGTGCATCACTGGCAAATTCCTCTATTAATTCTCGAAAATCTGCGCCAGCTTAGAGGATGGATCAGAATTGATTTTAATATTGGCGAGTTGATTGAGTAGTCAATGAACATCCTGCTTGCTTAGTGAGGAAGAAGCTGAATTCCTGCCAGAATAAAGGCGATCGCTTCTTCGGTATGTTCCTCGACTGTGTCCGAATTGAGGGGATCGATTTCTGGAGTAAGGTGTTTCCAATTTTCGTGAACGGTGAAATAAAACAAGCAAACGCTCAAGATGTAGGTTAACGCTAGAAATGGTTTCATCGGGCGGAAACAGCCTTCTGCGATACCGCGCTCCAGAACTTTCAGCAGATATTCGTGGAGCGTCAGCACATTGCATTCTTTGAAATATGCACCCTGGTTCTGACTGGATTCCTGAAACCATAGCATTTGCCGCTGTGGATTTGCTGCTTCATTGGCGATCGCAATCCGAACAATTTGCTGCAGAGCTGCCTCAGGTGATAGAGCATCGAGATTTTGCTGCAAAAGAATCTCATGAACCTGATCGACGGGACGCTGAAGGACTGCTTTGTAGAGATTTTCCTTGCTTTCAAAGTAATAGTGCAACGTTGCAGAAGTGACCTGAGCCGATTGGGCGATCGCACTCAAGCGTGCCCCTTTCAAACCATGTCGGGCAAACTCCTGTTCAGCAGCGTCGAGAATTTGCTGCTGGGTTACGGCGGCATCTCGCGTAGAGCGCACTGGTCTTGCGGTTCGTTTCCCTGCTCGACTCACGATATCTTGCTTTGCATCTGTCTGATTAACAGATATCTTAGCAGAGACTCCTTTGCCTGAGTTGACGAAACAGCAAGCAGTTGATAGACTTACTAATTAATTAGTAAGTTAGATTCAGGTTGAATCTAGAAGGGTATGAAGCAATTGCAGGGTTCTCCCTGGCTGTTAGCGCACCGCTCTATGCTGAAGACAAATCAGCCTCGAAAGGTTTCCTTGCTGGGTCAGGACTACGTGCTGTGGCAGGATTCTCTCGGTAATATCACAGCCTTGCCGAATGCCTGTCCACATATGGGGGCAATGTTGTCGGAGGGCTGGTGTGTGAAGCAATCGGATGGCAGTAGTACAATCACCTGTCCGTTTCATGCGCTGGAGTTCGATCGCCAGGGCTGCACTGTGTTGCCAGGGTCTAACAAGCAAACGAAGCCCTTGCTATCATCGCTTGCCTTGATCGTTCAGGGCGATTTTATCTGGACGTATGGGGGTTATCAACCCAAGATTCCGATTCCAGAACTGATGAATGCGATCGCGTCTGACTATGAATTTATTGGTGTGACGGGCGATCGTTGTATCCCAACTGATATTTTGAGCTTGCTGCTCAATATGCACGACTACAATCATCAAAACGGCACTCATCGGGAGCTATTTGAGATTGAGGAAGTGCAGGTCAAACAATTTGTTGATCAGGGATTCCATTCTCACGCTTATCTGGCTCAACCGAGAAAACAGCCGAGCCTGCGTGAAATTTTGAGGAATCCTGCTCAGCTCGCGTTGCCCAAAGTTTTAGAAGCGCATCTGGAAAACTATTTTCCCTTTATGGGCGTGATGCATGGCGATAATCAGATGTTGAGCTTGAAGGAATGCCATTTTTATCTGCCAGAATCTCAAGATCGATCGCGTGTTTTTGTGCTGATGTACATGAAGGCGCATTCGCCGATCGCCCATTTGCTCAAAAACAATCTGCTCAAGCTGGTTGATGTTGTAGTAGAACAAGATGCCAGAATTCTCAGCAAAATTTATCCTGATACACCTCAACGAATCAAATTAAATAATGAAGTGGGAATAGATTGGGTGCGTCGGAACTTTGCAGATTTTCCTGAAATTCCCGATCTTGGCTTTATCCAGTCCAGATAGCATCCTCAGCCAACGGCAATTTTGACCAAATTTCTGGTTCGTTTGCTCTTGCTCCGTTTGCTCCTGCTTAAAATAATTGGCGGATGGGGACGACCTTAAATTCGATCGATCACCCATCCGCCAATTCAGGAACTCCTCACACCCTCACGTTTGAGGTTCAGTCTCATTTGTTTTGACGCAGCCCAATGACAAAAGTTTCTGCGCAGGCTTCCAATTTTTTTGCTCTCAGGTTTTGGGGGGTGTCTGGTTTTTAGTCATGAGCTGCCAGCCCTCTGCCACATCCAGAACCTTTGCCGATCCCAGTTTCAGCTCCTGTCGTGTTGCTTCGTCCAGCAACAAATAGGGTTGCGCTTCTTGACGCCAGACTCGCCGCAGCCGGGGAGCATCTGCCGGGATGATCTGGCGATCGCTGTAGAAATTGAGCGAGGGGCGGTTGTAATTGTAGGACGTATAGAGCGTTTGATTCTCTGGAGCAAATTGCTGAATCATTGCTGCAACGGGCTTCACCGGATAGGAATTTGCCAGCTCCCAGTTCCAGTGATTGGAACCCATCAGCAGCAGCAGCGCCACGTAAGTTCCCCAGCCCAGCACCGCCAGAAACTGCGCCTCTCCGCGCACCATCAGCACCGCGACCGAGAGCATTGTCATCGCCACTGCCGCAAACACCAGCAGCAAATCGACATCGGGGGGGGACTGCCGCCAGCCAAACCAGACTGCGCCCACCCCGGCAACCAGACCCAGCACCACAAACAAAAGCACCCATTTGCGCGAATAGGGAATCGGTTCAGACTGCAACACGCCCGGATGTCTGCCCTGCCACCAGAGGTCGGCAAGACCCGCCCCGATCGCCAGTGCCAGCGCCGGGTAAAGCGGCAGAATATACCAGGGCAGCTTGGTTGCCATCACAGAAATCGCTGCCAGATAAACCCCACCCCAGACTAAAGCCAGCTTTGCCCAGCCCAAATTGCGCTGCTCCCAGGCAAGCTGATAGCCCAGCGGCAAAAACAAAATCCAGGGAACGCCATACTTCAGTATTTCCAGCAGGTAGTACCAGGGCGCACCGCGATTTTGCTCCACATCTGTCCAGATGCGCTGAAACGACTGACTGCCCAGATTATTGCTGACAAAAAGCTGCCCGTAATGCACCCACTGCAGCCCGTACCACAGCAGCACCGGAAGCATCCCCAGCAAAATGCCGTACCACAGGTAGCTCGATCGCAGCAGTCGCGGCGTATCCCACGCCAGAAACCCTAACCCGATCGCCCCCAGCAGCAGCCCGACCATGATGCCTTTAGTCAGACAAATCAGCCCCAGCCCAATGCCCACCCCCAGCGTATAGCGATAGTCGCGCCGCGATCGCAACAGGCAAAGCATCATACCAATCAAAAAACAAAGAATTGCACCATCCAGCATTGCCAGCCGTCCCAGCCGCACCACTGGGAGGGAAGTCAGATAAACCAGCGTGGCGCACACCGCAGGCGATCGACGGTGAAACACTTCGCGGCTCAGCCAGTAAAACAGCGGCACAGAAATCGCAGTCAGCAGTGCCCCCGGCAAGCGAGCCGTCCATTCATTCACACCGCCGATCGCATAGCTTAGCGCAATTAGCCAGTGAACCAGGGGCGGTTTGTTCCAATAGGGTTCACCCCACATCGTTGGATGCAGCCAGGTGAGTGAATTGAACGGAGCCTGCCAGATTTCTTTCGCAACCTGAGCCACCAAGCCTTCATCCCAATCTCGCAGGGGCAGACTGCCCAGATCCCAGGTGAATAACACCAGAGCGGCAACGAGAAATCCGATCGTCCAGAGTCGATCGATCGGGCGTTTATCGCGCTGGAGCCAGAGGATGAAGTTGTCGAGTTTGCTGCTCATAAGATGGACAAGGCGATCGCTTTGCTGTTCCCAAGGGGTAATCGATTCCTTCTGACTTTACGCTAAAAGCCTGTGTTTCGGGTTGCTTGGAAAGAGCAGATTTTGGAAGTGAGTGCGACCATACTTTGTTAAAGAGCAGCTAATCTTTAAACCGATTCCGTGCTGTTCCGTCGTTCTGCGAGAAGTGCTGCTAAAAGCCAGTCAGCCCCAGCACCGCCCGGTGATGCACGTCGGCGGGAAATCAGGGTATATTACTTCGATCGCCAGATTGCTGCGATCGTCTCAAAAGCACCCGTTCCACCCTGATCGTTTTTAGAGGTTCCCGTCTTCTGATCCAAAGCTTGAGTCGAATTGCGAGATGCCAGTTGGTTAGGGTGCATCACATACACAGAGCCGCCATACAGCAGCGTTTGCTCAACTGCAAACTGGGTTAAGTCAATATCGCCGCGCTCAGGACGACAGTGGACATCAACTTCCCAGGTGTAGGGATTGAATTTGCCCCATTTTTGAAAACTGGACGAAATGAACAGCGTTTTTACTTTGCCGTTGATGGCTTTTGTAATAATTTCTCCCAGATGGTTTGAGGCAGAGCCATTTTGAATCGCCTGCTGATATTGACGGAGTGCCTGTTCTCGCTCGCTGCTCACTAATTCTTGAACCCGGCTCCAGGCTTGCTGATGTAATTCTTCCAGCTTCATTGTATCCAGATTGCCAGTAATGGACGTGTTTAGCATAGTTGAAGTTGGGTTGAGTGCACGATAAGTGGACAAAAGATTGGGCATGCCTGCTAACAACAGCGGCACGTTTTGCGATTTCAGAAAGCGATCGAGTTGTTCTGCTAATTGTTTACATCGCTGGTGCATTTGCTGTTTCAGAAGAACTTCTCGCTCGATCAAATCATCGTCAATGGGTGGACGAGCGATCGCCCGTGAAGCAATCAGGCGCTCCGAGCAAATCGAAGGTTCAACCTGATCCAGTGCCATTGCAGCAGTCAGGGCTTCTGGCAGCTCTTGTAAACCGATCGGGCGAAGACTCTGGCGAGAGCCTTGCAGCAGCCGCACCTGGCTTTGCCCGAACGCCAGCACATAAAAGAGTTCTCCCTGAGTGAGTAGCGGTAGCAGCGGTTTCAAATGAAAAGATTCGCTGACTTTCACAGACTCGATCAAGTAACCCGGCAGTCGATAGTATCGCAAGAACCCAGGGGCATAAAAAATTGCCAAACTTCCTGAGGTCAAGGCATCGCCTGCACCATAGGAGTTGCTTCGCGCCACCTGCTGCTGAGTCGCTTCCATTGCACGCAGAAAATCAGCGGTCGCGCTAGAGGTCCCATCAGACTCGTTGTTAGGGCTAAGCTGTTGCAGAACTGAATTGACTGCTTGCTGAAATTGCTGCTGATACTGGTTTTGAGCTGTTTTGCCTTTTCGATGGTTTTTATCGGTAAATGCAGGCAAAAGAACTGAAATGCAAGGCAACGCTGGAGGGGCTAAAAGGCTTGGCAATTCACTTCTGGAAAACAGACCCATCGCAAACGAACCTCTCATCCTGAAAGAGCAGAGCAGTCGCGGCTGGATAGATCTTGAACAACTTTTGGATAGATCAAAGAAAGGGAACGAGAATTGAAACGAATTGGAGAATCGTAATAAAGTTGGAATAGAACAGCTCTCGTCACCAGCCTTCTGCTAACAATACAATCTCAGATTCAAGCGATTTTTTACATCCATCGTGAGATAACTCTTATTAAATCTTGCTCTACCTCAGAAGATTTGCGATCGTCTTGCAATCACTATCAAAAGGCAGAGGATAACTACTCGCTGAAACCTTTACTTTTTGAATAGATTGCGGCGAGACAGGTGATAGGAATCGTCGTTTTTTATCTTCCAGCCCTGCTGTATGACTTGCTGCATTACCTGCTGCATCGATTGAGAATTGCTTCAAATATGTTCATATTGAACGGAATATAACTTTGGCTAGAGGAAGTTACGCCCGCGTCTCAAGTAAGGTGAGTAGCGTCC
>Ga0224722_1001513_pt1 | contig 12822 bp, 18 predicted proteins | sample Balambano_FR1_Me_FD_161646 | JGI IMG/M metagenome (GOLD analysis project Ga0224722, IMG submission 161646) | Freshwater sediment microbial communities from Lake Towuti, South Sulawesi, Indonesia - Balambano_FR1_MetaG | ecosystem: Environmental > Aquatic > Freshwater > Lake > Sediment | place...
GCATCGAAAGAAGCGTTTCAACGATTCGTTTTTTAAGCCTTACACACCCCTCAGCACCACCCCACTAGACAGTCTACCCCCTGCGCATAGCGCTTCGTTCAACATATGATTAGATCGCTGCTGTAGTTTCCATCACCCAGCACGAGGCCCACACTGGTTTAGGAGGTTGCCACTCGAAAAGCGGAAATACTGCTGCCGTTTTTTCCACCCGTATCACCAGGATAGGCAGTTGCCAATCCAAAAGCAAAGAAGCCGCAACTGCCTATACCAGGGTAGTGCCGTAAAAAACGGCGGTCGCCTAAACCGCCAATAGTGTCAACACTTTGTCAGTTCCCTATTTCAACCACTTGTGCTATCATGGAAAAATCTAGAACAAGCGTTCTCTACGTCGCATTCTGTGCTGTTTGTAAGTATACTTGCTTCTGATGGCCTTGTCAACTGATTTTGCGAGCCTTTTGAGATGGAACCAAGACCGAAAAAACTCCTGGACCGGGTGCGTGATGCGATTCGCGTAAAAAATTACGCTCTGCGCACCGAAAACACCTACGTGGATTGGATTGAACGCTTTATCCGCTTTCACGGCTTGCGTCATCCCCTAGAGATGAATACCCCTGAGATCGAACACGAGCGTGTGCTGCCGGGCGGCTGCGGGCAAACCACTTTTTTAACGAAACAACGTCCCAGCGGGCGAAAAGCGTTGAATACGCGTGCGGTTCAGCCCGGTCAGCACCACGCAATGTTCGGCTTTCCGGTGGTGGGGTATGACCGCCAAACGTTATTGAGACTTGTGAGAAGCTAAATAGCTGGCTACCAGTTTGGTAAACTCATCCAGTGTAGCCACTTGTAAAAAGTGTTCACTCAGTTCCGCTAACTGTTGTACATCATTGATCTGTGCCAGCTGTTGTGCTAGTTTGGCTTGCTCGGCGTCGGCCGTTTGAAAACGCCAATGAACAAACCGCAGTAATGTTTGTCGTTGCCCTTCGGCTAACCCTTCGGCTAACCCAGCATCTTTGCCTTGTTGATAAACCTTTTTACGTTCCTGCTCTAAAGTTGCCACTAACATCGTCTGCACCTCCGCTTTCGTCCGATAGACATAGTCCAATTTCTCATAGTCCTCTGGTGACACTTTGCCATACAAAGCCAATTGACGAAACCAATTCAAAAAGAGCGATACCGCCTGTTTATCCGACTCTCGCTCATACAGATTCAGCAACTCTTGTTCGAGTAAGGCGATGTCATAGTGGCCTTCCGCCAGAAACAAGGTCGAAACAATATTCCGAATGGTGAGCAACTGTTCTTTGCTATAGGCTTTCTCGTTCAGCAACAGATATTGAAAATCGATGGCATATGCACCTAACGATGGTTCTGTTTCGATCAATTCACTGATTTTGGTCGGCGCACGCCACTTGCGTTTCCCGTTATACAAGACGATGGGGAAAATGGCCGGCAACTTTTTAATGCGCTTATAGTTCGCGGTGTAGTCCATGTAAAAACTGAGGATGTAGAACAACACCCGCAGCACCATGAAGCGATCCACCCTGGATTGAAACTCCAGTAGGACGTAAATGTAGATCGTCTTGCGGCGCAGCTTAAGTTTGTAGACGAGATCGCTTTCGGTCTCCTTATAGTGATCGGTGATAAACGATTTGTCCAGCGTCTCACACTGCGAAAAATCCAGATCCTTCACCCAAGCTTCTGTGATGAACGTCTCGATCAACTGCTGAAAGATGGTGCGGTTGGCAAAGAGCTTCTTATAGCCTGAATCATGGACTTTCGGTTGGCTTTGCTTCGGTGCTTTGGTTTTCATGCGAGGCAGTATACTTGATTTTGGGCTGTTTTGCAATCAACTACTTTTGAACTAACGGTTCATAAAACAAATCGAATAGAGCAGGCAAAAATTGAAACATCTCTGCTTGATCTTTAGGCGATATATGACCTCCAATACGCAACTCACCTGATGAGGTGTTTTTCCATGTACTATGAAATCGCTCCGATCTACGTCCTACGTGCGTTATCTCACTCACAGATGAATATAGATCCCGTAAACTACTTATATCCGCTCCCAGCTTTTCAAGGCGACGCCGAACTTCGACTGGTCGTGGAATATCATTTTCCTGATACTCGGATGCAGAAACAGGGTCGAGACAAATTAGCCAATGAAAAGCTACAGTTTCTAAAGCATTCCTTTCACAAAGTAAGGCATCGACTATTAACCCATATTCAGCCAAAATTAGAGCAGAGTAAACATGATTAAGCAATTTACAGGCTAGCATCATCTTTACATTTCGTTCAAGAGATATAGGTTGTTGCTCAAGCTCATTTATGAATTTGCTAAAATTGGCAAATGCTCGGTCTATTGAAGATTGGTGTTCTCGTAAAGTGCTAGCGGTCTGAGCACGTATTGCCGAGGTGTGTTTTCGTAAATTTTCAAAAGAATATCTTTGCTCGTTCATAGAACACTCGGTTACTGCAAATTAAGGAAAAAACAGCAGGATTGGGGTATCACGTGCTACGTGAGATCGTTGCGGCCGAACGCCCGATTTAGCCGTTGCCCGGCCAGCGAGGAGCAGGCTCGTTGAACCCGACAAGGGGGTGCGGGCAGGAAGCGATGAAAGCCCCTGATCCTGGGCAATCGGCTACAATGGATGTTCGGCGGCGGCTAGCCCTTCTATAGCCGGTTGGGTAGCATAAATCGTTGCTGGTACAGTGGTTTTCGCCATCCGCTGTGGCTTCTGACGGAGAGGAATTAGCTGGTTGCCACGAAGAGCGACAAGCGCATAGGTATATCCGTCTAAGGCAACAAACTCTACTTCGTAGCCATCATTGGGATAACATTCCACGACAGCGCCGATCTCGCCGCGAAACAGATTATATTTTGGAAGATCCATCGTCAGGGCCACGACATCCAACATCTGGATTTCATTGTTCATCATACTCACTCCTACAATGGATAACAGGTAACCAGACGTGGAAAATCTTCATCGGGACGGATAATCCACGCACTGCGCACGGTTGCTCGTCTTTCCTGCCAGGTGAGCAGAAAGTCGATCACATATCGCTGCCCATATTCATCCAGTTCACCCAGCGTGGCTTCTTCGGTTCGGATTACGTTGAGGAGAACATGCTGTAACGCGGCTGTGTCATTTATGGTCATGCCGAGCAAGCGAGCAAATAAACGAGCCTTATGTCCACCGACCCGATGCGTGGGATTCAAAGCATAGTCGCGCAATTTGCTTATGTCAATGAATGCATGATCAGCGTTTGGGACTCTCATGGGGTGATTGTAACGGAAAATCTACGAAATGCCAACTTTTTCTAGGTTCTTGCCCTGAAGTTGGTGCTTTCTATTCCAGCATCTCAAACGAAAGCTGCTCTTCCCTTTGTACTTTTGTCATACCTGATCTAAGCAACAAGCTCGAGCATTGGGAGAAGAAGACGCCAAACGATTCAGCTCAGACGCGCGCCATGACTGTAGTACGAGCAGTGCCACACGCGAAAAGCGTGCAGCCTGCACGAAAAACCGCCACGTTCACGCGCGTCGTTTGGAGCGCCTTGTTGGGCCGCAACTTGGACTAATACTTGATCAGATGGCGCAGCCGATAGCCTGCTAACTGTCCATCCTGGCGTGCTTGTGGACCAATATGCAGACAGGCTGCGCCGACCACTGTTGCACCAAGCCGTTCGACGAGCGTAATGGCTGCACGTAACTGCCCGTCTGTTTCCGACCAATCATCCACGACCAGCACACGATCTGTCACGGTTACGGCATCGTTGGCAATTTCGAGTCCTTTCTCGGTTCCGCTAAAATCAATACAGGTAATTGACTCGCTACCCCAATCGATGCGGCCAGCCTTCCGAATGAGGACGACACCCACGTTGAGATAATAAGCAACTCCGCCGAGCGCAAAGCCACCCGCATCAACGGTCGCAACGCGCGTAATATTGTCGTGAGCGAATGGCGCAGCAAGATCGGCAATAAGGGCAGGAAAGACATCCGATTGAGCGAGCAGATGAGTGAGATCGGAGCGGGGATTACCAGGCCAATTACGAATGTACCGCTTATAATCAAGCATCGTTTCTCAACTGTTCCTTTGATCGGGTGAATACGATATAGCTATACTGTTTATTATAATACGAATGTCAAGCGGTAGGCGTTTGAAATAAGAGGCGGCTGAACCCGAAGCTCACTTGCCGGGCAACTGCGGACAACCACCTGGCCGACGAACAAACAGCCAGGTGGGCACGAACCGCTGAAAACGCGCTCGAGTAGCCCGGTCAAGTGCAGCGGATGTTCGGCTGCTCTAATGGACAAAGCCGAGCTAAGAAGGAGAGGTGGGAATCTTCGATCTCATTCTTTCTGTAGCTTGAAGGAAATCGCTGATCTTTGACCTAGCATTGACCAACAGCATACGATCACCTTGCAGATATTTCTTAACCACCGCTTTGCAAAGAGCATTTGCTTCGTCTGACGCAACAATTATAATGTCTGGAAAGCCGTAATTCTTTAGATCTCCACGTGATAGGAGAGGGTATTTGGTAGCCCAGTCCTCGCAGAACAAATCATAGTCCGCTGTGCATTCCTCCATGGTCTTCGAGTAGGCCTCGGTAAGACGTGCTACAGCAGTAATATCCGCTTGATCAAGCGGTGTTGTCTCCTGTTTCTTATAAAGAGTAAGAAGCTCGATATGAAGATGGAGAAGGACGCCCAAGATGTATGCTGGCATGGCGTACTTTCGAATATCACGGTTGTTTCGGTACATAGTCATGGCGCTCTTGAATGGAGTCACGCCATCGTAATGATTCTTCAGTTCCGCCCAGAAATGCTCTCTATCGTACTGGCTGAGCTCGACCGTTGATGTTAATGGATCAGTAACGCCCACCGCGAGCGCACGACTCTTCTGAACGTATTTATCCAACCAATCAGCTACGTCAAATATATCACCCACCCGCAAGCGGGCTTCATTCTGGTCAATGAGCCCTTGAACAATGGTCTGGATGTCCTTAAGACTAAGCGAGTTAGTGGAGGCTGGTGGGGAAAAGATGTCGGCCAGTCCGAGTGCTATCTTGAACACTCCCGCAGGCATAAACTTGGATTTTTTCTCATCGTAAGTGTCTCCCCATATGCCAACAACCAATGCCTCTGCAACTGTCAACACCGCCTTGGTGATTTTTGTTGCATCGGGAACTGAAGTTGAGTTTGGCTTGACAGCAACCAAGCCCACGAGATATCTGTAATTGTCATCGAGCTTCACCAAAGTTTCCCAATTGGTAAGGACAACATCGTCAGTGTCTTGAAAGATACGGCTTCTTGAGGCATTGATCAAGGGCTGATTTAGAACTAGAGTGGCTGGGTTTCCAACAAAGATGCCGGAGACGAGCTCTGGGGAGTTCGCTAAGAGAATCTTGATTTGGACGCCGCCTGAAGGGTTAACTGTAACGGACTCATTGGCCTTCACAACGTATGTCTTGCTGTCGAGGGGGACACCAGCCTGCGTCGCTGCCATGATGTCGCCGTCATTGAAGAGTTGAAATAAGATTGTCTGTTGGCCTCTATTTGTCACTTTCATGACCCATTTCCTCCATGCATCGTAAGATTTAACATCCTTAGATGCTATCTAAAAATTGCGTGCTGATCTGAGTGATGAAGCGTGGGAATGGATTGCACCACTCCTTGCTCAAAGCGCTACCCCAAGACGACTGATACTGTCCCTAAATTATCTTGATGGATAGGTGTGAACGATGGAAACAGATGTTCGATTTCAGACAACGCGTGCCGATGTACTACTCTAGTATATATACAGATGTCCGCAGAGTCAAGAGAAAGTTGTGTTTTGGGATGGTTGTGGAATGATACGTGCCGCCGAACTTTCCGGCTGAGCGGCTGTAAGTAACCTTTGCAATTCACCAAGATCTTTCGGCAGTCCGCTCCAGCCGGGTTGTTGGGCGGCGGTTGACCAATTAAGAACCCACCACAGTTACAGTAAAGTAACGATCCGTTCTTCTTCAGCCTGATAACGGCTGGCTCAGCGCGATGCAATTGCCTTCACTATCTTCAAACTCAGCCACCCAGCCAAGCTCACCAATAGATGTTTTGGGATACAGTACCTTTCCGCCCGCAGCAACCACGTTTGCAAGTGTTTCATCAATGCTCTCAGTGTCAAAGTAAACTCGAATCCCTTGTGTGCCAGGGATGTAGCTATCTCCTTTAGCTAAAGCTCCAGACGCACCAGGTCCTCCCTCTAATGATGGAAAGTTAGCCATCTGGTTGCCATCAACATCAACACAACTAAACTCGCAACCAAAAACCGCGCTGTAGAATGTGATTGCACGCTTTAGGTCACTGACCGGAATCTCAAAATAGTAAACTGTTGGGCGCATAATATCTGACTTCAGTTGAGATTTACAGCCCTTTCGCTAGTCACCTTGCACGCAGGCAATTCTTTTCGCGTAAGTGAGACGAAATCCCTAAGATCAGTTCTACTGGGTTAGGAGTACAAGCGCTGTTATAGCAAACCCGCGAAAAGGCTGTACTTGAATTCTAAAGCATAGAATTCAAGTCTTAGATCTTGTGCGACTAAGTCTTCAGTTGAGAGAGGTAGCCGCCCAACCAAAAATTTAGCCGTTGCCCGGCAAGCGGGGAGACGACTCGCTGTACCCACCAAGACTGTGCGGGCAGCAAGCGTAAAAAGCCCCTGATCGAGGGCAATCGGCTACAATGGATGTTCGGACGCAGCCCAACCAATGGTTGCCTTTGGCTAGCAGAGCGCCAGCTACTTGGCTTTGTCTTGCTCCGTTGTCGATTCGGGCACAATCCGTCCCACGGCCTTCAGTATAGCTGCTCCATTATGGTTTCCAGCCAAAATCAAGGTTAGTAGTTAAAAGTAAATAAGAATGCATTAGAGTGAGCGAAAAATGTTTGTGTATTGCGATTATACAAAGAAACATAAAAATACAAGTCAAGGTCTTTTGACAATAAACGACAAGCAGAATATGGCATAAATAATGGAAAATCATCGAAGATCGCGTCTCGATAGCGAGGGGTGAAGTCTTCTGTGACACAAACATGACCATGTTCGTTATGATGTGAATTGTGAAAATCGATGAGTTGTTGATCGTTACCAAAGTAAAAATAAGCACCTACGCTCCCAGTTAACCCATTCATATTTTGTACAGAGAAATGGGCATGAATAATTTTTCCCTTCATCCCATTTCTCTGTACATCATGATCTACCCACACAGATTCAATCGCACCTGTAGTGCTACTAGTAAGTCGTATTGTTGACATTGAGTCAAGTTGTGGCGACCTCCAGTTATTATAACTCGAAAATTTTTGCTTTGCATACCCAACTAACTCTGCCACCAGTTGATTTACTGGTGGCGCAAACGGAAGTAGGTGTATTGCAAGATTTTTTACGAATCTTTTTAGAATATCCCACAAGCTCTGCTCATTTTTTGCTTGAACAGCGTTCTCCACCTGCCCACGCAAGATCGCATCTCTATTAACTGAATCATCAAATAAATCTCGATAGTTTGACATACTTATCCTTCCTGGAAAATTTTAATATTTTAACTAATGTTCCTAAGATCGAATAAGACTCTGTCGTTCTGACGATCATAAACGAAGATGTTAGCGAAGTCTAATGCTAACTTATAAGGAAGGTAACTCAAAGCTTCCCTCTTGTAAAAATTCGCAAATCGGTGGATGGCACCTTCACCTAATCGATTAACAATCATTAAGAGTAACTCACTCAAATTATATTTGAACCTTGACGAGCAAGGCACTACTAGATAATTTTGATACAATCTTGTTAACAAGTCGCGATGTTGGGGATATTTTCGAGTATAAAACGTTAATTCGTTCGTTGTTATTGTGCCTTTGTATTTGACAATGTATTCATCCCAAATGAAATGTGGTTCATCAATCTTTTCGGTTCCGTCGACATATGTTGATAAAACCATCAAATCCTTATATGGCTCAATCAATTGTGCACGACAGTATTCTGCTTTTGCAAGCATTAGTTGCTGAATTTCTTCCACAGGAACAAATCTAGCTTGATTTCCAATTTTTCCTAACATCCAGGCGGGCGGGGCTAGTAAATCTACTTTTGTCAATACAAATACAATTTTGCTGATAGCTTGGCTTTGCTTTTCTAATGACATTTGACTAAGTATCTGCGACAATGAGTCAGCATCAAATGTAAGCGAACGAATATCAGCATGTAATGTCCAAAGAACAACATCAGCATTCAGTAAATATTCCATATATTGCTGAATGTATCGCTTGTCTGCATTCTGCGATTCACCAATTCCAGGCATATCATAAAAGGTTAACTGGTGACCCTGGCTATCAGTTATTGTGACAGGTTCGACATATGTAGTGCAGGGCCGAATAGGATCTGTTTTTAAGTTTATGTTGAACAGGGCATTCAATAGTGAAGATTTTCCTGTTCCGGTTTGTCCCATAACTGCAACTTTGAGTGCTCTACCACTTTCCTGACCAACAACTACCTTGACATCCTCTAATAGAGCATCATGTGCAAAATTAGCTGCAACCATTTTAGACACTCCTAATCATTTGACAAATCAAATAGTATAATAGGGTAGTGAAAGGGGAGCATGATGATTATAACAGAAGCAACAAATTTATACTGACATAAAGCTGACAGATTCAATATTATTAACTGACAGTATCATTGATTTTGCCTTCAACTGAAACGTTAATTTGGCTGAACTGTAGATGCCCATCCGTGGCAAGTACCTGTACCGCGACCGAACACCAACATGAACGGGGCGGGGTAATTCCAGTTATCACCAAAAGCAGAACAAACAAAAAATGCCCTACTGTTCCCGCCTCCGCTCCATGTAATGTTCGGCAGTAGGTTCGGTAGCATATAGGGCATGAGCTTAATCCTTGTTTATCCGACAGCAGTCTGTTGCATAGTCGATGATCCAGCCATCGCTGTTGTTTGCATTGAGGCCACAATGGCTGGATACAATAGATATTCTAGCACCTCTGCTTGCATCCGCTCAATCTCTAACCGATAGCTGCTTGACATCAGCGAAAACTCTTCAGGATCAACTTGCTGCCGCATATCTAACAGCCATTTTTGAAATCGTTCAATGCGCGCCTTTGTGACTCGCAATTCTTCCTCATTCTGGATCATGATTTTCCTCTTCTTCCTCAATTACCTCAAGGATGCCACGCAGCGAACCATCACGCTTAACTTGCCAAGCGGCGATAAACTCGTCTAACGGCTCCAATAACATTGCACTTGGACGCGCCCAGAAAATACTTGCACCATAACGCGCTTGTGCAATTGCATGATCGAACAAGCCGGCGCATTCACGGGGACATTCACGCGGGACAAAGGTATCCTTCATTACCAAGATCACATCAACGTCATTTGGCTCGACTTTCGTCGAAACATAACTGCCAAAGATAATGAATTGTGCTAGATGTCCAGTTCGCTTGGCCAAATCATAGATGTGCAACAAGCGCTGTGTTACCAACGCTCGTTTACCGGTTTCAGCCCCAAAGCGTTGAATTACTTCGGCCATCGTCACGGGATGGACACCGGGTGGCAAATCACCAGTTGCAGAAAAGTCAGGTAGTTTCATGCCCAATAGTATACAACCAAGTATGATCAACGAGAATTTACAGTGTCTTTAGAAATAGGTAGATTCCAAAGTGTGCTGGCCTCCCACATCAGATCGAATTGCTTTTGGAAGAAGGTGTAATACTCATTGTCCTTATGAGGCAATAATCGCATGGTTGGTTCGGGATCGTCACGAAATGGGTACAAGCCTACCCATATCTCAGCTTGGGGTGTGTTGGCATCAAGTACCCAAATGCTATAGGGTGGAACAGACTTTACGAAACCAATTTTGAATTGGGAAACGACAAAAGGGTCTCTATACATGGAGGAAAAATTATCGAGCGCGTACTCGGCTTCCCGTCGTAGACGAGTATGATCTTGATGTTTATAAAATCTTTGTGCCGCCACCTCAATCGCTTTGTCACTTGGGTCAACCATTAATAGTCGTATTTTCCCACCTGCTGAAATACAACTTGAAAATGCCCCAAGACGATTGTTACTTGTCCCAGCGAGCGTAATACCATTATGATCAATGCTTTTCGCTACCCGCAATCTATCTTGAAGATCAGGCATCCTGAGCGAGAAAAGTTGATCTGCGCTTACCTCTGTGTGTCCTTGTTCTACAATTGTATCCAGTTTCCTGTCAAGATTTCGCAGTAACCTAAATCGTTCAAGTAGCTGAGTCGTAGAGAGCAGTACCAAAATAATCAATATCCACTGTAGAATTTGCTCTATGGTTGTGCCGCTTTGACCGGCAAGTAACGCTGCAACAGACGCAAAAAGCACTGTGGCTACAATCGGCCCATAATCGAGAAGGTAGTTGACATACTTTGCGATCCAGCTTTGTCTTTCCAACATTACCTCCGTCGTTAGTTTGTGGCTAATTTTAAAAATAGTGGCTCTCCCGTAAATAACGCAAGGATGACAGACGGAAGAGACAAAACAACAGAAATTGAGTAAACTAGTGCTTACCCTAAGTAAGGAGAAGCACGCATGAAAGAATCCGAACTCATCGGCACTTTATTAGGCTTGCCGCAAATTCGTGTGACGCAGTATCGCATGGTCGGAACCACTCGGATCGAAATCAGCATTGAATCGACGGCAGAAGTGGCGGTTTGCCCGACTTGTGGCAAGGTAAGCGAACAGGTGTTGCGTCAAGATGAAGCGCAGGCGATTCGCGATTTACGGATGTGGAACCGCAAGTGTCTCTTACGCTATCGGCCGCAGCGCTATCGATGTCAGCAGTGCCAAGACAGCTTCACGGAACAGGTGGTCTGGCGGAATGCTGGGCGCAGCTACACCCAACGCTATGAGCAATGGATCGCTGGGCGAGTTCGACGTGAACCGATCAGCCACATTGCGCAGGCCGAAGGCATCAGCGAAGAGACTGTGCAAGGAATCTTTGAACGCATGGCGAAAAAAAACTAGATGAGCGGGGCTATCCTTTCGTCAAACAACTCTGTTTCGATGAAATTGCCCCCCACAAAGGGCATGGCAATTACAAACTGGTCATTTCGGCGCCCGAGCTTGGCATCATCCTGGACGTGCTGACGGATCGCCGCAAAGAAACGCTCGAAGCCTGGTTGAACGACCGTGGCGTTGCGTGGTGTGCTGCGGTGGAAGCCTGTTGCGCCGATATGTGGGATGCCTATCATCTGGCTGCCAAAGCCAAGTTACCCAATGCGCGGATCGTCGTCGACCGTTTTCATCTCATGAAAAACCTGAATGAGGCGCTGACTGCCGCCCGGCGTACGTTGCAGAAGCAAGCAGATGAACAACCCAAAGCGGTGCTGAAAGGCTCACGCTGGCTGCTGGTCAAAAATCGGGAAACGCTCACCGAGGAAGAGCAGCAAACGTTGCAGCAGGTGCTCGCAGCATCGCCTGAACTCAACACCTGTTATCAACTCAAGGAAGAATTCCGCCACCTGTTGGATGAAACCCAGGATAGCCAAACCGCTGCCGCTCGCTTGGCTACTTGGATGGCAAAGGTACGCCAGACCGGCCTGAAATCTCTCCTGGCCTTTACCAACACGATGCACAATTGGTGGAGCGCAATTCTTAATTATTTCGATACGCACTTGACTAATGGCTTTGCCGAAGGTGTCAATCTCAAAATCAAGCTCCTGATTCGCCAAGCCTTTGGCTATCGCAATTTTTCGTCGTTGCGTTTACACATTTTATTCGCCTTCTCGTCAACGTGACCGGATGGTACTTGGCAAAATCATTGGCTCTATCTCACCCCCTTTGCACTTTTGCATTATTTACGGGAGAACCAAAATAGTCTATATTTGTCAGGAAGGTGCAACATGTTACCGGTCCCATCCTGTACGGAAGCCGAACCCCAAATTTAGCCGTTGCCCGGCCAGCGGCGAGACCACTTGCTGAACCCAACAAGCCAGTGCGGGCAGTGAGCCATGAAAGCCCCTGAGCCAGGGCAATCGGCTACAATGAATGTTCGGCGACTTTGACTTAGCTTACTCAACCAAGCTTTGTACCTCACTCTACCTCGTAATCATCTCGGACAAGCTGGTCGACAGAGACATGAAATAGGTCAGCCAGCTTGATAATCATTTCAGTCGAAGGCGTCTTCTTGCCCGTTTCAATTTCACTGATGTAACTATGGGAAGGAAAGCCTAAAGCTGTCGCCAGGCTCTTCACCGTTAGCCCGCGCCGCTTACGCAAGAATCGAATCTTCTCGCCAAGTCGTTGCACAGTCAGCAATCTCGTTCTAAATTGCCTATTGACAAATCAGTCACTTCATGTTAAAATGTCGCTAATTAGCGACATTCATCGGTTTGCACAGAGAAGACATAAACGATGGCAACTCATTCTCCGCATGACTTACTGCGTCTGTGGCGGCTTGAACAACTGCCGCTTGACATGGCAACCGGTCATATTCTACAAAATCTCGTCACCATCCAAGAGGCAATTGATGCCATCCAGCGTGACCTCGCTATGCCGCGCACGCATATCTCAGACCCTAGCGCACCACAAACCACGAGTAAGTCTACCACAAGGCGACAAGGCAAGAAAACCAAATTATAACGCAATGTGTATCAACTTGATTGTAGCCTGTGATTACATAGGTCCTTACTTCGCATCCCAGCATGAAGTATAATGGACCCAGGAATTTGGACAGTCAAACGGGCAAAAATAAAGTCCTAAGCAATCATGCGCAAACACTACAGTGCGACGTTCAAGGCTGAAGCGGTCAAAGAACTACTGA
>Ga0224722_1001514_pt1 | contig 12820 bp, 10 predicted proteins | sample Balambano_FR1_Me_FD_161646 | JGI IMG/M metagenome (GOLD analysis project Ga0224722, IMG submission 161646) | Freshwater sediment microbial communities from Lake Towuti, South Sulawesi, Indonesia - Balambano_FR1_MetaG | ecosystem: Environmental > Aquatic > Freshwater > Lake > Sediment | place...
CGCTTTTCCCTGATTTCGCAACTGTCATGGCGTTGGTTGCTCAACTACTGCGCCAACAAAATGACTTGTCTCATGCACATCGTTTCGCTTTTTCAAAACTTGACCTTTAATCTACTTTGGCGGTTCAGCATCATTAGGAGCATTTCATGGACTACGTGCGGTTGGGGAATACAGGCTTGAAGGTGTCGCGGTTGTGCCTGGGCTGCATGACGTATGGCTCATCACAGTGGCGCGACTGGGTGCTGGATGAAGACGCCAGCCGCCCTTTTATCGAAAAGGCGCTTGAATACGGTATTAACTTTTTCGATACGGCGGATATGTATTCGTTGGGGCGCAGCGAGGAAGTGCTGGGGCAGGCGCTCAAAGACCTGCGTGTCCCGCGTGATGAAATTGTGATTGCCACCAAAGTCTATAACGCAATGGGCAGCAAGCCGAATCAGCGCGGGCTGTCGCGCAAGCATATTCGCGAAGGCGTCGAAGCCTCGCTCCGTCGCTTGCAGGTGGACTATATTGACCTGTACCAGATTCACCGCCTTGACGCCGATACCCCAATGGAAGAAATGCTCGAAGCGCTGAATGATCTTGTGCGTCAGGGCAAGGTGCTGTATATCGGCGCGTCAAGCATGTGGGCGTGGCAGTTCGCCAAGGCGCTGTATCTGAGCAAACTGCACGGCTGGGCGCGATTTGACTCCATGCAGGGTCATTACAACCTCGTTTACCGTGAGGAAGAGCGTGAGATGATCCCGCTGTGTCTGGAAGAAGGAGTCGGGCTAATCCCCTGGAGTCCGCTGGCACGGGGCTTTCTGGCGGGCAACCGCACGGCGGACAAAAGCGGCGATACGACTCGTTCTCAATCGGACGGGTTCGCGCATGGTATGTATTATCAGCAGTCCGATTTTGCCGTGCTGGATCGCGTCATCGAAACCGCGCTCAAGCATGATGTTGCGCCCGCCCAGATTGCGCTGGCGTGGATGCTGCACAAACCCGTGACCTCGCCGATCATCGGCGCAAGCAAAATGAAGCATCTTGACGAAGCCGTTGCCGCACTCAAGATTACGCTTACTGATGTGGAGATGGCGTATCTCGAAGCAGCCTATACGCCGCATGTGACGCTGGGGTTCTAGGGATTTCTACATGGGATCGGACGAAGAAAATGAAGAATAACCCAACACAACTGTGGCTATTAAAGATACAAGCGGACGCTAAGATCCTCTTTGATGAATTCTCAGACACGAATAAACGGACGACGTTTCATCAATTGAAGCAACTTCTAGAATCCAGCACTCCATATCATTTGCCGTTCGTTTTGAAGCTAAAAGAAATGCGATTTGAGGGTGTTCGGCGTTTCCGTGTTGGCGATTATCGCGTCATGTTTGTGCTGGAAATTAAGGAGATCGTGTCTCAAGGACACCTATATAAAGGCACCCTTCACATCATCTCCATTACCAATCGTAAGGAGTCTTACCAAAAATAGAGTCACGTTTACACGAGATCACTCAATTCCACGACAATACCCGTAGCGTTCAGTTTCTCAAAGTCGACAGTTCCATCTTCGTCCACAAAATCATAAGCCGCAGACTCAATATTTACATCGTCAACCATGTACTGTTGCGACTCAATCATTTCTAGGATTCGGATTGCCAACAAATCCTGACGTTCGTTGTCCATTTTTTCAAGTTGAATAATTACCTTTTGTGCCAATTCTGTCATTTTCTCCTCCTTCAACTTTAATCAATTATACACCCAAAACCATAGGCACTCACTCAAAAAAGCACTAGAACATCATTTACGTCAGCCGTAATATGGCGTTAATCCGCACCGCGAGGGTTTGCCCGGGCTTCGCGCCGCGAATAGCAACGGGACCCGTCAAGGCATGACCGACATCCAAAACGGGATCGCGCCCCTCCATTTCTCGTCTATCAAGGTCAGCGCCGGTGAAGGGTTCCAGACCCCATCCTGCGTCAAGGCACTGAAAGCGCACCGAATCGCCTGCATCGATCGTCAGAATGGGAGGCAGATCACGCGAAAAGTGACCGTGAAGTGTTCTCCGTTCTGCTGGCAGCGTGTGAATGATTGGCATAGGTTAGAGATAGCGGGCGCTGCCCATGCACACGAGCGCGACGATCATCAGCACGAGGCTGATGCGCGTATGAACCGCGAGTTTAGCGGCGCGTTCGCCCAATATCGCCAGTCCTTCCGGCGGAATTGGTTGATCGCCATCGGGAACATACTGTACAAGTGCCTCGCCCATGCTGCTTGAGGCTCGTCCAGTTGCCATACCACCATGCAAAGAGGCGAGGATTCCCAGCACTGCGCCGATACCCAGCACAATATTGCCCGCTGTCGAAAAATGACTGGCGGAATTCCCGACGAGATACAACAGGATACCCGCGAGAACCGTCAACCCACTGGCAGCAGCAATTGCGGTAGACAGTGATGTATTGGTGAGCAGCGATTTCATGAACCGTAAGCCGCTTGCGCCCGCTTTAGCAGCGGCAGGCGCGACAAACAGGACGAGGGTGACGCTAAGACCGATCCACAGAAAAGCCGCAAGAATGTGGAGCAGGCGCAGCACAACCAGTAAAATATCCATGATTTTTCCCCCTTAGCTTGCAAGCAAAAACGCAATCAGATCGGCGATCTGCTGCGACGATAAACGCTGTGCATACTGACTATACATGGTATTGCTAAACCCGCTGACGATATAAGCAGGCGGCTGAATGATGCTGGCATAGGTGTAATCCTCGGCGCTAACGCCGCTGATCTGCGTACCTGCGTGTTCGCCGTATCCCTGTATGGTCGGACCGACCAGCGTTGAACCATCTTGCGAGTGACAGGTTGAGCAGGCAGGAGCGCCACTGATAGTTTGCGAAAATAATAATTCCCCCTCGCTGGCATTCCCCTGAGGAAGCGAGGATGCAGAGGGTGTCTCTTGCGCTCCGCAGGCGCATGTGATAAGACCTATAAACAGGATGAAACACAGTAAAGTCAGCCGCATTTTCCCCTCGTTCAGCGGATGCAAGGATATTCTACCTAATACGATAGGTATCCTGCTCAAGGTTCGCCAGATAGGGCAGGGTAATCGCGCTAGTCCCCCGCCATACTCTCCAGCATGTCCCGCGCCCCTTCAATATAGCTCAGGGATTGGTGGCGGAAGTAGGTGTTATACAGTTCGGCGTAGTGACCACCCTTGAGCATAAGCTGGTCGTGGCTGCCTTCTTCAATAATGCTGCCATGATCCAGCACAATAATACGATCTGCGCTGCGAACGGTACTCAGGCGGTGGGCAATCAGGATAGATGTGGACTGCGCCAGAATCAAATCAAGCGCCTCCTGAATTTGCGACTCGGTGAACGGGTCAATGCTCGCCGTCGCTTCATCCAGCACAAAGATGGCGGGTTTCTGCACCAGCACCCGCAGCAGACTGACTAACTGGCGCTGTCCCATACTCAACCGCCCGCCGCGCTCGCCAACTTCGCTCTGTAAGCCGTTCGGCAGCGAGTCCATCCATTCCCCGCCACCAATCGTTTGCGAGATCGCCTCAATTTCCTCGTCTGTCGCTTCAGGGCGGGCGTAGCGAATGTTATCCATTACCGTGCCGCGAAACAAAAATGGCTGCTGCGGAACGATGCCAAGTTTGCCGCGAAACTCGCGTAAATTGAGCCAACGAATATCGCGCCCGTCAATCCGTATTTCGCCTTCCTGAAATTCATAGAAACGCGAGATTAGCTTGGCAATCGTGCTTTTCCCTGCACCCGTATGCCCGACGAAGGCGACGCTTTCACCCGGTCTGATATGCAGGGAGAAATCATTCAGGATTTTTTCACCGGTGTTATAAGCGAAGGTGACATGATCGAAGACAATATCGCCACCTAGCTGCGGAACAGGCTGTGTTTCCTGCTGAACAATCTCATTTTCGGCGTCAATCAGGGCGAAAATTCGCTCTGTCGCGCTTAAGCCTGCCTGCAACTGTGACCAGTAACCGGAGAGGTTGATCATGGGCCAGAAGAAGCGATCCACGCCTTGGACGAATAAGAACCAGACCGCCGCCGTGATTGCGCCATTGATAACCGCACCCGCCCCAATATACATAATCGCCGCGAACGCGAACCCAAGCATGGCGTTCAGGGCAGGGAAGACCATTGCCAGCACGAATCCACGCCACAGGTTGATGCGGTATGACTGGTTGTTCACCTGGATAAATTCATCGTAGATCATCGCTTCCTGACGGAAGTTTTTAGCAACGCCGATACCTGCCACGCTCTCCTGAATGTTATCATTCACGGCCGCCATTGCCCGCGCACCCTGCCGCGTTGCCCGCCGCGCCAGCCAGCGGAAGAACAGCGCGATAATGGCGACGGCAGGCATGACGAGGCTCAATATCAGCGTCAGCCGCCAGTCGAGGCGAAGCAGGACAACGAAAATGACGGCAAATTCGAGAATCTGACCGATAATATCCGCGGCAATGATGATGATAGTACCGAGTTCCTGTGTGTCATTGGTGATTCGGCTGACAATCTTTCCCGTTTTGTTCTCATCATAAAATGACAGATCGCGCTCAACTGCTGCCCGAAACGCATCCTCGCGGATCGTGCCAATCAGGTTTGCGACGACTCGCCCCATCATGCGGCGGCGTATCCAGTAAAAGAAGTAATCCGCGATGGCGACAACAAAGAGGGCAAAAAGCAGTATGAGGACAGTGTTGTTGCCCTGAGTTGCTGTCTCCAGTTCACCAACGATCATTGCCATGAGGATCGGGAACAGCGAAAACATGATTGAGCCGACGAAGATAATGGCTGCAATCGTGTAGACCTGCTTTTTATAGGGATGGAAATACTGCCACAACCGCTTTACAAGCAGTTTGTCCCCGTACTTGCGATCATATTTATCGGCTTCAAGATTGCCAAACATCAGTTAACGACCTTTAACTGCTCATCGGTACGGACTTTGCGCGGGTCGCCTTCGTAGCGGGCAAAAATACGGCGGTAGGCAGACGATGTGTCCATCAGGTCTTCATGTCTGCCCTGCGCGACAACGCGCCCTTTTCGCAGGACGATGATGTGATCCGCCCAGCGGATTTGCGACAGACGATGCGTGATGAGGATCGTCGTGCGCCCTTTCGCCGCCGTCCAGATGGCTTTCTGGATTTTGTCTTCCGTCGCGCTATCAATTGCGCTGGTGCTGTCATCAAGGATCAGGATCGGTGGATTCGTGACGAAAGCGCGGGCGAGGGCGAGACGCTGGCGCTGCCCACCGCTGAGGGTGACGCCGCGCTGTCCTACAATCGTGCCATAACCTTCAGGGAAACTGATGATGAAGTCGTGTGCCTGCGCTTTTCTGGCGGCATCCTCGATTTCCTCCTGCGTGGCATCCGCTTTTCCAAAACGGATGTTATCGGCAATCGAACGGCTGAATAGATAGATATCCTGCTCAATGATGCTGATCTGCGAACGCAGCCGCGCCAGGTTCCATTCACGGGTGTCTATCCCGTCAATCAGCACATGCCCGCTGTCCACATCGTAAGTGCGGTTAATGAGCTTCATAATCGTGCTTTTGCCTGAACCTGTTTGCCCGACGATGGCGACAGTCTGGTCGGGTTCAACGGTAAAAGAAATATCATGAATCGTCCGTGTGCCTTCGGCGTGATAGCCGAAATCCACATGATCAAACGTGATTGCGCCTTTGATATTGCCCTCGTAACCCTGTGCGTTCTGATCGAGATCGGTTTCAGTGTTGATGATGGCGAGGATACGCTTTGAACTGGCGTAGCCCAGCGCGATCTGGGAAAACGAGTACATCGAACTGTAGACAGGGAAACCGAATAAGCCCAGCATGCCGCCGTAAGCGACGACCGTGCCGAGTGGAACCTGACCGTTCAGGTAAAAGATGACCGCGTAAGTGAAGCCACCTGCCATGACCAGACCGAGCAGCAGCACCGGAATGTAACGCGCTTCAACATCCGCCTGACGAATCGAGAACTTCTTGACGATTTCCACAAGCCCGCGAAAATGCGTCATCTCGCCCTGTTCCTGCGCCGCGCCTTTCACAACTTGCAGTCCTTCAAGCGTTTCTTCAACGTCGGCGTTCATATTGCCGAAGCTGACGCGCACATTTTCCGCAATCGGGCTGAGGGCGCGAAGGTAGCGAATCTGAACATAGATATACGCGACCAGAAAGAGGGCAGGCGGGATGATCAGCGGCGGATAAAGCAGGTACGACGAGAACAGAGGTGCGACGAGAAACATGCCCGACCCGATAATAAGGTTCATGCCGGGGTTCATCATCAGATTCATTTCGCGCACATCATTGGTGACCCGCGCCATGATTTCGCCGACGGGCTGCAAATCGTGGAAAGTCATGCTCTTGCCGAGCAAACTGGCGTAAAGTTCATCGCGCACGTCGCGCTCAATGCGCTGGGCAAAAATTTCGGCGGAGGCATTGCGGATCAACTGCAAGCCCGCCCGAAGGAGTTGCGTGATGATTACCCCCAGGGCGATGACGGCGATTGCACTAAGACCCTCTCCGTTTGTCAGCGCATTGAACGCCTGCCCGATGAGGTAGGGGAGCATGGTTGCCAGCGCCGCGTTTGCGAATGCGCCAAGCACCATCAATATGCCGTAAATCGGGTTTCGGCGAATGTGCGACCAGATAAAGCGAACGGCATTACGCCGATCACTGTTGAAGGAGGGACGTGCGACAAATTCTGCTGTCATTGCGGAAAATCCGTAAGCCGGGTGAGCATGTTCATGATATGCCCGATTGGGAATCCATCTAGTGCCAGATGCGGCACACTATTGTATGGCACTGGCGAATGATAGTGTGACAAACCACTTTAGGGAATAGTGATCGTTTGCAGCATGAGATAGTCCGTGCCGTCGGGTAGGGTCAGCCGTGTTCCATCGGAAGATTTATACACGACGAGCGCCAGCCTGTAAGTGTCAGCGGGTAGGTCGGCGGGAAGTGCCAGTTCGCGCACATCCATGTAAATCTGATCGGGGCGCATTTGCGAGGTTTGCACCAACTCTGCGCCGTAATGATTGATCGCGCCATCGTTTTGCGCCACGAGCCGCCCCGACGAATCGAGCAGATGCAGCCCGATAGAGTAATCCGCCTGCGGAGATACGACGGCTTTCCACCACAATCGCGCCTGAATGGACTCAGGTGTAACTGCGTCAACATCTATGCCGTAAAATGGTGTTTCCCCGCCGAAGATCAGGGGCGTGTCCAGCGGCGGCGCTTCCATCAATTGGGCAACGTAGCACCATTGACGGTTGCAATCGCCGATCACTTGCTGAACGGGATGAGAAACTTCCAGATCGGAGAAAATTGCCTGCGCGTCTTCGGTGAGGAGGTTTCCCGTGATGAACCATAGACGACGGCTGACCTGCGCCTGCGAGATGTCCGTCGTGACGTTCTGATTCAGGTTTGGCGACAGATAATGCTGCCGCTGCCAGTGAACAAAGCCGTCATTCTCGCCCGCCTGAAACATCAATACCGCATCGTCGGGTTCAGCAGAAACTGAGATCGCCCGGAAAATATCCCGATAGGGTATCCTGTCAGGCAGTTGCGCCGAAAATGTCACCAGTTGTATGCCGACCAACACCCCCAGAGCAATCCACCCAATGCGGATAGTATGAATTCCCGCTGGAAACGCGAGGAGAGCCGCGCCTAGCACCAGACCAAAACCGAGCATAGACGAAGAAACGAAGCGAGGCGCATAGACCGCGACGATCAGATTTGCCAACAGATAGACAGCGGGCGCGAGAAATGCCCAGAAGATCGCCAGCCAGAAGGCGCGATTCTTCCACAGCCTCACCACACCAAAAATGACAATCGCGCCATACAGAAGTGGCAAACCATTGGTCGCCATCATGAGCAGGTCGCCAATCGTCTGCGCGGATGTTATCTGTGTGCTAACACCAATTCCTGCAAGACCCCGTGCTGCACCAGAAACAGCTTCGCCAGCGCGGATGCCGTTCACCTGCGCGACAAATGTCGGCAGCCAGGGCAGAAACAGACACGCGCCGAGCGCGGTGGCAGCGAACCCTTGTAAGATCAGACGCCTACTCATTCGGACAAAGATCACGACATACAACGCCTGAACGAGAATCAGAAATATCAACAGGTAATGGACATAGAGGACGAGCGCAATCGAAAGCCCACAGTACACCGCGTCACGCGGGCGCTGCCGGGTGATCCAGCGCTGGAGCGCGAAAATCGAGATCGCGGCGGATAGCATGGTCATCGGGTATGGGCGAATATCCAGCGCGTACTGGAAGAAAAACGCATTGCCGATCAAAACCAGAATGGCAAACACGCCCGTTAGCCGGCTGCCAGACCCTCCTCTACCAATGCGATAAAGAAACGATAACGCAAGCATGGCGAGCAGTATTCCCAGCATACGGCTGGTAAATTCAGCGTCACCCGCGAAAGTGCGCCATGCTCCAAAGGTGAGGAACCACAGCGGTGCCTGATTATCCTGTAGGCTCTGCTGATAGTGAATGATATATGCCAGATCTCCGTTGGTTGAGCGATAGGAAAGCTCCTCATCGGGGTGCATGTGCAAATCATGAATGTTCAGAATGAGGAACGCTGTCATCAAACCGAGCGCAAAAACGGCAAGCAGCCAGGTGCGATTTTTAGAGAATGTTGTCACGCTATTTGACCGAAGGACGCAATGTATTGTACTGGCGAGCATTATAGCGGTTCGCACTTAGTTCTCAATCGGCTGATACGCCTCGCTGTGCTAAACTTCACCCATGATTCAAACACTATTTGCCTATGGCTTGCCCTTTCTACTCATTTTCGCCGCGCTCCCGTTGGCACTTGTTCTCCTGAAACAAGGCGAAACACCTGTATCTCTGAGCCTTGTCGCGGCGCTTTCGCTGGCAATTTTCGCGGGGGCAGTTTCCTTCCTAATGCTGTTTCACGGCATGGTCGGGCTGCAATTCTCCGTCCTGAGTATTCTTCTTCCCTATGGGTCGCTGTGTTTGGCGGGGGTATTTGTCTGGTGGCGAGCACCTGTCCGTGTCGCACTACCAAAACTTGATGGCTGGCAGTGGCTGGCATTGGCGATACTCATGGTGATCAGCGCGGCGATCCTGTTAAATGCCGTAAACCTGCCATTTTATCGGGACGATACGCTTGGGATTTATCAGCCCCATGCGCTGGAGCTATATCAGTCAGGGCGGCTCATCCCGCTGACAGGTAGTGACAGCCTGTATAAAACCTATCCGATGCTGATGCAGTTGAACTATGCCTATGTTTATCTGATCAGCGGTTGGGAAAATGACTATCTGGCGAAACTTGTTTCAACACTTTTGAGCCTCGCCTGCCTGATTGCAACATATCATCTTGGGCAGCTTGCCGCAGGCGAAGCGACGGGTTGGGTCGCAGCGCTGCTGCTGGCTGTAACGCCGACTTTTGGCAAGTGGGCGTCATCGGGCTATGTTGACCTGCCGATGGCATTCTTTTATGCCCTCAGTGCCGTTTTCGCCCTGCGATTGTGGCACAGCGGGCATGTTAGGGATACTCTGCTGGCAGGTGCAACGATGGGTTTGGCGGCGTGGACGAAGAATGCCGCCTTGCTTGGGATTCTGTTGCTTGTCATGTGGTTGGGATGGTTATGGTTCAGACGGCGTGTAGGTTGGCGCGAGATTGTGATTGCGTTAGCGGCGTGTTTCCTCATCGCCGCACCCTGGTATCTGCGTAATCTGACGGGGGCGGGTTTTCTCGTGCCGAATACTGCGTGGACGGATCAGGCCCAGCGTTCGCTGGGCAATCTGCTGGTCTTTATCAGCAAACCTGAAAATTTTGGGGTGACGGGGGCGATCTTTATGCTCGGCGTGATTGCGGCTGTCATCACAGTGATTCGTCGTCGCCTGAATGCGCCTGCCGAACTCCTGCTGCTCTTATGGACAACCCCGTTTTTCTTGGTGTGGTGGCTGTTCGTCTCTTACGATCCGCGCTTCTTGCTGCTGTTCCTGCCGGTGCTGGCAGCACTAGGGGCAATTTTCCTCATGCACGTCTGGAAGGCGCTGCCGCTGAACTGGCAGCGCTATACTCGCGTTGCAGCCGCAATTTTCGCCTCAGCGTTCGCCTTGTATATCGTCTGGAACAGTGTGGATTATAAGGATGAACTGCTGCGCCAGCCATTCATGAGTGATGCTGAACGACGCGAACTGGTCGGGCGAAGCCCTACGGCTGATCCGTAACCGTAATCGTTACAGGCAGGACGCCGATAACGCCGTCAAGTGTGTTTGACCCTGTAACCGTCAAATCCTGAGGCGTTCCGTCCGGCGCGAATTGATAGACCTTGACCCACAGTTGATACTCGCCAGCGGGCAAATCGTTCGGCAAGCGGAAAGCGCGGTTGTCCCAGATCGGGGCATTTACAATCCATCCGCTTGTAGGCGAAAACCCGCCGTTTGGCTGTGAATCGTATTGCCCAATTGGAGCGCCGTTCATGTCGCGCAGGTAGACGGCAACGGTGTAGTTTGAATCTAACGGCTGGGTAGCAAGCCAATTGAGAGACAGCGGCAGTGCGTCACTCGCGTGATACGTCAAGCCGTCGGGCAGGTCAACACCGATGAGACGTATGGTCTCACCAAATTCAAGATCGCTCGTGTGTTCGGCGCTGCGGAAGGCAAACGGATCAGGTGCAACCGTCGTACTGTATTCAATCAACCGCGTAGTCGGTCCCGTTGCAATCGTGCGGATCGGATAATAATGGGCATTCATGTACTGTTCAACTGGGCGCAGACTCCACCACAAGTCAGGTCCGCCGTCCACCAACAGCCACAGCCGTTCCCGTGTGAGGGCAAGATTGGTGATCAACTGCACGGTTTCGCGGGTCAGCAGTGCATCAGGATTATCTGAGACGACCTGCGGTGGCTGTTCGGGGCTGGGTTGATCGCCTGGCTGCAACGGTAATGCAATTACTCGTCCGCCGCCCTCACCATAATTCATGAAAAAATTCTGATAAGGCGGGCTGCCTGGGCTGGAAATCAGGATCACGTCCTCAGCGCCGGTTTCAGACGCGATTACCGGAAGCATGGCAAACAGTGACTCGTCATAGGCACGATAACGCTCGTCGTAATGATACAGATGAACAAAGCCAGCAGCAGCGAGAGAAAACCACCCGATCAGCAGGGCAGCGGTAATCGCTCCGCTGTGCTTTCGTGGGCGTCTGACCAGCGCGATCAGCCAGACCAGCGCGGCAGCGGCGAGAAGCGCGAATGCCCAGATAAAACCCGTCGCATGGGTGAGTGACCAGGCAATATCAAACGGGCGTTGTGACCATAAGGAAGGCAAAACAACCCAGCGAAAATAGGCAGGATTCGTCATGCCGCCTTCCCACTCCAGATAACCATTCGCCTCAGCGGGAAGCGCAAGAAGATAGTCCGCCCAGTTCAGCGACACAGCATTGAACTGTATCCACACGCTGTAGGCAAAAAGCGCAATCGCCGGCACGAGCCACAGGGTAATCGGGCGGCGCAGCAGGCGTTCAAAAACGGGCAACGTCAAAAGCATCAGAAACGGCACAACCGGGACGAGAAAGCGTGGGGGCCAGCTTAATCCGCCAAACCAGTACACCCCGTTGACCAGCGCGTAGCCGACTGCAAATACAGCGACCAGCACGATTCCAGCGAGGACGTAACGCCATTTCCCTTTTCGCGCAAGTAAGTACGCCCCTGGTAATGCCAGCAGCAACACAGGCGAAGTTCCCCACAGGCTGGCGCCGGGCGTGAGCAGATATGACGCCAGCGCGACGCCGAGATTTTGCGTCGTCGCAGCGCCTAAACGGGCGAAAATACTGTAGCGTTCGCTCAGTCCGGGAAATACATCGAGAACGCCGAGCAGCAGAAAGACTCCGCCCACAACGAGCGCCCCGATGAAAAAAAGCAGGATGAGGCGGCGAGTGCGAGTTTCGGTCAGCGTTTTCCGCGAAGGCAGGGCGATCAACGCCAGTGCAGGCAGGGCGGACAGGGCGGAGGCTTTGGTCAGTGTCAATGCCAGCAGCGTAAACCCAGTGCCAACCATCAACCAGACCGAGCGATACTGACTTTGGCGGAGACGTTCAAGAAAAAACGCCGTCAGCAGCAGCAAAAAACCCATCAGGGGTTCACGGAAGAATGTCTTGCTGTATGCCCACAGGATCGTTCCTGCGCCGAGCGCAATAGCGGCGGCTACCGCCGCACGTTCCGAGTAACCAAGCGTCAGCGCAAAACTGAACAGTAGACAGCAGGTTGCCGCGCCGATGAGGATGTTGAACAGCCAGACAAGATGGACAATCCCAACAGACGGCAGGAGTTTTGCCAGCACATACAAGGGCAGGCTGGCGAGCATTTGCATTGGCTCTGTTCCCGCGGTTTGCAACGGGTAGGTGAATGACGGGTCAAAGTGATCAGGGGGGAACTGAAACGCGGAAAGATCGAGGTAGAAATCGCCATAGTCCGCCAGGCTAGTCATGCCGTCAAACAGCCTGAGCGAATCGCCCGACTCGATACGACCACTGTATGTGACAAGATACAGGCTGGCGATAAATACAAAAAGGGCGGCTTGCAAAAGCAGCCGCCGGCGATTCATCAACGTTTCAAACGCAGTCATGTGATGCTGTGCAGCAGATTACTCGCTCTGCGGCGTGTTATCTGTTTCGGACTCGGATTCCGCTGTTGTGCTGCCGCCACCCATCAGACGATTGCGAAAGCCAAGCAGCCCTTTCATCACTTTCTGACTGGCGCTGAGGTTTTCGAGTTCGCTTAAGCCGACTTCATAGGTCGCCGCCGCCGCCCCGATTTTGCGGTCGCTCATTTGCAGG
>Ga0224722_1001516_pt1 | contig 12811 bp, 11 predicted proteins | sample Balambano_FR1_Me_FD_161646 | JGI IMG/M metagenome (GOLD analysis project Ga0224722, IMG submission 161646) | Freshwater sediment microbial communities from Lake Towuti, South Sulawesi, Indonesia - Balambano_FR1_MetaG | ecosystem: Environmental > Aquatic > Freshwater > Lake > Sediment | place...
ACGGCGGTGTAGAACTCCGTCAGTACAATGACGATATTATGACAGCGGCTCAGCAGGCTTCCTCTGCGCTATACGACGAATTTGCCGCTAGCGATGCTGACTTTAAGGCAATTTATGAGGATTGGAAGGGGTTTCGCGATCGCATTCAAGCCTGGAGCAATCTTAACCAGGGAAGCTTCGAGCGGTTTGTCTATGCCAATCTCTAGCGTTCCCTAGTGTTCTGCAGCGCAAATTTATCTAATATTCGGGCACCGTGGAGTCTACTTCTTTGCTCCAGGCAGTAATGCCACCCTTAACGTTAGTACCTTCAATACCGTGCTGCTTAAGGATAGTCAAGGCTTTGGCCGATCTCCCACCCATCTTACAGTGAACAATTAAACGATGACCGTTCATTAGGTCTTTAACTTGCTCAATGCCATTGCCATTTTCAATATCTGGTAGAGGTACCAGCACGGAGCCAGGGATTTTAGCAATTTCGTACTCGTTGGGGTTACGTACATCCAATAGCAAGATATCGTCCGCACCGCTGTCGAGCACTTGCTTGAGTTCGGTAACGGTCATTTCGGGAATGTCAGTCATTGCCTTTTCAGCCTCCTGCTGAGCTTGAGGAATGCCACAGAACATTTCGTAGTCGATGAGCTTTTCAATCACGGGGCGAACTGGGTTGGGCCGCAGCTTCAGTTCCCTAAAGGTCATATCCAGAGCGTTGTAGAGCAACAACCGACCACTCAGGGTTCTGCCAGCGCCTAGAATAACCTTAATGGTTTCGTTGGCCTGAATTGTGCCGATAATGCCAGGAAGCACACCCAATACGCCTCCTTCAGCGCAGGAGGGTACCAGGCCCGGCGGCGGCGGTTCGGGATAGAGGTCGCGGTAATTGGGGCCATCCTGGTAGTTAAAGACTGTGGCCTGCCCTTCAAAGCGGAAGATTGAGCCGTAAACGTTAGGCTTATTCAGCAGCACACAGGCATCGTTAACCAGGTAGCGGGTCGGGAAGTTGTCGGTGCCGTCTACCACCACATCGTAGTTTTTGAAAATGTCGAGAGCATTTTCAGCGCTGAGGTGGGTTTCGTAGAGATCAACCTTGCAGTGGGGGTTGATCTCATGGATGCGGTTCTTCGCTGATTCAATTTTAGGTTTGCCCACCCAGGACTCGCTGTGGATAATTTGCCGATGCAGATTGGATTGATCGACCACATCAAAATCTACAATGCCAATATTACCAATGCCAGCCGCCGCTAGGTACAGCAGCAGGGGGGATCCCAAGCCACCAGTACCTACACAGAGTACACTAGCGGCCTTGAGTTTTTTCTGCCCATCTAAACCGACCTCCGGCAGAATAATGTGGCGGGAGTAGCGCTCGTACTCCTCTTTAGTTAGTTGAATCTCGTCCAGATTAGGGTTGAGCATGGTCTTCAGGGCGCAAATGGAAAGAATGACGGCCAATAATTCAGCGTCAAAACGGTGCGGGGTAATACCGAAATGACACATCATTTCAGCTTAGGACAAGAATGGAAGATTGTTAGTGGATGATCCAAGGATTTTCACAGGTTCGGGCTGGAACTGCTCGGTTGCATCCAACCGCCAACTTCGCAAGTCTTTAACCTCGCCCTGACATACGGAGGTAATTAGGTAAGAATACACTGGCCAGGCCAGCCGTCGATCGCACTCCGAGGGCACCGCCGGATGGTCGGGGTGAGAATGGTAGATACCGATGATGTCTATCCCCTGCTGCCGTGCCGATTGCTGCACCTTCAACAGTGTCGCCGGGTCAATCCAGTAGCGATCGCGCAACCCGTGGTCTGCCGTCGCTCCTGGATCAGTAAAGGCCAGCACTAACGGGCTCCAGGTATTCGCGACCGGGATAACGACGGTGGCTTCTCGATAGTCCTCGTCTTGAAACGCAGCAATAGCTGGGTCAGACCTTAAACCAATCCGCCGCCCTAGAATTAGCCCACACCCTTCTTGGGGATAGACGCTAATAACGGCCTGACAAATCTGCTGGTATTGCGCTAGGGAAATATGAATCACCGCTGGAGATAGCATCAATGGGTCAATTGACTACACCTCAAACCTACTGGCAAAGCTTGAGAAGCCCGAAATTTGCGCCCACGGCTCTGCGGGTAGCTCTGGTAATCGGTTCCTTACTGTTTATCATCAACCACGGGGTTGCCCTTTGGCAGGGGCAAATGACTCGCCAACGGTGGCTATCCGGCCTACTGACCTACATTGTCCCCTACTGCGTCAGTGTTCACGGCCAATATACGAACCAAAAGAAGCAGGATTAGAGCGCTTACCCAGGTCGAGATTTGGGCTTAGCATTCTGGAACCAAAAATCAGGTCATAGAAAAAAGACAACATCTGTTGTCTTTCTACAGCTTCCAGCTTTTTTAGATGGCCTGCTTTGAAGTTATACCCAAAACGCTCATCCTACAGGTCGAAGTTCAAGGTATCCCCGTCTTCTATTGTTATCACCAGGAAATCATTGGAGACATCTTCAAACACGCCCAGCCAGACAAATCTAAAGGCAGTCTGTTCGATATTAACCTCTCTGAGTTCCGGAAAAGCTCTATAGAAGCGCTCATCTGCCGCATCATACGAGGGCTGCAAATTATACTTTTCGGCGATGCGCTGCTCAATGAGGCGAGTAAAGTAGCCTCGTTCTCTGGTAGGCAGGTTCCTCAATGTATTAGGGTGGAGGGTCATGTCCAGGCGATGCAGCAAGTCTTGCGCAACGGCCAATTTCTCAGCGTCAGATAGGTCTGACCAGGGAATATCCATCAGCTTTACCCAATCAGAGCGAATCCAGTTGAAGTAGCCAGGGTCTATCTCCTCGGCTGCGAGCAAATTTGAGAGTTCTTGCCTATAGCCAAGCGCCTCTACTGGAGTAGACTCGTCTGGACGAGTTGCCCAGGTTGTATAAATGTCCCCAACTTCCGGAAAAAGTTGGAAACCTGCCCAGATTAAAAACAAAGCTATTTGTAGCACTGTCTGCCATTTGGCTTGTGCTAAGCCGTCATTTGGGCCAGATCGCTTAGGCTAGCGGATGGAATCTTGACGCATTTTTATAACTCCTAGGGTACGTAGTCAATTAGGTAAGCTGGGATAGTCGTGTTTCATCCAAGCTGTGTTCAATGACAAGCCAACACGTTTCTCAGCGCGATTTACATGGCAGCCATTACTATCTGGCTGATTTGATGGCACGCCCTACACCACTAATGGGCATGTCCTAGCCTGATTGGTAGTAGAGCTTAGTTCATAGGCACGACAAAGAGAGTCAGCCCTTGCCGCCCAACTACCCATATTGGTTCATTCGCTTGAATACAATATGGGCTGGACTGATAAAAAGAGGCTGGCCAATATGTGCCATCGTACTTAACCCGCCCTTTTTTTGTGGAGCTAATACTATTTTCGACAGTCCCCAAAACTGGCTTAGGGAAGATGACGATATCCGATGTCCAAGTAATCATGTCGTTTGACCTCGTAGAGAGTTTATTTTCAGAAAATCCTTGCTGACATTGAGAGCTCGATGTTCTTAGTCGCGTCTGGCAATGTAGCGACTGATCCTCGAAAGATCTGTATAATGGTCAGATGCTTTAATAAGCTGAAAGCTAGTCATTGACCTTAACCCAATCACTTCGACTCGTCTTCCATAAGTTTTAGCGGATTGAATGGCACGAGTGAAATCACTATCGCCACTCACCAAAACAGCCGTATCATAATTGTCTTGAACAGCATGTTCATGTAAATCAAGAGCAATTTCAACATCTAAATTTCCCTTCATTGAGCCATTGGATCGAACGGTTAGTGGCTTGCAAATCAGATCATAGGGAGGATGAAGTTTTGCTCGTAGAAGCCTTTTCTCCGCAGGAGATTTGACTGCTTCGTAAAAATACGCGCCTGCCAAGGAAGATCCTGCTCGAACATAATTTAAAAACCGATCAAAATCAATGTTGATATTTAAGCTTCTTGCCGCATACCAAAGATTAGAACCATCAATGAATAGAGCTACTCGCCCGCGCCCTCTAGTTCTAGATCCTTCATTACTTAGAACTCTTTTTTTTGAAGCAAGCTTTGGATATGAGATCTGCCTGTTGTCGGATCGACTCAAGCTTCCTGGTCGAGGCAATATTAAGGTTGCCATTATGTCCTCCTTTCAAGATAGTGGGTGCAAAAATTCAAATAATTCCTAGAGTGATTTAATTAAATCCGTCAAAATGGCAAGCTTCAAAAAGTAAAGCAGTATGGTGCCAGTAATTGCAGAACAGGCTAACAAATAGACGCTAATGAGAAGTTCATTTGAAGGATTCATGATGGACTTCAGCTTGCTTGACCTATTCTTTATATATTTCAAGCTAGTAGCCGATTTATGGACGCACCCCAAATTCAGCCCACACCAAAGGGTTTGGAAATTTAGTAACGCGATCTGACTGTAACGCTGTTACAACTCAGCTAAGCTGCTTGCACAGCTGATCAAAGCCTATTGGTCATAGGTAGAACGACAAGAAAGGGATAAGTCTTGTTGGGCTTATCCCTTTCTTGTACGTGTAACGTTTGCTAACTCGCTGTAATTAAGGGGTGTGTTACTGATTAGTACGCTTTGTGCTTTTGGTCAAATTGACGGCGTATAGCACAATCCCCAGTTCAAAGCTTGGAGTGTAACAGCCCTGTTCATGGATAAAAGCTTGGCGTGATGGACAAACGTTGAGCTTCTGCAGATGCTTGCTTAATCGGCTAATCGCTACTTTTAAGCGTGATGTAGGAGTTGATTTAACTCTTTCTATCTGCACTCCATGTCTAACCTGGCGCCCTTGATCGCTGTAATCGTAGGCAAAGGCCTGTCGTTCGATTTGGTCAACTGCTTCATCGACAACAGAACCATGGCTAGAACGCCGGGGCTTGTAGGCATAGTCCTCATTGGCAATACTAATCGCCTGTCCTAGCATGGACTGCTTCGCCAAAAACGATAGAATTTGGAAGGCACTAGAGTCTGATTGAATTCCTTTAGCCAGATCTAGAGTTTTAGAACCAGGCATTTCCAAATAAATACGCTGCTCTTCGGCTCCCTTAAATAACTGATCGAGAAACCTAGCAGGGTTACTCTCTACCTTGCGTAATAAAAGCTCAATTGGCATAAATTTTCGCCGTTTAACTTCTGCCTGCTCTGCGACCGCTTCCAGGGCTTGTATCGAAAAGCCTAGACCAATTAAGACCTTAGGAGTGACTACTTGAGCCTGAGAACCAGCAATAGGCTGTTTGACTAAGTCAAGCAGCCATTGGTAAGTTTCTTCTGGCTTTTCTTCAATATCTACCTTATGTACAACGTCTACTATTCCAGGTTGACGACGCAGCCTAGCTGTCTCACGGCGGAATACGTGGACATCACCAGCTTGCCTTTCTACATCAATTTGAACAGCAGCCGTAACCATGATAAATTGAATATCACTTCGATGGCTAGTAATTTCTCGAATAACTCCACTTCCCTGCCAACGTTGTAGCTCTCTTTCCTCTTCTTCTAGAGGATAAGGACAAACGTATAAAATTTCATCAATTAGCGCGAATTTAACGGCTGGATCAGTTCTAGCAATTTTAATCGCCTCTTGCCCACTTTGGGTAGAAACATAATCAATGCCAGCCTTACTCAACCTGCGTTCGTGGAGAGCAAGCCACTTCTCATCATCATCCAAAATTAATACTTTGAAATCTATCACAATTTAATCCTACCAGGCAAAACCAAAGTCTTCTCCGCTAGCAGAAACTTTTGCATGCCAGACAGTAAATGCCTCCGTAAGCCTTTGTAGCCCTTGACTATAGTTACTTGTGTAGGCTGACTCATCTACAGGCTGTAAATCAGCTACAGCCTGCTCAAGATGTTGCTGTAGCTGAGCGGTCTCTCCTGAAATCGTCACTACCTCATGGCAGACGAATGGAGTTCTGACTCGAAGCTTCCCAATTAGCCTTTGCAGCTTCTCCATATCTTCTGGGGAAGGTCTGCCATGTGATTGTAACCGTTCAAGGCAGGGCAGCAAACTTTTTTGATAGGTCTTTTTAGCTTCGTACAGCTCTGCTTGAAGTAGGGCTAAGTTTTCTGGCTCCAATGGAATGAGTGGATTAAGAATTTCCGGTAAACTAACCAGCGACCATGGAGGGCCAAACGTAGTATGCGCCCCTTGCCCAAACCGTAGAACTCGATGCTGTTGCTTCAGCACTGAAAATGGTTCTGAGGCGACAACCAAAACAGGCCCTCTAAAACCATTCAGACGAAGTTTAGGAACGTTTACCATTGTCGCTTTAGTGACTACTAAAAGTATGTTTGGTGGAATTTTTCTACTGTCATTAGGCGCCCAGAGGAGAGAAGGAATATTTTGTAGAGAACCAATGACAGTCGCTGTAGCCGCCGCCAAACAATCCTCCTGAATAAAAAGGGTAGCTTGGCAGGGATAAACCAGATCAAACTTGCTTTGAGCCGCTTGAGTATTATATTGAAACTGCTTAGCAATAGCTTGATAGGCATCACTAACCACTACACTATCAACAGTTGCTGTTGGAGAAGCTCTAAAATTAAGTGACGAAAAAGACTCTATCAGTCGATTAATAGGTTGGTAGGAGGCTTGACTATCTTGGCCTTGAGGCCACTCTTGCCTTAGCCTTTTACACAGGTCTTCGATATCTATAGAGACCATGTCAGAGTCTGCGCGTAAGCCCAACCCTTGCAACCACCACTTTGGCTGACTAACATGGGCTCTTTCATTCTGCGCAGCCGTCACAAAGCCCTGACACAGCAACCAAAGGGCAGGTACGACTTCTAACGGATAGAAACACATGCCTGGCAAAGTCTGTCGCCGCCCCTGAATATACTGAGCTACTTCTCGAATATCCTTGACTTGAAGTGCAAAATGGGGGGCCGTTTGCCTAAGAATTCGGATAATACCTGGTTTTTCAAGCGGTGTTCCAGGGGAATTGAATTCAAACACAAAATCGGCTTGAAGCTCAGTCGATTTTAACAACCGCTCATCACTAGAGTGAAAAAAAATCGCATTCACTTGTTTAGGAGCAATACGGCTTGGTATGCCTAGGCCTTCTGTTTCACCCTCAAGAAATCGGGAGTAATCGCTATCAGAGGCCAACCAGTAGACCTCTGAAAACTGATCGGTTAAGAGATGAGCCATTTTTTGACCGCGAGCATCTTTACAGACGACATAGGCGGTTAGCGGTTGGGAAGACTCAGACATTTCAAGACCTCGCATAGTACTCTAAACCCTTAAACGGTAGACGCAATGATCAGTTTGTTCCCATCCATGTAGAGCGTGCCAGGTGCACCAAAGCCGCTATCGCTAATGGTCAGATAGCGCAGCACATCTAAAACAGCAAACCGAGTTTTTGATTGCCGGTCTGCATCCAATGTAGCTGGCGAGGTCTCATTGCTAGCTAGCAGCATCTTATGGAGAGATTCTACCAGAGTTTGCTCATCTTTAGGAAGGCGTTGATGGGCATTCCAGCTCAACTGAATCACAAGTTTTTTGCCTTCATTCTCAAAATATACTGATTTGACGGGCGAAACGGAATTGCCATCAGAATGCTTTTGCTCGAAAAGCTTTTTAAAGCATTCAAAAAGCAAAATGGCTGACTTACAAGCTACTTCCTTGCTCTGGAGTGGAAATATAGGACTATAAACTTTTACGGCCCCATCCCAGATATCAGCTTTACTGAATATCCCCAAATCGCTATAAACATGCTGGTGAGCCATTATGGCAAGTAGCAGCGCTGCGCCAGTTGAGATATGCCGTCGGCTGAAATCGAGCACGCCTTTAGCCTCGACCTGACCGCAAAAGTGAACACCGCACAGATGTTTTAGAGATTCATGAACAGAGGTAATTGTATCTTGACTTCCCCACCAGCTGTTAGGAAATTTAAGGTCAGCGGCATCGACCAAGCATTGCCGATAGCCAATTTGCCTCTTTCGATCACTAGTATCTCCCAAAAAATATTGGCAGATACTTCCAGGATTATGCTTCATATAGAAAGCATTGCCGGTATCGTTTGTATCTTCATCATTAATGAACCAGTCTCTTGAAAGCCGCCAGAGCTTTTCTAGGGGATGCTCATTCAAATCTAGCCATTCACGATGCTTGGGCAAGAAGCCGTGATCTTCAAACTCATATTTTCTAAAAACTTGCTTATCCGTAGCTTCTTGTGGTTTATCTAAAGCGTTATCAAACACATCAGAATCTTGACCTTGAACAGTGGGTTTCCCACCTATGCTTATAAAAGCAATCTTTTTAACTAATCTAGTATAACAAGATTCCCAGTGCCTTACAAAGTCACTACCCGATATTTTTAAGGGATCTAACCCTTCTCCATAAAAATAGTCAACCCACATATAAACATCACAATCTTTAAATTTAGATATCCATAATTGAATCTTCTTCGTCATGAACTCCAAGTCCTCAAGATCTTGTGGCTTGGGAAGCATAAAGAAGCCAACTGCTTTTATCTCTTCAGTTTGAGCGCAATGGGCTCGAATATCAAGCAATCCAGTTTGATGAGAGTTAATTACTCTTCCTTTATTCAAGACGTCTATAGAGTCATCAACAACAACCAAAACTTTTCTGCCTTTTTCTTTAAAGTAGGTTAAGCCACAAATACATAAATCATCGTCATACAATCTTTCTTCTATCAGGTCGAGGCTCTCTAATTGGGACGACATATGCTTACCTCCCAGTAGCCTTCAACTGAATTTTGGTTAGGGCCTTCAATCTTTATAAAATTGTCCATTCTTTTCTCCAAAATCTTATAGAAATCAGCGTCGCGAGCTCTCAGATTTTCAGGCCTATTCCGCAACGAACTTTCGCGATTGAAGATTGTGATTTTATTCTCATCAGCTATCTCAATCCACAAATAGGGCGGTTTTGCGTCATCATCACATTTAGCTCTGAAAGCATGGTAGGCTGACTGCCAAAAACAGTGATGAAAGCATGTAATAAATCCCCTAGTTCGAAACCAATCAGGTAAGTCTCCTTCCAGTGGTTGCCACTGCAAGTGAGACTTAATTTGATCTAAATGGTGCACAACATCTCGATTCTGCAAAAATCCGTCAGCTATTTCTTTTACCCTTTCATCAAGAGGTCGAGTTTCCGGAGTTTCTTCAGCTCTACGGTAAGACGCTCTCCGCAAAGCATGTCGTAAACTGATGTCAATAAAATAATTAATTAGTTCTAGGGTGGTATCAAACTCTTTCTCCCGAAAGTCAGAACCAGCACCATCACAAATTGATTTTCTTGCTTCTAAGTCAAAGTCTCCATTAATTTCTATGAGTGATCTTAGGTGCCATAAACACCCCTTAGCCTGAGGATGCAGATCGCTCCGTAGTTCTCGATCACCCCAAACTTCATTAACCAGCCCCGCAGCTTGGTGAGCAAAAAGACTGCCTTGTTCTTGGCGACCTTGAAGCTTTATTGCTTTTGCCTCCTTAATTGCCAGTTTGATTGCTGCGAACAAACCAGGTACCTCAACACCTACAATAGCTCGTTTTCCTTCTAATTCTTGCTTGATCTTCTCTATGTGGATGTCTCTTATCCACTCAGGGCCATATATTTTAATTTTATTCCCCTTATAAATACTTTGTGTGTGTATAGACTCGCGATCGCTTGTTTCAACATCTGATGGCCTTACGTCAAAACAGACAAAATAATCTTTAACTGTCTCAATAAAAATATTTTGATCTTGCATTCTATCTTGAAGCAGCTTGGGAATTTTGGATAAGGCTTCAAACCGCAAAGAAAATCGTAGGGTTTCGGAAACAGTCTTCAAATTACTATAAAGCTTGGTATATTTATTCTGCTGAAATATTTCAGGCAATTGATCGGGTGTATGTCCGCGGAACTCATCAGCATTCGCGACAAAATATACAAATCCAACAAACCAATAACCATCAATGATTAAAGGATAATGAATCAAATAGTAACCTGATTTCTTAGATGGTTTAAAGCGATGAATCAAGGAATTTTCTACAGTTCCAAACCATTCTCCCCCTACAATATTTGACTGCCATACCGCATTGTTTGACAGCTTGCTCTCGTCTAATTTCTTTAGGTGATCCAAGCCTAGATCTTCTGCCATCTTAACTAAGAGGCTCTGCTTGGATTTTCCCTCCGTATTGACAAATAAAGCATTCATCAGACATTGAAATTTGTCCCTATCAGGTTCCGGTGAATCTGAAGATAGAAACTTTCCATATTTCCAAGCCTCATAAAGAACTGCGCTTGCAGCAGTATTAGTAGGAATATATTCTACTGCATATCTACGAATAAGTTTATTAAAAGTCTCGCGTGCTAATCCTTGTTGATCCTCTTCAAGAAGGACTGAACTGGATTCAGATATTCTTTGATTTTCTCGATATATCTTTTGCAACTTCATGAGATCATCTTGGAACCCTTGAAAGTCCTGCCTTTTTTCTCTCGTCTCTTTTGTTCCCCATTCAATGCTTGATAAATCAATTTTTTTATTATCCACAGATTCAAAAAACTGAAGAAAGCTTTTTTCTATAGAGTCACTATTCCAGACTTCTGTCACTTTTTCGGAAACATAAGGATTAAACATGCGCTCCCCATGCGCATCATTCGTATCGATGTCCGAGTTTCGAAAAAGAATTTCAAAGATAAAAAACTTAGGCTTATACTTAGTAATTTCCTTATTAGTCTGAAAAAAATCTTTTGCATCTTCGTCAGGAAGGGTAAAGAGCGCCAACTGCTCTTGAACTCTCTCTATATAGTCTCTAAAAAATTGTCTAGATGTAGATGATACTGACATTGGAGATTTACCCCTGCTGACAAAACGATAGCCAATTGCTTTACTTCATTTAAGGCCGTAGTTCAGATGCCGAACACTCAATGAGCTTCCAAGACTGAATTGTGTCTCATGGTTTAAACCAACTGCTTTAGATGACCTCGAATGAGCAGTTTTATAAGCTATGGCCTGTGGCTGATTCTTCTCAGCAGCAGGTATGGCTCTGATTCCATATTCAAATTGATCCCAAATACAATTCGGATCCTTATGACTATACTCACCATAAACGGATTTTGCTAGGAGCGGATCGCCTCCTAAACAATGCTTAAAACAAGGCTTACTGTAACAGTCAGACTGATCATAGGCCTGCATTGATAAATGAAAGGGCGACAAAGCCTCAATAGCCTTACGGTAGAGCACTTCAATTGGCTCTGTTTGGATATTACCTATAGCTAAGCTAGAGTAATTCGCCTGTGTTAATGGCTCGCATCCACCAACAACATAGCCATCAGCAGAAATCCGGAGCGTATGTCTCCAGTACTCTGGAATAAGCTCTGGACGTAGAACAATCTTTATCTTGCTACTTATCATAACTTCTTGGTAGAGATGTCCATACTGATCCTGCCTAATTTCTTTAGGTTTTAGCCATCCATGGTCAACTAATGCTGGTAGAAATGCTGCACAATAAGCGCAAAGCTCTATAAATATGGTGACTTGATGGAGCAATATAAGAGGCTCAAGGGATTTGGTCAAACTGTTTAGGAAATCAACTAGATCCCGCTCGTGCAGCTGATATGACTGCATCTTGACCGCCATTAAAGGGCCAATATCAAACCATTCAATTCCCTCTTCTAAAATTAGCTGGTGAATCATGCGAATAATGGCGTCATCGTTAAGTCGAGTTAGGGTCGTAGCTACAATCACTCGATCTGCCAGCCCTTGTGATATGGCTAACCTGAGATTATCTAGGGTGCGCTCATAGGTGCCGCTACCTCGTATTTTGTTATGCTCTGCTTGTGTCCCTTCCAACGAGATATCCAGATAATCTAGATGAATCTCACGAAGTGGCTCTATATATTGGTGAATAAACAGACCATTTGTGACACCTCCAAACCTTAAATCAGAAAATTCAGTACGAAGCTCTGAAAGAGCGGTAAAAAAAGGCACTGAGCGGTTGGGAGTGAGCGCATCGCGATCTGTTACACAGATCATCCGTGTACCCAATTCTGTGACCAGAGTGGTAGTAGCTTTGATGAGTTTTGGCAGAGGAGTAATTGCTTCTGGCAGAGCGTCTGAGCCTCCCTCGTAGCCTAAGAAGCAGTGTTGGCAAGCTAAACCACAGGCATTCCCGATGCCGACTTCTAACTGAATGGGTTTAGCATGTTGCTGAAAATATCTAAATAACTCTTCACCGCTTAACCATCTTCCTCCAATGGCTTGCCACAACTGAACAATATCTATTGTGTTGCCCTTTTGATCAGAGGCTTGGCTGTAGGTTCCACCTTTGCTACCAGCAAGTGACATATTTCCTCACGTTAATTTCTTAATTTATGGTATACTCGTACTATATTGGACGATTTAACAGCATGGTGGAATAAATGATTTCCAGGCATACAGCAGGTTAAGCTCCTTATCTATTAGAGTTTCATGACAAAGCTTTGAGTCCTTATGCGGCTGAAAGCTTTGTCATGCAGGGCTTAGCACGAGAAAAAACTGGCTTGTGTTGTAACCCAGTTACAGTAGGTCTGCCTTTGAGCTAGCTAACTTTTTGGGTAGCAGTGAGGTGTAATACGGCTTGTAAGGCTTATAAATAGGCTGCTTTAGCGATATCCGCCGCTACCCAGTTTCGGTGAAAGGTAGTAGTGCATAGTAATGGTAGTTTGATAGGCTAGGAGCAGTCAGTATAGTAGCCCAACCGATGAACTGTCCTAAGTGTCAATCTTCCCAAATCATCAAATACGGACATACCCACTACGGCAAACCCCGATTCCGCTGCCAAGCCTGCGGGCGACAGTTTGTCGAAGGG
>Ga0224722_1001518_pt1 | contig 12808 bp, 15 predicted proteins | sample Balambano_FR1_Me_FD_161646 | JGI IMG/M metagenome (GOLD analysis project Ga0224722, IMG submission 161646) | Freshwater sediment microbial communities from Lake Towuti, South Sulawesi, Indonesia - Balambano_FR1_MetaG | ecosystem: Environmental > Aquatic > Freshwater > Lake > Sediment | place...
CTCTTGAACGATCGCTCTCATTCCCCTGTCATCACCGATCGCGTCATGGACGTTGCGGAATGAGCGATCGCTTTCACTCACTGTCCTCTCCGATCGCTCGATGAACCTGTGGGAAGCGTCGATCGCTTTCATCCACGAGTGCAACACCCTGATACGGAGCCAGCTAACGTTCCGGCTGAGCGGCTGCTAGTAACTTTTGCATCATCACCAGAACCTCTCAACAGTCCGCTCCAGCCGGGTTGTTGGGCTGCTGGCTTTCGCCATTTGACTTCTATCGCCTATGAGATTAACATCGTCCGTCGGTTTCGTAAGTCTTCTCAAAATAGTGGACTTCAGGAGCATCTTCTAGTTGTCCCAAGTCGATCCAACCTTGCTTAAGATAAAATCTCATCGCGGCTAGATTTGTAGGGCTGACACTCAAGCGAGCTGATTGGCAACCAAGTTGCTTGAAAAAATTGGCAGCATACCAATCTAATGGCTGACCCAAACCCTGACCTCGAAATTCTGGAATCAGGTAAAACAGATTGACATAGCCTACACTGGGATCGTGTTTCCAACGCCTCATCTCCATTTGTCCAATGATTTGCTCTCCTTTCCAAACGTGTACACAACTGTTTGGAATTTCTGCTGTTCGCTGCCTCAACCACTGCAAGTATCTGTCTGCTCCGTTTCCATCCTCCTCATAGAAACGATCGGCTGAGCCAAAGCTGCAAACAAAGGAATCCGCTCTAAACTGAACGCACAAATCTCGATGCTGCTCTATGTTTATAGGCTTGAACTCAAGCATAGAAGATTGACATTATAGTTCCTCAAACAAAATGTATGCTGTTTCAGCAATATTTTCTTTTTCGATGTTGCTACAACTCTAAAGTTTCTTGTAGTGATAAATTGGGTTTCAACCATCTGTCTCTACCGATAACTTAAGCAGCACAAAGAATCTATGTAAGCCGTAGGAAAGTAGAAGAACCAACTCAAACCACCTTCCCACCACTGGAGGATAGCATGAAGATTCTGGCAGTAGACCTGGGTAAATACAATTCCGTTGCCTGCTTATTCAACACCACCACTAACCAAAGTGAGTTCGAGACGATCGCCACCCAACGTTGGGCATTCGAGCAGCTTCTGAATCAAACTCAACCGGATCAAATCGTAATAGAGACCAGTTCAATTACAGGCTGGGTACATGACTTTTGCCAAAACTTGGGATACCCGGTCTTAGTTGCCAACCCCAGTGCCGAGGCGTGGCGATGGAAAAACGTCAAACGCAAAACTGACAAAGATGATGCCCCCAAACTGGCAAAACTCACTGCCCTTGAGCAAGTGTCAGCAGTTCACGTTCCGGTGGCAGAACGTCGTCAATATCGATTGGGAGTGAAGTACCGTAAAACCCTGGTCAATCGCATCAACCGCATTCAGAACCATATTCGCGCTTTATTTGACCATCAGGGCATCAGCATTCCCAGTGGACATAAAGCTTGGACTGCCGCAGGCATTGAAACCTTAAGTCAACATCGTAAACCTTTGGCGGAGTGTCAACTGAATGAATTCTGGCGAGGTGAACTTGACTTGGAGTTGCAGAGCCTGGATGCCCTCTGGCAACAATTACAACAAGTGGATGACCAGCTTGAAAAAGTGGCTCAACAAGATGAACAGGTGCAACTCTTACAGACGATTCCAGGAGTGGGACGCAGAACCGCAGAAGTCATCGTTGCAGCGTTAGATAATCCCCATCGTTTCCAAAATGCCCGTCAGGTGTCTGCGTATGCAGGACTGGTTCCAGACCAGAGACAATCAGGACAAACCAATCGGTTGGGCAGAATTACTTGTCGAGGTTCTCGCATTCTTCGCAGTGCATTAGTGGAGGTGGCGTGGGTCATGCTGCGTTACAACCCTTGGGCTGAATCGATTTATCAACGCATATGTGGGGGACAGAAAACGCGCAAGAAAATCGCCATTATTGCAGTGGCACGTAAATTGTTAGTGCGTTGCTGGGCGATGTTGAGGCACAAACAGCCCTGGCAAGATAGCACACCCTCATTAAGTGCCTCAACATCACCCAGCTCATAATCTCTGTTTAGCTTGATCTTGAACCTGGGAACTAACATGTAACACTGTTGATCTAACGAATAAGACAAGCTCCACAATTCGACAAATTAAACCAGTAAGTTAACTGAGGATGTGACCAGATAAATTTGTTTTGCTTGATCTTGAAGCTGCGACCTAACATGCGATACTGTTGATCTAACGAATAAGACAAGCAACTTTGTAGAGATAATTGAGACAATGCTTCAGTTGAGACTCTAGAAATAGAAATTCCAACTGCATTGACACCTCGGATAGTCGTTTAGAACTCAATCCGTTACATCTTCAGGAGACTGCTACGAAGGCTAACCCTCATCCAAGTTGCTTGGATGATTAATTTCACTCGGCTAAATTGCAGAACTGCCGGACACGCAAATGCTCAAACCCGCTTGACACCCTCCACGGCTTCATAGTCGGTCGCGCTCACCGGACGCAGACAACCTTTGCAACTCAACCAACCATCTTAAAACGTTCCGGTGCAGCGCGGTTGTTGGGGTGCGGCTTGTGCATTATTCTTTTGCGTCAACTTTGAGTAAATTGGAAACTCCTCTAGCTATCAATTTCTCGTTTGAGTGTTGGAGAATACACTCTGCGTTAACCACATTTCTCCCTAAACGAACAATCCTAGTTTTTGCAGTAATAACGGCTCCACTCTTAGCACTTGATAAATAATCTACAACAAGATTAACAGATGTGTAAAAGCTAGTACGTCCTAGACTAAGTATCGTAGCTCCAATCATGTCATCGATAATGGCAGCCGCAATGCCGCCATGTAAAATACCGACTGGATTAGTCATTTCATCCCGTATGGTAAACTCCATCGTGATGCTTCCCTTATCTGCTTCTTTCACAACTCCTTTCAGCCATCTACCTAGCGGCGAGGGGCTGTGGCTGAATTCCTCGCCAATGGATGCTCTAAGTAAGGCTAGTTTCTCGTTTTCCATCTGTAAAATTTATCCTGTTACTGAATCTTGCATCCTGCGATTGCTCTCACTTAGAGCTTAGGTTTATTTATGACAGACCTTCAAACCTGAAATTGCTTTACTCCATCTCGAAAGCGTGTCGATGAGCCTGAATAACATCGAGCAATAACCTGGGTTTTCTACCTGTCAGTTCCAAAACAACGTTACTTGCTGACAATGGTGGCTTAGAGGACAGCAAAATAGTTAAGTTGATAAGATGCTCAATCATGGCATCGTTGACCCCTGATATCGGTCGAAGGCCTTCGCGCCACTCGTTATGTTCCACGAAGCGATACACAATTTTGCGTCCTAGCGTTGTCGATAAACAGTCAGCTACTTCTTGATAAGAAAGCACTTCGCCTGATGTAACGAATAAGGTTGATTGAGATGTTGACCCTTCGGACTGAAGTAGATGAGCGATCACAGCCGCAACATCTTCTGAGGAAACCCAGGAGATTGAGCTAGTGCCAAAACTGCTCAGTAATTCATTTTCTTGAGCAATCGAGTGTCGATGGAGTAAGAGCAAGTTTTCGTAGAAAAATCCTCCCCGTAGATGAACGCATTGAAAACCTGCCCAGTCTAGTATCTGCTCAGACAGCCATTGACAACGGGCAAGATGACTCGGTGATTGTGGATGGGCGGCTCCCATCGAATTGTTGACCACGAAGCGCAAGCCTGTTTGACGACCAACGGTGCAGAAGTTAGCAGTCGCTTCTAGAATGCCTGCGGCAACGGGATAGCAAAAATAAGCCTGTTTGACTTCATGCAGTGCAGACTTTACCGATTCGTAGTTGAAATAATCTGCTATGACACCCTCTGCCCCTTGACCGATCAAATCTCTTACCTGAGTATCATCACGCCTAGACATGACCCTCACTGGATAGCCTTGCTGCAAAAGGGTCTGAGCCGTGAGATATCCCGTACTTCCATGTCTCCCTGTTACACCTGTGACTAGAGTTAACGGTTTCATCGAACACTCCCTAATGCTTTGGCTTGCAGGTTGCAATTTACAAGTTACTGTAGCAGAGATTACTTGTAAAATGCAAGCAATCCTAAAGTCAGTTTGATATATGACACAACCTCGCCGCTCATGCTGCCCAATCGCCTGTTCTCTTGATTTGATCGGCGATCGTTGGACACTGCTCGTTATCCGAGACATGCTGTTTTTTGGCAAACAACGATTTGAAGAGTTTTTAGAGTCGCCTGAAAGAATTTCAACCAACATCTTGGCGAATCGTCTTAAGCTACTTGAAGACTCTGGTTTAGTCGAAAAGCGACCCTACAGCAACCACTCTCGTAGGATGAACTACCACCTCACTGAAAAGGGGAAAAGTTTAGAACCTGTTTTGAGGGGAATAACGGCTTGGGGACTCAAACATATTGATAAGACACAGGCTAAGCCGCCTATGATTGGTAGCCCTAACGACAGCTTCAAAACCGCTAAGCCTTAAATCAACAAATAAGCTTTCGGCGACTGTCATTACCGGTAATCGAAGCAGCCCAACGCCCAAGCTCAACGGCTGCAAACCACCTTTGCTTCCCCACCGATCGCCCTCTACAGTCCGTTGCAGCGACGTGTTAGCTGGATATCGCCACCGCGCTGCTTCGCAGATACCGCAAGGGTCGCTCCTCTCAACTCAACCTCTGTCACAAAACCGATCGCCTCTCACCACTGCCTCCACCCCTATCTCCTGAGCACCTCGCACCACCAACCCAAGCCTCAACAACGGTCAAGACCAACCATCTCCTGAGCGCTCTGGCACTCACCAGTAGCCTCCAAGAACGAGTGTAAAAGACCCTGTGCGGAGCCAGCTAACGGGGCAAATCAGCGGCGGTAAGCAATCTCAAACTCAGCACCAGCAGCACTGAACCGTCCGCTGCATTTGAATTGTTAGCTGGCTGGCTACGACTTCAGGCTTATCTCAAACTCCAACTTAGAACGGTAAAAACAAACATCAAATTCAAGAAAAAAGTTCGTCTGACCCAAAATCAGTGGCGCATCAGGACTTTTTACCCATGCAAATACTAATTCGGTTGGTGGGAACTCTTCGATGTGAGCGATCGCAGAGAAGGGCATCGCTGGCTGATTGCTGAGGTTGCCCGCTAATTGAATGACGGCTCTACGATCATCCCAAACGCCTCCCAACTGCAAGCCGAGGTCGTAAGGTAAGACGTTAACTGTAGCTCCACTATCCACTAAACCAGTCGCTTCAACCCTTCGATCTTCTCGGCACAAGGACACTGGCAACCTGGGTAAACTGTCAAACTCGTTCTGAATTGGGCTGCTAGTTGAATACTTGAATCGCATACATCAAGATTGGTTTAGCTTTGACTGCTCAAGGGCTTCCATCAAAACTGCCCCAGCCCCAAAACTATCGTATGGAGTTGGCAAATCATAGGTTTTGAAGGGTTCTAAAGGTGAAATATCCTCAACCATATCCAAGTCCTCAGCCAGAATCCGGATTAGTCTGAGTTTTTCCGGTGCAGAGAGCCGTCGCGCGGCTGGTAGTACTTCAGTTAATGTCATATCTGTGCTTCCTTGTAAGAATTCACATTTATAGCTTACTCGATAGCAGGCTGATTAGGCGCAAGGCTTTATTCTTAAACGATGAGGAGCTTTGCTAAACTTTTGGAGCAGTACCATTTTTTTGCTTACTCCTCACGTAGACTGCTTTGTTTTTTCGCTGCATCTCAAATAGGTCAATAGCCTCGAACAAACCACTCAACTTTGCATATCCGTAGTTACGTGGGTCAAAAGATGCCTGGTTTGCTATGTGCCCACCAATCTCTGCTAGATTTGCCCAGCCATCATCATCTAGAGTACTAGAGACAGCACCTCTTAATAAACTGATTAGTTTGGTGTCTTGCTTTAACTCTTTACCAGTTTTCTTAACACTTGCAGAAACCTTGGAAGTCTCCTCAGAATTTACTGCTTGATCAATAGTTTCTAAATATAAGAATGTTGAACACGCATAAACAAAGGGCAAAGGTGTTTTCTTCTCACCGAATCCATAGACTTTCAAGCCATTTGTCAAAATCCGCATCACTAAAGGAGTAAAGTCACAATCACTCGATACGATTGCAAAAGCATCCAACTGCTGTGTATACAGCAAATCCATCGCATCAATGATCATTGCAGCATCAGTAGCATTTTTGCCCTTTGTGTAGTCAAACTGCTGGACGGGACGAATCGCATATTCGTGTAAGCACTCTTCCCAAGCTTTTAGAGCAGGACTTTTCCAGTTTCCGTAAGCCTTACGAATATTAGCAACTCCATACTTTGCTATTTCAGACACGATCGCCTCGATTTTGGATGCAGGGGCATTATCTGCATCAATCAGCAGCGCAATTTTTGACTCCGATTGCTGCATATTTCTCTAGGGGTGCTGGTTGCTTTAAATTCTGAACTCTGACAGACACCCTTCAAGTATGCCCAAACCGACAACCGAAGCCAGCTAACGGTGCTGTTCAGCGGTTGCAGACCAAACCTGACTTCCTCACCAGCAAGACCTGCCAATCCGTTGCAACAGCGTTGTTAGCTGAGCAACGCACCGACTCCCTTTGCTGACCTTGACCTTGCCACCCACCAGCTACCTCCAAACCACCGTCCTCACCTACCGTACTCTGGGTGCTTTGGGACACCACAAACAACCTCCAACTGCTGTCTCAACCCACCACCTGCGCGGTGCTTTGCTACCCCGATGAATGACTCGGTGAACGAGTGGAAGAACTTGTTGCGGAGCCAGCCAACGCTCACGCTCAGGGGCTGCCGTAAAGCTCGAACTCAGCACCAGCGGTGTTCTTCAGTCCCCTGCAGCGTGATTGTTAGACCGCGATCGCAGTCCAACACCCGATCGCCCCCCAAGGACTCGACCACGCTCACAATCTACCCCAAAATCTCTCAGCACTCAAGCTCTCACTACGAAATTTAACCTCGCAGGCGCGCTGCTTCGCAGATACCCGCAAGGGGTCACAACGTAGCCCAAATCTCCCAAAACTCAACCTCTCTTCCCCAACCATCAACCCCGTTGACTCCTCAAAGTCTCGCGAGTGCAGACACTCAGGGCGATCGCCACTCTGAACCTAGCCCATCAACGCAGAACCAGAACTGAGGGGCGCGCTGCTTCGCAGATACCCGCAAGGGGTCGCAGCGTAGCCTAACGCTCTGAAAACCTGGCATCGCAACTGCCCCAACCGTTGACCCAAAACGACTCCAACACCCATTCCAAAACTACCAGAACTGCCACCACCAAAGGGCTGAGGGCTAACGTTCGCGCTCACCGGACGCAGACAACTTTTGCCACTCAACTAGTTGACTGAAACGTTCCGGTGCAGCGTGGTTGTTAGCTTGCGTTGACTAATCCGATGAGAAAAATGAACCAAGCGATAACAATTGAGATAGGAATCCCATAGCTTGGAACTCTTCCTAGAAGACTTGATGTAGGAGTGCCAAAAGCTGGTGAATACTCCCAATACCCCAACTTCTGCTTCCATGTTGCTTTGATGTCTTTAATTGATAAATAAGCAGCATGAACTCCGATCAAAGCAAGAAGCGCTACAACAATTCCGATGGCTGGTATCACGTTTCTAAACACTGTACGTATCGCCTGATCTGTATTTTGATTAGTAACTAGAGCAATTGTGGCAAAGAGAAAACCTTGAAATGTAAGCATCCAGGAAATTCGATTATTGATTAGATTTAGTTCTCTTTCAAGTTGTCGCACAGCATAATCGTAAAACTCTTTAACGGATAGCACTTCCTTCTGTTGCATATAGCTCCACCAATGGAACACAAACCACTTCACCTGTAACTGCCTGCGAACGGCACTAAGCTAATTTGATTCTATCGTTACCTAATTTAATTCACCCAACTATTGCTTGGCAGGAATTCTCAGGTAACGTTCTTACCGATACCGCAAGCAGGCTAACGTTCCGGTTGAGCGGCGACGAAAAGACCAGAACGATAGACGAGGAGCCTTGCACGTCCGCTCCAACCGGGTTGTTATGCTGCCGTTTATTCGGTCGATTTGGCGCTATCCGCAATACTTGCTGAAAAGCGATCTAGTGCAAGCGTACAAATACAGACTAAACCATGAAATGCCTCACATATCTCAGGCAGCAGAGTACAGGTTATATTGCCAAGAGACCGATTTCTATACTCTCTTAGGGCAATTACATATCTTTCAGCGCTATTAGTCTCCCAACTATAAGATAAGTGAGCAAATCCATCTCGCAAATGTCTAAGTTTGTCTTCCTTTAAGCACTTCAGTACAGTTCTCAATACTGGGGTATCTTGTCTAATCTGCTTGGTTGCTTGCAGAGCTAACCAGAAATCCAGAACAGGAGAGTTTGGAAACTTAAAAGTTTCTTTCCAGCGCCTTTCCATTAGAGAACGAAATGCCTTACTCTGATTAGAAGAATCAAGCAGCAACATTCCCATTGTCGTGTGAAATGAGCCTTCCAAAAATCGAGCAACATGGTGGGAACTGCGTTTAATAAGCTCTCTAAGGCGCACCTTCTCATTACTATCGATTCGGCTCCAAACCAAACTTAGTTCATTCAGAAGATCAGTAAATGGAGTTTTTGTTTGCTGAACTTCAATACTGATAATTTGAGTTAAACTGTCAAAGACCGAAGCTAGTTCAACCTCACAAGCTGCGTTCGAGACATACGGTTCTGAAGGGTTAGTGTAAAGCCGATAAACATCTTCTGCTGAGTATTTCCCTACTTTCGACCAGTGTATGTGCTCAAGTAGATAGGCAACTCCAGCAGGAAAATATAATCCGTCTTCAAGTTCTGGATCAAGTTGTGCAAAAAATCCTCCAGAAATTGTTTGCTTGTACGCTTCAGCAGCCTGCAAAAGCTCTGGTACTTTATCTTCGTCCCGCTGTAAGTCAATCAGGCTATGACCTAAATGTCTAGGCGTATTTTTATCGCAGAGAAGCAAGTCCGCTTGGGGATGAATAGAGCGAATTGATGAAATTAGAGATTGAGGGTAATTTGACAGAACGTGTGGTCTCAGTTCGCCAATTTCAAGGTCGTGAGATGTACCAAGCCCCAGATGTAAGTGGGTTGCAACAGTGTAATTTAGCAGAGAGGCTTCTCGTGTTCCGCTCAAATAATGCAGTTTTCCTAGAGCATAGTAACTGTGTACGTACCACGGTGCAATAGATATAGCTGCTTCATAGAAGCCTTGAGCTTCCGTGTAGCGCTTTGCGCGTTTCGCCGCTACACCAAGTTTTATTAATTCTTCTGCTTCAGACGTGCGTTGCTCGTAGCTATCTCCGGAATTTACATAGCTCACCGATCTGCCCCTTAGACTTGCTGCTTAACAATACATTATGTAGGGTTTCAAGGTTTATGTCAGCAATGTAATACTAACTTAATCTTGCTTAATCTCGATACTTAACTAAGAACTATCTATTATGTCAAAACCAATAATTTAGGCAGCATAACGGCTCGGTTCAGCGGCGACAGACTATGTTTAAACGAAGCGAGGAAACTCTGCCCGTCCGCTGCAACCGAATTGTTAGACCCCGGCTACTCTTGCATTCAGCCATCGCTGAAGTGATTTTTGACTTTCTCCAGATGGTTGCCCAAGAATCAAGTTCTTGATACTGATGTCTTCATCAAGCTGAGTCCAGTGAATGCCCTCGCCGCAAGCAATAAAACGCCAATCGTTACGTTCTTCCACCGAAGCATTCATCAGACGGGGATACCACGCTAATGGAACAGATATAGTACGCCCATCAGATAGATCAGCAGACAAAGTATCATCTGTGATAGTTACTCCCTGAATCTGGGGTACTTCAAGTAGTTCAATCATTAAAGAAGTCATGCCAACCTGCCAATAATTGCTCTTGGTGTTCTTCAACAAGTTTTTGAATACGGTTAATTTCAGTGCGACTAAACCCTCTATTGCTTTGGATACGGATTGGATCAAGCCAAAACTTGGCTTCGTCCTTGTCGCGTTCAACATGCACGTGGGGTGGCTCATCCCGATCGCCTGCGTAGCAGAAAAAACGATATGGACCAACTGTCAACAGAGTAGGCATTCAAAACTTCCGTTCCAAATACCCAAAACATAGCTGAGGTATATTTGACTGTCAACTTCAATCAGAAAATCAGGGAGGCTGACAACAGTTGCTTGTAAAGTGGGCATCTGTCATAAGACTGATGCTTTGATTTGAAATCATTTTGAGCCGTGCCCACCCTACGTTGCTCTGCTTCTTAATAAAGTTAAATAGCGTTCTTGGAAATTTTCTTGCTAATAGAGGGCATATGAGAGGCGGTAGTCTGATAACTGACCAGTGGCTTCATCCACCGCCCGCGCAATGCTCGGTTCACGATCGCCAGGGAGATTACGCAGATCTACCACCAACGTCCTCTGCCGATCTGCGCCAAACCTCCCGTCTGACTCCGCATAAATGCTTCCGATGATTTTTGGGGGGTTAGGCGCATTGATGATCCAGAAGGTAACCCGGTTGTTTGGAGTGAATCCCTGTCCAATCATGTAGAGCCATGCACCTAGTTGGTGACGCTCTGTAAAGGGCGAGAAACTGGGAATGAGATACGCTCCTCGGCTCGCAGTCCAGAGAATGGTGCCGCCCTGAAAATTGCTGTAGCGCACTTCCTCTCCGCCTGTACTCACACTGAGTTCGTCAGTTTGTGGAAAGCCGAGGTAGGATAACTCGGCACCCATCTGAAAATAGCGTTCGCGAATCGCTCCATGTACTTCTTTGGCTCCATACAGCCTCGTCCAGTATATTGATGCATTCTGGAAGTGGCGAAAGTAGCCGCCTCGGGATACAGTGAAGTCAGTGGTGGGATTACCTACCCATCCCAAGGCAGCAGCTCGGTCGTTGATTGCCCCTTCCGCCGCAATCATCTCATTTAAGATATCAATGATTGGTGAAGATGGGATAGGCGAAGCTAATAATCTCTGAATTTCCACGAGAGTGGAGCCTCCAAGATCCATTGCAAATAAATCCTGTGGAAAGTCTTCCTGAAGAAGAGCCTCTACTTTTGTTGATTTGCCAGATGGTGACATGGAAATCGGGTTAGACTCGTCGGCTATTTTCACCTCATCGAGTTTCCCTTCATTAAGCAGGCGTAATAGACTCGCCTTAATTAAGTTCTCGCTGTACATAGGGGCAGATTTTACTCCTTACTTAAGGAAAAACTATGCAGATGAAACAGCTTCTGCATGCTCCTTGCGGAGGTGCAGGTGCAAGGTCTCTATCCCCTAAAACAGTTGAATCGTTTATTTGAAAACGCTCAAGTTCATAAGGTTTGCTTGGTGCGGCTGCAAGCACAAGGCTTGTAGGAGGGGGAACGCAATCTTTGGCTTCAGGTGGAACAAGGATGTTGCCATTTCGCCAATGAAAGTGCAGTCCGTCAGGAACCGGAATATTATTTTTTTGCATTTCGCTGATCATAAAATTCTGAGGATCTGCTTGTGCGGCGGCAGCCACTTTTGGATCGCTGAGCGTATCCACTATGCACTGAATTCCATCAAAATCAACGTCTTGAAAACGCGCACCAAGGCTACTGAGAGCCGAGTTTATGCTTACCATCATAATTAATTGCCTCCATTAGAAAACAAATTGAACACTGTTGACGGTTCAACAAACAGATAAGCTACAAGTACAGCCCCGCCGATAGTTCAGCGGTCTAACGATGCGATTCAGCGGCGACGAGTAAACCAGAACGCTAGACGAAAAAACCTGCTCGTCCGCTGCAATCGAATTGTTAGGTGGCGCGTTGCAGATACCAAATCGGTGCTCGGAATGCAAATTCCTCCGCTCCAACACCTTCAAACATTGGTTCAACAACTCCCATTAGCCAACCTCTGACTTCTTCAATGACTTCTGTTCCACCCTCAACTACAGCAATAACATTACTCTGCGTAACTAAGTAATTTACTAACTCCTCAACCGAAAACTTGATAGTATTCTCATACCAGTCCTCTTTGACCAAATTGAATCCGTGCGGATGAGTATTTTCGTCTGTGAATGTCATTTTCGCTCTTGGTGGAGCAGGATATCTCATAAGATATTCTTGTTTGTACCAACTGTGAAAAGTAGAATTGTTGATCATCTCACCTGAAAAATAGTTGTCGTAAGCAACCAACCAGCCCTTACTAAGAAGTACTCTATGCGCTTCCGAAAAAAATCTGTTCCTGTCAAGCCAGTGAAAAACTTGAGATAAAGTAATTAAGTTAAATTCGCTCTCCTCAAAGGGAAGGTCTTCAGCAAGAGCAACAAAATATCGAATGCCATTTTCCTTTGGAGCAAACGCAATCATTTCTGCTGAAGCATCTACACCCGTAATGTTATGAGCGATTTCTTTTAGAGAAATCGTAGAAAAACCCGTACCGCAACCAATGTCGAGGGCGGAAAACACTGGCTCTGATATTGAAAGGAATGCTTTGATGCGCCTGACTAGCATTGGATGAAAGTACGGTCGCCCTCTAGCATAACGTTCTGCTGCTGAGTTTGAACTGAAGTAATTCATCATAATCAACCCGAAGCTATTACGTTGTTCTGCAATCACCTACTGATAAAGCTAACTCAAATGTCAGGCTCCATACAGATCGCCCTCATACACTGCCCTCACAGATAACTTTAAGCCGCCCAACGTCATAGTTCAACGGCGGCAGGATTTTACAATGAAAGCCGATCGCCCCCCTTCCGTCCGTTGCAACGCCGTGTTAGCTGGAGCACGCACCGATCGCCTTCATGTATCCTAACTTATCCCTCTTG
>Ga0224722_1001519_pt1 | contig 12803 bp, 11 predicted proteins | sample Balambano_FR1_Me_FD_161646 | JGI IMG/M metagenome (GOLD analysis project Ga0224722, IMG submission 161646) | Freshwater sediment microbial communities from Lake Towuti, South Sulawesi, Indonesia - Balambano_FR1_MetaG | ecosystem: Environmental > Aquatic > Freshwater > Lake > Sediment | place...
TGATGATCATCCTGATCGGCCCGTCGGTGCACGGCATCGCCACCACGCTCGGAGGGGGGATCAACTGACGCAGACCGCCCTGCCCCGGCTGACCGCGCTGGTGGCCGTCGGCTGTCTTGTGGCCTGCCAATGGGGGGCGGGCGATGCGACCAGTCGCAACGCCCCGCCGCCGGTCGATGCCCGTGGCGAGGCGGTGGACGGGCTGACCGTCGGTGACCGGCTGATGGACGCGGGCGAATACGAACTGGCGCTCAAGGCCTATCTGCGCGCCGCCTCCGAGGAGGGCGCCGACGCCGACGTGCTCACCGCGATCGGTGCCGCCAACCTCAAGCTCGGCCGGCTCGGCCAGGCCGAACAAATCCTCCGCCGTGCGGTCGAGGCCGACCCGGATTCGGTGCCCGCGCTCAACAATCTGGGCGTCGTCCTGATCGAACAGGGCAAGGCCGGCGAGGCCAAGCGCGTGTTCGAGCAGGCCTATGCGCTCGACAGTGGCGAAACGGAGTCGATCCGCGAAAATCTGCGCCTCGCTATCGCGAGAAGCGAGTTGACCGTGTATCCTGACGCCGAGGATCCAAGCGTGTTCTCACTGGTGCGGGAGGGCGAGGGGGAAGCCCCCATCCTGTCCGAGCTCTGAGGGCCGAGCAGTCAAGAGGACGCAGAATGCGCCACCCCATCCGTCTTGCGCTGTGCCTTGCCGGCATGGCCGCCATCGCCGGTTGCGACAAGGGCATCACCGACGCCGAGGTCGAGCGTGCCGTGAAATCGGTGAACGTGATCGACGAGAGCAACCTCAACGACATCATGCTGACGGTCGGCGACCCCGATGAGGCGGTAGCCTACTTCCGGGGTGCCTCGGCGCAGCAGCCCGACCGGATCGACCTGCAGCGCGGCCTCGCCAAGTCGCTGGTGCGCGCGAACCGCCCGACCGAGGCGGCGGGGGTCTGGGTGAAGATCACCACCGGCCCCGAGGCGACGAACGAGGACCGCGTCGATTACGCCGACACGCTGATCCGCGCGAACGAATGGGCGAAGGCCGAGGCCGAGTTGAACGCGATTCCGCCGACCTACGAGACCTTCCAGCGCTATCGGCTGGAGGCGATGGTGGCCGACAGCAAGAAGAACTGGGCCAAGGCCGACAGTTTCTACGAAATCGCCCAGGGCATGACCACCAAGCCGGCCGGGGTGCTGAACAACTGGGGCTTCTCGAAGCTGACGCGCGGCGATTTTCCGGGGGCGGAGCGGCTGTTCGTCGAATCGATCACCTATGACTCCTCCAGCTTCACCGCCAAGAACAACCTCGTGCTCGCGCGCGGGGCGCAGCGCAAGTACGACCTGCCGGTGGTGCCGATGACCCAGACCGAACGGGCGCAACTGCAGTACACGCTGGCGCTGACGGCGATCAAGCAGGGCGACGTCGCCGTGGGCAAGGCGTTGCTGCAGCAGGCGATCGATACGCACCCGCAATACTTCGAGGCCGCCGTCAACAGTCTCAAGGCGCTTGAGGGCAGCGCGACCGCGCTCTGAGCGGTCGGATTCACGCTTCGTCAACCCCGGTCTGGCAGGCTTCGCGCGTCCGCTGTCAAGGTGCTGCGATGACGTTTCCCGTCTGCCCGCGCCGGCCTGCCGCGTGATGGCGATCGCGCCGGTCACCGCCGCGCTGTTCCTGCCGCTGGTGCTGCCCATCGCCTTCTGGGTCGCCTGGTCCGACCTGAAGTTCATGCGCATCCCGAATGCGGCGGTGCTGGCGCTGGTCGCGGCCTTTGCGACGGTCGGTCTTCTCGCGCTGCCGTTCGAGGTCTGGGCCTGGCGCTGGTCCCATCTCGCCCTCGTCCTGGCGCTCGGCTTCCTCGCGCATGCGGCCGGCCTCATCGGTGGCGGCGATGCCAAGTTCGCGGCCGCCATGGCGCCCTATTTCGCCGCTGCCGACCTGCGCGTCGTGCTCGCCCTGTTCGGCGCCTGCCTGCTCGGCGCCTTCGCCTGCCACCGCGCCGCGCGAAGCCTCACGCCGGTGCGCACGATGACTGGCGACTGGCGGTCCTGGACGCATCCGGGCTTTCCGATGGGCCTGCCGCTCGCCGGCACGCTGGTCCTCTATCTCGCCGCCGGCCTCGCCGGGGCGTGACGTCGTTCACGCTTCGTCAATCGCGCGCTGCCACAGTCGGACGGTAACGGTCGCAAGGGGGTGCTGGCCAGATGAACATGCAGCCGCTTCCGAACGTGCTGGCGCCGGTCGCGCCGCGCAGCCTGGCCGATACCGGGATCGGGATCGTGATGCTGCGCGACATCCTGATCAAGTCGATGTTCCGGATGAACCTCGATCTGGTCAGCGACATCGCGCGGGTGATCTGCCTGCCGGTGCCGGTGACGCAAGAGCTGGTCGATCTGGCGCGTAGCCAGCGCCTCCTCGAAGCGACCGGCACGCTGCATGCGACCAGCGGCAACGAGCTCGGCTACCAGCTGACCGATGCCGGTCGGGCCCGCGCGCTCGACGCGCTGGCGCAGTCGGAATACTACGGCGCGATCCCGGTGCCGCTCGCGGCCTATGCCGAGCAGGTCAAGCGCCAGTCGGTGCGCAACATGGCCCTGACCCGGGCGCAGCTCCTGCAGGGCATGGGCCATCTGATCCTGCCGCCCGATCTGATCGACAATCTCGGTCCGGCGGTCACCTCCGGCCGGTCGATCCTGATGTACGGCCCGCCCGGCAACGGCAAGTCCTCGATCTCGAACGGTATCCGCGCCGCCATGGGCGACCGCATCTTCATCCCCCGCGCGCTGGAATACTCGGGCCAGGTGATCACCGTTTACGACCCGATCGTGCATTCCAAGGCCGAGGAGTCGCTCGACGACCCGACCAGCCTGCGCCGCACCGCCAACCGCTTCGACAACCGCTACGTGCACTGCGACCGGCCGTCGGTCATCACCGGGGGGGAGCTCAGCCTCGACATGCTCGACCTCACCTACAATCCGACCGCGCGCACCTACCAGGCGCCGCTGCAGCTGAAATCCACCGGCGGCATCTTCATCGTCGACGACCTCGGCCGCCAGGCCGAGCCGCCGCAGAAGCTCGTCAACCGCTGGATCGTGCCGCTGGAGGAAGGGCGCGACATCCTCGCGCTCCAGTCGGGCGAGAAGTTCACCGTGCCCTTCGACACGCTGGTGATCTTCTCCACCAACTTCCACCCCAACGAGATTTTCGATGGCGCGGCGCTGCGCCGGATCTTCTTCAAGATCAAGGTGGACGGGCCGAGCCAGGAGAACTTCCTGAAAATCTTCGCGATGGTCGCCCGCAAGAAGAAGATGCCGCTCGACGAGGCGACGATGCGGCACCTGATGTCGCGGAAGTTCCCGACGATCGGCAACAACTTCGCCAACTACCAACCGGTGTTCCTGATCGACCAGATGATCGCGATCTGCGAATTCGAGGGGACGCCCTACCGCATGACGCCGGAGCTGATCGACCGCGCCTGGGGCAACATGTTCGTCCGCGACGAGAAGATCGCGAAGTAGGCGCGGCCCGGGCCGCCATTGCCATGGTCGAGCGGCGACGCCACACCGGCCCGTCGGTCGCATCGCCAGCCCCGCGTCCGCAGTCCGGTGAGGCTTTCATGTTGCGCTCCCTTGCCATCGCTCTGGCCCTCGCATCCGTTCCGGCCCTCGCCTCCGCCCAGGGCTGCCAGACGATCCGCTTCGCGCCGGGCAGCACCTCGGGCGCGCTTGAAGGCATCGTCTCGCCCGACGATGCCCTGTGCTACCAGGTCGAGGTCGGAGCCGGCCAGACCGCGCGCGTCCAGGTGACCGGCAGGAACATGATGTTCAGCATTCCCGGTATCGCGGATGGACGGGACGATTTTTCCTGGACCACCTCGGCCGGCAGCTTCCAGATCCTGGTCAGCCAGCTGATGCGATCGGCGAGCGACGAGCCGTTCACCCTTGTGGTAAGCGTCATCGGCGGCTGATCGATCGGGGCCGAACCTGCGTCGGCCGGGTGCGGCCGAAAATTCTTGCAAGAATTTTCGCAAAACCCTTCAAAGGGTTTTGGCGGCATGCCGGCCGCCCTATCGTTCTTGACATGACGCCACTGCCGCCCGCCCTGCTTGCCTGGTTCACCGCCCGCGGCTGGTCGCTGCACCCGCACCAGCAGGCGATGCTGGCTCGTGCCGGTGGTCCTGCGACGCTGCTGATCGCGCCCACGGGCGGCGGCAAGACGCTGGCGGGCTTCTTGCCGACGCTGACGGAACTGGCAGAAGGCAGCCACTGCGGCCTCCATACCCTCTACATCTCGCCGCTGAAGGCGCTCGCGGCCGACATCCGGCGCAACCTGCGCACCCCGGTCGAGGGCGCCGGGCTGCCTGTCCGGATCGAGGACCGCACCGGCGACACCCCCCATTCCCGCCGCCGGCACCAGCGCGCCGACCCGCCGCACATCCTGCTGACCACGCCGGAAAGCCTCGCGCTGCTGCTGAGCTACGAGGACGCGCCGCGCATCTTCGCAGGCCTGCGCCGCGTCATCGTGGACGAGATCCACGCCCTTGCCGAAAGCAAGCGCGGTGACCAGCTGATGCTGTCGCTCGCCCGGCTTGCGACGCTGGCGCCGGGCCTGCGCCGGGTCGGCCTGTCGGCGACGGTCGAGGACCCGCCGGCGCTCGCCCGCTTCCTCGCGCGCCACCCCGACCCCTGCGCGATCCTGCTCGCCGACCCGGGGCCCGACCCCGACATCGCCATGCTGGAAACCGACGAGGCGCCACCCTGGGCCGGCGGCGGCGGGCGCTACGCGATCAGCGCGATCCTCGACGAGATCCGCCGCCACCGCACCACGCTGATCTTCCACAACACCCGGGCCCAGGCGGAACTGTTCTTCCACGCGCTCTGGCTCGCCAACACCGAAAACCTGCCGATCGGCATCCACCATGGCAGCCTTGCCCGCGAACAGCGCGAGCGGGTGGAGGCGGCGATGGTCGCGGGCGCGCTGCGGGCCATCGTCTGCACCGGGTCGCTCGATCTCGGGATCGACTGGGGCGATGTCGACTTGGTGATCCAGGTCGGCGCGCCGAAGAACGTCAAGCGGCTGGTGCAGCGGATCGGGCGCGCGAACCACCGCTACAACGCGCCGTCGAAGGCGCTCCTCGTGCCCGCCAACCGCTTCGAGGTGGTTGAATGCCGCGCCGCGCTGGAGGCGGTGCGCGCCCGCACGCTGGACGGCGAACCGCGCGGGCCGGGGCCGCGCGACGTCCTCTGCCAGCATATTCTCGCCACCGCCTGCGCCGGACCGTTCGACGCCGACAGGCTCTATGCCGAAGTCACCACGGCCGGACCCTATGCGGCGCTGGCCAGGGCCCAGTTCGATGCCTGCCTCGATTTCGCGGCCACCGGCGGCTATGCGCTGCGCGCCTATGACCGCTGGCAGCGGCTGATGCGGACCGACGGCCTCTGGCATCTGCGCGACCCCAGGGCGGGGGCAACGATCCGGATGAACATGGGCACGATCCTCGACAGCGAGACGCTGAACGTGCGCCTGCGCGGCCGACAGGGTGGCGTGCCGCTCGGCGAGATCGAGGAAGACTTCGCGGCCACGCTCACCCCCGGCGACACCTTCCTGATCGGCGGCGAGGTGGTGCGCTACGAGGGCCTGCGCGAGATGACGGTCGAGGTCAGCCGCCAACCCGGCTGCGAGCCGAAGATCGCGACCTTCTGGGGCACCAAGTTCGCCACCTCGACCCTTTTGACTGAGCGTATTCTCGATATGTTCAGACATAATGCCTGGCCCGACCTGCCCGCCCACACCGCCCGCTGGCTTGCCCTGCAGCGCGAGGTCTCGCGCCTGCCGGAACGCGACCGGCTTCTCGTAGAGAGCTTCCCGCATGACGGGCGCGAGCACCTTTGCACCTACGGCTTCGCCGGCCGCAATGCGCAGCAGACGCTCGGTCTCCTGCTGACCAAGCGGATGGAGGAGGAGGGGCTGCACCCGCTCGGCTTTGTCGCCACCGATTACGCCACGCTGATCTGGGGGCTGGAGCCCGTCACCGACCCCGCCCCCCTGTTCGACCCCGACCGGCTGCGGGCGGGGCTGGAGGGTTGGCTGCAGGGCAATGCGGTAATGAAGCGGACGTTCCGGGGGGCGGCGATCATCGCCGGGCTGATCGAGCGCAGCCATCAGGGCCGGCGCAAGACCGGGCGGCAGGCCACCTTCTCCTCCGACATCCTGTACGACACGCTGCGGCGCTTCGATCCCGACCACCTGATGCTGCAGATCACGCGCGAGGAGGCGCTGCGCGGGCTGGTGGACTTCGGCCGGATCGAGGAGATGTTCCGCCGCGTCCAGGGCCGGATCGATGCGCTGTCGCTGCCCCGCGTCACGCCGCTGGCGGCGCCGCTGTTTCTCGAGATGGGACGCATCCCGGTGCAGGGCGCGGGCCGCGAGCGGCTGGCGGCCGAGGCCGCGGCGCGACTGATGGCCGAGGCCGGGCTGGCCTGACCCCTTGCGCGGCGGGGGCGGATCGGGCATCGAACGAAGCATGAACGACCATGCCTTCACCCTTGCCGGCGCCGGCCTGCGCGCGCTTCCCTCTGGCGCGCTCTTCTGGCCGGAGATGGCGCTCCTCTGCGTGTCCGACCTGCATTTCGGCCGGTCGGAGCGGCTGGCGCGCCGGGGCGGCGGGCTGTTGCCGCCCTACGAGACGCGCGAGACGCTGGCCCGGCTCGATGCCGATCTCGAGTGTTCCGCGGCGCGTCGGGTGGTCTGTCTCGGCGACAGTTTCGACGATGCCGAGGCCGCCGGGGCGATCGGCGACGACGAGCGCCTCTGGCTGTCGCGGATGATGGCGGGACGCGAGTGGACCTGGATCGCCGGCAATCACGATCCCGCGCCGCTGGCGCTCGGCGGCGGCCACCGCGCCGCGCTGAGGCTCGGACCGCTTTCGTTCCGGCATGTCGCGGAGCCGGCAGAACGGGCCGAGGTCTCGGGGCATTTCCACCCCAAGGCCAGCCTCGCGGGACAGAGCCGGCCCTGTTTCCTGATCGACGCCGACCGCGTCATCCTGCCCGCCTACGGCACCTTCACCGGCGGGTTGCGCTGCACCGACCCGGCGCTGGCCCGGCTGATGGGCGCCGGCGCGCTGGCCGTCCTGACCGGCCGCCGGGCGCTGGCCTTTCCGATGCCGCGCTGAGCGGCCGCTCAGGCGGTCAGCCCCTCGGGCTCGGGCAGGCCATGCGCCCGGCAGCAGGCGGTCAGCGTGTTGGCCAGAAGACAGGCGATGGTCATCGGCCCGACCCCGCCGGGCACTGGGGTGATCGCCCCGGCCACCGCGGCGCAGCCGGCGTAATCCACGTCGCCCACGAGCCGCACGTTGCCGTCGCGCTCCACCCGGTTGATGCCGACATCGATCACCGTCGCGCCGGGCTTCACCCAGTCGCCGGGAATCATGCCCGGCCGGCCCACCGCCGCCACCAGGATGTCGGCGCCGCGGCAGACCGCCGGCAGGTCGCGGGTGCGCGAATGGGCGATCGTCACGGTGCAGCTGTCGCCGAGAAGCAGCTGCGCCATCGGCTTGCCGACGATGTTGCTGCGCCCGACCACCACCGCGTTCATGCCGGCAAGCGAGCCGTGACGGTCGCGCAGCAGCATCAGGCAGCCGAGCGGCGTGCAGGGCACCATCGCCTTCTGCCCGGTGCCGAGAAGCCCGACATTCGAGATGTGGAAGCCATCCACGTCCTTCGCCGGATCGATGGCGTTGATCGCCAGATCGCTGTCGAGATGCTTCGGCAGGGGCAGTTGCACCAGGATGCCATGCACCGCCGGATCGGCGTTCAGCCGGGCGATCAGCGCCAGAAGATCGGCTTCGCTGGTATCGGCGGGAAGCCGGTGCTCGAAGCTCGCCATGCCGGCCTCCACCGTCTGGGCGTGCTTGTTGCGCACATAGACCTGGCTTGCCGGATCGGCGCCCACCAGCACCACGGCGAGACCCGGCACCAGCCCCTGCTCCTCGGCCAGCCGCGCGACGTGAGCCGCCACCTGCTCTCGCACCCGCGCGGCGAAGGCCTTGCCGTCGATCAGCGCCGCGGTCATCTCAGCGGTCCTCGCGCAGCGAATCCGGCCCGAGCACGGACTCCTCGCGCGCGATCGACCAGTCGATCAGCCGCCGCCACAGTTTTTCCACCAGTTCCGGCGGCAACCCGTGCGTCACCGCATGGCGGCGGACGTTCGCCACGACCTCCTCCACCCGCGGGGCGATGCGCGCAGGCAGGCCGAGGGCCGCCTTGATCTCGCCCGCGCGGTCGATGTAGGCGGCGCGCGCCGCGAACAGCGCCACCAGTTCGGCATCGACCCGGTCGATCTCGGCGCGGATCTCGGCCATGGTCTGGCAGGTGGCGGGGGATTTCATCGCAGGGCGCTCCGGCAGTCAGGTCCGTCGGCGACATAGCCCGCGACCCTGCGGCCCGCAATGCGGCGACCCGCTCAGAACAGCCCCTCGACCTGGCCTGCGGCATTCAGTCGGATCACCTCGGCCGAGGGCACCTTGGGCAGGCCCGGCATGGTCATGATCTCGCCGCAGATCACCACGACGAAGCCGGCGCCGGCCGACAGCCGCACCTCGCGCACCGGCACCGCATGGCCCACGGGCGCGCCGCGGACGTTCGGGTCGGTGGTGAAACTGTACTGCGTCTTGGCCATGCAGATCGGCAGATGGCCGTAACCCGCCGCCTCCCAGGCCTTCAGCTGGTCGCGGATCGACTTGTCGGCCAGCACTTCGTCGGCATGGTAGATGCGCTTGGCGATGGTCTCGATCTTTTGGAACAGCCCCATCTCGTCGGGGTAGAGCGGCGCGAAATTTGACGACCCGCCCTCGGCCAGCTGCACCACCTTGCGCGCCAGGTCCTCGATGCCCGCGCTGCCTTCGGCCCAGTGCCGGCAGAGGATGGCTTCCGCCCCCTGCTCGGCGACATAGGCCTTGACGGCCGCGATCTCGGCCTCGGTGTCGCTGGCGAAATGGTTGATCGCCACCACCACCGGCACGCCGAAGCCCTTCACGTTGGCGATGTGCCGGCCGAGGTTCGCGCAGCCCTTCTTCACGGCATCGACGTTCTCGGCGGCGAGGTCGGCCTTGGCGACGCCGCCGTTCATCTTCATGGCGCGCACGGTCGCAACGATCACGGCGGCCGCGGGCTTCAGCCCGGCCTTGCGGCACTTGATGTCGAAGAACTTCTCGGCCCCCAGGTCCGCCCCGAACCCCGCTTCCGTCACCACATAGTCGCCGAGCTTCAGCGCGGTCGTCGTGGCGATCACCGAGTTGCAGCCATGCGCGATGTTGGCAAAGGGGCCGCCGTGCACGAAGGCGGGGTTGTTTTCGAGCGTCTGCACCAGATTGGGCTGCATCGCGTCCTTCAGAAGCACGGTCATCGCGCCGTCGGCCTTGAGGTCGCGGGCGAAGATCGGCGTCTTGTCGCGGGTATAGGCCACTACGATGTCGCCGAGGCGCCGTTCGAGGTCGGCTAGGTCGGTCGCGAGACACAGGATCGCCATTACTTCGGAGGCCACGGTGATGTCGAACCCGGTCTGGCGCGGAAAGCCGTTCGACACGCCGCCGAGGTTCACGACAATGTCGCGCAAGGCCCGGTCGTTCATGTCCATCACCCGCCGCCAGACGATCCGGCGCGCGTCGATGCCAAGCTCGTTGCCCCAATAGATGTGGTTGTCGATCATCGCCGACAAGAGATTGTGGGCCGAGGTGATGGCGTGGAAGTCGCCGGTGAAGTGGAGGTTCATCTCCTCCATCGGCACGACCTGCGCGTATCCGCCGCCCGCCGCCCCGCCCTTCATTCCGAAGTTCGGGCCGAGCGAGGCCTCGCGGATGCAAACCACCGCGCGCTTGCCGATCCGGTTCAGCCCGTCGCCGAGGCCGACGGTGGTGGTGGTCTTGCCCTCGCCCGCCGGGGTGGGGTTGACGGCCGTGACGAGGATCAGCTTGCCGTCGGGGCGGTCCGCCAGCGTGCGGATGAAGGCCTGCCCGATCTTCGCCTTGTCGTGCCCGTAGGGCAGAAGCTGTTCCGCCGGGATGCCGAGCGTCGCGCCGATCTCGAGGATCGGCTTCTTCCGCGCCTCGCGCGCGATCTCGATATCGGACTTGACGGCCATCGGTCTCTCCCTGAAGGGGCCCGACGCCCCGCTGCCCGCCTGTGTAGCGGGGCCGCCCGGCGGTGACAGGCCCTTTCCGACCCATCCGGCACGAAATTCGCCCCGTTCCGCGCCGCGCGCGGGGAAAACGCGGCGCGGCGGTCAGCGCGGCCCGCGCCGGACCTCGTCGAGATGCGCCCAGACCGGCTGGTCGGGGACAAACAGCCGCAGCGCGTCGCCGACCCGGAGCACCCCCTCCCGCTCCACCCAGGCAGTGACGCCGCGCCGGCCGGCGGCGGCCGGCTTGAAGGCCTTGCCGCGGCCCGGCAGCGCCGCCTCGATCGGCTTCGCGGGCAGCGTGCAGGGGCGGTTCTCCATGTCCACGACCAGCGTCGCCCCGCTCTCGGCCTGCAGCCGCGAAGAGGGCGGCAGATGGGTGAAGTCCGGGATCCCCTCCACCACCATCGTCGCCCCGACCAGGCCCGGATCGAGCGCCGCCACCCCCATCCGGACCGCGATCTCCGCCAGGTCCTCGGCGCCGAGGATCGACAGCTGCCGCACGTTGCGGATCTCGGTGCCGCGCGGGTGGAGGCCCGTCACCCGGCTGCAGGACGGCCGCACCAGACCGCCATGCGCCTCGCCCTCCGGCCCGGCATAGCCGAGGCTGAGCGCCCCCACCGGCTCCGAGCGGAGCGCAATCGCCCGGTCCGCGACCCGGCCGAGCCAGACGATATGCACCGACAGGGGTGCCGGGATCAGGGCCGGCATGTCAGCGCGTCAGGGTGAAGAAGCAGCGACGGAACGGGAACAGCACGGCCCCGTCGGGCAGGAGCGGATAGGCCGCCCCGAGCGCCTCGTCATAGGCCGCTGCGAAGACGGCGGCCTCGGCGGGCTGCAGCCGCTCCAGGAACGGGCGCATCGCCGTGCTTTCGGTGAAGCGCCGCACCGGATGTGCCGCCTGGGCGGGTTCGAGGCGCTGCACGTAGTCCGTTTCCCAGGCGCTGACGTCGCCGAGCGGGGCGAGCAGCCGCCAGTAGCTTTCCGCCGCCTGCACCGGCGCGGGCTGCGGTCCGGCCGTGAAACGGTCGGGGAACATCGCCGCCGCGATGTCGCGCAGGAAACGGTGCGAGGCGGCGCCGAACTGGCGCGGCATCTGCACCGCGAGCCAGCCGCCCGGCGCAAGGCAGCCGGCCAGCCGCGGCATCAGCCGGTCGTGATCCGCCACCCACTGCAGCGCCGCGTTCGAGAAGATCAGCGCCGGCGGCGCGGCCGGCCGCCAGGACGCGGCATCGGCATCCGCCAGCGCGGCGTAACGGCCGGTCTCGGCCGCGCGCTCCAGCATCGCGGCCGAGGTATCGACGCCGACCAGCCGGTGCTCGGGCCAGCGCGCCGCCAGCGCCGCCCCGACTGCGCCGGCCCCGCAGCCGAGGTCCACCACCTCGCCCGCGGGCAGCGCGCCCACCTGCGCCAACAGGTCGATTGCGGGGCGCAAACGCAAACCCCGAAACCTGGCATAGGCTTCGGGGTTCCAGTCGGCCGCAGCGGCGGGGGTCACGCCCTGCGTCTCATGCCGACGGTTCGGGCTCCAGCCCTGCTTCGGGGCGCACCAGCTTCGGCTTGGTCTTGGGGATCGCCAGCAGGCTCGGCGTGCCGCCGCTCGACGGGGTGCTGCCCGGGTCGTCGGCCGAATCGAGCGGCTCGCCCGCGATCACCTTGCGGATCTGGTCGCCGGTCAGCGTCTCGTATTCCAGAAGCCCCTTCGCCAGCCGCTCGAAATCCTCGGACTTTTCCAGAAGGATGCGCCGTGCGGTCTCGTAGCCCTCGTCGATCAGGCGCTTCACCTCGTCCTCGATCAGCCGCTTCGTCTCGGCCGACACCGAGAAGCCCGCGGCATTGCCCTGATAGCCCTCGTGCGCCTCGGCATAGTCGATGTTGCCGACTGCGTCCGACATGCCCCAGCGCATCACCATGGCGCGGGCGAGCGCGCTCGCCTGCTGGATGTCGCCCGCCGGACCCGAGGACACGGCATCCTCGCCGTACTTGATGATCTCGGCCGCCTTGCCGGCCATGGTCATGGCGATCTTCTGCTTGCCCTCGTCCTTGTGCATGTTCAGCCGGTCCATCTCGGGCAGGCTCACGACCATGCCGAGCGCGCCGCCGCGCGGGATGATGGTCGCCTTGTAGACCGGATCGCATTTCGGCAGGTTCATCCCGACGATGGCGTGGCCGGCCTCGTGATAGGCGGTCTTTTCCTTCTGGTCGGCGGTCAGCACCATCGAGCGGCGCTCGGCCCCCATCATCACCTTGTCCTTGGCGTTCTCGAAATCCTCCATAGTGACGAAACGCCGGCCGACCCGGGCGGCCAGCAGCGCAGCCTCGTTGACGAGGTTCATCAGGTCGGCGCCGGAAAATCCCGGCGTGCCGCGCGCGATCAGCCGCAGGTCCACATCCGGCCCGAGCGGGGTCTTGCGGGCATGGACGTTCAGGATCTTCTCGCGCCCCTTGATGTCGGGGTTTGGCACATGGATCGTCCGGTCGAAACGGCCGGGGCGCAGGAGCGCCGGGTCGAGCACGTCCTTGCGGTTGGTCGCGGCGACGATGATGACGCCCTCGTTCGCCTCGAAGCCATCCATCTCGACCAGAAGCTGGTTCAGCGTCTGCTCGCGTTCGTCATTGCCGCCGCCGATGCCGACGC
>Ga0224722_1001520_pt1 | contig 12803 bp, 9 predicted proteins | sample Balambano_FR1_Me_FD_161646 | JGI IMG/M metagenome (GOLD analysis project Ga0224722, IMG submission 161646) | Freshwater sediment microbial communities from Lake Towuti, South Sulawesi, Indonesia - Balambano_FR1_MetaG | ecosystem: Environmental > Aquatic > Freshwater > Lake > Sediment | place...
TGAGCTTCGGCTCGGCGGCGAAGGCGGCGGCGATCAGCGCCCGCTGGCGCTGGCCGCCCGACAGCTCGTGCGGAAAGGCGCGCAAGGTCCGGTCGGGATCGGCGATCTGCACCTCGTCCAGAAGTGCGCGGGCGCGGGCCAGCGCCGCCGCGGGCGTCCAGCCGAGGATGTCCACCAGCCGGTCGGTGATCTGGCCGCCGATCCGCCGCGAGGGGTTCAGTGCGGTCAGCGGATCCTGCGGGATGAGCGCGCAGCCGGCACCGATGCGGCGGCGGCGCTCGGCCGGCGGCAGCGCCAGCAGGTCGGTGCCGTCGAGCCGGATCGTGCCGCCGGTGATCTCGACCGCGCGCGGCAGGATGCCGAGCACCGCCTTGCCGATCATCGACTTGCCGGCGCCGCTTTCGCCGACGAGGCCGTGCGCCTGCCCCGCCTCGACCGACAGCGACACGTCCCGCAACAGCGGCGCGCCGCTGCGCTTCAGCCGGGCCGAGAGGTTGCGGACTTCGAGATGGCTCATCGGAGTACCGGGTCGTAGCGGTCCTTCAGCCCCTCGCCCAGCTGGCTGAAGGCAAGCACGGTCAGGAACAGCGCGATCAGCGGAAACACCAGCACCCACCAGGCCTGATGGATCGAGGTGCGCCCCTCGGCGATCATCCCGCCCCAGGTCGGATCGTCGGTCGGGATCGACAGGTTGACGAAGGACAGGATCGCCTCGACGATGACCGCGATGCCCATCTCCAGCGTCAGCAGCACCACGACGGTCGGCAGCACGTTCGGCAGGATCTCGGCCAGCATGATCGACAGCCGGCTGCGGCCGGCGATCTGCGCCGAGGCGACGTAGTCCATCGCGCCCTGCGCCATCGCCTCGGCCCGCACCACGCGGGCAAAGCGCGTCCAGTCGATCAGCACGATGGCGACGACGATGGCCGTCAGTCCGGGGCCGATCACCGCGACCAGCAGGATCGAGAACAGGACCGGCGGAAACGCCATCCAGATGTCCACGAGGCGCGAGATGACCGTATCGGCCCAGCCGCGCAGATAGCCCGCGAGCAGGCCGAGCGTCGCGCCGAGCAGCGCCGTCAGCCCGCCCGCAACCAGCGCCACGACCAGCGCGATCCGCGCGCCGTGGATCAGCCGCGACAGCACGTCGCGTCCGAGGCTGTCGGTGCCGAGCCAGTAGCCCGGCTCGGCGCCCGCCATCCAGACCGGCGGCAGGCGGCCCAGCATCAGGTCCTGCGCGAGCGGGTCGTGCGGGGCGATCCAGGGCGCGAGCAGCGCCGCCGTTGCCAGCAGGGTCAGCCAGCCGCCCGAGAGCCACAGCCGCAGCCCGACCGGGGGGCGCCGTGCTGCCGCCGTGTCAGCCATGCCGGAGCCGCGGGTTCAGGGCGGCATAGGCCAGATCGACCGCCAGATTGACGGCGGTGAAGATCACCGCGAACAGGATGACGATCCCCTGGATCAGCGGCAGGTCCCGGTTGATGACCGCGTCGATCGCCATGTTGCCGAGACCCTCGTAGCTGAACAGCCGCTCGATGATCACCGTCCCGCCGATCAGGAAGGTGAACTGCACGCCGATGAGCGTCAGCGTCGGCAGGACGGCATTCGGCAGCGCCTCGCGCAGGATCACGTGGGTCTCGCCATAGCCCTTGGTGCGGGCGAGGGTGACGTAGTCGAGATGCATGGTCTCTTTCAAAGACTGTTTCAGAACCTGCCCGATGATCGCCGCCAGCGGCAGCGCCAGGGCAAGCGCGGGCAGGATCATGTGTGCCAGCAGTTCGGCCGTCAGGTCGAGCCGCAGGCGCAAAAGGCTTTCGAACAGATAGAAGTTGCTCGCGAACGGCAGGTCGAGCGCCGGCGAGACCCGGCCCGAGATGTGGAACACCGGCCAGACCACGCCGAAGGCGAGGATCAGGATCAGCCCCCAGAGGAAATCGGGCACCGACAGCGCCATGCCGTTGGCGATGTCGATCGCGGCCTCGGCGCGGGTGCCGCGCGCCCGCGTGCCCGTCAGCGCCGCCAGCCCGCCCAACAGCACGGCGATCAGGAGCGCGAGGACCGAAAGCTCCAGCGTGGCCGGCAGCCGCCCCAGCACCAGCGACAGGACCGGCTGGCGGGTGGTGATCGAGGTGCCGAAGTCGCCCCGCAGAACGCCCGACAGCCAGATCGCGAACTGCTCCGCGATCGACTTGTCGAGCCCGTAGAGCGCGGTCAGCCGGGCGATGTCATCCTCGGTCGCGCCGGGCGGCAGCATCATCGCGATCGGGTTGCCCGGCACCACGCGGATCACCACGAACACGATCACCGCCACGCCCAGAAGCGTGACGGCGGTGGTGGCGAGCCGGATCAGGATCGCGCGCAGAAGCGGCATAGGCGGTCAGGGCCGCCGGGCGGGTCCGGCAGCCCCCGCAGGCTCAGGACCGCGTCATCAGTGCCGGCAGCAGCGCGCCCGAGGCGTGCGGTGTCACCGTCACGCCGGGGGCCGCGAGGATCGGCTGGACATATTGCAGAAGCGGGATCACCAGCGCGTTTTCAGCAATATAGGCATCGACCGCCTTCCAGCCGGCGATGCGCTTTTCCTCGTCGGCCTCGCCCCACAGGGGCCCGATCATCGCAATCAGATCCTCGCCGTCCCAGACCGAATGCGGCGAGGGGCCGAACATGGCGAAGCCGGTCGAGGTGGTGGGATCGCCGACCGAATTGCCCCAATTGTAGAAGGCGGCCGGGGCCAGCGTGTCGGCGGCGCGCAGCTCGTAATGCTTGGCAATCTCGTAGACCTCGATCTCGGCCTCGATCCCGACCTTGCGCCACATCCCGACGATGGCCTGGATCATCTCGTAATCCTTGGGCTTGAAGCCGCGGGTGGTCTGGATGGTGAATTTCACCGGATTGTCCGGCCCGTAGCCGGAGGCGGCGAGCAGCGCCATGGCCTGCTCCGGGTCGTAGGGCACGCTGATCGCGGCGTCGAAGGCGTCGTATTCCGGGGTCTGCAGGGTGTCGATCTTGACGCCGTAGCCGGATAGCAGCCGGTCGATGATCAGCTGCTTGTCGATCGCGAGCACCGCCGCCTTGCGCACGTTGGGGTCGAGCATCACGTCGATGTCGTTGAGGAAGATCATCCCGATGTCGGAGATTGGGATCGCCGTGCCGGTCAGCGCGCCGCCCTGGCGCAGCCGGTCGTATTCCTCGTAGGGCATTTCCAGCGTGACATGGCTGTTGCCGGATTCGACCTCGGCCACGCGGGACGCGGCGTCGGGGACGAACTTGATCGTCACCGTCTCGAACTCGGGCTTGCCGCCCCAGTAGTTCGGGTTGGCCTTCAGCCGGACGAAGGCATTGCGCTCGAAACTGTCCACCATGTAGGGGCCGGTGCCGACCGGCGCCGCCTCGAAGCCCTCGGCGCCGACCCGCTCGTAATAGGCCTTGGGCAGCACGTAGCCGGTCAGGAAATACATCCACTTGAAGATCGTCGGCTCGAAGCGCAGCACGTCGGCGGTGACGGTGTTGCCCTCGACCGTGAAGTTGCCAAGCGTGCTCCAAATGAAGTTGATCGGGTTGCCAGTCTCGGGGTTCGCCGCGCGTTCAAGCGACCAGGCCACATCCTCGGCGGTGAAGGGCGAGCCGTCGTGCCAGGTCACGCCCTCGCGCACCGTCATCACGACCTTGCTGCGGTCCTCGTTCCAGCCCCATTCGGTCAGAAGCCCCGGTGCGGGGGCCAGATCCGGCTGTTGCAGGATGAACTGGTCGAACACCGACTGGTAGATGCCCTGGATCGTCGGGTTCACCGCCGAGGGGCCGACGGTCGGGTCCCAGGACGGGAGCGTGACGTTGTAGGCAATCACCAACTCGTCGATCTGGGCCGAGGCCGGGAGGCCGGCGGCGGAGAGCGCCACCGTGGCGGCCGAGAGTTGCAACAGGTTGCGGCGGTTGAGGTGCATGGTCATGGTTCCCTGTGGTGGTTTGGTGTCGCTCAGTCGCCCGCCAGCCGTTTCGCGAGCAGGAAGCCCGATCCGGCGCCGGTGCCCGCGCCCGGCCAGACGGCGGCGCCGGTCAGGTAGAGGCCCCGGACCGGGGTCGAACCGTCTGCCCGCCCGCGCGCCGGCCGGAACAGGAAGTTCTGCGTCAGGTGGTGGCTGCCGCAAAGCTGGTCGCCGCCGACGAGATTGGGGTTGTCGGTCTCGAGCTCCGGCGGCGTGACGATGCGCTGCCCGAGGACCTTGGCCCGGGTGCCCGGCGCATGCCGTTCCAGCAGCGCAAGAGCCCGGTCGGCGAAGGGCGCCGCGGCCGCGGTCCAGTCGGTCGCGGCGATGGTGCCGCCGGCGTCGCCCCGGATCACCGCCGGCGCCATGCGGACCTGCAGCCAGAGGACATGCCGACCCTCGGGCGCGCGCGTGGGGTCCACGGCGGTCGGCTGGCCGACCACCACGACCGGTTCCTCGGGCAGAAGCCCGGCCAGCGCCTCGGCATAGGTCAGCGCCATCCGATCGAGCGAGGGTGCGATGTGGACATAGGCGAATTGCCGCAGCTCTGGCCCCGCCGTCCAGTCCGGCAGGTCGGCCATCGCCAGATGGATCATCAGGGTGCCGGGCGCGTGCCGGAAGCCTGTCATCGCGGCGTCGAACGCGGGCTCGACCGGGCCGGTCAGCCGGGCCAGCGCGGCGGGCGCCACCCCCGCGATCACCGCCCGCCGCGCAGTCGGCCGGCGCCCATCGGCCAGCAGCACCCCGGTCGCGCGGTCCTCGGCCATCAGCACCCGCGTGACTGGGGCGCCGCACTCGACCGTCCCGCCGCGGGCCGCGATCGCGGCTGTCAGCGCGCCGATGACGGTGTCGGCCCCGCCGCGGCCGATCACCATACCGAAGCTCTGGCCCGCCATCCCTTCGAGATAGGGAAAGATCGCCCCGCCCGCCACGTCGGGCGCGAAGTCGAGGTGCATGCCCCAGGCCGCGAGGAGGGCGTGCATCTTGTCGGACCGGAATGTGGCGGTCAGCCAGTCGCGCGGCGAGGCGAGCAGGAATCGCGCCAGATCGAGGGCGCCGCCCGCCCCGCGGGCGCGCAGCGTCCGGACGCCGACCGAGGACAGTGCCCGCAGGCTCATCGGCGCGCCGAGCAGCGCGAACAGCGGCTGCGCCTCGGTCGGAAAGGCGGCCAGAAGCCGCGTCCAGGTGGCCGCATCGGCGGGCGACAGGGCCGCGATCCGCGCCGTCGTCAGCGCCGCATCCTGCGACACGCCGAGCCATGTGCCATCGGGAAAGACGCTGGCGAAAGGATGTGCGGCGGGCGTGAACGAAAGCCCCGCGGCGGTCAGGGCCGCGCCATGCGTCTTGAAGAACGCCGATCCGGCGAACAGCGACAGGTTCATCGCCGCCCAGTCGTGGCGGAAGCCGGGCAGCGTGTATTCCCCGGTCTTGACCGCGCCGCCCGCGACCGGCGCCTGTTCGAACACGCCCACGCGCCAGCCCTTGGTCGCCAGATGCAGCGCGCAGGCCAGACAGTTGTGGCCCGCCCCGATCAGGATTGCGTCGTAAACGCCGTCCATCTCCGCCCTCGCTTGCCGTCGGGATATTTGCAAATGCATCCAATTCTGTCTAGCGTGATTGCGGAAACCGGGGGGCGCGGCGAGACCCCGATGCGACAGGGAGAAATGTGATGAGCACAGCGGCGGTTCTGCAGGATCTCGGGAAGATGCTGCTATCGCGCGAGATCGAGGTGGTGGATTGCTCCGGCGTGCTCGGCCCCGACACGCCGCTTCTGAAACTGCCGCCGGATTTCGCCAAAGACACGCCGGCGATCGAGATCCACCGGATCAGCGAATACGATGCCGACGGGCCGTTCTGGGCCTGGAACTGGCTGAAGCTCGGCGAGCATTCCGGCACCCATTTCGACGCGCCGCACCACTGGATCACCGGGCGGGACTATCCTGACGGCTACACCGACACGCTGCCGGTGCAGCCGCTGGTGGCCCCGGTCAACGTGCTCGACTTCTCGGCCGAATGCGCGGCCGACCCGGATTTCCTGCTGACGGTCGAGGATGTGAAGGTCTGGGAGGGGCGGCATGGCGCGATCAATCCGGGCGAATGGGTGGTGCTGCGCTCCGACTGGGATGCGCGGGCGCATGACTCGGCGGCGTTCCTCAACGCCAATGAGACCGGGCCGCACACGCCCGGGCCGACGCCCGAGGTGATTGAGTACCTGCTGGACAAGGGGATCGTCGGCTGGGGCAGCCAGTGCATCGGCACCGATGCCGGACAGGCAGGCGGCATGACCCCGCCCTATCCGGCGCACAACCTTCTGCACAAGGCCAACCGCTACGGCCTTGCCTCGCTCGCCAACCTCTCGAAGCTGCCGGCGAAGGGTGCGATCCTGATCGCCGCGCCCTTGAAGATCGCGCGCGGCACCGGGTCGCCGATCCGCGCGCTGGCGCTGGTGCCGAAGGGCTGAGGCCCCGGTGGCCGGGCATGTGATCATCGGCTCGGGCATCAACGCGCTGGTCGCGGCGGCGCTGCTGGCGCGGAAGGGTGACCGGGTGACGGTGCTCGAACGCGAGGACCGGATCGGCGGCTGCCTGCGGACGGACGAGATCACGCTGCCCGGCTTCCAGCATGACGTGATGGCCGCGACCTGGGTCCTGTTCATGACCGGCCCCGCGGGCGCAGCGCTCGGGGCCGATCTGGCGCGGCACGGCTTCGACTATGCCCACAGCCCGCACCCGACGGCCGTGCTGCGCCCGGATGGCTCGGCGCTGGTGCTGACGAAGGACCGCGCCGCGAATGTCGCGGCCTGGAACGCGCTGGCCCCCGGTGATGGCGACCGCCACGCCGCCGATGTGGGGTCGATCGAGGCCGAGGCGCCGTTCCTCTTCCAGCTTCTGGGCGGTGCGCTCTGGTCCTGGCCGACGCTGCGGCTGCTCATCGCGCAGGCGCGGCGGCGCGGTCCGCGCGGACTGGCCGACTGGTTCGGCGCGGCGCTCGCGCCGGCGCGGGGCTGGCTCGAGACCGGCTACCGGAGCCCGATCGTGCAGGCCCTCTGGGCGCCCTGGGTGTTGCATTGCGGGCTGACGCCGGAGAGCGCCTATTCCGCCAAGATGGGCCAGGTGATCGCCTTCGCGCTGGAAGCCGCCGGGGCGCCGCTGGTCAAGGGTGGCTCGGGCGCCGGAGTCGCGGCCTTCCGGCGGCTGATCGAGGCGAAGGGCGGGGTGATCCGCACTGGCGCCGATGTGGACCGCGTCCGCGTCTCGGGCGGCCGGGTGGCGGGCGTGGAACTGGCGGGCGGAGACCGCATCGAGGCGGAGTCGGTCCTCGCCTCGGTCGCCCCCAGCCAGCTTTACGGCCGGCTCCTGCGCGATGTCGCCCTGCCGGCAGACCGCGCGACCGCGGTCGCCTTCCGCCACGGTCGCGGCAATTTCCAGCTGCACTACGCGCTCGATGCCGACCCCGACTGGATCGCGCCGGGGCTCGCTGACGTTGCGCTGATCCACCTCGCCGACGGCATCGACTCGGTGTCGAAATCCGCCAACGAGGCGGAACGCGGACTTCTTCCCGCGACACCGACGATCTGCGTCGGCCAGCCGCACCGGCTCGACCCGTCGCGCTGCCCGCCCGGCAAGGCGCTGCTCTGGCTGCAGATTCCGGACGCGCCGCGGCTGCTCAAGGGCGATGCGGCGGGCGAGATCCCGACCGACGGCGGCTGGACCGAAGCCCTGCGCGAGGCCTTCGCCGACCGGATCGAGGCGATCCTCGCCCGCCATATCCGCAACTTCGCCGCGATCCGCCTGGCCCGCCGCGCCTATTCGCCCGCCGACCTTCAGGCGATGAACATCAACCTCGTCGGCGGCGACCCCTACGGCGGGGATTGCGCGGTCGACCAGTTCTTCCTGTGGCGTCCGCCGCCGTCGGCCGGCGGCGCCGGGCCGGTGCGCGGTCTGCGCCAGATCGGCGCCTCGGTGCATCCCGGCCCCGGCCTCGGCGGCGTGTCGGGCTATCTCGCGGCGAAGGCGCTGGGCGCATGAACGACCAGCCACGCCTCGACCCCGAGAGCCGGCGCCTGAGCGAGATCGGGCTTTCCAACTTCGCGCCCTACCTGATGAACCGCATCATGGGGCGCTACAATGCCTCGCTGCGGGCCGAGATGGCGGGTCTCGGCCTGACCACGCCGAAGATGCGCGCGCTGGCGGTCTTGTCGGTGATCGACGGGCCGCTGATCCGCGACCTCGCCGTCTATGCGGTGGTCGAACAATCGACGCTGAGCCGCGCGCTCGACCAGCTTGCGGCCGAGGGGCTGATCCGGCGCGAGCCCGATGCCGAAGACAGCCGCGGCACGCGGCTGTTCGCCACCGACGCCGGGCGCGCGGCCTTCGAGCGGCTCTGGCCGCACATGGCGGCGGCCCATGCGCGGATGTTCCGCGGCATCCCCGAAGACGAGCGCCGCGCCTTCGTGGCCACGCTGCAGCGGATGCTCGCAAACATCCGCCGGCACGACATCTGAGGGCGGGCGATGGCCGAGCGGTCGTTCACGGCGGAAGTGGCGGATCTGCGGCTGGGAGAGGGCGCGACCTTCACCGGCGAGGGCATCCTCGCGCTGACCAAGGCGCTTCTGGAGAACGGCGTCGGCTACGTCGGCGGCTACCAGGGCGCGCCGATCAGCCATCTGATGGACGTGCTCGCCGATGCCGAGGACCTGATGGCCGAGCTCGGCATCCGCTTCGAGGCCTCGGCCAACGAGGCGGCGGCGGCGGCGATGCTGGCGGCGAGCGTGCATTACCCGATCCGGGGGGCGGTGACGTTCAAGGGCTCGGTCGGGGTCAACGTCGCCTCGGACGCGCTGGCGAACCTCGCCTCCTCGGGGGTGACCGGCGGGGCGCTGGTGATCGTCGGCGAGGATTACGGCGAGGGCAGTTCCATCATGCAGGAAAGGAGCCACGCCTTCGCGATGAAGTCGCAGTTCTGGCTTTTGGACCCGCGGCCGAACCTGCCCTCGATCGTCAAGGCGGTGGGCGACGGGTTCGCGCTGTCCGAGGCCAGCAACACCCCCGTCATGCTGATGGTGCGGATCCGCTCCTGCCATCTCACCGGGCAGTTCACTGCGCGGGACAACCGCCCGCCGCCCCTGACGGTGCGCGCGGCGCTGTCCGCCCCGCGCAGCGACTTCTCCCGGGTCGTGCTGCCGCCGATGAGCTATGCCCACGAGCAGGACAAGATCCGCAACCGCTGGCCGGCGGCCGAACGGTTCATTGCCGACCATCGGCTGAACGACCGCTTCGGCCCCGAGCGGGCGCCGGTCGGGATCATCGTGCAGGGCGGGCATTACAACGGCCTCATGCGCGCGCTGCAGCGGCTGGGGCTCGCCGACCTCTACGGTGACACGGCGGTGCCGATCCTTTGCCTGAACGTCACCTATCCCTTGGTGCCGACCGAGATCCTCGGGTTCTGCGACGGCAAGCGGGCGGTGCTGGTGGTGGAAGAGGGCCAGCCCGATTTCATCGAGCAGGGCATCGCCGCGATGCTCTACCGCGCCGGCGCGGCGGTGGCCCTGCATGGCAAGGGCGTGCTGCCGATGGCGGGGGAATACACCGGCAAGGTGATGCTGGACGGGGTCGCCGGTTTCCTGCGTCAGGCCGCGCCCGAGATGCTGCCGGCGCCGGTGCGCGCGCCGAATGCCGATGCGCCGGCGATCCCCGACCTGTCGAAGACGGTGCCGATCCGCCCGCCCGGCTTCTGCACCGGTTGCCCGGAACGCCCGATCTTCGCGGCGATGAAGCTCGTCGAGAAGGAACTGGGCAAGCACCAGATCGCGGCCGACATCGGCTGCCACCTGTTCGGCGCGCTGCCGCCGTTCGAGATCGGCGGCGCGACCATGGGCTACGGCCTTGGGCCTGCGGCCAATGCCGCCTTCGACGGCGGCGGCGCGCGGCGGCCGATCGCGATCCTCGGCGATGGCGGGTTCTGGCACAACGGCCTGTCCTCGTCGATCGGCAACATGGTGTTCAACCAGTCAGATGGCGTCGCGCTGATCGTGGACAACTTCTACTCGGCGGCGACCGGCGGTCAGGACATCCCGTCGTCGCGCGCGGCGAACCCGACCAAGGCGACCAACCACCCGATCGCCGCCGCGCTGAAGGGGGTGGGCGTGACCTGGGTCCGGCAGGTGGACCGCACCTATGACGTGGGGCGGATGCGCGACGTGCTGCGCGAGGCGCTGACGACGAAGACGCCCGGGCCGAAGGTCATCGTCGCCTCGTCGGAATGCATGCTGAACCGCCAGCGCCGCGAGAAGCCGCTGGCGGTCAAGGCGATCCGCGACGGCCGCCGGGTCGAGGCGCCGCGCTTTGGCGTGGACGAGGATATCTGCACCGGCGATCACGCCTGCATCCGGCTGTCGGGCTGCCCGTCGCTGTCGCTGAAGCGGCTCGACGATCCGCTGCGCGACGACCCTGTCGCCAGCATCGACGCAAGCTGCGTCGGTTGCGGCAACTGCGGCGAGGTCGCGGAGGCGGCGATCCTTTGCCCGAGCTTCTACCGCGCCGACGTGGTGCACAACCCGCGGCGCGCCGAGCGCTGGTGGGCCGGGGTGCGCGCCCGCGTGACCGGCTGGCTGCAGGCCCGCCGCGCCGCGCGGCGGCTGGAGTGGGGCGCATGACGGTCCAGGCCGGCTTCACCCCGAAGCCGCACGATCCCGCGCTCGCGGGGGTCATCAAGCTGGCCGTGATGGCCGTGGGCGGGCAGGGCGGCGGCGTGCTGACCGGCTGGATCGAGGACCTCGCGCGCGCCTCGGGCTACGATTGCCAGGCGACCTCGGTCGCCGGCGTGTCGCAGCGCACCGGCGCCACGATCTACTACATCGAGATGGCGCCGAAGTCGGACCGCACGCCGGTCTTCGCGCTGATGCCGGCGGCGGGCGACGTGGACATCCTGATCGCCGCCGAACTGATGGAGGCCGGGCGGGCGATCCTGCGGGGCTTCGTGACGCCCGACCGGACGGTGCTGATCGCCTCGACTCACCGCGCGCTGGCGGTGTCGGAGAAGACCGTGCCGGGCGACGGCATCGCCGACGCCGGCGACGTACACGCTGCCGTCGCGGTGGCGGCGCGGGCGGCAGTGTTGTTCGACATGGAGGCGCTGGCCGGTGCCCACGGTTCGGTGATCTCGGCCGCGCTGTTCGGCGCGCTGGCTGGCGCGGGCGTGCTGCCCTTCCCGCGCGCGGACTTCGAGGCGGCGATCCGCGGCTCCGGCAAGGGGGTGGAGGCCTCGCTCCGCGCCTTCGCCGCGGCCGCCGACCGCGCCGCCGCAGGCGAGGCCGCGTCGGCGCCTTCCGTCCCCGCTGCCCGCCCGCCGGAGGTGCCGCGCGGCCCGGCGCATCTTGTGGCCGGGTGGCAGGCCCTCGCCGCCCGGGTCGCGGCCCTGCCCCCGCCGGTGGCCGAGATGGCGGCGCCCGGTCTGCGCAAGGTGGTCGATTTCCAGGATCTCGCCTATGGCACCGACTATCTCGACCGGGTGGCGGCGGTGCTCGCGCGCGACGACGCGGCCCGCGGGCACGTGCTGACGCGCGAGGCGGCGAAATACATCGCGAATGCCATGGCCTATGACGACGTGATCCGGGTGGCCGACCTCAAGACGCGGGCCCCGCGCTTGGGGCGCGTCCGCGCCGAGATGGGGGCGGGCGACGGCAGGCTCATGCGCCTGACCGAGTTCCTGCACCCGCGCGCCGACGAAATCGTCGGAATGCTCCCGGCGCGAGCTGGTGCGCGACTCCGGGCGAATCCCGTCTGGATGGCGCGGATCGACCGCTGGTTCGGCCGCGGCCGGCGGATCCGGACCGACCGGATCACCGGCTTCGCGCTTCTCTACCTTGTCGGCGGCCTGCGCGGCTGGCGGCGCCGCACGCTCCGCCATACCGACGAGGTGGCGCATCTCGACCGCTGGCTGGCGGCAGCGATGGCGCATCTGCCCGGCGACTATGACCTCGCCTGCGAGATGCTGCGCTGCCGGCGGCTGATCAAGGGCTATTCCGACACCCATGCCCGCGGCCTGTCGAAGTTCGACCGGGTGATGGCGGGGATCGACCTCGTCGCCGGGCGGCCCGATGCGGCCGCCTGGGCACGGCGCCTGCGCGAGGCCGCGCTCAAGGACGAAGATGGCCGGGCGCTGGACGGCGCGCTGGCCACCATCCGCTCCTTCGCCTGACCGCCCGGCGCCGGATTGCGGCAGGGCCCGCACAATCCGGCCGCGATGCCACATTGCGGCTGCAATGTCTCCATGTCCGGGCCGGGCTCCGTCCAACTCTGACCACCTTCTCGGCTTACCTCCCGTGACCGGACACCTGCGCCTTCGGCCCTGCCGATCCGGCGCCCGATCAGGCGGAGACAGCCCATGCCTACCTTTGACGGAACGCCCGGCAACGACACCCTGACCGGCGGCGGCCTCGCGGACATTCTGAACGGCTTCGACGGCAACGACAGCCTGTCCGGTGCCGGCGGCAACGACAGCATCTATGGCGGCAACGGCGACGACACGCTGATCGGAGGACTGGACGGCGATCTGCTGGATGGCGGCGCGGGCGACGACTGGGCGAGCTATGCCGATGCCGCGGCGGGCGTCGCGGTCAGCCTCGCCACCGGCACGGGCACCGCCGGCGAGGCCCTGGGCGACACGCTGATCGACATCGAGAACCTGATCGGCTCGGCCCACAACGACACGCTGGCGGGCGGCATCGGCGCCAACCGGCTGTTCGGCGGCGCCGGCGCCGCCGCGCAGGGTGTCGTTGCCGTCGTCGCCCGACAGGCTGTCGGCGCCGGCGGCGACACGCTGGCC
>Ga0224722_1001522_pt1 | contig 12799 bp, 11 predicted proteins | sample Balambano_FR1_Me_FD_161646 | JGI IMG/M metagenome (GOLD analysis project Ga0224722, IMG submission 161646) | Freshwater sediment microbial communities from Lake Towuti, South Sulawesi, Indonesia - Balambano_FR1_MetaG | ecosystem: Environmental > Aquatic > Freshwater > Lake > Sediment | place...
CCGACCCCGGCCAGCACCGGCCGGCTGGCGGCGACGTCGAGGTCGGCATACCGCCCGCGTGGCGTTGGCGCGCCGCTGACCAGCGCACGCTCCGGCAGTCGCGCCACCGACGCAGGGGTGACCCATCCCGCCACGGCAGCCAGCGCAGCCCCGACCGTCACCAGCAGCAACGACGTCATGGCCGCGACCACTCCCGATCCGCCGACGTCAGCCCGTCGAGCACCACTCACACCGCCGATTCGTCCGGCGCCCGCCGCCCGGCGGCGCGCAGCACGTCCACCGCGACGTCGCGTCCGGTCATCAGGGCCACCTGCAGGGCGGCCTGCTGGACCAACAACTCCAACCCGCCCACGACCTCCCCGCCTCGCTGCGCCCAAGCCCGCGCCAGGGAGGTTGGCCACGGATGGTACGTGACGTCCACCAGCAGCCCAACCGTGTCCGGAAGCCCTGGGGACAACGCCGCCGCCGCATCACCGGGCAAGGTGACCACCACCACCGGCGCGGCCAGCGCGCCGGACACGTCATCCCACCCGCGCAGCCGCAGCGCGCCCCCGCTCCGCTGCGCTACCGCTGTCAACTCCTCGACCCGCCGCGGACTGCGCAGCACCACCTCGCAGTCGCATCCCAGCTGCGCGAGCGCGGCAACGGTGGCCGCCGCGGTCGCACCTCCACCAAGGACCACTACCGCGTCGCCCCGCGACACCCCGGCCTCGCCGAGCACGGCAGCCATCCCCGGAACATCGGTGTTCTCGGCCCGTCGCTTCCCGTCGTCCCCGAGCAGCACGGTGTTCGCCGCCCCGACCGCGGTCACCGTCGGGCTGACATCGTCCACGAACGGCAGCACCGCCCGTTTCAGCGGCATCGTCAGCGACAATCCGCGCCAGGTGCCGTCCAGCGCCGCGAGGAAGCGCGGCAGCCGCGCCTCGTCCATCTCGATGGCGTCGTATCGCCAGTCCAGCCCAAGGACGTCGTAGGCGGCGCGGTGCAGCACTGGGGACAGCGAGTGCGCGATCGGGGAACCGAGCACCGCGCACCGCCTGCTCAGTTGGCCGCCTCCCACGCCCGCAGCTCGGCGACGTTGCGCTCGTGCTCGGCGAGCGTCTCGGCGTACTTCGTCTCGCCCGTGTCGAGGTTCACGGTGACGAAGTACCGCCACGGGCCCGGGGTGGGGTTCAGCGCCGCCTCGAACGCGTCCTCTCCGGGCGAGTTGATCGGACCCGGCGGCAATCCCGGGTACCGGTAGGTGTTGTACGGGTTGTCCAGGGCGCGCTGCTCGTCGCTGGTGTAGACGCCGTACTCCCCCGCGGCGAACAGCACCGTGGAGTCCAGGAACAGCGCATCGCCGTCATCGAGCCGGTTGTAGATGACCCGCGACACTTTGCCGAAGTCCTCCGGGAGCCGCGCCTCCGCCTGGATCAGGCTGGCCACGATGACGACGTCACGCAGCGACAGGCCCGCCTGCGCAGCGCGCTCCTCCAGGTTCAGCTCACGGCTGGCCTGGTCGAAGCGCGTCGTCATGGCCCGGATCACCGAGCGGGGCGTGCGGTCCGGCGGGAACTCGTACGTGGCGGGGAACAGGAACCCCTCGGGGTTGCCGTTCGCCGCCGGCGGCAACCCAGCCTCGGCACTCTGCGCTGCGTCCGTCAGGCGGCGAGCCGGGATCCCAGTGGCCTCGGCCAGCAGCCCGATCGTCTGCTCCACGCGCAGGCCCTCGCGAATCGTGACGACGTCGACGACGCGGGTGTCCCCCAGGATCAGCAGCTCGAGCGCCTGAGCCGCCGGGATGCCCTGCGGCAGGGCGTAGGTGCCCGGCTGGATGCCGGTCGCTTCCGGGTTCTTCGCTGCCTCGGCGAAGAACGCGTCGACGCTGGCGACCACGCCCGCGTCCTTGAGTGTCCGGCCGATGTCCGCGCTGGTCTGGCCCGGTTGGACGACGACCTCCACGCTGCCCGAGCCCGGCCCGGTGAAGTCCTCGGCACCGCCGATGTCCACCGACGCGACCTGGTCGGCCCCCCACCGCACCACGGTGTACACGCCGTAGAGGACGGCGCCGAGCACGCCCAGCGACACCACCACGGCCAGCAGCCCGCCGATGCTGCGACGACGCCGGACCGGCCGGCCGCTGGCATCGAGGCCCTCGGCGGCCTGGTCCCGGTCCGGGATGAGCCCGAACTGGCTCATGGTGTGGTCCCTTCTGCTCCAGCCGCCCCGACCGGCTCGCCGGCCCGACGGTGCTGTGCCCGTTCGACGTCCAGCGCGGCCTGCAGGATGACGACGGCCGCGGCCTGGTCCACCACCCTGCGAGCCGCCCTGCCGCGGACGCCGGCCTCCCGCAGCGCCGACTGGGCGCTCACCGTGGTGAGTCGCTCGTCGACCAGACGCACCTCCGGGCTCGGCGTCCTACGGTCGAACTCGGGCCCAGACACTCGTGAGACGACGAAAGCCCGCGCGAGCTCGTCCGCGAAGTCGCGCGCAGCGGCCTCCGCGGGCCCGGCAGTCCCGTCCAGGCGTCGTGGCAGTCCGACGTACACGACCGCAGCCTGCCGATCGTCGGCCTCGTGTGCCACCGCAACTGCCGTTCGCTGGTCCCGCGTCAGGGTCGTGACCGGTGTGGCGACCAGGCCGTCGGGGTCGCTGGCGGCCAGCCCGACCCGTACCGCGCCGACGTCGACGGCGAGACGGCAGCCGCGCGGGAGCCGCCTGCCGTCGGCCTGCCGGCCCACGGCTGCACCGCCAGCGCTGGTCAGGACGGCGCCACCGTCCTCGCCACCAGGGACGGCACCGCCGCAAGCGCGGCGTCCAGCCCGTCGGCGGACGTGCCGCCCCCTTGGGCGATGTCGTCCTTCCCGCCGCCACCACCGCCCAGGCGGGACGCGAGCTCCTTCACCAGCGCCCCGGCGCGCACGCCACGCTCACGCGCTCCGGCGTTGGTCGCGACGACGACCAGCGGGCGGCCGCTGACCACGGAGGCGACGGCGACGACGGCGGGGCGACCCTCCCCGAGTCGGGATCGCACGTCGTGGGCAAGTCGGCGCAGGTCGTCGGCCGTCGTGCCGTCCGGCGGGCGGTGCGTGACGACGGCGGCACCGTCGACGTCCGTGGCCTGGGCTGCGACGCTCGCCGCAGCACCCAGCACGGCAGCCGAGCGCACACGCTCCAACTCCTTCTCCGCCGCCCGCACGCGCGAGACCAGGCTGGCGACCCGCTCGGGCAGCTCGTCAGGCCGCACGGCCAGCGCCTCGGTGAGCTGGGCCACCAGCACGTGCTCGCGGGCCAGGTACCGGAACGCGTCCAGCCCCACCAGCGCCTCGACCCGGCGCACCCCCTGCCCGATGGAGGACTCCCCGAGGATGGTGACCAGCCCGAGCACCCCGGAGGAGTGCACATGGGTGCCACCACACAGCTCGCGGGAGTACTCCCCCACGTTCACCACGCGCACCTCGTCGCCGTACTTCTCCCCGAACAGGGCCACGGCGCCGCTGCGGCGCGCCTCGTCCAACGTCATCAGCTCGGCCCACACCTCGAGGTCGTCTGCGACGAGGGTGTTGACCCGGTCCTCGACGTCGCGCAACACCGATGCGGGCACCGCGCCCGTCGCGGTGAAGTCGAACCGGAAGCGTCCCGGTGAGTTCTCCGAGCCCGCCTGGGCGGTGGCGGCACCAAGCGCGTCGCGAAAGCCCTGGTGCACCATGTGGGTCGCCGTGTGCGAGCGGGAGATGGCCGCACGACGGGCCACGTCCACCAGCGCCCGCGCCGGGGCGTCGAGCACCACCTCGCCCTCGAGCACACGGCCGCGGTGCACGATCAGCCCGCCGGTCGGCCGCTGCACGTCGTGGACCTCGATGAGCGCGCCGTCGACCTCGATGACGCCGGCGTCGGCCAGCTGGCCGCCGGACTCGGCGTAGAAGGGGGTGCGGTCGAGCACGACCTCCAGCTGCTGACCGGCGCCAACAGCGGGGACGGCCCCCCCGTCCACCACCAGGCCGCGCACCGTCGCGTCGCCCGCGACGTCGTCGTACCCGATGAACTCCACCGGCCCGCCCAGCCGGTCGCCCAGGTCCCGGTAGATCGACAGGTCCGCATGGCCCGTCTTCTTGGCCTTCGCGTCGGCCTTGGCTCGCTCCCGCTGCTCGGTCATCAGCCGGGTGAAGGCGTCCTGGTCGACCTGCAGACCCGCTTCCTCCGCCATCTCCAGCGTGAGGTCGATGGGGAAGCCGAAGGTGTCGTGCAACCGGAAGGCGGTGTCGCCGGCGAGCACGCGGGCCCCCTCGGCCTTCGCCTGCGTCGCGGCAAGGTCGAAGATCTGCGTGCCCTGCCGCAGCGTCTGCAGGAACGCTGCCTCCTCGGCGACGGCGGTGGCGACGATGCGCTCCGCGTCGGCGGCCAGCTCGGGGTACTGCGGCGCCATCGCGGTGATGCTGGCGCGTACCAGCGGCTCGATCGTCGGGACGTCCCCAGCGCCGAGCAGGCGCATGGACCGCACCACCCGCCGCAGCATCCGCCGAAGCACATAGCCGCGGCCCTCGTTGCCCGGCGTGACGCCGTCGCCGATGAGGAACACTGTGGTGCGGGTGTGGTCGGTGACCACCCGCAGCCGCACGTCCGCGGTGTGGTCGGCGTGGTAGCGGGCGCCGCTGAGCTCGGCGGCCCGGTCGAGCACCGCGCGGGAGGTGTCGATGTCGTACAGGTTGTCGACGCCCTGCAGCAGGGTCGCCATGCGCTCCAGCCCCAGGCCGGTGTCGATGTTCTTGGCCGGCAGGTCACCGGCGATGTCGAAGTCGGTCTTCGTGCGCACCGCAGACAGCTCGTACTGCATGAAGACGAGGTTCCACACCTCGAGGAACCGCTCCTCGTCGACGATCGGCCCACCGTCGGGCCCGTGCTCGGGGCCGCGGTCGTAGTAGATCTCGCTGCACGGCCCGCCCGGCCCGGGAACACCCATGTGCCAGTAGTTGTCCGCCAGGCCGCGCCGCTGGATGCGCTCGGCGGGCACCCCGACATCACGGCGCCACACGTCGTAGGCCTCGTCGTCGTCGACGTAGACGGTGACCCACAGGCGCGACTCGGGGAAGCCGAAGCCGCCGTCGGCGGTGCTGGCGGTCAGCAGCTCCCACGCCAAGGGGATCGCCCCGGCCTTGAAGTAGTCGCCGAAGGAGAAGTTGCCGGCCATCTGGAAGAACGACGCGTGCCGGGTGGTCTTGCCGACCTCGTCGATGTCGTTGGTGCGCACGACCTTCTGCACACTGGTCGCTCGCCGGAACGGCGGCGTCTCCTGGCCGAGGAAGTACGGCTTGAACGGGACCATGCCGGCGTTGACGAACAGCAGCGTCGGGTCGGCCAGCAGCACCGATGCCGACGGCACCACGGTGTGCTCCCGTGCGCCGAAGAAGTCCAGGAACCGTCGCCGGATCTCCGCGGACTCCACTGTGCCTCCTTGACGCCGACGCGGGTGCGTGGCCCGATGACGGGGTGCTGCCTGGGGTGCTGCCTGGGGTGCTGCCTGGGGGCGACCAGACAGCGACGGGGGTGCCGCCGGCCGCGCCCGCATCGTCGCGGGCAACTCGTCTCAGGACGACGATACCGGCCCGTCCGGGTTGACCTCGCCGTCGACGACGGCTCGCAGCCGCGCCAGCCGCTCGGCGAGGGCCCGTTCGGCGCCGCGGGTGGTGGGCTGGTAGTAGCGCCGGCCGCGGACCGGGTCGGGCGCGTACTGCTGCGCGACGACGCCGCGAGGGTCGTCGTGCGGGTAGATGTAGCCCACACCGTGGCCCAGCTGGCGGCTGCGCCGGTCGTGCGCGTCGCGTAGGTGTGCAGGCACTGCCCCGAGGCGGCCGGCGCGGACGTCGGCGATTGCCGCGTCCACTGCCTGGATGACGGCATTCGACTTCGGGGCGGTGGCCAGGTGGATGACGGCCTGGGCCAGGCTGATCCGCGCCTCCGGCCAGCCGACCAGGCTGACAGCCTGCAGTGCCGCGACGGCGGTGTGCAGCGCGGTCGGGTCGGCCATGCCGATGTCCTCGCTGGCCAAGATGACCAGGCGGCGGGCGAGGAAGCGGGGGTCCTCTCCCGCCTCGGCCATGCGCGCCAGGTAGTGCAGTGCGGCGTCGACGTCCGAGCCGCGCACGCTCTTGATGAGGGCGCTGGTGACGTCGTAGTGCTGGTCGCCGGCCCGGTCGTAGCGGATGGCGGTGCGGTCGGCGGCGAGGGTGACGTCGGCCACGGTGACGGTCGGGATCGGCGGCTCTGGCTGGGACGTCGCGTCCGGGTCGACCGCGCCCAGTGGCGGCGCGTCCTCGCCGAGGGCTGCCGCGCCCGCCCGATCGTCTGCGCCTTGCCGGGACAGCGCGGCGTCGGCGGCGGCGTCCAGCAGCGTGAGGCCTCGGCGAGCATCCCCGCCGGCGAGGCGGATCAACGCCTCGGTGGCGTCGTCGGCAACGCGAACGCGACCGGCTAGGCCTCGCTCGTCGCGGGTCGCCCGCGCCAGCAGCGAGCGCACATCGTCGTCGTCCAGGGGGTGCAAGGTGAGCAGCAGCGACCGCGACACCAGGGGCGCGACGAGCGCGTGGAACGGGCTCTCAGTCGTGGCGCCCACCAGCGTCACCCAGCGGTGCTCGACCGCCGGGAGCAGCGCGTCCTGCTGGGTTTTGGAGAAGCGGTGGATCTCGTCGATGAACAGCACGCTCGCCTGCCCGTCGACGTCGCGCACCCGACGGGCGTCCTCGATGACCGCCCGAACGTCCTTCACCCCTGCCGAGGTGGCCGACAGCTCCACGAAGCGCCGGTCGGTGGCCTGGCTCAGCAGCAAGGCGAGTGTGGTCTTACCCACGCCGGGCGGGCCGACGAGCAGCACCGACGCAACCCCGCCACCCTCGACGAGGCGGCGCAGCGGCGCGCCGGACGCCAGCAGGTGGTCCTGGCCGAGCACCTCGTCGAGGCTGCGCGGCCGCATGCGAAGAGCGAGCGGCGCAAGCTTGTCGTGCCGCTGCGCCACCCGACGACCCTAACGTCCGGCTTTCGTGCGGCTGTCTCTGTGTCCAAGTCCGACGTCTCCAGCGTCAGCTGCCCACCCGACAGGCCGGAGCTGGACCTCGAGGAACCGGTGGCACCACCGTTGGACCTTTGGCCTCCAGGCTCCGTCTCCGACGCCTCCGCGCGACTACACTCGCCAGCCCATGACGGAGCCGATGGGGACCACTTGACCCAAGACGCGGACGACACCAAGGTTCGGACGGGGGTTGAGTGCCTGGTGCTCCTCCACGGTCGTCTCCTTGGTGAGCAACGATGGGACCGTGGTCGCTATGAGAATCCCGAAGGTGGCCTTCGGGAGGACAAGCAAGCGAATCATCACCGCCTACCCGTCGAACTCCCAATGTAGAAACGGCAAGTAGTGATGGGTGACGCGACCAGTCACACTCGATTGATCGTCGACCTTGAGCGAGAGGGTGCGGTCATTGCGCCATCGGCTGACCCACACCGATTCATCCTGTCGGCCTTCGGGGGGAAGACCCTGACACACAAGGTCACTCTTGACCTCCCTGAAGAAGCCGTCGAGTCACTGCTGCAGACGCTGGCCGAGGATGACTATCCAGATGCCCAACCTGGCCAGTCTCGGCGTGACTCCGCCTATGCAGCGCTGCTCTTCGCGGTGATCGAGACCATCGACAGCCAGCTGGCGACCCTCACTGCCCTACGCATCACCGAACAGGGGGTCGAGGCGAGCACAGCTCGCAAAGCACCGAGGACACTCGATGGCGTCGGTCCCTACGAATGGGTAGCGTCGCCGCCGGACGCTTGACGGCTCGCGCCTGCCCGGCGGTCGAGGCACCGGTCCCTGCGGCAGTCACTCACGCAGCTCCGGAGGCCAAAGGCGGACCGACCACGGCAGTGCGGTAGCCGGCGAGCATGGCCACGACGGCGTCCACGTCGGGGGCGCCGTCCTCGGGCATCAAGGCCCCCAACTCCTCCAGCATGGTCAAGGCCGTCCCGGGCGACAGGATCCCGATCCACCTGGCCCAGCCGGAGCCTGCGTTGGCGAACCCGTGCGGCACCGACGCCGGCACCAGGACGAAGCCACCCGGCTCGACCCTTCGGCGTTCGTCGCCGACCAGGACGTCAAGCGTCCCGTCCAGCAGGTACCACGCCTCGTCGATGTCAGCGTGGACGTGGACGGGCGGGCCGGGGACCCCGGGAGCCGCGCGGTAGTCGACCACGGCGAAGCCGCCGTCACCCGGGCTCACACCCTTGACCGTGACCTGATCGGGACCGATCGAGAACCGCCGACCCTCGTCGGCGGCCAGCGCGATGTGCATGCGGCCTCCCGCGGTTGCGCTCCCAGCGAGGGCGTCGCCTCGCCACAGCTCCGCGAGCATGGCACTGGGGAGGCTCGCGTGGCAGGGGATCCCCGCAACTGCGGGAACGACGTCTCAGTCAGCACCACTGCCTTGTGGCAGCTCGCCCGACGGCGAGGGCATCGAGCGTCCGACGTCAGGAGCGTCGCTGGTCGTCGATGACGCCGTGCCGGGGCTCGTTGGCCTGCACGGCACGCTCGGCGTCGGCTGGCACCGCGTCGATGCCGGCCTCTTTGCGCTGGGCCGGCGTGATGGGCGTGGGCGCGCCGGTCAGGGGGTCGTAGCCGCCGCCCGTCTTGGGGAAGGCGATGACCTCCCGCAGGGACTCCGCGCCCGCGAGCAGCATGCACACCCGGTCCCAGCCGAAGGCGATGCCGCCGTGCGGGGGCGGCCCGTAGCGGAACGCCTCCAGCAGGAAGCCGAACTTCTCGGCCGCCTCCGCCTCGTCGATACCCAGCACCTCGAACACCCGTCGCTGCATGGCCGCCTGGTGGATACGGATCGACCCGCCGGCGATCTCGTTGCCGTTGCACACCAAGTCGTAGGCCCAGGCCAGCGCTGCGCCGGGCTCGGCGTCGAAGGTGTCCGCCCAGTCGGCGTTGGGGGCGGTGAACGGGTGGTGCACGGCGTTCCAACGCCCCTGGTCGTGATCCCACTCGAACATCGGGGCGTCCACCACCCAGGTGACGGCCCAGGCGTCGGGGTCAACCAGCCCGCAGCGGCGGGCGATCTCCTCGCGCGCCCAACCCAGCAGGGCACGCGACCCGCCAGGCGCCCCCGCGGCGAAGAAGACGCAGTCCCCGGGGGACGCCCCCACGTGCTGCGCGAGCCCGGCCCGCTCGGTGTCGGACAGGTTGCGGGCGACAGGCCCGCCGAGGTCTCCGTCGGCACCGACCAGCACATACGCCAGCCCGCGGGCGCCCCGCGCCTTCGCCCACTCCTGCCAACCGTCCAGCTCCCGCCGGGTCTGGCCGGCGCCACCGGGCATCACCACCGCCCCGACGTAGGGCGCCTGGAACACCCGGAACGGCGTATCGGCGAAGTAGTCGGTGCACTCCACCAGCTCGCAGCCGTAGCGCAGGTCCGGTTTGTCGGTACCGAACCGGGCCATGGCCTCGGTATAGGTGAGGCGAGGCACTGGGTTGGGCAGCTCGAAGCCGGCCAGGTCACGCCACAACCGCCGGGCGACGGCCTCACCGACCTCGATCACGTCCTCCTGCTCGACGAAGCTCATCTCGACGTCGAGCTGGGTGAACTCCGGCTGGCGATCGGCGCGGAAGTCCTCGTCGCGGTAGCAGCGGGCGATCTGGTAGTACCGCTCCACGCCGCCGACCATCAACAGCTGCTTGAACAGCTGCGGGCTCTGCGGCAGGGCGTACCAGTGGCCGGGCTGCAGCCGTACCGGCACCAGGAAGTCCCGCGCCCCCTCCGGGGTGGAGCGGGTCAGGGTGGGTGTCTCCACCTCCACGAAGCCGCGTTGGTGCAGCTCCTCGCGGGTCAGCCGGCTGACCTCGCTGCGTAGCCGCAGCGCCGCCGCCGGGCCAGGGCGGCGCAGGTCCAGGTAGCGGTAGCGCAGCCGGGTCTCGTCGCCGACGCTGACGTGCTCGTCCAGCGGGAACGGCAACGGGTCCGCGGTCGCGAGCACGCTCAGCTGCTCGGCATGCACCTCGACCTCGCCGGTAGCGAGCGCCGGGTTCTCGTTGCCGGGGGGCCGCTGCTGCGTCGTCCCAGTGACCTGCACGCACGCCTCGGTCCGCAATCCCGAGGCAGCCGCCTCGTCCCGCACCACGACCTGCACCACCCCGGACGCGTCACGCAGGTCGACGAAGGCGACACCACCGTGGTCGCGCCGTCGCGCCACCCACCCGGCGAGGGTGACCTCAGTACCGGCGTGGTCGGCGCGCAGGGTGCCGGCCTCGTGCGTGCGGAGCACGGGCAGTCTCCTCTCGGAACCGGGCAGGACGGCTCATGCTACGGACGTGCCGGCCCACCCCGACCGCCGACGCCGATCGCACGGGGAATGATCATGTCGGGTATGCGTTGCCCCGCCTGAACAGGCCTACCAGCCTGTTCAGGCGGGGCAACGCCTAGTCAGGCGATCCAGCTAGCCGTCATGGCCACCGCGAGCGACGACGGTCGGCTGACGGTCACTGGCCGGCGGCAGCCAGGCAGCCGGGTCGGCCGGCACCTGCTCGCCGCTGCGGATGTCGCGCACCTCGTGCTCGCCGGACTCGGTCGCGGCGGGAGGGAACCAGACGAACGGGATGCCCCGCCGCTGCGCCGACCGGATCTGCTTGCCGTACCGCTGCGCGGCGGCCACGACCTCGGTGGCCACGCCGCGAGCGCGCAGCGCGTCGGCGACAGCGGTGCTGGCCGGCCGCGACGCCTCGTCCGCCACCGCCACGGCCACGACCGTCGGGGTTGGCCGCGACGCCACAAGCATGCCTTTGCCGATGAGCGGGGCGAGCGTGCGGGTGACCCCGAACGACAGCCCCATCCCCGGGTACGTGGTGCGGCCGTCACTGGCCAGTGCCTCGTACCGGCCACCGGAGCAGATCGAGCCGAGCGACTCGAAGCCGGCCATGCGTGTCTCCACCACGGTGCCGGTGTAGTAGTCCAACCCGCGGGCGATGCTGAGGTCCGCGACGACATGCAGCCGCTCGCCGACGAGGTGGGCGACACCAGCCAGCACCGTGGTCACCTCGCCCAGCCCCTCGTCAAGCAGCTCGTGCCGCACCCCGAGGCCCGCGACGGTGGCGTGCAAGGCCGCCGGGTCGGAGGTCCGCACCGCAGCAAGCTGCAGCACGGCGTCGACCTGCCCCGCGGACAGCCCGACGGCTGCCACCTGTTCGGCCACGGCGGCCGCGGACAGCTTGTCGAGCTTGTCCAAGGCACGCAGCACCCCGCCGGTCTGCTCGGCCAGCCCGAGCCCCCGGCAGAATCCGTCAATCACCTTCCGGCTGCTGACCTGCATCGTCATCGCCGGCAGCGGGAGCCGGGCGAACACGTCGGCCATCGCGGCCACCACCTCGACGTCGTGGTGGGTGGCCAGGGAGTCCCGATCGACGACGTCGATGTCGGCCTGCACGAACTCCCGGTAGCGCCCCTCCTGAGGGCGCTCCCCACGCCAGGCGGGCTGGATCTGGTAGCGCCGGAACGGGAACGTCAGATGCCCGGCGTGCTCGAGCACGTAGCGGGCAAACGGCACGGTGAGGTCGAAGTGCAGCGCCAGCGCGTCAGCGCTCGGCTCGGCGTCACCCGAGCCGTCGTCGGCGGCCTGCAGCCGCCGCACGACGTACACCTCCTTGTCGATCTCACCCTTGCGGAGCAGCACGTCCAGCGGCTCCACCGCGCGCGTCTGGATGCTGGCGAAGCCGTGCAGCTCGAAGGTGTGCCGCACGGTGTCCAGGACGTGCTGCTCGACGATCCGACCGGCGGGGAGGAACTCCGGGTATCCCGACAGCGGCCCGATCCGCTGCGACGTCACGACCCGGCCCGTCCGGCCGCCCGAGCAACCTCCAGCAAGTACGGGTTGGTCGCCCGCTCCCGTCCGATGGTGGTCGCGGGCCCGTGGCCGGGCAGCACCTGGGTGTCATCGCGCAACGGCAGGATGCGGGTGGCCAGGCTGCGCAGCATGGCCGCGTGGTCACCGCCGGGCAGATCGGTGCGGCCGATCGAGCCGGCGAACAGCACGTCCCCCGACAGCAGCAGCTCGGCACCGTTGTCGAGCTCGGGGTGGGCGAACGGCAGCCGGAACAGCACTGACCCCTCAGTGTGGCCGGGGGCATGGTCCACCGTGAGCCGAAGGCCTGCCACGTCCAGCGTCGCTGCGTCGGCCAGGGTGACCACGTCATCCGGCTCGGACCACCGCGCTTTGGCGCCGAACTGCTGCTCGAGCATGCGCACCAACACCGGGTCGAGGGTGGCCAGCGGGTCGGCCAGCCGGTAGGCGTCCTCGCCGTGGATGTGCGCCGCGACGCCGTGTGCCCCGCACACGGGGGTGACGGCGTAGACGTGGTCCAGATGCCCGTGCGTCAGCAGCACGGCGGCCGGCTTGAGCCGATGCTCCCGCAGCACCGCCTCCAGCTGGTCCACGACGCCGATGCCGGGGTCCACCACCACGCAATCCGCCCCTGGCTCAACGGCCAGGACGTAGCAGTTGGTGTCGAACGCCAGCGCGGGGAAGCCCACGACGAGCACGCATCACCTCACGTCAGACACGGATGGCACGATGTGGCGCCGGAGCGGCAGCAGGGCGGGGCCACCCACGACCAGCCCGGATGCCCCAGCCTACCGAGGGAGCGACCAGCAGCAGATGGGCAGCAAGGAGCGACGGCGCAAGGAGCTGGCACGAGCCAAGGCGGATCGACGCGCCATCCGGCTGGCCGAGCAGCAGCAGCGGGCACGACGCAACCGGTGGGTGGCGGTCGGGACGGTGGTCGCGCTGCTGG
>Ga0224722_1001523_pt1 | contig 12792 bp, 9 predicted proteins | sample Balambano_FR1_Me_FD_161646 | JGI IMG/M metagenome (GOLD analysis project Ga0224722, IMG submission 161646) | Freshwater sediment microbial communities from Lake Towuti, South Sulawesi, Indonesia - Balambano_FR1_MetaG | ecosystem: Environmental > Aquatic > Freshwater > Lake > Sediment | place...
GTGCCGAGTATATCTACGCCGTACGATCGCAGACCATAATCCAGGAGTAGTTTGGCAGAGACCAGGAAGTGATTCAACTGAATTTGAAACAGCGTCTGTAACCGCAGCATTAACCATAGCGTCGATGGAATGCTTGGAAGAGCATAGGCCAAGCCAGCCGTGAGTGGAGTCAGCTTGCCAGTAGCAACTAGGCCAATTAATCCTGCCAGGGTGAGCAATGGTGAGCCGTACAGCGCTTGGTTAGGAGTGGTGAAATCATCTTTGGCTTGGAGAGCCGATGAAAACGTTATCGACAACAATGAAAGTGGTGCCGCCAACATAAACCACTGCGCTGTTTGCACCGTGCTTGCGGAATACTGGGTCATCCATTGGGGAATGAAGGCTACGCCTACTCCGATCGTGAGTAGCCCCAAGCCTATACTCAAAATCAAGGCGGCTGAGAAAATTTCTGATTCTCTGTCTCGGTGCCGCTTCAGGTTGTAAATCAAGGATGAGGGAATGCCCAGCGTCATCAGATAGGCCAAAAACTGTGGCCACAGGACGATCGCAGCTTGTTCGCCGCGCCCATCGGCTCCCAGAAAGCGAGCGGTGATAACGCCCGTGGCTACATTGATGGCCAGGATAAAAGCCTTAGACAGCAAGGTTTGTAGGGTGGCAGAAGCGCTATCCTGACCTTGTAAGACCCAACGAATTTTAGATGCGATCGTATTCATCCAGCCACTCATTGATTGGTATTCAGGATTAGTGCAAGCAAGTACATTTCCACAGTTCTATTCTGTAACGCTGGTAAATACCCGGATAGATGATGCCGAGGCATGCGGCTATTCACAAAAACTTGATGTAGCAGCGGACGTGTTAATTAGAACAGGGTGCAGGGGTTCTACCTCTTGGCTGGGGGCAACGAACCTTCTTGACGATAGCGATATGACCGCAGCGGATTTTTCAGTACAGCCCCTAGAAAGCTCCAAACCCAGATAGGACTTTGGGAATGGTCATCAACAGAAATTTCAAATCTTGGCCGATCGACCAGGTTTGCAAATAGGCCAGATCGTGTTGGTTCACCAGGCTTAAATCAAGTAAGTGCGATCGTGCTTGGACTTGCCATGCGCCAGTCATTCCGGGCAATGCGTTTAACCGATGGCGCAGGCTAGGTTCAATCCGTAGGGCATCGTACAGTGCCCAGGGACGTGGACCTACCAAGCTCATCTCACCGCGCACTACGTTGAAGAGTTGGGGTAATTCATCCAGGCTGTATTTACGTAGCCAGTGGCCTATCGGGGTTACCCGTGGGTCATTTTCCAACTTGTGGAGGCCGTTTTGGTTGGCCATAACAGTGTGGTGTAGGCGATCGGCTCCATCAATCATGCTGCGAAACTTGTAAATCTGAAACAGTTTGCCGCGTTCGCCCACGCGCCATTGCCGAAAGAACACGGGACCTGGGGACGATGCTTTTACCAATAGGGCGATCGCTAGCAGCACCGGGCTGAGCATGAGCAGCAACACTATAGCAACCAGCCAATCGTAGGCTCGCTTTAGCCGCCAGAGGAAAGGTTTTTGGCGATGGGGCAGGCTGGGAGCCGAAGGAATGTGCAAAAAGGCAGACTTGTTGGCTTGATGACAGGCGTTTGCCCACAGCTCCAGGGCAGCCTTGCCCAGAGCAGGATCTAGGCGTACACGTTGCACAAGCGATCGCTCTAAACACTCGGCTAGATGGGTGCGATCGTAGGAAACGGGGATCTGCGCCGAGGCTGCCTCTGTTTCTGCCCTAACAATCAGTTGCTTCAGTTTCCAGCAGAGGGTATAGCTGGGTTGTGATGCATCGGATGGTGCAGTATTAGAATTAAGGGTGAATGAACTCATGGTTTCCTCGGTGAATGAGTTACTGACGATTCATTTCAGATGTTCAATTCAATACACCCCTGAAGCTTCGCTTGACTCAGCTCTAGATCGGTTCTAGACCTGATAGTAGGTATAGTTTTGATTCAGTGTGGTAGCACCGTTAGCAACAATGCCAACGACATTTAGCTTGTTGAGAACCTCTATTGCCTGGTTTAGCTCCTTGCGAGTAGACTGGCCGATGCGCCCTATCATAATCACGCCCTGACAACAGGATGCTGTTAACACAGTGTCAGCCATGCCTAGCACGGGTGGTGCATCCACAATTACTAGGTCATAGTTTTCTTCAAACACTGCCATCATGTCTTTCATGCGTTGGGAGCTGAGCAGTTTCACAGGGTCGATTGGGGTGGGACCGGCGGTAACCACAGAAATATTGCTGCGGAGATCGAGGGGTTCCGCATCCACATGGGTAGGAATGGGCGCATCGCTGGCCAGCAGGGTAGATAGTCCCTGGTCATTAGGTAGTCCCAACACTTTGTGTAAACTGGGGCGGCGCAAGTCGGCATCCACCAACAGCACCCGTCGATGCAGTCGAGCTGCGCTCATAGCCAGAGCCAGGGCGATCGTCGATTTGCCTTCTCCAGCCAAGGCCGAGGTAATGACCAAAGACTGGAAAGGCGTATTAACACCCAGCAGATCGATCGTTTTGCAGAGCAAATCCAGTGATTCTCGGAAGGGCCGCCAACGCAGCAATTCCAACTCTTCATTGTCCGGGGTCTCTGTGCGCCGAAACGGTAAAAACCCTGCATCAGTTCGGCTGGGTAGCACTGGCACCATGCCCAGCAGCGGCAGTGGCACCTGACGTTTGAGGTCGTCAGGGTGGTAAACCGCATCATCTGTGGCATCCCGTAGAAAAACAGCTCCACCGCCCAGCATTAGGCCAGCCACGGCTCCCAGCAGTAGATTTCTGATCAGGTCGGGGCCTATTTTTTGGCCGAGTAGGGGCTTTTCTACTACCTGCCAAGCAAATCCACCCCGGGCAATTTCCAACCCAAGTTCCTGTCGGGCTTGCAGCAGTTGCCTGAGGGTATTGCGACGCAGTTCTACTTCGGGTTCCAAACGGCTATATTCAGCTAGCAGGTTGGGAAACCGTTGTAGTTCGCGGCGGAGTTGAGCTTCTACCAAACTCAGGGTTTGGGCACGAGCCTGCACAGCACGTAGGGTGCTTTCAGCTTCGACAAAATCGCTTACCAGTTTGACATCGAGAGAGCCGAGCTGTCCTTGGGCTAACACGTCTTCTCCGGCTACTATGCCAGCATTGCTTTGCAATACCCGATTAACTTCGGTTTGTAGCAAACTCAACTGGCGCTGGCGCTGGTCTACTACTTGTTGCACAAAGGGGGTATTGTCTTTGAAACGGAGTCGTTGCTGTACCAGGGTTAATTCGGTTTTTTGAATTTCGTTTAGCAGGGATTGGAAGCGGGCGGACTGGCTTAGGCGTGAGACAATGAGGGCTTCCTGGGGCGATCGCCCAAACTGGGCTTGCAAGGCACTGTAGCGCGTGCGAAATTCTCCAATTTGCGTTAACGCAACCTGTTGTTCCTGCTCGATGCGCGTCAGCATTTGGATTAGCGCGGTAGACTGAGTTGCTGGATCAATGAGTCCTTGCTGAGTACGAAATTGTTCTAGGGCATTTTCGGCTTGGCGCACCTCCTGGCGTACTTCCGGCAGTTGCTTGTCCAAGAAATCCAGGCCGCGCTCAAGGCGTAACCGCTGCTGCTCCAGGTTATAGTCCTGGTAGACTGTTTGCATTGCATTCAGCACATCGCGGGTTTTCACGGGGTCGCGATCGCTGTAGCTGATTCTAAAAATCTTGGTTTCCACTTTTTTGCTACCAGAAGCCTCGGCCAGTTGTCCTACGGTGAGTGCTTGACGAAACCTGTTCACTTGGAGTGGACTGTTGGGATCCATTTCTGGATAGTTAGGCTGGAGCAGCTTCATAGCACGCATGACCAGCCCAGAACTCCGCATGAGGGTAATCTGCGTGGCGTTGTCAATTTCTACATTAGAATCTGCAAATTTATCCTCTAGGCTAGGGCTAACATCTTTGCGCCCTTGATAGTTGGCCTCTACTAGAAGCTGCATGGAGCTTTCGTACTCTGGAGCTTTCAGGTAGGTAAAGAGAGCCGCAACTCCGATCGTCGCGAGGAATGCGCTCAGGAACCAAATGCGACGGCGCAGAATGATGCTCAGTATTTGCCCGTAGCCAAATTCGTTGTCGATGGGTGTGGCAGCACCAGTTTGAGTCAACATGGTCGTGACCTAAGGGGAGAGTGCGATCGTCAGGAATCAGGAATGGTAAGCCGCTTGAGCGATGAACCGTTGGGGAAGAGGGGAAGTGGCCGTTGACCCAAGCTGGGTTTGGGCAGATTTCCCCAAGCGATCGCGTTTTCAAGGGAGGCAGAACAGACCTAGGACAAGGCAGGCTCCATCAGGCCGCTCACGCACGCACCAATGGTCTTTTTGTTGCTGCTGCGGTGAGCCGCGTGGACACCTAAGGCATAGTCCATCACGCGATCGACCCGTTGAAAGAACACTTCCTCTGAAAACTGACTCAGTGCATGCTGGCGGATTTGCTCAGGATTCCACTGGATCTTTCTGGCATTGAGTAGAGCTGTCAGGAGAGATTCGGGAGTTTGTCGCTTAAACAAAACACCTGTGACCCCAGGAACTTGGGTATCCAGCACACCGCCAGCCCCGTAGGCTACCACAGGGGTGCCGCTGACATTGGCCTCGATCGGCACTAGGCCATAATCTTCTAATGCTGCAACGATCACCGCTTGGGCTTTTGCCATCAGGCTTTTGCGTTCGCTATCGCTGACGTGGCCAAGAAAGTTGATGTTAGGCAGGGCTTGCGCTTCCAGCTTGGTGCGTTCTGGCCCTTCACCGGTAATCATCAGTGGCCATCCCAGCCAGTTAAATGCTTCCACAATGACATCCAAGCGCTTATACCCCAGCATACGTGCAGAGGCAAGGTAGTAGTTATCTTTTTCTGCGGAGAAGGTAAATTTGTCAGTGTCGATCGGATAATTAATGACGATCGCCTTTTTGCCGTAATAAGTCTCAATCCGCTCGGCCACGACACTGGAGTTGGCAATGTACAAATCGGGTTCCTGCGCATATTCCAGGTCGGCTCGCCGCATCTGCTCAAAGATCTTTTCGATCACTGGGTAAAAGTGGCGGTAGCTTCCAAACTCCCGTAGATAGGTGCGGGTATCCCACAAAAACCGGGTGACATTGTGGCAAAAGCAAATGTGCAACGCATTAGGACGTTTGCGTACGCCTTTAGCAAAGCTAGTGCTGCTACTGATAATTAAGTCGTAGTCTTGCAGATCCAGTGCTCGAAAGGCTTGATAATACAGCGGTGCCAAAAGGCGGAAATATTTGCTTGCACCGGGTACACTTTGCAGGGCGGTGGTGTTTACCAAGCGATCGCCAAGGTCAATAGAGCGATCAGGATCGTAGAGCGATGTGAACACATCGGCTTGGGGATAGCGCTTGCAAAGCAATTCAAAAACACGCTCTGCACCACCCCGCTGGGTCAAATAGTCATGAACCAGTGCAACTTTCATTGCTATATTCTCCGTTGCAAGATTTACTGGATGATTAGGCGACACGCTCTGACCTGACTAGAGGCGATCGCGCACGATGAATACTGCAACTACGTACAGGAACACACTATTTTGATAGATGCCAATACTCGACTAAGGCTTGATTACATGCAATCAAGGCAGAGGTTGAAACTGTGCGCTTGCGTGTGTGCAAAATACCCTGCCATTTTTGGAAGGCACTGCACTGACTTGAGTTGATAGACACTCGGCACAGGAAGACAGCTTCAACAGATAGGTAGTGCCCTTATAGAAAAAATCTGTGTTAGTAATTTGCTCGCCACAGATACCCAATCTCGTTACTGCGTCTGTAAGTTAGTCAGGCCGAAGCAACGAGTACGCCCTGGTAGATGTTGGCGGATGCACTAAATCCTGAAGATTTACCCAGTATTCTCGAACTAGACTGTACCTAAAGTCTGTAAGGTCTGGACGCTTTTTACAGAACCTTGATGATTCTTTCACATACCAACGACGGTTAATATGAAAACCTTACAGTTGGCTAGACAGTTATACCGAGACTGTGTTCCTTCTGGCTAAGTAATTTGCCGTTGCTATGGCAATCGTTTCATCAATCAGCACTCTGAATTTGCAAGGTTACCCTGATTTGGCACGTTAACTTAGCATTACGTTGAATAGAACACTGACTTTCTTCAGGTTTGGTTGGGGAGGGTTACAGAATATAAACTGGCCGATCGCCTAAGGATTACGCTAATGAAGAGTATCTACTTAAGCAGAATTCATGCTCAACACAGGGTCGCTGCCAATCGGTTCAAGCCTCAATGGGGAATAGCCAATGTTCGATTCCTACAAGGCCGATGAGGTTGTTTGCGAGGTTAGCGATCGCGTAGCCAATGCCGATGAGAGGCCGTTTCGAGATCCTATGCTGCCTGCCACGAAACCCAATCCAGAGGATCCAGATGACAAAGTGGATGCTAGCTCCATGCTGGGTCAAGCAGGTATGCCTTATGAAGTGCGAACGCAAGGGGCACTAACCTACTTTCGTTGCTACTTTGAACCCATGCTCCACGGGCGGCGTGTTAAGTCAACGCCGCGATCGTCCTTGCCGATCGGCTACGCTGTGATACTGGGAGTAATCCTGGTAGGGTTAACGGTAGGATTGGTTGCAATGGTTGGGATGCGGCCTACACCTGTTCCGACTAACAGCCCTAGTCCACCTGCACAACTAACCTAGAAAGTTGGGTAAGAGGGACTCAGATGTGTCAGCGCTTTCCCAAAGTCCGCTGCAGTGGCGCGATCGCTCAAGCAAATGCCGACCTTTGTAAACAACCTTGCCTCCGATGCTGGTACCACCGTGACCGATAATGCTGATGTCTACGGGACGATCGCCCTTCAGCCCACACCCTAAACCACCTCATCTCTTAATCAGAAGGCTCCCAAACTAGTGTGCTCAAGCCGAGCAGCAATGGTACGATCGCACTAATATCACCTATTAATGTTTAGCAGCAAGGCTGTGTCTGACTTTTGCATTTTGGGATTGGATCCTGGACTGGCGACCCTGGGCTTCGGGGCGATCGGCTGTTCCCCGCCAGTGCCTATCCAATCAAGCAACGCTACAACCACTGTCGATCGCGGCGTCAGTACCCTTACCGTCTTGGATTTTGGTGTGATCAAAACGCCAGCCCATGCCCCTGTAGGCGATCGCCTTTGCACCATTCACGATGATCTCCACGCCCTATTAAATCACTGGCAACCCAACCTGGTAGCACTGGAAAAGCTATTTTTCTACCGCATGGGAAACACGATCGCCGTGGCACAAGCACGGGGTGTCATCATGCTGGTACTAGGGCAGCATCGCCTGCCAATCGTTGAATTTACCCCCGCCCAAATCAAACAAGCTCTAACTGGCTACGGCAACGCAGTTAAACATGATGTGCAACAAGCCGTAGCACGGGAACTGAATCTAGACATCATTCCCAAACCTGATGATGCAGCAGATGCACTGGCGGTTGCCCTCACAGCATGGTTCCAAAACCAATAATCAACCACAAATTATTGCAACAATTCTGTTTGGCCGGTATGGCTCTGGTAAACCATGAAAAGAATCTGAAATTGATTCTCAATAGTGAGCCTTCTTGCAATTAAAAGCATTGAGAACTACCATAGGCCGTATCGCTATTCATCAGTTGTATTCAACAGGGGTAAAAAAGGTGACTTATACTCCCAGTTCCCTGAAGGCTGAACTTAACGCTAAGGGCTGGCGACTAACGCCTCAGCGTGAGGTGATTTTGCAGGTATTCCAAAATCTGCCCAAAGGCCACCACCTGAGCGCAGAAGAATTGCATGAAGTGCTAAACGGTCGCGGCGAGTCGGTGAGCCTGTCTACGGTTTACCGAACGCTGAAGCTAATGACACGCATGGGAATTTTGCGGGAAATTGAATTTGCAGAAGGTCACAAACACTACGAACTCAGTTCTGCCGCGCCTAACCATCACCATCATTTGGTTTGTGTACAGTGCAACCAGGCGATCGAATTTGAAAATGACGTGGTCTGGAAGCAAGGCTTGAAGCAGGTGGAAAAAGCCGGATTACAAATTATTGACTGTCAACTAACAATTTATACGATTTGTCCAGAAGCACTGCGTATGGGCTGGCCAGCGGGGGTTCCCTCAAATTGGGCGTGTTCTCGCTCGATCGCCACCATGAGCCAATCCAACCAAAGTGCAGCTTCTCGCTACTATTAGCTATGACAATTTAGTAACCACCCGTTGCTCATTCGGATAGCAGAGTTAATCTTGGAATGACGAATACAGCCTCTCAGCCAACGTTGCTCCCTCTTTGGTTCCGATGAGTGACCTGCACGCGCAACTGCGCCAACTAGTAATTGAAGCCTGCCGACATCCCCCTGGCAGTCCCCGACGACAACGCGCCTTGACCCAGGTGATTCGACTGGTGAGCAACAAGCTTTGGCGTGAATTTAGCCCTTACTATCCCGATGCTCTGCAACAAACCTGGGTTTACTTTTGCCAGAACGTGTGCGAGGCAGGTACTGGGGAACGCTACGATCCTGAGCGCAGCACTGTTATCACCTGGCTAAATGTCTACCTAAAACGACGGCTCCAAGATGGCTACATTGACACTCAAAAGCAGCAGCGACTCCGAACCCAGGCAACCAGCTTTGTCTCGCGATCGGGCGAAGTAGGCGATGAGATAGATCCACTGGACACGATCGCCGCTTCACCAGACGTTCCTCCCATCTTGGAAGACGTACGCGCTTGGGTCGAAGCAGACACCAGCGGTGAGCTACAACGGCTCCACGTTGAGGGATATCCTGCCGCCAATGCCCAGACCCTGATCCTACGGCGGCTGCCTCCAGAAACTGGATGGAAAGACCTTTCTACAGAATTTGGCCTCCCCATTTCCACCCTCAGTAGTTTTTACCAACGTAAATGTCTACCGTTATTGCGACGTTTTGGAGAGTCAGAAGGCTATGTCTAATCGACTGCTTAGCGATTCCAGAAACCTAGAAAGAAAATTAGCGTTGGTTGCGTAACCATTGGCACATGAGGCGATAGGTAATTAAGACATGAGTGCCCGTCCGCAAGAAGGTGATCCCTATGACTCGCAGTACCTATGACCGGAATGAGATTGCGTTACCCCTGCCACTGACCCAAACGGCTCTGCAACTGGCCGATCGCTTTGCTCATCGCCAACCTAGCCCTGAAAAAGCCACCCAGGTTCGACTCAACACTCTGGCAGTTTGTGTAGTGAATGATTATTTACAGCTTATGGGCTGGCCGACTGACCTCAGTGCTGGTGATAGCTGGAACCCCATGATGCAGCTTTGCAGCAATGTAGCTGATCTAGATTTACCAGGTGTGGGGCGGCTTGAGTGTCGTCCTGTGCTGCCCGGTACCGATGTTTGCCAAGTGCCTGCCGAAACCTGGCACGATCGCCTCGCCTACGTGGTCGTTGAAATTGATGAAGCGGCGCAACTGGCCTGGTTATTGGGCATGGCCTTGTCCACTGAAACAGAAGAATTGCCCATGAGTCAGTTGCAGGCACCTGAAGACTTGATGGATTACCTGGCTAGCGTGCGGCCTTTGGCAGTCACTGCGGTTCAGCGCGTAGAGCAAGCAGGCCGAGCTATTACCCGTTTAGGGCAGTGGCTGCAAGGGTCAATTGAAGCGGGCTGGCAAACGGTGGACAGCTTACTCAACCCACCAGAACTGAGTCCGGCCTTTGCCTTTCGCCGATCGCCCGCTGCTGACGCGATCGAACGGGGACTGCCGCTAATGCTGGGAACAACGCCTCTTGTATTGGTGGTTAGCGTGAGCCCTGTGGATGATCAAGTTCGCATTCTCCTGCAACTGCATCCGACCCAGGGCAACCCAACTTTGCTACCTGGAATTGAGTTTGGTGTGTTGGACGAAGCTGGGACAATCGTGATCAGCACAGAGTCTGCGGCTGCCGACAACTACTTACAGTTGGAGTTGTTTGGAATTATGGGCGAATCGTTCCAGATAGAGTTGGCTCAGGGGAGCGATCGCATCACACAAGCCTTTGTCATTTAACCCAACCTATCCCAATCAAAGGCAGATTCCAGTCAGTGTCGAACTCACGTTCCCAGGAACCGCGATAGAGACTCGTTATGAACAAGCTAGCCATTCTAAAAGTTGGGGAGGGAAGTTTTCAGCAGGGTTTTCCCGTCACCTTTCAAATTGGTGAAGAGGGAGCACGCGCCACGATCGAAGTGTCTGGCTGGTTGCCTGCTGCGCCTGAAATGCCGCTTTACTACACCCATTGGCAAGAAAGCTATCGTCGCTTGGGGTTGCGATCGCGGCTAACCGCAACCCCTACCCAAGTCAAAAATATTTCCCTCAGTTCGCTCCTAGAAGAATGCCGCAACGCTTCTCATACGTTGCGAGCCCGATTCAACACCTGGCTGAAATCAGAAGAATTCTCCACAATCAGAGAAAAATGGTTGGAGCAATTGCACCCCAGGGATACGGTGCGTGTAATTTTGCAAACGGGAAATAGCGACCTGCGTCGGTTACCCTGGCATCTGCTGGATTTGCTGGAGCGCTATCCCAAAGCAGAAATTGCCCTGAGTACCCCTACTTACGAACCCGTACCCTCCCGATCGCCCAATTCCCAAGTCAACCTATTGGCCATTTTGGGCAATAGCGATGGCATTGACATCCAGGCTGACCAGGCTATTTTGCAAGCCTTACCCCAAGCCAATGTCAACTTTTTAGTAGAACCAGAGCGCAAAGCTTTGACCGATCACCTTTGGGGACAAGCGTGGGATATTCTCTTCTTCGCAGGCCACAGTTCCAGCCAAAGCAATGACGAAACAGGGCGCATTTACCTCAACAAAACTGACAGCCTTTCCATCGGTGAACTGCGTTATGCCCTACGCAAAGCAGTCGATCGCGGCCTCAAACTGGCCATTTTCAATTCCTGCGATGGACTTGGTCTAGCGCGAGAATTGGCCGATTTGCAAATCCCCCAAATCATTGTGATGCGGGAGCCCGTGCCCGATCGCGTTGCTCAGGAATTCCTGAAATATTTTCTTGAGGGGTTTTCTCGCCAGGAGCCACTGTATCTAGCGGTGCGGGAAGCGCGAGAACGGCTGCAAGGCATGGAAGACCTTTACCCCTGTGCTACTTGGCTACCGCTGATTTGCCAGAATCCTGCGGAAGACCCTCCTACCTGGAACAGCCTAGTGGGATGGGTTGATCAGCCCGCTGCCATGCCGCTGGTAGTTCCAGATGCTCAGCCGCGATCGCGGTCTTGGCGGCGTGGGTTGTGGACGACCTTGGCGACTGGTTTGGTGGCAACTGGGCTGATAAGTGGGGTGCGATCGCTCGGTTGGTTAAAACCCGTAGAACTCAATGCCTATGACTACCTGTTGCAGAAACGCCCAGATGAAGGCAACGACCCACGGTTGCTGCTGGTGACGATCGGTTCCGAAGATATTGAAGCCCAGCAACGAGCAGGACTGCTGAAGCCAGGGTCAGGCATTTCCCTATCCGATCGCTCCCTCAGTCAACTACTGACCCTGCTAAATCGCTATCAACCTGCAGCCATTGGCCTGGATTTGTACCGCGACTTCACAACCAATCCAACAGAACGGGAACTGTCTGATCTCATTGCTCAAACACCTAACCTGATCGGTGTCTGCAAGGTGAGCGCGGCTCGTTTAGATGCGGGCATCGCGCCTCCAAAGGAGATTCCACCAGAGCGACAAGGCTTTAGTGACTTTTTGACCGATGATGACGAGGTCGTACGCCGCCAGTTAGTGTTTATGCCTGTTCAGGCCAATTCTCGCTGCCAAACAGGGTATGCTCTCAGCAGCCAACTGGCCTTTCAATACTTGATTAGTCGTAACATTCTGCCAGACTTTACTCCAGCGGGGGTTTTAAAGCTTGGTAAGTTGCCTCTGCCCCAGTTGCAGTCACCAGTGGGCGGATACCAAGCGTTAGACACTAACGGCGGACAGCTAATGCTAAACTACCGCGCTACCAAACAAATTGCCGAAACCGTCAGCCTAAGCAATTTGCTGTCCGGTTCATTGGATCAAGCTGTGCTCCAGGCTGCAATCAAAGACAAAGTTGTGTTGATTGGAGCACTGGCTCCAGACGATCGCTTTGCAACACCCTACGGGCGCGATCGCGATCGCCAGTTCCCTGGTGTAGTGGTGCATGCCCACATGACTAGCCAACTGCTGAGCACTGTGTTGGACGATCGACCTTTGCTGCAAGTCATTTCACCCTGGCTAGAAACCATGTGGATTGCCGCATGGGGCACTGGGGGCGCGGCGATCGCGTGGCTGGTCTGTTCTTGCGGTGGCAGAAAAGTCGCCATTTTGCTGCGGGTTGGGTTGGCGATCGGACTTTGTTCCGGAGCGCTATATCTAGCTTGTGTGGTAGGTCTTATTCGCGGCTATTGGTTGCCTTGGGTACCATCCGCCTTAGCACTAGTAATCGCTAGTGGTACCACAACCCTTCGTCTGATGAGTCATCTGAGCCGTTCTCCCTTGCCACCAACCTCTTGAGCGCAAACTTTGAACCGATCGTGTCGCGGAACCTGAGCTAAAACACCCTGTCCTAATCTTTTGTTTCTTACTGCGAGGATCCTATTATGACTCGAACTACTAGCCCCAGCCTTGTCACCGCCCTAGTCATCATCAGTTTGTTCAGTTCTGCCAGTGTCAGCGAAGCCAAACCTAAACCAACGACCCAATCTATACAAATAGCGAAAGTACGGTACGTCCCTCCTTCACCGCCTCCCGGTCCGGCTCCAGGTGGACGACACCGCGGTG
>Ga0224722_1001524_pt1 | contig 12791 bp, 11 predicted proteins | sample Balambano_FR1_Me_FD_161646 | JGI IMG/M metagenome (GOLD analysis project Ga0224722, IMG submission 161646) | Freshwater sediment microbial communities from Lake Towuti, South Sulawesi, Indonesia - Balambano_FR1_MetaG | ecosystem: Environmental > Aquatic > Freshwater > Lake > Sediment | place...
GGGATACACCGTCCAACCATCCGTCACATAGAAATAGCCGTTCCAAGCTGCGACGATAGACCAGAGGGGGGCAAAGGTTTTAGCACTATGGTCGCCCAGGACCCAGCCCAAAATTCCCTTTTTGAAGTGGTCAACGGCTGTCCAGAGCCAAATCTTGTTTTTTTGAGCCGACAAAGGTTTCCAATTCGTCGAGTTCACCGACCTCTGGCGTCGTTTCAGGGGCGTAAGCATCAGGCAGTCGTTCGCCGACTTGCTTCACCCACGTCATCACTGTCGTATGATGCACCCCGTTGACCCGCTCAATAGCTCGAAACCCGAGGCCGTTGGTGTACATCTTGAGACACTCGCGTCGTACCTCATCGGAGTACCCTCGGTAGGGTTCGTAGGCATCGATAAACTGACGACCGCAAGCTACACAAATATGATTTTGCTTTCCTTTCCTCTTGCCATTCTTACGGATATGAGTGGCTCCACATTCCGGACATTGCATCGCAGATTCCTCTAATTCATCTTCTAATTATGCAACGCCAGAAAAACTAGACCGCTCTATCCCAGTCATGCGTGGTGCACATATCGTTAAGTTAGTGCAATAACTGAGGGGGCAATCGCTAAGTCCAAGATAATGGAGTCATCAATTATCGCTCCTCACAATAAGTTCTGTGTTGAATCAAACTCAGAGGGCTGTTATGCTCTGCTCATGCTGCAGATACCCTCCTTCCTGGTGACTGCATGGCTCTGTTCTATGGTTTTGATAGAATCTTACTGATAAAAAAATTCCTATTGAAAGACCTTGGCAAATTTCTGCCAAAAACGCGCTTTGGGTTCAACTCACTTGGCAGGCCGCCAGCTAGTTTTAACAGGTACTCAACGGTTTGACCCATTTCTCTTCCTCGCCCTCTGATCTTTTACCAACGTCAACCTCCCATTGGCTAGTCACCAGGTTACTCCAGAGCGTGGCGAGTCGTTCTCCCCTGCATCCCTTACAAACGCCCCACAGCGGCTACCACTGGAATGGTAAACCTGGCCGATTTTTTGAGGGTTGGTACTTTCGCGTCACCCTGCCCGACTGTGGGCACTCCTTCGCCTTCATGTACTCCATTGAAGATCCAGTGGGTGGACAATACCACAGCGGCGGGGCAGCTCAAATTCTTGGCCCTAATGACAGCTATTTTTATCGCACCTTTCCCAATAGCCATTTGTTTTGGGCCTGGCCAGAGGGGTTGGGTCTGGGGCATTGGCAACACAGCGTAGCTGGGTCATCTCCTCAGTTTCTATTCCCTGGAGAGTTTAGCCGCCAAGTCTCAGAAGGTTATCAGGTGACGGCCACCTGGCACCAAGGCCAATTGCGCGATCCAGCCAGGGGCGAAACGGTTCGCTGGCAGTATTCAACAGAACCTATCTACGGTTGGGGAAAGCCTGACCAACCACAGCAATCTACAGCTGGTTGGCTCTCTCAATTCCAGATTTTTGAACCGGGCTGGCAAGTGCTGATGGCCCACGGGCAGGCCACCGGCTGGATTGAGTGGCAAGAGCAACGCTATGAGTTTAGCCAGGCTCCCGCTTATAGCGAAAAAAACTGGGGCGGAGCCTTTCCTCAAAAGTGGTTTTGGCTGAATTGCAACGCTTTTGACCAACAACCCGACCTGGCGCTAACGGCGGGGGGGGGGCGCCGCCAGGTGCTGACCTGGATGGAGGAAGTCGGTATGGTAGGTATTCATCATCGAGAGCAGTTCTACGAATTTGTACCCTGGAACGCCACCCTGAGCTGGCATATTTTGCCCTGGGGCTATTGGCACATGCAGGCTGAGAGCGCTAATTACAGGGTAGAACTAACCGGCACAACCACGCGGTCTGGGCTTACTTTGCGGGCACCCACCGACCAGGGATTAGCCTATTGCTGCCGCGACACGGCCCAGGGGCAGATTCACTTAACCCTGTGGCGCAAGCAAAGTCCCGGCTTGGCCCCAATACTAACGGCCACCAGTCATCAAGGCGGCCTAGAAATTGGCGGTGGCCCCTGGTCTGAGACGTGGGTACACGGAATTGAAAGTAAGCGTTATGGTAACTGTTAAAGCTCTTAAAATTAAATGAAGTTTAGTCTAGGCTCTGTGGCTGAACCTGGGCATTATTTTTTACAACCGCCTTTCTGTTGCGCAGGCTGGAGGTTTCAACTTGCTGTTGTCCGCGTGAAAGGAATAACCAATCTGCCGAAATCCTAGGGAATAAAAATCTCTCTTGGATCCAGACGCCGATGACGGTAGTGGTGTGATGAAACGTTGGATGACCTGACTAAAACTTGGTGTTGCCACAGATGCATCCTTGTGTAAAATCGTGAGCAATATTCGCGAGTCCTATCGTCACTTAAGGAGGTGATTCTATATGACGGTCAACATAACCCCTAATTTGATCCAGTTTCTACAGGATGAGTTGTCAATTTCGGCGGCCTCGTTACAGGTCGCACTAAAGCACAGCGAGCAAGACCCTGGGCCATTACCAATGATCCTATGGCAGTACGGTTTAGTTACCCTGGAGCAACTTGAGCAAATCTATGATTGGATGGAAGCCGCCTAGCTGGAATAGCTACTACTCAAACTTTTCCGGGGGCGCAGTGCAAGCTGCGCCTTTAGCTTTTTTAGGAACGGTAAGAGAATAAGCTCGAATCTAGCAGCCAGGGAAACTTGCCAACGCCAAACCCCACATACAACACCATCGCCCCGGCAAACAGAGCTATGAAGCTAGCCATAATGATGTAGTCTGCTGGAGTCAGTACAGATTCATGCAAGTAGGTACGGTTAGAACTGCCGGAAAATGCCTTGGATTGCAGCACCACTTCTAGCTTTTGTGACTTAGCCAGAGCATTCAAAATTAAAGGGACAGCCACAGACGCATAAACGCGGCCTCGTTTCAGCCAGTTCATGCGCTCAAGATCTAGGCCACGGAGCCGCTGAGCTTCGATGATTGACTGCACCTCTTCTAAAAGCAGAGGCACAAACCGTAGGGTAGACGAAAAAATAAACACGATTTTATAAGGAATGTTGGCACGTACCATGCCAACCGTCATCTGGTTAACGTCGGTAGTGAAAATTCCCAACGGAATCACTAAGATCATCGTCAGGGTCTTAAACACAATGTTCAGGCCATACAGCGTGCCTTCCACCGTCATCTCGGCTCCGCCTACCAACCACCAGCTTTGAGGCAATGTCAACAGAGGGGTCAGTTCAGCTTGACCGCTCAACAATTTGACTTGCTCAACATTGAAAAACCCCATACTAATCAGCAAAAACAAGTAAAAGGGAAGCATGAACTTGAGGATTGTCCCCAAATAATTCAGCCGTACCCCAGCAAAGACGCAGGCTACGGCTACGGCCAAGGTCAATAGCCCTCCTGCAATCGGGCTTTCCCAAATAAAGGCAATCAGCGTAATCACAGCCATCATCACCAACTTGGTGCGGAAGTCCAAACGGGTAAACAACGAGTCGTGCTTGACAGTTTGGAACTTTAGATTAGCCACTAGGCCCAAACCTCCTCGCTGAGTTCAGGCGTGAAACACTGGGCAAATTCCTGAGGCGTTATTAAGGGATAATCTTGACTGCTCAGGCGGCTAAGCTCTTGGGCCAGCAGTACCGACTGCGGCGGCGTTAAATAGGTTGATTGCAGGAGTTCAGTTTGGTGATACGCCTGACGCAGAGGAGCATCCAGCAAAATCGTACCCTGCCCCATAACAATTACCCGTTGGGCATAGTCGGGCATGAGATAGAGGTGATGAGTAATCACAATGACTGTTTTACCCATCTGATGCAGTTGGCGGCTAACCTCCAAAATAGAGCAAGCTCCCTGGTAGTCTTGCCCGGTAGTGGGTTCGTCAAAAATGATGATGTCTGGCTGCATAGCTAACAGAGCCGCAATGACCACGCGGGCGCGTTCTCCTTTGGGTAACGACAGGGGATGGGTCTGACGTTGAGACCAAAGTTGCATTGCCTTAAGACTTTTCAAGCTTTCTTGCTGAACTACATTGGGAGGATAGCCCAGATAAGGTAAGGCAAAAGCAACTTCCTTCTCTACTGTGGTGTTAAAAATTTGGTTGTCTGGGTTTTGGGCTAAATAGCCAATGGAGCGGGCTAATTCACTGACAGATAGGTGTCGAGTATCGCGATCTCGAACTTTTACAGTGCCCTCAGTCGGTTGGAGAAGATTCAAAAAATGCTTCACTAGTGTGCTCTTACCAGCACCATTTTGTCCCACAACTAGCACGTATTCCCCTGGTCGAATATCTAGACAAACGTCATGCAGAGCCTGGGTGCCATTGTCATACACGTGGGTGAGGTGTTGGGCGGAGAGAATTGGAGGCTGCTGATCAATAACGGGAGAGGAAAATGCTGGCGGCGGTGCCAAATTCCCCTGAGTAGAGATTACTGGCAAAGCCGCCAACCCCCCGGCCAGCGTGACCGGCACTGCAGGCAGGGTAATCCCTTGCTGGCCTAGCGCATGGTAAATGGCTGAGACTTCCGGTGCTCGGAGGTGGTGCTGTTCGAGCAACTCAACCTGAGCGTAAATGTCATCGGGAGAACCTACAGCGATTAGGCGGCCTTGGGATAGTAGGGCAATGCGGTCAGCAAACTCGGCCATTTCCTCTGCGGCATGGGAGACTATGACAATGGCAATGCCCAACTCCTGTTGCAGCGTGCGTACTGTAGCAAACACCTCTTGAGAACCGATTGGATCAAGCTGGGAAGTTGGTTCGTCCAAAATTAACAGGTCAGGCTGCAAAGCTAGGGCAGCGGCTATCGCTAAGCGCTGCTTCTGCCCGCCAGATAGCTCTTGGGGATTCTTTTGCTCAAACCCCTGAAGACGCACAGCCGCCAATACTCGCGGAATTCGAGCTAAGATTTCGGCTCGGGGCACACAGAGATTTTCTAAGGCAAAGGCAATTTCATTTTCTACAGAAGTTCCTATTAGTTGAACTTCTGGATCTTCAAAAACGGTACCCACATGGCGGGCCAGTTGGCTGATGGGATAGTCAAGAGTATCCATACCAGCTACTGTGACTCGGCCAAAAAAACGACCCCCATAAAATTGCGGAACAATACCACTTAGAGCCAAACACAGGGTTGTTTTACCGGCTCCTGTAGGGCCAATAATCCCCAAAAATTCTCCCCGTTGGATAGTTAGAGAAATATCCTTCAGGACTGGTTCAGTAGCTCCAGGATACAAGTATGAAACCTGTTCCAGCGTAGCAATAGCTTCCATAGTGGCTTAGTAAATGGCCTGTTTAGGTTTAACCAAATTAATTGCTCGCAACCCAGAAATAACCCCTGTGCCAATTACTGTCCCAGCTACCGAACGAATCAAATTTTCTAGGGGAATGATTGGGATTAAGGTAATCCAAACTTCCTCTGGCCAGTTAAACATAAAGTAGGTAATTGTGGTCTGGCTAAGGTGAGTAATACCAGAGATCATCCAGGTGCCTAAGAACAGACCCACCGCCAAAAATCCTACGTTTGAATGCGCAATCCACCGAGCAAACAAGATACGGGTAGGCAGCACAAATAGCAAAAGAGCCGACCAATCAACAAAAGAGCCAGCAACAAATACACTGAGGGAAACGCCATTGTTGGTAATGGCGTAGTAGCCATACAAGCAAAATTGCAGCACCAAGAGCACCGTTAGCGCCAGGTACCAGTACCGGCGTTCGTTACCAGTCACCATTGTGCCAGCCGCAAAGCTACCTAGCACTGCGCCCCAAACAGAAACTACCGGCACTCCCGCTGTATACGGGGCCAGAAAAATTCCAATTAAGGCGCCAATGCCGCTGGCTAAGGCACCAGCAATTGGCCCTAGTAACCACCCTAGCAATGGAAAGATACTCTGGTTCAGCGGCATACTACCGCCAGAGGCCAGAACAATAGAAAAGGGAATAAACGCTAGGGCCGTGACTACGGCAGCTAGCACAATGATGTAAGCGATTGGGGCACCATCGATGGCCGCCCCTCCTAGGGTTTGTACCTGGCGCTCTTCTCCGGCAGGAGGTAGGTTTTCTTGCATGGGGTTAGGGCTGTGGCTAAAGCAAGGTAATGATTACTATCCTAGTCGAGCAATTAGGGCTTGAATAGTCTGCTTCTATGGCCTATGGCCTGAAGCATGGTCGTGCTAATAGGAGCTAGAGCCAGGTTGGTCTATGGAAAATCCAAAAAAAGGGACGCCACTTAACGTCCCTTTTCGCATAAGTTCAACCAATTGCGACCATTAGCAACTAGGCAATAGATGCCATCCGCACATCGTTGTTGGCCAGCAATTGTTGAAGCTCGTCAGCATCGACGGTTTCCTTATCTACCAGCATACGGGCCAATTGATCCAGAATGTGACGGTTACTGGTGAGCACCTGCTTGGCTCGAACGTAGGCTTCGTCTACCAAGGAGCGAACTTCCTCGTCAATAGTAGCCGCCGTTTCCTCTGAAAAGTCACGCTCAGCAGCAATGTCTCGCCCCAGGAACATATTGCCCTGCTGACGACCCAGAGCAACCGGCCCAAGCTTATCGCTCATGCCAAAGCGAGTCACCATCTGGCGAGCCACCCGCGCCACCTGCTGAAGGTCGTTAGAGGCACCCGTGGTGACTTCCTCCTCGCCAAAGACAATTTCTTCAGCAATGCGACCACCCAGGGCAACCGCCATCTGATTTTGCAGATAGGAGCGGGAGTACAGGCCAGATTCCAGACGGTCTTCGCTGGGGGTGAACCAGGTCAAACCACCAGCCCGACCGCGTGGAATAATGCTAATTTTCTGCACTGGATCGTAGTCGGGCATGAGCGCACCCACTAGGGCATGGCCAGCCTCATGGTAAGCCACCAGTTCCTTGCGCTTTTCGCTCATGACCCGGTCTTTCTTTTCAGGTCCAGCTAGCACCCGATCAATCGCGTCATTGACCTCATCCATAGAAATCTCGGTGAGGTTGCGGCGAGCGGCCAGGATGGCGGCCTCGTTCAACAGGTTAGAGAGGTCGGCCCCGGTGAAGCCAGGGGTGCGACGGGCAATTTTCTGCAAATCCACATCCTTAGCAAAGGTCTTGCCACGGGCGTGAACGTTGAGAATCTCCAGGCGACCAGCGTAGTCAGGACGATCTACCACCACCTGACGGTCGAACCGGCCAGGGCGCAGCAGGGCTGCATCCAGCACATCAGGCCGGTTAGTAGCAGCAATGATGATAATGCCAGTATTACCCTCAAAGCCATCCATTTCGGTCAGCAACTGGTTGAGGGTTTGCTCTCGTTCATCGTTGCCGCCGCCCAGACCCGCGCCCCGCTGCCGACCTACAGCGTCAATTTCATCAATAAAGACAATGCAAGGGGCATTAGCTTTGGCTTGCTCAAACAGATCACGCACGCGAGATGCGCCCACGCCCACAAACATTTCCACAAACTCTGAGCCAGAGATAGAAAAGAAAGGTACTCCAGCTTCCCCAGCCACAGCCTTGGCTAGCAGGGTTTTGCCGGTTCCCGGTGGGCCAACCAGCAGCACGCCCTTAGGAATCTTGGCACCCACCGCGGTAAAGCGGTCAGCGTTCTTTAGAAAGTCCACTACCTCGGTTAGCTCTAGCTTGGCCTGCTCGATGCCAGCCACATCGCCGAAAGTCACCTGGGTTTGGGGTTCCATTTGCACCCGCGCCTTGGACTTACCAAAGTTCATTGCCTGACTACCCGGGCCATTTTGGGCGCGGCGCAGCACAAAGAACAGCACCACCAGCAGCAATACCGGAATCAGCAGTGTACTGAAGGCCCGCACCCAAAGGCTATCATCGCTCTGGGGTAGCACCACAATGTCAACATTGTTAGCTTCGAGAGTGCTGATTAATTCAGGGTCGTTAGGCAAATTCACCACAATTTGGCCGTTGCCTTCGGGGTCGGTAAACCTGGCCCGGGTGCGGTCAGCACTGATGCTAACTCGCTCGATTTGATCACTTTGTACAGCGTCTAAAAACTTGCTGTAGCGCCAGGTCTGGGTTTCTGGACCAGAGCCGTCAAAGATTGCCGTAGCCAGGGCAATGACTACCACAACCAGCAAGGCATACAGACCTGCATTTCTCCACCGTTTATTCACCGGGGTAATGCCTCCACTAACTTTTCGAATGGGAACGGTTATCTAAAGGACGGATTGTAAGTAAACCGTTTAATTAGAAAGATTATTAACTAATGTTAACGCTATCTGCCAGATCGGGCTAACTCTCTGAAAAATTTTAGCGATCAGGAGCCGAGGAATGCAGTGCGTAGGGCGGTTAAACTCCAGTGTTGGGGGTCAAACTCCAGTCTACTCTGATCGGTTAGTACTGTGTGAATGGGCACTACCTGAATGCCTGAGTTGGAATAAGCCAGAGCCTGAAACCGCTGAATTTGCCCTTGTGTCCAATGGTCTTGCCGCACCAATTGCCCTTGGCTTTGCAGATGGTGCAGCAAATGCAAGCGGGCCACCCCTGGCAGTAGGCCATCCTGCAGAGGTGGGGTCCACCAGTGGCCTTCGGCCCATCCCCAGAGGTTGCCAGTGCCGGTTTCTAGCCAGCGGCCTTTAGCGTCAATCAGAATGGCTTCCTGTGCCTCCTGCCGCTGAGCGGCTTGCAGGGCCAGGAAGTTCCCCAGGTAGTTGCCAGTTTTGTAGCCCGGATGCGATCGCTGATACTGCTCTCCTGCCGCTACCCAGGCCACAATACCTTGTTGCTGCATCTGCTCTAACCCAGTTGGCAAAAGCCGTCCTGTAATTAGCTCACGCCCATCAGGGAAACAGGTGACACGCAGAACCGGAAACTCTTGCTTAAGATAGTCAGCCCCCTGGCGAACGGCTGCCCAATCTGGTTCTACCCAATGAAAGGTTGCCAGGGCATGGCGCAGACGCTCTACATGAGCAGCCCAGTGGGTGTGGGGATGATCTAGAGCCTGGTTATAGACCCGCAGGGTTGTAAACACCGTAGCCCCGTACAATAGGGCAGGCTCCGCTATGGCAATTTCCAGATAAGCGCTTTGGTACTTTTGTCCACAAAACCAGTAGGTCATTTCATTTCTTGTAAGTCTGTTAGGTTAACACCCTGCGTGGGTAAATGAGTAACGGCAGACATCACTGTAGCGTTGAATCGGTCTATTTCAGACCAGTGCCTTGTTCCGTTGGGTACGCTAGGAATAAGTTAATCGGCTGATGCACCCAATGGCTACCACCTCCGATGATGTTTGGCGCTTACTTGGCGAACTGACTGAGGCTCAAAAAGAGACTGAGCGCTTGCTGCGGGAGCAATCCCAGAAAACCGATCACCAGATTCAGCAAGTGAACCAACAGATTGGCAAACTGGGCAATCGGCTGGGTGAGTTTGTGGAATGGCAGGTGCGTCCAGCGGCGGTACGGCTATTCCAAGAGCGGGGCATTGCGGTTTATGAGCTATCTACAGAGGTCTCTGTCAAGCGGGGTGGAGAGGGTTTAGAGATTGACCTGTTAGTGATTAACAGTACGGAAGCGGTGTTGATTGAGGTTAAAAGTAAGCTCAATCAGGCTGATGTAGACGAGCATTTAGAGCGACTGAGCAAGTTCAAGCGACTGATGCCTCGCTATGCGGATGTGCGGGCAATGGGGGCCGTGGCTGCTATGGTGGTGCCAGAGGATGTCGCCCGTTATGCCTACCGGAGGGGTCTATTTGTGCTGGCCCAGTCGGGCGATAGTGTGGTGATTTTGAATGACGATAAATTCGAACCAAGAGCTTGGTAGCTTCTTGAAGCTGTTTGTCGAATTTCAGGTTCTAGGCTAGTTATCGACAAAATCTGGAGGGCTGGCACTACGCATTCTCGTCAATATCCTCAAAATCCTCAAGCCTGCACCGCTGGCCGAGGTTGTGGATGGTCTGTGATCTAAATACGGCTCATTCCTCAGTCTGGTAGGGTCAACCGAACCTTTTAGGCGAGAAATCGCCGCTTGTGAATTTAGTCAGGCCCGACAAAAATTGCCCTAGATAACTCCATAACCTAACCACTACTGCACCGCCATGACGACAATTCTGGAACAGGGCAACATCACAATCCACACCGAGAATATTTTTCCGATTATTAAAAAGGCGCTCTACTCAGAGCACGAAATCTTTTTGCGAGAGCTAGTATCCAACGCCGTAGACGCGATTAAGAAACTCTCAATGGTAGCGCGATCCGGCGAATATTCTGGCGATGTCAGCAACCCCGAAATCGAAATCAAGCTGGATAAGGACAAGAAAACCCTCAGCGTGTCGGATACGGGAATCGGCATGACCGCCGACGAGGTTAAGAAATACATCAACCAGGTCGCCTTTTCCAGCGCTGAGGAGTTCATCAGCAAGTATCAAGAAAGCGCGGCAAATGACCCCATCATCGGCCATTTTGGTCTAGGCTTTTATTCCGCCTTTATGGTGGCCTCCAAGGTAGAAATCGACACGCTTTCTTATCAAGAGGGGGCCGAGGCAGTACATTGGTCTTGTGATGGCACCACTGAATTTACCCTTAGCCCCTCAGAGCGTAGCACTGTCGGCACCACCGTTACCCTTACTCTGATGGAGGGTGAAGAGGAATACCTGGAACCGACCCGCATTCGTCAGTTGATCAAAACCTACTGTGACTTCATGCCTGTGCCCATCAAGCTCAATAGCGAGGTGGTCAACAAGCATGAAGCCCTCTGGAAACAATCTCCTAGCAGTCTCACCGATGACGACTACCTGGAGTTCTACCGCTACCTTTACCCTTTCCAGGAGGATCCGCTGCTGTGGATTCACCTCAATACCGACTATCCCTTTGTGGTCAACGGTATCCTCTATTTTCCCAAGCTCAAGCCCGATATTGACATCACTAAGAGCAGCATTAAGCTCTACTGCAACCAGGTCTTTGTCACCGATAACTGCGAAGAGGTGGTGCCCCGCTTTCTGCTGCCCCTACGCGGCGTCATTGACAGCACGGATATTCCTCTGAATGTGAGCCGTAGCTTTTTGCAGGGCGATCGCACCGTGCGCAAAATTGCCGAATACATTGCTAAAAAAGTCGGCGACAGCCTCAAAGCCCTCTATCGCGATGATCCCACCAAGTACATCGCCAGTTGGCAAGACCTGGGCAACTTCGTCAAATTTGGCTCTCTGAACGATGAAAAGTTCAAAGAACAGGTCAAAGACATCCTGATCTTCCGCACAACCACCAAGCTGGGTGGAGAGGCTGAAGCCGCCCAGGTAGAGATTCAGACCGAGGAGGGCGACGCTTGGTCAGAGGTTTCGGGCAACAAGCCTGCCACCGACGCCAAGGGCTACTATTACACCACTCTGCAAGATTACCTGGAGCGCAACAAGGACAAGCACGCTAACCGCATTTTCTACGCCACCGACGAAGCAACCCAGGCTACCTATGTAGAACTGTTCAAACAGCAGGGGCTAGAAGTGCTGTACATGGATTCCTTCATTGACACCCACTTCATCCCCACTCTGGAGCGTGAGTACTCGGATGTAAAGTTCGCCCGCGTCGATGCTGACTTGGACGACACTCTGCTCGACAAGGACAGGCAAAGCGAAATCGTTGACCCGGCCACCAACAAAACCCGCGACGACGAAATCAAAGAGATGTTTGAAAAAGCCCTGAATAAGCCCAGGGTCAATGTCAAACCCCAGGCCCTCAAAGGTGAAAACGCCCCCCCAGCCATGGTGCTACTGCCCGAAGAAGCCCGTCGTATGCAGGAAATTAGCGCTCTGATTCAGCAACAGGAAATGCAATTCCCCGACGACCACGTGCTGATGGTTAACACCGCCCACCCGCTAATCCAAAATCTGCTGGGCCTCAGCCATAGCGCTATCATCGGAGCCGGTGGCGGCAGTTCCCCCGCTGGTGAATTGGCTGCCCTGATCTGCAACCAAATCTACGATACAGCGCTAATGGCCCAAAAGGGCTTTGATGCCGAGGGGATGAAGACCTACGTGGAGAGATCGAACACCTTGCTAACTAAGCTGACGGAACGGTAACTTTATAGCCAGATTCCAGAGTTCTTCGAGAATTCTGGAATCTTTTGGCATTTACAGGTTAACCTTCAACTCTTCTCACTCTTGCTCAGATGGGGTCATGCGCTTGACATGTTTCAACTATCTACTGCATTTGAATTATTGGGCTGCGCTTTTGACTTTATGTTGTATTCCGCTTACTGGGATGCGGCATCACATTGTCTTGATAGCGAGGATGCGAATCCCGGAGTTTGAGCCATTTGAGTTGGTTATCTGCAAAAAGATGGACTTGCGGCTCCACTAACTCTGGATTGTCCAACGTTCCTATAGTGACTTCGAGGTAGTCTGATTCTCGATGCCGGTAGAGTAGTAATGAACCACACACCGCACAGAAACAACGAAAGCCTTGATCAGAAGAGGCATAATCTACAGTGGCCCCTTGAATGTAGTGAAAATTCTCAGTTTTTACGATTGCCCACGCGACAACAGGCGCACCTCCACTTTTTCGACACATTGAACAATGACAATATACGGCATCGAAAACCTCGTCAATTCTGTAACGTATGGCTCCGCACAAACAGCCACCCATTAGTTCATCTACCATTTGTTCCTCGAAACGCTGCTGAATCCAAAATATCGTTACAGGCTGATTTGTGATCTCAATCAACAATATCAACTTACTGATTATCCTACCAATAACTCCGAATAACCGCCCTATTGAACACCTTTAAACTGCCTCTCCCCAATCCCTTAGCTATTGCTTGTTCCTAAATCTTAACGAGTAATCTTCAAACGACTGTCCTACCAGCTAAATTGAGCAGGTCAACG
>Ga0224722_1001525_pt1 | contig 12787 bp, 12 predicted proteins | sample Balambano_FR1_Me_FD_161646 | JGI IMG/M metagenome (GOLD analysis project Ga0224722, IMG submission 161646) | Freshwater sediment microbial communities from Lake Towuti, South Sulawesi, Indonesia - Balambano_FR1_MetaG | ecosystem: Environmental > Aquatic > Freshwater > Lake > Sediment | place...
AAACCACCGAAAAAGAGCGTTTGCTGCGCCTGGAATCCGAAATCGGTCAGCGGCTCATCGGGCAGGAAGCGGCAGTGCGCGCCGTGAGCAACGCTGTGCGCCGCAGCCGCGCGGGTTTGCAGGACGAAGACCGTCCGCTGGGTTCGTTCATTTTCCTGGGTCCGACGGGTGTGGGCAAAACGGAGTTGGCAAAAACGCTGGCAGAAGTACTCTTTGACGATGAAAAAGCCATTACCCGCATTGACATGAGCGAGTTTCAGGAGGCACACATGGTGAACCGCTTGATTGGTTCGCCGCTGGGTTACATTGATTCGGAGCAGGGCGGGCAGTTGACGGAAGCCGTGCGTCGCCGTCCGTATTCGATTGTATTGTTGGATGAAATTGAAAAAGCGCACCCTGATACCTTTAATATTTTGCTGCAAGTGCTGGACGACGGCATTCTGACCGACGGACGCGGCAACACCGCTAATTTTAAAAACACCATTATCATTATGACTTCTAACACGGGGTCGGAAATTATTTTGGAAAATTTTGAAGACCTCGACGCGCTCGGCGAGGAGAAACGCGCGGAAATCATCGAAGCCACGAAAGACGAGGTGTTTGACAAACTGAAGGAAAGCCTGCGACCAGAGTTTTTGAATCGCATTGATGAACAAATTATGTTTTTGCCCTTGAGCAAAGATGAAATCAATCAGATCTCCAAATTGTTATTAAAAAAGGTGGAAAAACTCTTGGGCAAACAGGGCATCGTCTTCCGCATGAGCGACCGCGCGATGGAACATTTGTCGAAAGAAGGCTACGATCCGCAATTTGGTGCCCGCCCGATGAAGCGCGTGATTCAGCGGCAAATCATTGACGAATTGTCTAAACTCGTGCTTTCCGGCACTTTCACGCACGGCGACACGATTTATGTGGAGGAGAAACGCGGGGAATTAACGTTTAGTAAAGAACCGTTTGCAGGAGCCGTCAGCCTCCCCGAAGCCACTGAAAACGGCAACGGCAAACCAACAGAACCTGTAAAAACCGAAGCCGAAGAAGCCACTGCCAAACGCCTGAAGCAAATCAAAGAATTGGAAAAAGCGACAAAAGATGTGTTGAATGCCGTGAAGGACTCGGAAGATGCCGGAGCATTTGATTAAAAGAAAATGCTTGATTTTTATTTTAAATCTTGCTATTTTGTAAAAAATTACAAGCATGATTCTCACAGCGGAAAAATTATACACCATTGAAGAATATCTCGCTTTGGAAGAAAAGGCAGAGACGAAGCATGAATTTGACAACGGAAAAATTATTGAAATGCCCGGCGCAAAATTCAATCACAATACCATTGCTGCGAGAATCATTGCTGCACTTATTGTCGCACTGGAAAATATGCAAAAAGATTGTTTTGTACAAACCAGCGATATAAAAATTCAGATTCCCGCAGCCGATAGTTTTGTTTACCCGGACGTAGCCGTTGTTTGCGAAAAGCCACAATTTTATGCCGACCGCGAGGACGTGCTGATGAATCCCTTATTGATTGTAGAAGTCTTATCAGAAAGTACAGCTCGGTACGACCGCGAAAAAAAGTTTGAAAAGTACAAAACCCTGTCATCGTTGCGGGAATACGTGCTGGTGTCGCAAGACGAGCCTTTTGTAGAAGCCTTTTATCTGCACGACCCTGAAAATGAATTGTGGAAAATTAGTCATGCGTCTAAATTAGAAGCCACCGTTCACCTGCATTCGATTGATGTAACTTTGCAACTCAAAGATATTTACAAACAAGTTTCAGTATAAAATTTTTTAATATGGTTCTTACGGCTGAAAGATTGTACACCATCGAAGAATACCTCGCTTTGGAGGAAAAGGCAGAGACCAAACACGAGTTTGACAACGGAAAAATCATCGAAATGCCCGGCGCTAAATTCAATCACAATACCATCACGGCGAGAATCATCACTTCTCTTGTCATTGCATTGGATACTTTGCAGAAAGATTGCTTTGTGCAAACCAGCGATGTAAAAATTCACATTCCCGCAGCCAACAGCTTCGTGTATCCGGATGTAGCGGTCGTTTGTGAAAAACCGCAGTTTTATGCCGAGCGTGAAGATTTGCTAATGAATCCCTTGTTAATTGTGGAGGTGTTATCGGAAAGTACCGCCGCTTACGATCGGGAAGAGAAATTTGAAAAATATACCACTTTGTCGTCGTTGCGCGAGTATGTGCTGGTGGCACAAGACAAACCTTTTGTAGAAGTGTTTTATTTGTACGACCCGGAAAATGAGTTGTGGAAAATTAGCCATGCGTCTAAATTAGAAACTGCCATTCATTTACATTCTATTGATGTGACATTGCAATTGAAGGACATTTACAAACAGGTTTTAGCCTGATTGCATTTTAAAAATCATTCTAAACTGTTCAAACAACTCCGGTAATTCCTTTCTAAACGCCTCCGGAAGCGTAAAAAAATGCGCCACACTCACCGCCAGCGGGTCAATGTCGGATAGGTTAATCCATTGTTCAATCCAACTTTTGCTAAAACCACTCACTTTTTCCAAAGATTCCCAAACGTCGTTGGACAGTTCCGGCGGCGGAATTTCGGCGTGACTAATGAAAAAAATTTTCGCGTATTCATACAAACCGATGTTGAAATACCTTGTAGATTCTACAAAACCCTGCACCAACTGCGGCATTGAGAACAGCACCGCTCCGTCGGGTTCATAGATTTCGGAGGCGTGGTAATTGTCCGGGTATTGTAAAGTGGGCAAGGGTTTTGGATTGATAATGATATTTTCAAATTTTGGGAATAAAAAATTCTTTTGCCCAAACGTCAGCGTCACTGCGTTGGCGGCAACGATGTATTTGACATCTTCCGGTACTTTTTCGATGATTTGCGGAATGAAATCATTCGCCATCACAAACAACGCCACGCGCTGCCTGAATTTTAGCTGTTCGCTCGTGGGCAATCGTTGGTAAAACGAATATCGTGCAAATAATTCCCGAATGGGTGCTGCCACCTCCGGCGGGTTGCGGCTATACCACCACCAATTGATTTGCGGACTCAAAATATACACTGCCGCCAGCAACAAAATCGCCGGCACCAAATACCACGCCGATTGCCCGCCGTTCTGCATATTTGCATACAGCAGCACCGCAAAAATAATAAAGAGTGGAATCGCCAAAATTCGCGCAGGCATTTTAAATTTATTTGTCACAAAAATAAAAAAATTGCCCGGTGTGTTGCATACCGGCAAAAATCGTCCTACATTTGCCCCACGTTTTTGGGAACCTATGGGGAGGAAGTGCGGTTAGAACTTTTAAACGTCAAACTTCCAAACTTTCAAACGTTTTTCGGTGCGGTAGCTCAGTCGGTAGAGCAATGGACTGAAAATCCATGTGTCGGCGGTTCGATTCCGCCCCACACCACTTTTTTGAAGTAGGCAGTTGGCAGTTTTTAGTAGACAGTCCACTCACTACCCAAGATTTAACGAAAATATGATTTTGGCACAACAGCATTCTTTCCATCATTTTATACATTTGCGCCTTTCGGCAAATGGTGGAACGATTGTGTAACGAATCAACACAAATCCAAACTCTGAAAAAGGAGGTTTACCATTTGCCGGTAAGCCTCCTTTTTTGTTTCGCTCGTTGCCCAGCCTTTAGGCTGAACTCGTATCACAGACTTCAGTCTGCCAACCAATAAACGTCAAACAAAGAACAAGAAACGAAAAATAATTCATGCAAAATCGCCTCAAAATCGCTATCCAAAAAGACGGTCGCCTCAAGGAAGGCTCGCTGCAAATCCTGCGCGAGTGCGGCATCAGCCTGGACAATGGTGACAGCCTGCGCGCCCAAGCCCGCAACTTCCCGCTCGACATCCTCTACCTGCGTAATTCCGACATCCCGCAGTACGTGGAAGACGGCGTGGCGGATGCCTGTATCATCGGCGAAAACACGCTGGTGGAAAAACAGAAAAACGTCGAAGTCATTTTGCCATTGGGTTTTGCGCGTTGTCGCTTGTCTATCGCCGTTCCAAAAAATACACCCTACGAAAGTCCGCAATTTTTGCAAGGCAAACGCATCGCTACGTCCTACCCGAATAGTTTGCAACAATTTTTGACCCAACACAACATCGAAGCGGAAATACACGAAATCTCCGGTTCTGTGGAAATCGCGCCGAATATCGGGCTGGCGGACGTGATTTGTGACCTGGTGAGTACCGGCGGCACCTTGTTTCAAAATGGCTTGGAAGAGAAAGATGTGTTGTTGAAATCGGAGGCGTGCATCGGCGTGCGCAAAAATATTTCAACCGAAGCCCAAGCGATTTTAGATAAGTTATTATTTAGAATTAAATCCGTTCTCACCGCCCGCAACAACAAATACCTGCTGATGAACGCCCCCAACGACCAAGTCAACGACATTATCGAAATCCTACCCGGCATGAAAAGTCCGACCGTCGTGCCGCTGGCGATGGAAGGCTGGTGCTCGATTCACACCGTCATCAGCGAAGACCGTTTTTGGGACATCATTGACCGATTGAAAGATGCCGGTGCGCAAGGCATTTTGATTGTACCGATTGAAAAAATGATTCTGTAACGTAGCTCAGCGTTTACGCTGAACTCGTACCCCGGCGTTTACGCCGTCAAAAAAATCCCGAAAGCCTTCAGGCTTTCATAAAAACGCATTATGAAAATAATTGTAAATGCTGCTAAATTCACTTGGAAGGAAGTCCTAAAACGCCCCGTTTTCGACACCACTTTGTTAGAAACAAGCGTTTCCGAAATTTTGCAAACAGTCAAAAACGAAGGCGATGCCGCCGTTAAAAAATACACCGCACAATTTGATAAAGTAGAGCTTGCAAATCTCCAAGTCACCAAAGCCGAAATTGAAGAAGCGATTCAAAATTTGGACGACGATTTAAAAACCGCTATTCAACTTGCCGCAACCAATATTGAAACCTTTCATCGTCCACAAATTCAACCCGTTGAATTCATCGAAACCATGCCCGGCGTGCGCTGCTGGCGCAAAAGCGTGGGCATTGAGCGCGTGGGCTTGTACATTCCCGGCGGCACGGCCCCGCTGTTTTCAACGGTGTTGATGCTCGGCATTCCGGCGAAACTGGCAGGTTGCAAAGAAATCATCTTGTGTTCGCCACCAAGTCAAGAAGGTAAAATCCATCCGGCGATTTTGTACACCGCAAACCTCGTTGGCATTACCAAAATCTTCAAAGTGGGCGGCGTGCAAGCCATCGGCGCACTGGCTTATGGCACGGAAACCATTCCACAAGTGTACAAAATTTTCGGACCCGGCAATCAATACGTCACGGCTGCCAAGCAACTCGTCAACAAAGCAGGTACTGCCATTGATATGCCCGCCGGACCCTCGGAGGTACTCGTATGCGCCGACGCGAGCGCGAACCCGGCATTCGTAGCCGCCGATTTATTGTCGCAAGCCGAGCATGGTACGGATAGTCAGGTCGTTTTAATAACGTTTGATAATCAGATGGTTGAACAGGTTTTAATTCAAATTGAACAACAATTACAAAATTTACCGCGAAAAGAAATGGCTGCCAAAACCTTAGAAAACAGTCTGGCAATTATTGTAAAAAGCGAAACCGAAGCCCTGGATTTAATCAACGAGTACGCCCCGGAACACCTGATTTTGGCAATGGAGAATGCAGAGACTTTCGCCGAAAATATTATCAATGCCGGTTCGATTTTTCTGGGTCATTACACCCCCGAATCGGTCGGCGACTATGCCTCCGGCACGAATCACACGCTCCCGACCAACGGTTTCGCCAGAGCGTACAGCGGCGTGTCGGTGGATTCGTTTGTGAAAAAAATTACCTTCCAGCAATTGACAAAAGAAGGATTGCAAAATGTAGGACCGGTGGTGGAGCGAATGGCGGAAGCGGAGGAATTGGAGGCGCATAAACGAGCGGTGACGGTGAGATTAAATGAAATAGGACAGTGATTTTTAAGATAGTTATGATACAAACTGATTTGAAATTTTAACAAATCATACCTATCAGTCCAATTAGTGTACCATTAAAGTCATAAAAAATGTCCATTTTTGATTTAAACAAACTGGTTCGTCCAAATATTATACAACTCAAGCCCTACTCCTCCGCCCGCAGCGAGTTTAAAGGTGCGGCGGAAGTGTTTTTGGATGCCAATGAAAATCCTTTTGACACGGGCTTAAACCGGTATCCCGACCCTTTGCAGGGACAATTGAAACAAAAAATCAGCGCGTGGAAAGGCATTCCTGCGGAAAAAATTTTTCTGGGCAATGGAAGCGATGAAGTGATTGACTTGTTGGTGCGCATTTTTTGCGAGCCGCAGGAAGACCATATTCTGATTTTGCCGCCCACGTATGGAATGTACCAGGTCTCCGCCGATATTGCGAATGTGGAAATTCGTTCCGTTCAACTAACGCCTGATTTTCAACCGGATGTGGATACTATTTTTTCAACAGTGAATGAAAATTCAAAAATTTTATTTTTATGCAGTCCCAATAATCCGACCGGAAATAATTTGCATTTGGAAAAAATTGAAACTTTACTCACGCACTTTCCCGGCATCGTGGCGTTGGATGAGGCGTACATTGATTTTTCATCGCAAAAAAGTTGCACGGAATTACTGTCAGAATTTCCGAATCTGGTTGTCCTGCAAACCTTTTCCAAAGCCTGGGGTTTGGCGGGCATTCGATTGGGTATAGCGTTTGCTTCGCCGGAAATTATTCACTATTTTAATAAAGTAAAACCGCCGTATAATATCAATCAACTGACCCAAAACGCTGCTCTGGCGGCTTTGGAAAACCAGACACAGCAGCAAGAAATGGTGCAAACCATCATCGGACAACGCACTTTATTACAACAGTATCTAATGAGTTTGGAATTGGTAGAACGGATTTATCCCTCGGATGCCAATTTTTTATTAGTAAAAGTGAAAGACCCGAAAAATACCTACAATTACTTAGTGGAGCAGGGCATCATCGTGCGCGACCGCTCGAATGTAGTGTTGTGCGAGGGCTGCCTGCGCATCACGGTGGGTACGCCGGAGGAGAATGAGCGATTGGTGCAAGCTCTCCTGAATCCTTCTCTGGGGAAGACTTTGCACTCGAAAAGTGGAACATAATTACGCCACTGCATACCCAGAGTACGGACGTGCATACGGCGGTTGAAAACCAAGCACAATGTCGGATTTGGCAACTCCTCTTTCCATGAGTGCTTCGGCGACATCAATCTCTGTCCAGTTGGCTTGAATCCAAACTTTATCATTAGTAATATCAAAATGAAACACACAGGAATGCACAAAATCATCCTCATGCCAACCCACGCTCATCAAAGAAAAGTGGTTGCGCTCCCGGTCAGCAATCACCTGATTTTCCACTTCCGGCATATTGGCGTACTTTCGGGTAGCGTATGCTTCCAGAAAATCAATGATGGCATTTTGATATTGCGTTATTTTATCCATTGTATAATTTCCTGTTTAACCGGATTGTAAATAATTAACTTTACCATGTAACGATGCAGCGTTTTTTGTATAACAGGCAATTGGAAAAACTTGTTGAAGGTACCTTGTGGGACAGCGAGATAAAGCGTTCGGTCGGGTTCTTGCTCTTCCAAGCCAACTAAATAATTCACAAACTGACCCATCGCCTCATGAAATTTATGAACGAATGAAGGTCCGATAAAAGTTTTGATTTCAATGGCAATTTTTTCAGCATCTTTCGTTGCAGCAATAATCTGCTCGGCACCGAGGTCAATATCGTAGGAGATACCTTCCAGCTTAATGGTGTAAGGATCGTGCGTAATTGTCCAACCCTCCTTTTGAAGGGCGGTCACCACAGCTTCGTGGTAAGTATCTCTTGCAGGCATTTTAAAAAATTATTTTACAATACTATCACTAAAACCTCGAATTAACAAATCAGAATTGTACAGCAATGAAAAAAATACTTTTCCTCGACCGCGACGGCACCCTGGTGTTAGAACCACCGGATTATCAAATAGATGCGTTTGAAAAAGTAGAATTTTATCCGCAGGTGTTTCAGTATTTGGGCAAAATTGCGCGGGAACTGGATTTTGACCTGGTGATGGTGACCAATCAGGATGGGCTGGGTACGCCGTCTTTCCCGGAAGAGAGTTTTTGGGGTCCGCACAACTTAATTTTAAAAGCGTTTGAAAGTGAATGCATTCAATTTCGGGAAATTGTAATTGACAAAACCTTTCCACATGAGAATGCGGCTACTCGTAAGCCAAAAACGGGCTTGTTGAAACATTACATGGATGGCAGTTATGATTTAAAAAATTCCTTCGTCGTCGGCGACCGACTCACGGATGTGGAACTGGCGAAAAACCTTGGCGCGAAAGCGATTTGGATCAATACTCAACCGGAATTAGGCGCAGATGAGGTAAATGAAAAATGGGAATCTTTACAAAATTATATCGTATTGACAACAACCTATTGGAAAGACATTTACGAATTTCTAAAACTGAGAACGCGCACCGCACAGGTGCAACGCACCACCAAAGAAACCGACATTCGTATCGAACTCAATCTGGATGGAACGGGCAAAGCCGATAACCACACGGGTTTGGGTTTTTTCGACCACATGCTCGACCAGGTGGCGCGGCATTCGGGTTGTGATTTGACGGTGCAGGTGCAGGGCGATTTGCACATTGACGAACACCACACCATTGAAGATACGGCATTGGTGCTGGGGGAGGCGTTTGGGCAGGCGTTGGGCGATAAGTTGGGCATCGAGCGGTACGGCTTTTGCCTGCCGATGGATGATTGCCTGGCGCAGGTGGCACTGGATTTCGGCGGTCGCCCCTGGCTGGTGTGGGCGGCGGATTTCAAACGTGAAAAAATCGGTGAAATGCCCACCGAAATGTTTTACCATTTTTTTAAATCTTTTAGCGATGCTGCTAAATGCAATCTGAATGTCAAAGCAGAAGGCGTGAATGAACATCATAAAATTGAAGCCATTTTTAAAGCATTCGCGAAAGCGATTAAAATGGCAAAGAAAAGAGATACAGAGGATGGGCAGTTGCCCTCCACCAAAGGCGTATTATAATTTTACCGCAGAGATCGCAAAGCGATACGGGAAAAACTAAACTTTCTCAACCTTTTAAACTTTAAAAAATGCAAGTAGCAATCATCAACTACAACGCCGGTAACGTCCAATCCGTCCTTTTTGCGATGGAGCGTTTAGGCGTAGAAGCAGTACTAACCGACAATTCGGCGGAAATTCGGGCAGCGGAGAAAGTCATTTTTCCGGGTGTGGGCGAGGCGCGTAGCACCATGCGCTACCTGCGCGAGCGGGGCCTGGATGTGGTGATTCGCAGTCTGACGCAGCCGGTGCTGGGCATTTGTTTGGGAATGCAACTGCTGTGCGAGCATTCGGAGGAGTGGGACACGCCGTGTTTGGGCATCATTCCGCAGCGGGTGGTGAAGTTTCGACCGGCGAATGGCGAGAAAGTGCCCCACATGGGCTGGAATGCGCTGCATAGTTTGAAAAATGGGGTGTTTGCACCCGAGTTGGAAGGCGAATACGTTTATTTTGTACACAGTTATTATGTGGAAGCAGGTAACTTTACTACGGCATTAACGGATTACACGCTGCCATTTAGTGCCGGATTACAAAGAGATAATTTTTTTGCCACGCAGTTTCACCCGGAGAAGTCGGGGAAAGTGGGCGAGCAGATCTTGAAGAACTTTTTAACGCTTTAATTATTTAACCGCAAAACCGCAAAATTTTAAACATAAAATGTAAAAATTCTCGAATCTGACTTTGAAATTTTACATTTCGCGGTTTTACATTTTACATTTATCATGCACCTCATTCCCGCTATAGACATTATAAACGGTAAATGCGTACGCCTGACCCAGGGCGATTACGCGCAGCAAACCATTTACAACGAAAATCCGGTAGAGGTGGCGAAGCAGTTTGAAGCGGCGGGTTTGACGCGCCTGCACCTGGTGGATTTGGATGGGGCAAGGGCAAACCGAATCATCAATTATAAAATATTGGAAGCTATTGCTACCCAAACCAATTTGTGGATTGACTTCGGCGGCGGATTAAAGTCGGATGAAGATGTGCAGGTCGCTTTTGAATCGGGGGCGCAGCAGATCACCGGCGGCACCGTGGCGGTGAAAAACCCGGAACTCTTTTTGAGCTGGCTGGAAAAATACGGTCCTGAACGCATCATTTTGGGCGCAGATGTGAAAAACGGCAACATTGCGGTGAGCGGCTGGCAGGAGCAGAGCAATACCGATTTGTTCACATTCTTATGTGGATATGTGGAAAAAAATGTGGAAAACGTAATTTGCACCGACATCTCCAAAGACGGGCTGCTGCAAGGTTCGGCTATTGACTTGTACGCCAGCATTTTACAAAGGTTTCCCGGTTTGAAATTAATCGCCAGCGGCGGCGTGACCACCTTGGAAGAGATGGAGCAATTGAGCAACCTGGGTTGCTTCGGAGCAATTGTAGGAAAAGCGATTTACGAAGGCAAATTGAAACTCCATGATTTGGTGACTGCGGGACTGACAAACCAAGTGACCAAATGACGGAGCGTTCCTGCAAACCAACCAATACAGCAGGTGGTATCTGCCAAGTAACCAACAACCGATAAATAATAACAAAAATACCCTAATATCCCAGTATCCTGATCAACTGCTCCCGCAAGCGTTCTACCGGCAGAAACTGTTTTTCTAAAATGGTCGAAAACGGCACCGGGGTGTCCAAGCTCGCCACCCGTAGTACCGGCGCATCGAGGTGTTCGAATAAATGCTCGGAGATGTACGCTGCCAGCTCGCCGCCCAAGCCGCCGAACAGGGTGTCTTCGTGCAAGATCAAAATCCGATTGGTTTTTTTTACGGTTGTGTCAATGGCTTCATAATCAATTGGTAATAAGGTTTTTAAATCCAAAATATCGGCACTTACGCCCATTTCTTCCACAATTTTCACCGCCCAGTGCACGCCGTAGCCGTAAGTGATAATCGAAACGGCAGTGCCTTCCTGCACCAACTGCGCTTTACCGATTTTCACGGTGTAATAATCGTTCGGTACCTCGCCAGACACGCTGCGGTACAGGGCTTTGTGTTCAAAATACAGCACCGGATTGGGGTCTTCAAAACTCGCCAGCAGCAAGCCTTTGGCATCATACGGATTGGACGGATACACCACTTTCAAGCCCGGCGTGTGGGTGAACCAGGCTTCGTTGCTCTGCGAGTGAAAGGGTCCTGCGCCTGTGCCCGCGCCCGTGGGCATCCGGATGACCACATCGGCATTTTGACCCCAGCGGTAGTGGAGTTTGGCGAGGTTATTCACAATTTGCGTCATGCCGCAAGTCACAAAATCGGCAAACTGCATTTCCACCATCGTTTTAAAACCTTTCAAACTCAAACCCAGCGCCATCCCAATAATCGCACTTTCGCACAAGGTAGTATTTCTAACCCGCTCTTTTCCAAAGTGTTGTATAAAACCATCGGTAATTTTAAACGCTCCGCCGTACTCGGCAATGTCCTGCCCCATCAAAACGAGGTTGTCGTGTTGCTGCATTGCCTGGCGCAAACCCTCGGAAATGGCATCAAGGAAGCGTTTGTGAGTGGTTTGGTCGGAAGCGGGTTTTACCACTTTTTGCTGATGTAGAGCATACACCTCATTCAATTCGGTTTGCAAATCCGCTACAATCTCCGGCTCGTTCTGAACTGTTTCCCAGGCTTGATTGATTTCTTTTTTAATGATTTTGCGAATGGTTTCAATCATTGCAGCATTCAACAAACCCATTTCCAACAAATAATTTTCATAATTTGTAAGTGGATCTTTCGCCGCCCAGGTGTCCATCAGGTCTTTTGGCACATATTTCACGCCGGAGGCTTCCTCGTGCCCGCGCATTCGGAAGGTCATACATTCCAGCAAAACCGGCTCTGGGTGTTCGCGCATTTGCGCCGCCAGATTGGCAATGGTATTATACACTTCCAAAATATTATTTCCATCAATCACCACTGATTTCATCCCGTAGCCCACGCCCCGGTCTGCCAGTTGGGCGCAGCGATACTGCTCATTGACGGGCGTGGAAAGTCCATACCCATTATTTTCAATCAAAAAAATGACCGGCAGTTGCCACACTGCCGCCGTGTTGAGTGCCTCGTGAAATTCCCCTTCGCTGGTGCCACCCTCGCCCGTGAACGCCAGCGAAACCCGCCCTTCTTTTTTCAGTTGATGTGCCAATGCCACGCCCGCCGCCACGGACAACTGCGGACCCAGGTGCGAAATCATGCCTACAATACCATGTTCCATTGTACCAAAGTGAAACGAGCGATCCCGTCCTTTAGTAAAGCCGTTCAACTTACCCTGCCACTGCGACAAAAGCCGCTCCAGCGGAACGTTGCGGGTGGTAAAAACACCCAGATTGCGGTGCAGCGTAAACAACAACTCATCCGGCAGCAGTGCCGCCGTTGCCCCCACTGCAATCGCCTCCTGCCCGATGCCCGAAAACCACTTGCTCACCTTGCCCTGGCGCAGCAGCAGCAGCATTTTTTCCTCCACCAGGCGGGGTTTCAGGAGCAGTTCATACAATTCCAGCAGCTTTTCGTCGCTCAGGTTGCCGCGTTCAAAGGAGATCGTGGGATGGACGGTCGTTTGCATAATTTGGTTTTAAACTGCAAACTTACAATTTTGTAGAAATTGGGAGAGTAAGATATTTTGATATTCGGTGTTGCTTGGAAATTTGACTTTGCGCTTGGTTTTTTTGTTATTGGTTAATTGTTATTTGGAATGTGTTACTTGGTATATCGGT
>Ga0224722_1001527_pt1 | contig 12781 bp, 10 predicted proteins | sample Balambano_FR1_Me_FD_161646 | JGI IMG/M metagenome (GOLD analysis project Ga0224722, IMG submission 161646) | Freshwater sediment microbial communities from Lake Towuti, South Sulawesi, Indonesia - Balambano_FR1_MetaG | ecosystem: Environmental > Aquatic > Freshwater > Lake > Sediment | place...
TAGCTAAAGCAAAAGTAAGTAACAAAATCATGATTGATACCAGTCATGCGAACTCAAACAAAGACCCATACTTACAACCATTGGTTCTCAAAAACATCACAGAACAAATTCTTGATGGTAATAAATCTATCGTAGGTATCATGGTTGAGAGTCATCTCAAAGGCGGTCGTCAGGATATTCCTGAAAACCTATGTGATTTGGTATACGGTCAATCTGTGACTGACGGTTGTATCGATTGGGATACAACAGAAAGAGCATTATTAGAAATGCATGAAGCATTAAAAGATGTTTTGCCAAATCGTTAATCTTTAAATAGATGTAAAACAGGCTCTTATGAGCCTGTTTTTAATTTTAGTGTCTAAAATATTAAATCTGTACTTCTATATCTGTAACTGGGAAAGCCACACAACTATAAATCCAACCAAATTGTTGTTCTGATTTACGCAGATGAGCCTCTTGTGGGTTAAATACCTTACCTGACAATAATTTGACTCGGCACAAACTACATTCTCCAGAACGACATGCATTTTCAACAAAAAAACCGTTTCGCTCCAAACTATTCAATAATGGTTCGCCTACTCTAGATTGATAATGCCCTTTACCTTTGACGGTAATCGTCACAATCTGATCTAAGGAAATGCTTTGTGGCCAACCTAATTGAGTTTCTGGATGTTTGGGTGCGCCATTCGCTTCAATTCGAATTCGACGTTTAGGAATACCGATTTCTGTTAACAGTTTTAAGCAGTTTTCATTAAATGGCGTTGGCCCACAAATATAAAACATTTGTTGTCGACTTTCCCCAAGTAGACTTTGCAACTGCTCTAGGCTTAAACGTCCCCTTGTTCCCTGATAAAGATCACTTGGGCGGGTGACAAACTCCGTAAGTTTGAAATTCGGAAATTCCTTTGTGAGTTGACGTAACTCATTGGCATAAATCACATCATCTTCAAAGCTATTGACATAGATCAAGTGGAAATCATACGTTAAATTTTTGGTCAATATATCGCGTAGCATACTTCTAGCAGGCACACTACCTGAACCACCCGCAAGGAAAACCAATTCATGCCCATGAAAAAGTGGATTATGATAAAAATTACCCATTGGGCCACTGCTTTCAATGATTTGACCTACTTGTAGTTGATCAACGAGATAATGTGAAACAAATCCTTCATCTGCTTTCTTCACTGTAATATCGTAAAAATCTAACTCTAACGGCATGGATGCAATTGCATAGGGTCGGGCTGTATTTACACCATTAATGTTCACAAATAGATTGATGTATTGACCTGCTTGAAAGGCTGGTAATTGTTTAGTTGAAGTTGCAACGAAACGAATGGTTTTGGTCGTTGCTGTTTCAGTCAAGATATCTTTCACCTGAAGCTGAAGTCGTTTCGGGTGTAGTTGATCAATCAGAGTTTTTACTTGCCCATGACGCTCTGAAAAATCAGTTCCTGTTTGCTCTAATTGTTGTTTAAATGCTAGGGTTTCATGGAAGCCAGAAACTGCATTAAATACATTGATCTCAGACATGTTCTAACTCCTGTTTTTGTAATGTTTTAACGACAGCTCTTGCTGTGGATACACCAGCAGTATAAGTCGGTTGAAATCCGCCCATTGATGTCCATGAACCTGCAAAATAAAGTCCCTCAACCGTATTTAAACGATCACGAATCAAGGCGGAGTCGGTCGCATTTTGATTAAAACCATAAATCGCACCGCCTGGACTATTTAAATAACGCATCATGGTTAGTGGTGTTGCAACTTCTAACTCTTCGATGTGGGTACGAATTTCTGGGCAAACTGTTGATTCAATCAAGTCAATCAATTGATCTGCAAATTCATATTTCACTTTGGCATATTGTTCTGGTGCGACATTATTCCAAACATCTGCATATTGTAGGCAGACTAAAACCACCTGACTTTTGCCTGTAGGTGCAGCATCCGCATCATCCACGTTGTAACAGGTCAACATGCCGCTAATTGGGCTATGAAAAGTTTCCATCACATCGTAAACTTTTTCCCAATCTGTGGTTCTGGAAATAAACATCGAAGGTACGTGAATACCTAATTGCTCAGGTGTACGGTCTAACCCTAAATAAATCACAAATGCTGAAGTGCCCATGCGTCTTGATTTGAAGTCGAGTTTGATTTTTTCTGGAGCTTCAATATCTAATAGTTCATTGAAGGTTAAAATTGGGCTAGCATTAGAAATCACTGCATGACATGAGTGAATACTTCCATCTTCCAAACGGACAGCAGAAATTTTCCCATCCTGAGTCAAAATTTTCTCTACGCCACAGTTAAATCGGGCTTCACCTCCTGCTTCCAAGAAAGATTCTAGTAAAGCATTGGACATAGCCTGTGATCCACCTTTGATATGCCACGGCTTAAAAACAGCATAGGCATATAACATGACAGCTAAATCGCTAAATAACATACGGTTTGGTGCTGCACCTGTGTAATACCAATACGCAATCACCACAGAAATTAATTTCTGATCTTGAAAAATTTCATTCACAACATCGGATAGTGTTCTAAAACCATATTTCATAAAATATGGACAATGTACCTCTAAGAATGCTTGATCTTGTAACCTTTGCGCATGTGGAACTGTTTTAAAACTCTCCATCGTTAAATGTTCACAAATCTGCATAAAGTGGTCGATATTGCTTATTTCTTGCGGAAATTGTTCATGCAATACCTTACGAATACCTGACCAGCTTGCAGGTAAAGTAATATCTAGCTCATTTGGAATGACTAAACGGTAAAGCTCTTTTTCTTGTACAAATTGAACTTTATCCATCACACCCAATTCATTGAAAATCTGGCGCATAATAAAAGGTTTATCTTCGGTACCAAGACCGCTTAATTGATGCAATGCAACTTCAAACTCAAAATCACCACGTACAAATGAAGTTGCACATCCTCCCGGAATATTATGTTTTTCTACCAACAACGTTTTCTTGCCCATTCGCTGAGCAGTCACAGCCGCCGTTAAACCCGCATTGCCTGAACCGATTACCACCACATCATAATTTGACATGCTTCACCTCATCTTAACACCAGTAAGATATGAATAAAAAAATTAAAAACTAAACTCATGTAAATTATCAAACTGAGCAATTGATTTACTCATTCGTGCCTGAATCGACTGCTGAATATCGCTACCATTTAGAATCGCTGCTTGTAGCAAAGTCGTATGCTCTAGTGCCGCCGAGACACTATGATCACGTGCATAGACGAGACTTCGTTTGCTGCCGTGTATGGCAATGGGTGGTTTACTCGCAATTTTTTGTGCAATTTTAAATGCATGCTGTAAGAGTTGTTCTTTATTTTCCAGCACTTTAACCACTAAACCGAGACGATAAGCTTCAGTAACCGTTAATGTTTCTCCTGTAAATGCGTAATATCGCGCAATATTGTCTGGGATAATTTTCGGCAATCGTTGTAATACCCCAACATCTGCCATCATGCCAGCATTGATTTCTTCAATTCTGAATTGTGCCTGCATACTTGCAAAACTAAAATCGCAGGCAGCAATTAAGTCTAAGCCTGCACCAATACAAACGCCGTGTATTGCTGCAATCACAGGGAAACGCAAAGTTTCTAAACAACTCAATGCTTGTTGCATTTCGGTCAGGCTCAATAGGATGGTTTCTCGATCTAATGCATTTTGAGCATGAAATTCTGGACGCTCAGCAAACATCTGTAAGTCTAACCCTCCACAGAAGATCTCACCTTCTGCTGAAATGATCATGGCACGCACGAGACCTGAATGATTCAGTTGTTGGATTGCTTTTGGAAACTCTTTCCAAAATGATAAATTGAGACTATTGGCTTTATGTGGTCGTGAAAGTTGTAAATGAGCCACACCCTCATGTACTGTGACATGAAAGCACTCATAGCACTTATCCATGCTGCTTTTCCCTTTGTTGAGTGAAAATAGAACAAGGACAGTGTATGTTTTAATCTTTACACTGTAAAGATACTTAACATCAAAAAGATTAACTTGATATGCTAAGATAAAGACATCCTTCAAATTTATAATTTTTTACATGCCAAGAAATGCAGCTAAACCACGTGAAACGTATCATGTCGGTAATCTTGAACCACAGTTGTTGATTCAAGCCAAACGCATGCTTGAAGAAGTTGGGCCTACTAAAATTTCGATTAGAGCAATAGCAGAACAGTTAGGTGTGAGTGCAACAGCCGTCTATTATCACTTTGCGAATAAAGATGAGCTTTTGAGCCGATTGGCTGCAACAGGATTTTCGGAATTAGAATTTGTTTTAAATCAGGCTTTAGCTGAAAGTACAGCAACAACAATTTTAAAAGAAGTTAGCTTAGCTTATTTTCGTTTTGCTAAACGCAATCCTACAATGTATCAACTGATGTTTGGCTCAGAGATCACGCAAGCGACTTTAACGCCTGAGTTAGAACGTGCGAGAGAACAAGCATTTCAGGTTCTAAAACGAACCATTGCTCAAATTCTTGATCAAGAAATTCATTCAAAGATGGTGCGAATAACAGCTTTATCCAGTTGGTCACATATTCATGGTATGGCATCGTTATTGATTCATCAGGTGATTGTATTACCTGAAACTATTGATGAAGAACAATTGGTTGAAAATGCCTTGCAAAGTCTTAAACATTTGTTTTCATTAATGCCATAAAAATTCAAAATTACGATGGGTAATGCATAAATCTCACCACGTATTCTGCACAACGTATCTGATTTGTTTTGAACCGTAACATTTTTTTAATTATACTGCTGCCACATTTCCCCTACGACGTATCGCTGATATGAAGTCCAGTTTTCGTCAACACTTGCTAAAGTGGCGCGCCTCGCTTGGTGCGATTACTTTGCTTTGTTTACTCTGGCATATCTTCTTACCAACGATGGTACATACTGGCGTCGTACCTGCACTCTATGCAATGCCTACACATTGCCAAGTCACAGAAATTAAAAATAGTTTGATGTTGTCTGAATCTCATTCAAGTCACCATCATGCCATGCATGAAATGCATCACGGACAGCAGCTACAACCGACTCAGCATGATCAACTCAGTGATTATGCAAAAGAGGTTTTTGCCCTTGCTAGTCAAATCATGAAGCATTGTCCTTTATGTACACATAGTTTGGATGCTGTTGCAATTATTCCTTTAATTGCATTTATTTTAATCTTTGTACTGGCTTGGTTTAGTCGTGTACGATGCCTATGTTATACGTGGTTAGAAGATCTGCATATTCCACGTATCTTCTATATTTTCCCGATTAAACAAGCTCCTCCACTCGCTCTATAAAATGCTTTTTTAACATTTCGTATCCAGTGAATCACTGCGGTACAGCCTCGTTTATTGCTTTTTATAGAGTTAAATATGAATACTCAATTTCGTTTGTCAGTATTAACAGCTGCATGTCTATCAATTACCTATAGTTCTATGGCTTTAGCTGAAACATCATCCCAAGATCAGACTAAAACGCTAGATACAATCGTGGTAACAGCAAGTCGTGAAGGCGAATCCATTAATAATACCCCTGCTGCAATTAGCAAAATTACCAGTCAAGACATTGAAAATAAACATGCCACTTTTATTGGTCAGTTGGTCAATCAGACGCCTGGTGTTTTGATGAATGATTTGGGCAACGAACAACACATGATGTCGATTCGTCAACCCATCACGACTTCTGCTGTTTATCAATATTTAGAAGATGGTATTTCGATCCGTCCAGTCGGTGTGTTTAACCACAATGCTTTATATGAAGTGAATTTAGCTGGAATTGATAGCATTGAAATCTTGCGTGGTCCAGCAAGTAGCTTGTATGGAAGTAATGCAATTGGTGGCACGATTAATTTCCTCACCAAAGCGCCGAGTTTAACCCCAACTGCTGATTTAGGTGTGAGTGCAAGCTCTGAAGGTTATCGCCGTTTAGACTTAGGTGCATCCAATACATTTGATACAGAGTATGGTGAACATGGTTTAAGACTGTCTACCTATGCCAGTGATCGTGGTGATAGCTGGCAAGATCATGCTGAAAGTAATAAGCAAAGTGTGACCTTAAGACATGATTGGCGTATATCAGATGCCACTCAAATCAAAAATATTTTCAGCTATAACCATTTAAAAACTGATATGACGGGTAGCTTAAATGCAAATGATTTTAGCGCACGTCCAGGTTATAGCTATCAAACATTTACATATCGAGAAGTAGACTCAACCCGCCTTTCATCACAGATTAATCATCTATGGAATGATCAACAACAAAGTCAATTGACCATATATTATCGCGATAATACAACCGATCAAAATCCAAGTTATAACATTCGTAAGGATGCTGATAAGAATGGTATACCTACAGGAACTTATAGTGGGCAAACTACCTATAACGCTTTTCAATCTTATGGTTTAAATTTACAGCATTCCATTAATTTGGATCAGGTGAAATTGATCATCGGAGCAATGGCAGATCATTCGCCGAACCAAGCTCAAACCAATGATATTCAAGTTTTTCGAGATCCAAATACATTGATCTATACAGGTTTTAAACAACGTCAGTTACTACGTGATTTCAAAGTTGATGTCAATAACCAAGCACTCTATACACAAGCAAATTGGCAAGCTTTGCCGAACTTAAATTTGGTTGGTGGTGCTCGTTATGACTGGATCAGTTATGACTTTGATAACAAACTTGTTCCATCAAAAGTTACAGGTGCGCCAGATGAAAAGCGTAGTTTTCATAAAGCAAGCCCTCAACTTGGTTTTGTATGGAACATCACACCCGAATTAGATCTGTATAGCAACTGGTCACAAGGTTTTGTGCCACCAGAGGTCAGTAGTTTATATGGTGCAAATCTCGTCACACCAAACTTAAAAGAAGCAACATTTAATAATATTGATGCAGGTTTACGTTTCAAAGTTTTAGATGATCGACTGGATGGTGAAATTACCTTGTATCGTTTACAAGGTAAGGATGAAGTTCTAAGTTATACAAAACCTGATAATACTCGTGAACCACGAAATGCAGGAAAAACTTTACATCAAGGCATTGAGATTGGTGGAACTTGGAAACTGAGTGAACGATATGATCAACGCCTGAAAGTTTCTGGAAGTATCGCCAAACACGAATATAAAGAATTTCAACCTTCATCTACGCTCAACTATAGTGACAATACGATGCCAAGCTCACCAAAAAGTTTTGGCACGATTGAGTATCAAATCAAACCTATTCCAGCATTATTGCTGTCAGCTGAAGGTATTTATGTTGGCTCTTACTGGATCAATGATGCCAATACCGAAAAATATGATGGGCATACCATTCTAAATTTACGTGCCAATTATCGTAAAAATGCTTATGAAGTCTATGGGCAAATCATCAATGCCGCAGACGTGCATTATGCTGAGAGCACGTCATATAGCAATAACCAAGCAAGCTATACCCCAGCCGCACCACGAACATATTTATTAGGTTTACGTTATCATTTTGGGAAATAAACAATGAATGCCAGCCAACTCACAAAGCGATTGAAATTACATCGTCGCTTGGGGATGGTGCTCGGCATTCTGGTTTTGATGTGGTCTTTAACAGGTGTGTTGCATCCAATCATGAGTGCAACACAACCTCAACCCGTCAAACGAATGCCACCATCTCAGCAACTCAACTTAAAAAATGCTTTGTCTGCACCTCAAGTATTGCAACAGCATCAAATTACAGCATTTTCCGCATTACAAACCATTCAGCTACAACCTGAGCTTGTGGCTTATCGAGTTTTAAAACCAAATCAAAACATTGCGGAATATTTTGATAGTCGATCAGGTCAACTCATCACAGATGCAGAGCAACAAGATGCAAAACGTCTTGCAATTTGGTATACAGGTTTAGCCAAACAGCAGATCGTTTCGACTGAATTAGTTACGAAATTTAGCGATGATTATCCAAGTGTGAATCGTTTATTGCCTGTTTGGCGTGTAAGTTTTGACAATGGTTTAAGGGCTTATGTCGATCCATCACAATCTCGCTTAGCCACGCTATCCAATGACCAAAAAATGTGGATGGCGAAAATATTTCGTTTAGGTCATACATGGACTTGGGGCGATCAACCGTGGACAGGACAAAGTATACTGATGCAAATTGCCTTAATTGGCATTTTAGTTCTTACCTGTATGGGCATTGGATTGTTTTTTAGGATTCGTAATCGCCAGAACCATCGTTTAGCTCACAAGCCGATTCGCTTTTTACATCGCTATTTAGGCATCAGTTTAAGTGTATTTATCTTGCTATGGGTATTCAGTGGTTTCTATCATGTTTGGCATAAAAAATCTGAGATTGTGAACATTCATCCAATATTTTATACACAGGACTTAAGTGCTGCCGCATGGAAAACGGCTGTTCAACAGCCAATACAACGCCTTAACCTTGTACCGATCGCCTTTGATCAAGATCACGCTCAAGCAGGTTGGATGGTTCAATTGACAGGCAAACCACTGCTACAAGGCAGCATGACCGCAACTAAAGAACATGATCATCATAATCATGCTAAAAGTGCTGCCCCTGCAATTGAATTGATTGATGCGAATACCGCTACAAAATTAAATACGCTTGAGCAAAGTAAGCAGTTGGCTGCCGACTATTTACATGTACCAGTGGATCACTTTACTCAAAGCTCTTGGGTCACCAGTTTTAGTGGTGAATATGGTTTTATCAACAAACGTTTACCCGTGGTTAAAGTTGAAAGCAATTTAAGTGATCAACTTAGGCTGTATATTGAGCCAAGTAGCGGTGTGATTGCAGCGCAAGTCACTCAACAAGATGCTTTAGAAGGTTTTAGTTTTGCATATCTACATAAATGGACATGGCTACCAGTAGATAAAACATTCAGAGATATCTTGTTAGGTAGTATTGCTGGACTCATTGCTTTATTGGTGATCTTAGGTTGTACATTAGCAGCCCGAAAAGCATCCTAAGTTCTGTGTTGATCCTTCTTAATTTAAGGAGGATCAATTTTTTAGAATTAAACCCATCAAATATAAAATGAGGCTACCACAAAACTTAGCATTAAGCCTGTCTCAATCAACTCAATTGTAGCACCAACAGTATCACCAGTAATTCCACCAATTCTTTTGATAAACAAGGCTCTTAAATAAAACAATACAGCAATAAAGCAGATAAAAGTCACCAATCCCAACCATTTAAACATACAAAGTAATGAAATTGTAATGACAAAAACAGCCCATGTAAGTTTCTTTGGAATAAAATCAGTAATTGATCGTCCTAGCCCTTTATCACGAACGTAAGCTGTGGTTAAAAATAGAAATAATGGAACACTACGCCCAAGCATTGGAACTAAAATCAAAAAAGTATTGAGATGCTGCTCAAGTAGCACATACAGCGCAGCAAACTTGAGTAAACAAACCACAACAAGACTCAGCACACCGATTGGACCGCAGCTTGGATCTTTCATAATTTTGAGTGTACGCTCAGGATCACCAAAACCACCAACCCAAGCATCTGCTGTATCGGCTAAACCATCAAGGTGAAGCCCACCCGTGAGCCATATCCATAACACTAAAATGATACTGGCAATCAATAAAATTGGCAGTTTGACTAAAATCAGAGACATACCAAATAGAATGAGTCCGATCAACAAACCCACAAATGGATAAAACAAAATCGCTTGACCATTTTGCTTTGCACTTGGCATTGTTTTTAATTCAATGGGCAAAACCGTTAAAAATTGCAAAGCAATCCAAAAAGCTGTCATGCAAGAAATCTCAGTCAAACAATATTGATGATTTACAGATTATGAAGAAACAAAAATGGGAATAGAACCCTATTCCCAAATTAAAATGATGAATCAACTAGATTATTGAATTTGATAACATTGTTTGAGCTTCAAATAATCATAATAGAAACTGTTGGTACTATATTGTGCATATTTACATGATGATTTAAACAAGGTCTCTTTTTCATTGTAGAGCATTTTTACCAAAGTTGTGCCTTGAGCATTTTGGTAAATATCCCACTGTAAATTCGCAGCCATTGGCGATACCACTTCACCTCTCCACGTACTATTGCTGTAGTTATACGTTTGACGTAAAGGTAAAGGCTGCATCATGTTGTCATGTAACTCCAAACTGGTCGCCAGTGGAATAATGATTTCTGCATGTGCGAAGCGTAACACAGCACGGTGGGACTGTTGTTTATTGACAATTGCATCCACTTGCTTAAACAAATCTTGTTTTAGGCCTTGAGCAATGTTACTGGTGACAGCATTTGATTCTTGAAAGCTAGGCCCTTTCTCATAAAAATCATTTGCATCGTTAAATTCAGCATAGAATTTTGCTGCATCTACAGGCATATATTGATCAAAATTCATACCTTTTAATTCAAGCTGCATACCACCAGAAATTGAATACAACTCATAAAGATAGGCTGCTGCGTCCACAGCACTTGCAATGGTATTTTTCCCTTTACCTTTTTCTATAATGGTTTCACCTTTTGGCGATATCACAGTATAAGTGCCGCTATTACTAAAGGTATAGCCTGTTGTACCTAATTTTTTGATAAATTCAGGCTTAAAAATTGGGTTAAGCACACTCAGCGCAACTTGTTCTGCACGAGTATCTTTTTCAATTTCTTTGAGTTTATTGGCTAAATCGGCATTTTCTTCTTCAAACTGCTGATAAGCTTGGCTAGCATCATAAATTGCTTGTTGCTGAGTTGATAATGGCTTAGCTAAATCTTGATCTTTATTCAAGCTATGGAAATAAAGTTTAAAACGATCTACGCCACCATCTTCAATAGATGGGATACTCGTACTGGTTAAACTGGTATATGAAACAGGTGTAACTTGATTCTTCAATTGGGGTTGCTGTTGAATCAATTCAGCAGTAAAGAACTTGGCACTATCCACCGCACGATCTACACCTGAGCTTTGAACTAAGATCGATTCAGGTTGTGTCGCTGCTGTTTTAAATAGCTCAGGTAAACGCTGTAAAAGACGGTCTGCGATGCCACGATGTTCTTGAATACCGAGCATCGTTTCATTGCCATATCCATACTGACGGATTCCGTCCACCCCATAACCAAGCAGGATATTGGCTTTCATCATACTTTCTAAATCGGCACCTAATTTTTCACCTAAAGGCGTTAAAGCATTCTCAGCCTTGGCTTGTTTCCATAAATTATAAAGTGCCAAGTCGTATTTAATACTCGATAATCCTCTTGAGCCATGACGCGCCACTAACTCAGTAAAAACAGGTTTAAAACCTTGTGGAATCGCTTCGTATTTTTTAAGGTCTTGTTGAGGTTGATATGGTGTTTTGGTTTGATAATATTTTGATGAGGTATTTTGTTCAGAGCTAGGCTGTGATTGTTGATCATTGTTATTACATGCTGCTAATAATATACTTGCACATAACATACTGCTTTTAAATAAAATATTCATAGAATAGTCAATTTGATTATACATGCCATGTATCATAGGAAACAGTAATGACAATTCAGTTACATTGAGCAATGAACATTTCCCTTTAAAGAATTATTTAACTTTTGGTCAATAATTACATCATTTTCTGATTCAATCTCAAAAGTTATAGAATTTCGAACTGCATTTGCTCGTGATATTTTGATAAGGAAAATGAATATAACTTGCCTAATTCAGCAGGCATTTTTAATAAATCATCTAGGTTTTGTTGTTGTGCTAAACAGGTCAGTAATTTGATGACGCCACCATGCGTGACGACCAAAGCCTTATTCCAATCCTGTCGTTGCATTTGCTCGTAAATTTCATCAAACCCACACATGACTCGCTGTTGGAATTGAATCAGAGACTCACCATTCGGCGCATGATATTGCGTAGGAAATTGCCAAAAGTTTGCTAATTGCTCTGGTTCGGCTTCATAAATTGCTTGGGTTGAAATACCTTCCCAATCACCAAAATACATTTCTTTGATATGCTCATTGACCAGCATTGGCAATCCGAGTTGATTTGCCAAATGCTCTGCAAAGCAACGACAGCGCCGCAAAGGTGAACTGATAATCACATCCCAATCCACTGGAGTAGTGATGTACTGCTGAATGGTTGATTGCATTTGCAACCAACCCTGTTCAGTCAAATCATCATCCAAGTGCCCACGTAGCGTATGGCTTAAAGTCGTTTCACCATGTCGCAGTAAATCAATCTGCAACTTTGTCACCTGTTACTGCCGCTTCCGCAAAAGTTGCCATTTGATTATGCAATACACAAGCAAGTTGGATCATAGATAATGCCGCACCAGCACCACTGCCTTCCCCTAAACGTAAATTCATTTTGAGGATTGGCTGTGCTGCAAGTTCTTTTAAGATACGTTGATGACCATATTCTGCTGATTGATGTCCAAATAACATCCATTCACGACTCTGTGGTTGAATACGCATCGCACATAAAGCTGCAACTGAACTGATAAAACCATCCACCACAATCGGCAAACCAATTTGCGCACAACGCAAATAAGCACCTGTCATAGCTGCTATTTCTAAACCACCAACAGCGGTTAGGATTTTTAAAGCATCATTCGCAACATGAGGTCTATGGAGTTTGACCGCTTGATCAATGACTTTAATTTTATGTTGTAATTGTTCAATATTGATTCCAGTGCCTAAGCCTGTAAGCTGCTGCGCTGATTCATTCAGTAACAAACAGGCAAGTGCTGAAGCTGAACAGGTATTCCCAATGCCCATTTCACCTGCAACAAAAATATCGCTTCCCTGCGCTTTTGCGAGATCCGCACTATTTTTACT
>Ga0224722_1001528_pt1 | contig 12775 bp, 9 predicted proteins | sample Balambano_FR1_Me_FD_161646 | JGI IMG/M metagenome (GOLD analysis project Ga0224722, IMG submission 161646) | Freshwater sediment microbial communities from Lake Towuti, South Sulawesi, Indonesia - Balambano_FR1_MetaG | ecosystem: Environmental > Aquatic > Freshwater > Lake > Sediment | place...
TTAGTGGGACGGTAACATCATTGCTCTCTTTAATAAATTGGTCCACTGTTGATAAAGGAATCATCATTTCTTTCATTTGCATTTTGCTTCGATATTGGAAAGGTAAATGAGAGTATTGAATCTCTTCTTCATCCATAATAATGTTCATGGCAGCTTCAATAATATGTTCAAGTTCTCGAACATTTCCGAGCCAATCATATTCCATGAAGGATCTAGTCACTTCTTCAGATAAACCTTTCACATTCATTTGAAAACGTTCATTATACTTTTCAATAAAATGTTGAACAAGAAGGGGAATATCTTCCTTTCGATCCCTTAATGGTGGAACAAAGAGAGTGACAACTCCGAGTCGATAATACAAGTCTTTTCGTAAATGATCATTGGCAATCGCATCAATGGGATCCTCATTAATATTGGCAATGACTCTTACATCTACTACTGTATCCTTTGTATCACCCACCCGACGAATCATTTTTTCCTGTAGAACTCGTAATAATTTGGCTTGAAGATTTAAATTTAGGGAGTTGATTTCATCTAGTAATAAGGTCCCGCCATTTGCTTGTTCAAATAATCCTGGAGAGTCAATAGCACCTGTAAATGCACCGCGCTTTGTTCCAAATAATAGACTTTCTATTAAATTATCAGGTAGGGCTGCACAGTTTTGTGAGATAAAAGGAGCCGAAAACCGGTTGCTAGCATTATGAATGCTTTGCGCAAACAGCTCCTTTCCCGTTCCGGTTTCACCAACAATTAACACATAAGAAGAAGTTCGTGCAGCTCGCTTCGCAAATTCAATTACTTCTTTAATTGCAGGACTATTGCCGATAATATGATCAAACGTAAACCGAGTCGTTCCTTTATTACTCATATTTCCTTTCATCAGGCGTTCTAGTTTCGTGACATCATTTGCTATTTCAACGGCTCCTTGAATTTCATCATTTTTAAAAATAGGGAAAGTATTGTTGATCGTTGTAATTTCTCGACCTTTATTGTTGAAGTACGTTTGTTTTACATTCGTGGTTTCTTTGCCTTCTTGAAGTGCTTGTACAAGAGTACTAGATTGATTGTCTTTAAACTTAAACACATCTAGTAGATTTTTATCAATTACATCGTGTAAATCCATTGATTCCATCTGCATCATTTTCTTGTTATAGATAATGGTCTTACCGGTTTCATCCACGGCGTGAACACCAACCTCTACCTCGTCCAAAATTCTCTCATATAATTTATTTACATATTGAAGATATGATAAAGATTTTTTTGAATTCTCCATGAACGTTCTCCCTTGATTTAGTCTCATTACCAACTATTTAATCAAAACAAACTTCTTAACGCAAAATATTTTTTTGTTATTTGTGACAAAAAAACGAAAACAATGCAAAAAATCTTTGCATCTATATAAAGAAAACCCTTTGTGTAACGCAAATTTAATAGTTGGCACGAAACTTGCAATAAATATTTTGAAGAATCAATATACGAGGGGGAGAAAGAATGAAACCTTATACACATGAACCATTTACCAATTTTTCAATTGAAAAGAATAAACAAGCCTTTCAAGAAGCACTAAATTATGTGAAAACACAAGTAGGAAAAGATTACCCCGTGATCATTGGAGATGAAGAAATTACAACAGAAGAGAAAATCGTTTCAATTAATCCAGCGAACATGGAAGAGATGATTGGTACCGTATCTATGGCCAATCAAGAGCTAGCGGAGAAAGCAATGCAGGCTGCTCTGACAGCATTTGAAAGCTGGAAAAAGTGGAAACCTGAGCACCGTGCAAATATATTATTCCGTGCTGCTGCAATCATGCGCCGACGTAAACATGAATTTTCAAGCTATCTAGTAAAAGAAGCAGGGAAACCATGGAACGAAGCGGATGCGGACACAGCAGAAGCGATCGATTTTCTTGAGTACTACGGACGTCAAATGCTGAAGTTGAAGAACGGAATGGATGTGCAAAGTCGTGTAGGTGAGTACAATCAATTTCACTATATTCCACTTGGAGTAGGAGTCATAATTTCACCGTTTAATTTTCCGCTTGCGATTATGGCAGGAACTACGGTTGCAGCCATTGTTACAGGAAATACGGTGTTATTAAAGCCAGCCAATTCAACACCAGTCATTGCCGCAAAATTTGTAGAGTTAATGTATGAAGCGGGATTGCCTAAGGGAGTGTTGAATTACGTACCTGGTAGTGGTGCACAAATCGGAGATTATCTTGTTGATCATCCGAAAACTCGCTTTGTTTCGTTCACGGGTTCTCGTGAAGTGGGCTGCCGAATCAACGAACGTGCAGCTAAAGTTCATCCTGGACAAATTTGGATTAAGAGAGTGATCGCTGAAATGGGAGGAAAAGACACGGTAGTCGTCGATAACGATGCAGATTTAGATATTGCTGCTGCTTCAATTGTTTACTCGGCATTTGGCTTTTCAGGACAAAAATGCTCGGCGGGATCACGAGCGGTAGTACACCAAGATGTGTATGAGGAAGTGCTAGAAAAAGCTGTTGCCTTAACAGGTCGGCTGACTGTCGGGAGTCCAGAATTACATGAAACCTATATGGGACCTGTTATTGATGAAAAAGCATATAAAAAAATCATGGAGTATATCGAAATCGGCAAACAAGAGGGCATGCTAATGGCCGGTGGTGAAGGAGACGATTCTAAAGGTTTCTTCATTAAGCCCACAATTTTTGCGGATGTAGATGAAAAGGCGCGATTGATGCAAGAAGAAATCTTTGGACCCGTTCTAGCATTCTGTAAAGCTCGTGACTTTGACCATATGATGGAGATCGCAAATAACACGGATTACGGACTAACTGGTGCACTTATCTCTAACAATCGTGAGCATATCGAACGTGCTCGAGAAGAATTTCATGTTGGTAATTTATATTTCAACCGAGGCTGTACTGGTGCGATCGTTGGCTATCAACCTTTTGGTGGATTTAATATGTCAGGCACAGACTCTAAAGCTGGTGGACCTGATTATTTACTATTGCATATGCAAGCAAAAACAACTTCAGAAACTCTATAAAACAAGGAGGTATCACAATGAATCAAACAACTTCTAAAACTACTACTATTATTGAACAAACTCAAAAATTTGGAGCAAACAACTATCATCCACTACCAATTGTTATTGAAAAAGCAGAAGGTGTATGGGTGGAAAATCCAGAAGGTGATCGTTATATGGATATGCTGAGTGCTTACTCAGCAGTGAATCAAGGTCATCGTCATCCGAAAATCATTCGAGCCCTGAAGGATCAAGCGGATAAAGTTACACTAACGTCACGTGCCTTTCATAATGATCAGTTAGGACCTTGGTATGAAAAAATTTGTAAGGTAACGAAAAAAGACATGGCACTGCCGATGAATACAGGGGCAGAAGCAGTAGAAACCGCCCTAAAAGCTGCTCGTCGCTGGGGCTACGATGTAAAAGGAATTGCTGAGAATCAAGAAGCAGAAATCATTGCATGCACAGGTAACTTTCATGGAAGAACTCTAGGGGCAGTGTCTCTATCATCAGATCCGGAATACAAGCGAGGTTTTGGTCCACTTTTACCAGGGATTACGTTAATTCCTTACGGGGATCTAGAAGCTCTAAAGGGAGCGATCACGCCAAACACTGCTGCATTTCTAATGGAACCAATTCAAGGAGAAGCGGGAATTCTTTTACCACCAGAAGGGTTCTTAAAGGCCGCATCAGACTTGTGTAAAGAACATAATGTATTATTTATTGCAGACGAAATTCAAGTTGGACTCGCGCGTACAGGAAAAATGTTTGCATGTGATTGGGAGGAAGTAGACCCAGATATCCTTATTTTAGGAAAAGCACTTGGTGGGGGAGTATTCCCGATTTCTTGTGTGGTCGCAAACTCAGATGTTTTAGGAGTATTCAATCCAGGTTCACATGGATCTACTTTTGGAGGAAATCCTCTTGCTTGTGCCGTTTCGCTTGCTTCTCTTGAAGTGATTGAGGAAGAACATCTAGCCGAGCGTTCACTAGAGTTAGGGGAGTATTTCCTGAAGCAACTAAAAACGATCAACAATCCGAAGATAAAAGAAATTAGAGGGAAAGGGTTGTTTATCGGTGTGGAACTTACTGAAGCAGCTAGACCATATTGTGAGCAACTAAAGGAAGCTGGTTTGTTGTGTAAAGAGACGCATGAAACAGTGATTCGTTTTGCACCACCATTAATCATCACAAAGTTAGAAATCGATTGGGCGTTTGAAAAAATTCAAAACGTGTTAGGTTCTTAATGTCAATCGTTAACCAATATTACTAAATCGACGAGGGGTAGAACTATGCCTAATAATACTGTGGTAAATGGAATCGAAAAGGATCAACAAAAGGAACAAGAATCACTGAACTTGTTTTACTCAACACAAACGGTTATTCAAAAAGCCTTAAATAAGCTAGGGTATACACACGAAATGTATGAATTGTTAAAAGATCCAATCAGAATGCTAACGGTTCGTATTCCGGTCCGAATGGATGATGGGACGGTTCAAATTTTTACGGGATACCGTTCACAGCACAATGATGCCGTGGGACCGACGAAAGGTGGGGTGCGTTTCCATCCGGAAGTTGATGAGGAAGAGGTAAAGGCACTATCGATCTGGATGAGCTTGAAATGTGGAATCACGGATCTTCCTTATGGAGGCGGAAAAGGTGGAATTATTTGTGATCCGAGAAAGATGTCATTCAGAGAACTCGAGAGATTAAGTCGTGGGTATGTCCGGGCGATCAGCCAAATTGTTGGACCAACAAAGGATATTCCAGCACCAGATGTGTACACAAATTCTCAAATTATGGCGTGGATGATGGATGAGTATAGCCGTTTGCGTGAGTTTGATTCTCCCGGTTTTATCACAGGAAAACCAATCGTATTAGGTGGATCAAAGGGCAGAGAAACAGCAACTGCCAGAGGAGTAACGATTTGCGTGGAAGAAGCAGTAAAGAAAAAAGGCTTTGAATTACAAGGAGCAAGAGTGGTCATTCAAGGGTTTGGAAATGCAGGAAGCTATTTAGCGAAATTTATGCACGATGCCGGGGCAAAGGTGATCGCTGTTTCAGATGTATATGGAGGAGTTCATGATCCAAATGGGCTCGATATCGATTACCTCCTAGATCGACGCGATAGTTTTGGAACCTTTTCTAAAATCTTTGAAAATACGATAAGTAATTCAGAGCTATTAGAGCTTGACTGTGACATTTTAGTACCAGCAGCTATTTCAAATCAAATTACCGCACAAAATGCAGCCAATATTAAAGCGAAAATTGTGGTCGAAGCAGCTAATGGTCCAACCACCCTTGAGGCAACATCCATCTTAACAGAACGAGGAAAATTGTTAGTGCCAGATATTTTGGCAAGTGCTGGAGGAGTAACGGTTTCCTACTTTGAATGGGTGCAAAATAATCAAGGCTATTATTGGTCAGAAGAAGAGGTCGATGAAAAACTATCTAGGGTGATGATCCATTCCTTTGAAAATATTTATCAAACAGCTGTGCTCCATCGTGTAGATATGCGCCTAGCAGCATATATGGTAGGGATTAAAAAGATGGCAGAAGCGGCTAGATTCCGTGGTTGGGTATAAGGTAAACAGTTATCACTAAGGTTACTGAACACATATTAGGCAGCCCTGTAAGTAAAAAAGATTTATAAAAGGAGTGAACCTAGTTGCTAGGTAAAGTATATGAATTTGTATATAGTCCTTGTTCCGGTACGATAGAGAAGGTTCTTACAGGGGAAAGTAACCATGTGTATGAATGGGAAAAGTTATTCGTGATTAAAAAGAATAACGGCCGTAAAGAAGAAATATCAATTGGGATTAGTGGCCATATCACTTCTTTACATGTGAAAGAAGGCGAAGTTGTGAATCCTTTGACTGTACTAGCTACCATTCAGGATGACCTGATAATTACCGGATCTGATTAGAAATCAAAACTCTTTCCGATCAAACGGAAAGAGTTTTTTTGCATCCCTAATGCAAAATTAAATTTTAAATGCAAAAATACTTGGCATAACATGTTCGAAAAAAGTTAACAAATAAAGCTTTTCTCTTTTGGCACGAAATTTGCATAATAGGAGATGTAAGCGCATACTTACAAGGGGAAAAGGGGGATATAATGAATTTACAGGAAAACAACACTTCACATGAATTAAAAAGAACAATGAAGACTCGTCACTTATTTATGATCTCACTAGGAGGGGTAATAGGATCAGGGTTGTTCCTAGGGTCTGGCTACACGATTAGCGAAGCGGGTCCGATGGGGGCAATACTATCTTATCTAGTGGGCGGACTTATTATGTTTTTAACAATGCTGTGCCTTGGTGAGTTATCTGTTGCCATGCCAGTATCAGGCTCCTTTCAATCATACACAACCAAATTTATCGGACCAGGCACGGGATTTGCCCTTGGTTGGTTATATTGGCTCGGGTGGTCTGTAACGGTTGCGTTGGAATTCCTGGCGGCAGGGCAGTTGATGGAAAGATGGTTTCCAGATGTTCCGGTTTGGATATGGAGTGGGATCTTTGCTGTCGTCTTGTTCTCCTTGAATGCATTATCGGCTAGAGCTTTTGCGGAAGCAGAATTCTGGTTTTCTAGTATTAAAATATTAGCCATTCTACTATTTATTGTGTTAGGTGGAGCAGCCTTGTTCGGATTCATCGACTTAAAAGGTGGACAAGAAGCGCCGTTTTTATCTAATTTTGCGGCTCATGGCTTCCTTCCGAACGGATTTTCCGCGTTAATTATTACGATGATTGCTGTTAACTTCTCCTTTCAGGGCACAGAATTAATTGGGATTGCTGCTGGAGAAAGTGAAAACCCAGAGAAAACCATTCCAAAGTCAATCAAGCAAACGGTTTGGAGAACTCTTGTATTCTTTGTCCTTGCGATTTTTGTGGTTGCTGGATTAATTCCGATGGAGAAAGCGGGAGTGATTGAGAGTCCTTTTGTTGTTGTATTTGATAGCATCGGAATTCCGTATGCGGCAGATGTTATGAATTTTGTTATTCTAACAGCCTTACTTTCAGTTGGAAATTCTGGTTTATATGCTGCTACACGTATGTTATATGCGATGTCAAAAGAAAAAATGGCAAGTCCTGTTTTAACAAAAGTAAACAAAAAGGGTGTACCGATGAATGCATTGATTTTAACAATGGGGATTTCTCTATTGTCACTGCTTTCAGGATTTTTCGCAGCAGAAACGGTGTTTGTATGGCTACTTTCAATTGCTGGTCTCGGTGCACAAGTCGGTTGGATTTCAATTACAGCTTCTCAAATTGCTTTCCGCAGAAAATATATTCGAGATGGAGGTAAGCTAGAGGATCTAAAATTTAAAACACCGTTTTTCCCGGTACTTCCGATCATCGCGCTTACATTAAATATTATTGTACTTGCTAGCTTAGCATTTGACTCAGAGCAACGATTAGCCCTTTATCTAGGTGTTCCGTTTGTTGTTGCGTGCTACTTGATTTATCACTTCAAGATAAAAGCACTACATGAAAATAAGGAAGAAGCAAATTACCAAGTAGGAAAAGTACAATAACCATACAAAACAAGAAAGCTTTATGACCTCTATGGATATAAAGCTTTTTTAATTAGTTTATACTATTCATAATATTAGAAATGAAAAAATTCATCTTTTGCATTATACTTAACTTATTATGTTTAGGTGAGGTATTTATGGAAAATAAAATTGTACCTTTAACGAATTTGATAGATATAAAAAATCATGGGCATATATTGTATACATACAATAAGCTTGAATATTATATTGAAAATGCCATCTCATATATTGTATCGGGGATTGACCAAGGTCATCACATTATTATGATTGAAAGTAAAGATACGTATGAACAAATGAAGGTAATATTTAAAGGGATGTTAACACAGGATGCGCTTGACTGTATCCATTTTATTGATAACTATGAGTTTTATCGACTATATGATGATTTTCATTGTGACTTAATTGTCAGTCATTTTTCGGATGTCATTACTCATTTTCAAGAAAAACATGTTACCGTAAGGACGTGGGCGAATGTTTGTTGGAATGATGAAAGGGAAATTGAGTTGAAACTCGATAGTTTCGAAAAAAACGCTGATCAATGTGTTCGCCATTCCAATCTACTATCGGTCTGCGCATATAACGGGAACAAAATAACCGCCACTCTCCAAAACAGCATGCTAAAATCCCACGAGTATATTATGACCGATCAAGAATTAGTAAAATCTTATTTTTATAAAAATAATTCCATTCCATTACCTTCGTTAACTATCGCAAAAGAAACCCAACTAGAAGAAAAATTAATTGCTACAAAGCATCAATTGCAATCTTTTATCTTTCAAAATTTAGATCCTGTGGTCATCATTGATAAGTGGGACAAAGTCATTACTGTAAATGCGGCATTTCAGACAACCTTTGGTTTTACCGCAATTGAAGTGTTAGGTCTAGATGCAAGTGAACTCCCTATCCTTCCAAATGATAGAAAATTCGAAGTGATACTTAATAGAAGTTTTACTGTTCTCGGCGAAAAGGTAAAAGGGTATGAAACGATAAGAAAAACAAAGGATGGCAAAGTGCTTCAGGTCCAGTTGTCTTGTTTCCCATTGCTTGATGAAAAGAATGAGTTAGATGGCTGGGCTGTAATCATACGGGATATTACCGAAAGAAAGCAAGCTCAGGAGTTATTAATTAAGTCAGAAAAATTGTCCATTGCTGGAGAGCTAGCTGCTGGCATTGCTCATGAGATTCGGAATCCAATTACTTCTGTGAAAGGATTCCTTCAGTTGATGCAATCAAGTAACTTTGAAAAGCAGATTTATTATGACATTATGTCATCTGAAATTACTCGAATTGAGCAAATTCTTAGTGAACTTCTTATGTTAGCCAAACCGCAAGCCGTTCAATTTGCACGAAAGGATGTAATGTTACTTATACGAGATGTAGTAACGTTACTAGGACCTCAAGCAACGCTTAATAATGTTCAAATCATCATTGATTTCAAAACGAAAGTAGCACAGATTATGTGTGAGGAAAATCAGATTAAACAGGTTTGCATCAATTTTATTAAAAATGCAATAGATGCGATGCCGGATGGAGGAAACTTAACTATACAGCTGGTTTCTAGTGCAAATGAGGAGTTAATTATTCGTTTTATAGACGAAGGTAACGGAATTCCTGATGAACTAATTTCAAAGCTTGGTCAACCATTTTATACGACGAAGGAAAAAGGGACAGGCCTCGGATTCATGGTGAGCAAAAGGATTGTAGAGAATCATCAAGGTACTGTCACCATTTGTAGTGAAGTAGGGAAGGGCACTACCATTGAAGTGAAATTGCCAATTTAAATTACATGTAACATTGGTTTTTACGGTTACAGTTATCATGTATTTTTTGCTTGGACAGATTAATTTTATACATTTGTTTGCAGGATACGTTTTTGTATTACTTATGGCAAAATTTACGACCAATGTATTTTTATGGACTTAAAAAAAATATGGACCTCCAACCAAACAATGTTGAACATGCCTTTACAAAGAGTAAAGGTATTTTTTTTATGGGAAAGTGTGTAAAAGAAGGAATAATATACATCTAAGTAGAATTAGTTAAACTTGTGTTTCTGTAAACAATAAAAGAAGAGGAAAGGGAAGTTTATCATCCACTAGAAAAAGTAGTGGGGAACTGTTAAATAGGGGGATTTAGTAAATGGAAGTATCTTTATTGCTGCAATATGGTTGGGTTTTGCTTATTTTAATTGTTCTAGAAGGATTATTATCTGCTGATAATGCCCTGGTTTTAGCGATTATGGCAAAGCATTTACCTGAAGACCAACAGAAAAAAGCTATAAATATCGGATTGCTTTTAGCATTCGTTTTTAGAATAGGGGCCATCTTCATCATTTCGTACTTATTCCATGTATGGCAAGTGCAAGCTATTGGAGCAGCGTACTTAATTTATATTGCTTTAAAACATTTGTTCACGAAGCATGAGCGTGAAAAGGATGCGAAAGGGAAAAGTTATCGTGCAACTGTAGCTTCAATTGCTTTAGCCGATATTGCCTTTGCAGTGGATTCTATTTTGGCTGCCGTTGCTCTTGTGCTTGCCCTTCCAGACACACCACTAGGAGAAATTGGTGGAATGGACGCAGCTCAATTCATCGTTATTTTATTGGGTGCGATTGCTGGGTTAATTGTTATTCGATTTGCTGCAGCATTCTTTGTTAAGATCTTAACGGAACGTCCAAGTCTTGAGCGTGCTGCCATGCTATTAGTTGGTTGGGTAGGAATTAAACTCCTTATGCACACTCTTGCCCATCCATCCGTTCATATCATTTCACATGATTTTGTGGAAGGGCCGATTTGGAATACAATCTTCTGGTCTGTCATGCTAATCATTGCGCTCGGTGGTTGGTTCATGTCGGGCAAACAAAAAGCAGTTGGTCACTAACCTTAAGAGGTGCATGAATCCTTACTGGATTTGTGCACCTTTTTCATTAATAACGTATTAGTGGTGCAAGTGTTGAAAAGCTTCTTCAATGCTCCCAAATCCTTTTTTGTCATGAAAATTGGGTTCATCCGTTTCAATGGTCCATTCTTTAGTAATGAGTCCAAATTGCCCAGCATGATTAGCCATATATGTTTGATGAAGCATGTATGTGCCACCATTTTGGTTAATGGTGTAGCCTATATAATATTCTCCATTTGGCCCTTGCTCTTCGAAAATACCTATATCTTCTAACTTATATGAATCCATTAAGGAGTGAAAAGATCGTTGTAAATCGTTCATTATCTCCTCACGTGTAATATATTCCATACTAATCATCCTTTCATGGTGAATGTAAAATAAATCCTCTAACGTTAGTAATATCCTACAAAGGTTCAATTTATTAGAAAAAAAGAAAAATAACCCACTATCCTTATAAAAAAGAATGCAGAGGATGGAGCAAAGATCATGATTAGGCAGGGTTGGTTAGAGGAACCGCCTCAATTGGACAATCGAGAGAAATTAATAAATGGGGAATAAAAAAGACCAAATGTAGGACCATACATTTGGTCTTTCTGCATGGTCCTTTGATAAACTATATAAATTTGATAAGTGCTCCACCGATCACACCTGTCACAACAATGATCCAGGGAGGTAGCTTCCAGTATACGAGCATACTGAATAAAATAGCAGCAAATGCAAAATCAATCGGAGCTAGAATGGAACTTGTCCAAATAGGTTGATAGAAGGCAGAGATTAGAATGCCTACCACCGCCGCATTCACTCCCATTAACGCGCCTTTTATTTTAGGATTACGACGTAAAGAATCCCAAAAAGGTAATGCTCCCAGCACGAGAAGAAAGGCAGGTAAGAAAATGGCAAAAGTCGCTAATATCCCACCTTGCCAACCGCTTCTAACTGTTCCTAAATAAGCAGCAAAGGTAAAGAGGGGACCAGGTACGGCTTGTGTAGCTCCATAACCAGCTAAAAATGCCTCTTCAGTTAACATTCCCGTTGGTACAAATTCTCGTTCTAGTAATGGTAAAACCACATGCCCGCCACCAAATACTAAAGAACCTGATCGATAAAAACTATCAAATAAAGCTACCCAATGTAATGATGTGGCCTCTCTTAAAATTGGTAGCAATAGTAAAAGGCAGAAAAATACTAATAAAGAAATGACTCCAGAACGACGACTTATTGGAAATGTCATCTTTTGTTCATGTGTATCTGTTTGGTCTTTGTAAAGAAAAAAACCTAGAATTCCTGCTATGACGATCACACCTACCTGAGTGAAGGCTGTTTGCCAAAGGAGTGTTACAATAAGTGCAAAAAGTGCAAGAGCTTTTCTTTTTATATCAGGAGTTAAATTACTTGCCATACCCAAGATGGCATGTGCAACGACTGCCACAGCAACAATTTTTAATCCGTGTATCCAACCTGCTTCACCCACTTCAAATCCACGAAGTAAAAGTGCAAATACCATAAGGGCCATAACCGAGGGAAAAGTAAAACCGATAAATGATACAATTCCTCCAAAAACGCCAGCTCTCATGACACCAATCCCAATCCCAACTTGGCTACTAGCTGGACCAGGTAGGAATTGACATAGTGCGACTAAATCAGCGTAACTCTTTTCATCAATCCACTTTCTTTTACGTATATACTCATTGTGGAAATAACCTAAATGGGCGATTGGCCCCCCAAAGGATGTTAATCCTAACTTGGTAGACACGATCAGGATTTCCAATAATGATTTCAGTTGATTCACCATATCACCTCTAATGCTAATCTTTTATTTTTTAAAATTATACAAGTGACTTATTCTGGACTCTTCTAAAATATCATTAATACCCAGTATTTCTGTTTATAACACGTATTATTTACAAAACCATTACATTGTTAGGGTGTATTGTAGCTTGATCAGTTACAATTTGTGGATAGGGAATACCAGTCAAAAATAATCAAAAAACCAAACCGGTTCTTTTTAACAAACAAATGGATCGAAATAAAAAAATTCAAAATTTTTTATATTCCTAGTTTACAGGTAGGGATAATGTGGATTATAGTAAAGAAACAAAGTTATTTAAGAAGTTGGAGGCTATGAAATGAAAAAGTTAATTGTATTCGCGTTTATTGGGTTATTTGCACAGCTAATAGACGGCGCATTAGGAATGGCGTACGGGGTGACGTCCTCATCAATGTTACTTGCCTTTGGCATTGCACCTGCAGTTGCGTCCGCATCAGTTCATTTAGCAGAAGTGGTAACAACGGCTGCATC
>Ga0224722_1001531_pt1 | contig 12773 bp, 11 predicted proteins | sample Balambano_FR1_Me_FD_161646 | JGI IMG/M metagenome (GOLD analysis project Ga0224722, IMG submission 161646) | Freshwater sediment microbial communities from Lake Towuti, South Sulawesi, Indonesia - Balambano_FR1_MetaG | ecosystem: Environmental > Aquatic > Freshwater > Lake > Sediment | place...
AGCTCAACCTGCACGTAATCGCCGTCCGCGATTTTCAGTTTGCTGGCATCTGCCGCATTGATTTCGACGTACGGTTTCGCAATGCGCGCCGCCATCAGCTGATGCTCGCTGGCGCGAAATTTGCGTTCACGGTTGTAGAGCTGAACCGTCGGAATCACGATCAGACCAGACGATTTCTTCGCCTTAGCCGGCTGAACAGGAGTCGCTTCAATGGCAGTCCCGCCGTCCGCTTCCGTTGCAATCTGCACGCCGAGGCCGCCGGTATTCTTGTAGCTGGTACCACCATAGTACAGGTCAGCACCTCCGACCTGCGGGAACTGTTCGGTGGTTCGGGCCAGTTCAGGATATCGGCAGCCGGCGAAAGCGGGCACACCGGCCACAATATCAGACATCACCAGCGCAGCCGACAGCCGCGCCTTGCCGTGGCCCATCGACTCGTGGATGCGCGAAAATGCCTGCCAGGCGGGAATGGCTTCGCCCATCGGGCCCTGTGCCGTGTAGAAGCGCTGGACGCGTCGCTCGCCGTTGGTGAAGCTGCCATCACGTTCAGCGAAGCTCTGAATCGGCATGACGACCTTTGCGTACTGTGCCACGCCATCGAAATACAGGCTGGACGAGATAATGGTCTCCACTTTGCCCAGCCAGTTCGCCGCATGCGGGTCGTCGGCCATCAGGTCAGCATCAGCCACAATGAGCACCCTGGGCGGCTTTTGGGTGATCGCTTCAGCGGCATCCACCGAGAAACCCAGATAATGGGCGCCCATGTGATTCGCGCCGGGGAAGACACCAATCAGACCGTTGTTGGGTCTGCCGATGTGACCGCTCTCGATGAGAAGGTTGGCGGCGGCCTGCATCAGTTGATGGCTGGCCGCCAGCGTCAGCCCCTCCGCACCGGCAACCACGACGACATTGCCGGCCGCCCTGACTTTGGCGATTGCATCTCTGGCAGCTTCATCACCCGCCAGCAGTACATCAGCGGCGTGGCCGGCCTCGTAACGCAGCACGGCATCTGCAAAATCATCCATTCGGGTGGCACGCGCGTTGGCAACGACCACAAATGCCCCGCGATCACGGGCTACCTTGAGGCGGTGCCGGTAGATCGGGGCCTCTTCCTCCAGATCGGTAGCCACGATGAGGATGGCATCGCCCTTGCCGAGCTGGCCAAGATTGGTGCCCGCGCCCACACCGACTTTCGCAACGAGGTCAGCACCGGCATGGGTAGGCGGCCAGAGACCAAGCTGCGTGCCACCGGCGGCCTTCACCACCTGTGCCAGCGTGAAGTAATCTTCATTCGAGAGCGACGAGCCGGCGAGCGCGGCCACACTGCCACCGGCTTCAGCGATCAGCCGCGCGGCTGTCGACAGCGTCTCTGACCATGTTTCGCGGCTGAAGGAGCCTGACGTGCCGCGAACCATCGGCTCAAGCAGGCGCTCATCGCTTCGCGTGAAATGATGGCCGAAGCGGCCCTTGTCGCAAATCCAGATTTCGTTGACCTGTTCATTCTGACGCGGCATCATGCGCTTGATCATCACACGGCCATCAAAATCGCGGTCCAGACGCGTGCTGGCAGTCAGATTACAGCCGACCGGGCAGTGCGGGCAGATCGTCGGGGTGCTGTTCAGTTCCCAGGGCCGCGCCCCGAACCGAAAATCAGCTGTGGTCAGCGCTCCAACCGGGCAGATATCGGTCGTGTTACCGGAAAAGTAGGTGTCGAAGCCCGGGTCGCTGTTGGTAATGATCTGCAGGTCGCGGCCCCGTTCGTGGAAGGCCAGCACATCATCGCCGACCACTTCTGCCTGATAGCGTACACAGCGGCCGCACTGGATGCAGCGTTCCTCATCGAGGAAGATCAGGTCGCCCAGCGGCACGTGCTTGTCGAGCTTCTTCTTGTCGTCAAAATTCATCCGCGAGACGCCGGGCCCGTACTGCATCGTCTGGTTCTGCAGCGGGCATTCGCCGCCCTTGTCGCAGATCGGGCAGTCGAGCGGGTGACTGGTGAGCAGGAACTCGATCACATTCTGGCGGGCAGCATCGACCTGTTCGGTCGTCGTACGCAGCACCAGACCATCGCTCACAGTCATGGTGCATGCCGTTTGCAGCTTGGGCATCCAGCGCACGGTGGGTGCGCCGTTCTCGTCGAGTATGATGTCTCCGGTCGCGCGGTCTTTCTGGATATTGCCGACCTCAACCAGACACATGCGGCACATGCCAACCGGTTTCATCTTCGGGTGGTAGCAAAACACGGGAATATCGACGCCGACCTGTTTGGCCGCGTCGACCAGGTTGATACCAGCAGGAAAGTCATATCCCTGCCCGTCAATGATGACATGCGCTAGTTTCGTCAGTGCTGTGACCATGCAGTCCTACCCCGGCTTCCGTGTTTCACGCCGATACTTTAGCGGATTGGCAGCTTCGTTTCCACGAGCACGACCGCCGACCGCGTTCGAATCTGTTTCACGCGCGGTCGGCCGCGCGCAGTTCACGCAGGGCCACCAGCGCCCGATCCTGAATGACCTGTGCCGTAAATCCCCAGCGGCTGGCTTCAAGTTCCCGCCTAGCCAGTTCATACGCCCGCTCCAGATCGACACGAGCGGATGGGTACTCCCCCAGTGTCGCAAACAGTTCGCCCCGCAGCAGATAATTGCTGGCATCATCAGGGTTTGCATCGATCGCGCCGTTCAGTTCCTGAAGCCGACGTGCCGTCTTTCCCGAAACGATCAGGGGCACATCAGCAGGTGCGTCAGGCTGCGCCGCAACTGGATCAACAGGAACACGCACAGCTTCATGCTCTGCCCCCTCGTCAGCCAGCGGAAGCGCCCCGTCAGGCGACTGCGCGTGAAGCGCATCCATCGGCCCCGGTTCGAGCGCGATACGCGTATCGTCTGTCATGACGTCCCGGTCAGTCGCCAGCGGCTGCGGCCGACTTCGGCGCCGTCGGTGTGGACTTCCCGCCGAGGTGTGACTTGAAATCCTCCGGAAAGTTCTTGATCGTGTAGATGATCGGATTGGCCGCAAAGTCGCCCAGCGCACACAGGGTGACGCCCTGCATGTTCTTTGCAACATCGTTGATCAGGTCCACATCACTCTCTTTGGCTTCGCCGCGCAGAATGCGATCCACCGTCTTGTCCAGCCAGTAAGTGCCTTCACGGCAGGGCGTGCACTTTCCGCAGCTTTCGTGCTTGAAAAACTTGATCGCCTTTGACGCAACCCAGGTGGCATCAACCGTATCGTCAATCACAATGACCGAGGCAGAGCCAAGAATCGAGCCCGTTTTGGCCATGTCCTCATAAGTCAGCGGGGTATCGAGAATCGGATCCTCGTTGCCGTTGACGCGAATGATCGGCCCCGAACCGCCGGACGGCAGAATGCCCTTGATCTGCCGACCGTTGGGAATACCGCCAGCATGGGTGTAGAGCAGCTCCCGCAGGGTCGTGCCCAGCGGCAGTTCATAATTGCCCGGCTTTTCGACATGACCGCTCACGCAGAAGACCTTCGTGCCCGGGCTTTGTTCGGTGCCGATCTGCTTGTATGCGTCAGCGCCGTTGACGATGATCCACGGCACGTTCGCCAGCGTCTCCACATTATTGATGACGCTCGGCTCACCGTACAGGCCTCCGCCCTTGTTGGCAGGGAATGGCGGTCGAACACGCGGCTGTCCCAGCTTGCCTTCAAGGCTTTCAAGCAGCGCACTCTCTTCGCCGCAGATATACGCGCCTGCCCCGAGATGCGTATAGACCTCGCAGTTCCAGCCGGAGCCATTGATGTTCTGGCCGACCATGCCGCCCCTTCGCGCTGACTCGATATGCTCATCGAGCGCGTGAGCAATATCCCAGAACTCCCCGCGCAGGTAAATGTACACGGCGTTCGCCTGAATCGCCCAAGCCGCAATCAGCGCACCTTCAATCAACTGATGCGGGTTGTTCTCCAGAATCTGGCGATCCTTGAAGGTGCCCGTCTCGCTCTCATCCGCATTCACAACCACATACTTGATCGGCTCGCTTTGCGGAATGAAACTCCACTTCACGCCGGTCGGGAAGCCTGCCCCGCCGCGGCCGCGCAGATTGGAAGCCTTGACGACATCGATCACCTCGCCCGGCTTCATGGACAGCGCCTTCTTCAGGCCATCATAGCCGCCGTTGCGGGCATAGACGTCAAATTCACGAATATCGGGGATATCCTTTTCGCGGTAGATGATGTTCAGAGCGGCCATCGTTTCAGATCACCTGTCCACTTACGCTGACGGTTCTGCTTTGGATTTGGTCTTGCGCGCACGGGCCGGCTTTTCTGCCGCAGGCTGAGAGACAGCTTCAGCACGCCAGGTTTCGAGGTGCGTCCGCATCCTGTCCATGTCGAGCTGCTCGACAAAATGAAAGTTGCACTGCAGCATCGGCGCCTTGTCGCACGCTGCAAGGCACATCACGTGCTCGACGGTGAACAGGCCATCTTCGGTTGTGCCGCCGTCATCAACGTTCAGCTCGGCTTTCAGATCTTCATAAAACTGGTCAGCCCCGCGTAGCGCGCAAGCCAGATCGGTGCAGACCTGAAGCCAGTATTTGCCTTTCGGTTTCTCCGAATACATGGTGTAGAAGCCGGCGATCGACCGAACCTGCGTCGGGTCCATATCGCACAGGGCAGCCACTTCCTCAATGCCCTGCTCGGTGACATAGCCGTATTCTTCCTGTGCGAAGTACAGCAGCGGCATCACGGCTGAGCGCCGGGTCGGGTACTTGCTGAATACCTTCTCTATCTGGCTGGCGTACTTTTCTGCAATCATGCGCTTCTCACAGACCTCTGATCAGGCGAACGCACTGCCTAGCGGTCGCTGTCCCCAAGCACACAGTCGATGCTGCCAACGATCGCAACCAGGTCAGCGATCATGTAGCCCGGCGCCATCCTGGCCAGCGCGCTGATGTGGATGAAAGACGGCGTCTTGAAATGCACCCGCCTCGGTTTGTTGCCGCCTGTCCCATGCAGATAGCACGTGATTTCTCCACGCGGGCTTTCAATGGCGGCAAACACCTCTTCGTCCGGAGCAGCGAAGCCTTCCGTCCACAGTTTGAAGTGGTGAATGACGGCTTCCATGCTCCGTCCCAGTTCGGCGCGGGGCGGCGGCGCAAACTTGCGATTCTCTGTGCGGAAACTGCCAGAAGCACCCGGCAGCCGTTTGATGGCCTGGCGAATGATGCGAACGCTTTCGCGCATCTCCAGGATGCGGATGTAGAAGCGGTCGTAGACATCGCCATGTTCGCCGAGGGGCACATCGAAATCGTAATTTTCGTAGCCCGTGTACGGCATCGCCTTGCGCACGTCATAATTCACGCCGCTTGCACGCAGCGTCGGGCCAGACAGCCCGAGACTGATGGCGAGCTCCGGTTCAACTACGCCGATACCTTCGGTACGATCGCGCCACAGCGGATTGTTGGTCAGCAGTTTCTCGTAATCGTCGACTTTGGACGGGAAGTAAGAGAGGAAACTCTCCAGCGCCGGCAGAAACTGTTCGGGAAGATCGCGCCACAGGCCGCCCGGTCGGATATAACTGGTCATCATGCGCTGACCGCCGAGCATTTCGAACATCTCGAGCAGACGTTCACGCTCGCGGAAGCAGTACAGGAAAACGCTCATTGCCCCGAGGTCGAGCGCATGTGTTCCCAGCCAGACCAGATGGCTGTTCAGGCGCGTCATTTCGAGGCAGATTACGCGGATGACCTGCGCCCGCTCTGGCACATCGATGCCGGCCAGCTTCTCCACCGCCATCGAGAAGACCATGTTGTTGCTCATCGGCGCCAGATAGTCCATCCGGTCGGTGAGCGTGAGCGCCTTTTCGTACGGCTTGCTCTCGATGTTCTTTTCGATGCCGGTGTGCAGGAAGCCGACATCGGGCAGACAGGTGACGATTTCTTCACCGTCGAGTTCCAGCAGCAGGCGCAGCACGCCGTGCGTGGAGGGATGATGCGGCCCCAGGTTGAGCAGCATCGTTTCGCCAGTCAGCGCGCGCTCGGAGACAAGCCCCTTCAGGTCGGCGAGGCTGCCTTCCCACGTCTGGCCCTGCCCCAGCGCATTTTCGGTTGCGGTTGGAATCTCAAGCGAAAGCGGTCGCCGTTCGGTCGTTGCCATGGGCTGCTTCACCTATTCTTTGGCGTACGGCTTGTGCCTGTTGATCTCGTCCACGTTGAACGAGAACATCACCGTCTCATAACCCAGCGGGTAATCCCGTCGGTGCGGGTGGCCTTCCCAGTCTTCCGGCATCAGCACGCGTCGCAGGTTGGGATGGCCCTCGAAGCGGATGCCCATCATGTCGAAGATTTCGCGTTCCAGCCAGTTAGCCGCCTCCCACAGCGTCGTAACTGTGGGAAGGACCAGGTTGTCTTCACTGACGTAGGTCTTGACCCGAATCCGGCGGTTATAGAGCATCGACAGCAGGTGATAGCTCACGCCGAAGCGCTCGGGTCGGTCGCCGTAATCGCCATAGCCGCGGGCAGGCTCGTAGTAATCCACCGCGCTGATATCCGACAGGTAGTTGTAGACCAGGCCTTTGGTATCCCGCAGCAATTGCAGGGCGCGCGGCACATCCACAGGCTGAACCAACAGCGTCAGCTCGTCCCGGAAGACATGGGTGCCCTGGAGGACGCCCGGCAGCTTTTCCTCGAACGTCGTGACCGCGTCAAGTGCAGCAGGAATCTGCATGATGGTCAGCGGGCTCCCTCAACAACCCAGTTTTTCAGGCGCTCGCCCCGGACGCGCTCGTGCAGTGTCAGAATGCCGTGGATGAGCTGTTCCGGACGCGGCGGGCATCCTGCCACATAGACATCAACCGGGATAATTTCATCAACACCCTGGACGATCGCATAGTTGTTGTAGACGCCGCCGCAAGAGGCGCAGTCGCCCATCGACAGAACATAGCGGGGCGCAGCCATCTGATCGTAAAGCTGGCGGATGACCGGCGCCATTTTGCGCGTCACCCGGCCGGCGACAATGATCAGATCGCTCTGGCGCGGGCTGGCGCGGTTAAGTTCCATGCCGAAGCGCGAAAGATCATATTCAGACGCCTGCGTGCTCATCATTTCAATGGCACAGCACGCGAGGCCAAACAGGAGTGGCCACATGGCACCGGTTCGCGCCCAGTTGACGGCGGTGTCCAGCGTGGTGGTGACGACGCCCAGATCGCCGAGCTTGGACGAAATTACTCCCATTCCAGCGCTCCAATTCTCCATTCGTAGATGAGGCCGATGGTGAGAACGCCGATGAAGACGCCCATCGCAACCAGCGCATACAGCCCCATGTCACGAAACACCACGGCCCACGGCAGAAAGAACACGACTTCGATATCGAACAGAATGAACAGGCAGGCGATCAGGTAAAAGCGCACATTGTATTTGCGGTTGGCCGACCCAATCGGCTTCATGCCGCTTTCGTACGGCGCGACCTTGCGTGAGGTTGGTCTGTACGGGCCGAACAGTCGGGAAATAACGGAGATCAGGATCGCGACGACGGTCGCAATGATCAGCAGCGCCGCGATGGGAGCAAATTCGTTAAGAGCATCCATACGGGGGTTTCCCAGACTGAAAGGCGATTGTTCAATTTGGAGCAATCTCAGTAAACGTAGTATATCGCAGCGGGAAATGGGTGTCAACTTAGGTCAAACGGCTGGTTAAACGAGGATTGTGCAGAAACGCACCAGCCGTCCTGAGAGCGAAGACGGCTGATGATGGTATGGACGAGGTGATGTCGGATTACGAGGCGGCTTCGACCGGAGTGACGATCTGCCCAAGTGCCTGACCGGCGAGCACCGAGCGCCCCCGCAGCAGCACGAGAACCGTGCCCACGATGGCAAGACATGCGGCGATCTGAACCTGCGGCGGAAGATAGCGAACGCGTTCCATCACGGTGTAGTCGCGCCCCATGAGATCGCGCTGCAGCCGCGCTGCAAACCGGCGGTTCGCGCGCCGTGGGCGATAGGCCTGTCTGAGGTGTCGGATCAGCCCGAGAAACGGCAGAATCTGGGCCGCCTCGTCGCTGGTGAACAGGCCTGCCAGCCGCTGGTTTTCCAGGACTGCGCTGGTGAGCTCGTCGAGCAGGTGATCCATTGTTTTGGGTTCGTGGGCATTCATGACAGCTTCTCGCGACTCATATCGGCCAGCAAAGTAGGATGAACATCTTCGAGCGTATCCCGAAGCGCAAGCAGCGTACGGTGATACAGCGATTTCACAGCGCCTTCCGTACGGCCCATGATTTCGCCAATTTCTGCATTCGAAAGCTGATCGACAAACTTGAGCGTCAGCAGCAGCTGTCGTTCTTCCGGCAGTGCGCGCACGGCTGCCATGAGCGCATCGCGTTCTTCCCTGTCTTCTGCCAACACTTCCGGCTGATCGGCCGGCGCTGACCCGGTCATATACTCGTCAAGCGGGATGATCTTGCGACGACCACGATCGCGGTGATAGTTCGCCACCAGATTGTGGGCGATGCGGTACAGCCACGCCTGAAATGGCACGCCGCGTTCGGTGTATCCGGCGATATGTTCCATCGCCCGGAAGAACACGCGGGCTGTCAGGTCTTCCGCGTCTGCGGCCGTCCCCGTTCGGTACAGGACATAGCTGTAGATGCGGTCGACATAGCGTTCATACAGTTCGCCAAAAGCCTGCTTGTCCCCGGCGCGCGCCAGGTCGACCAGCTCCAGGTCTTCAAGTTTGCGATAGGGCGGCCTGCGAGGTCGCTTTTCGCGACGGTTCAGTCGAAGATCGATCATACGCTGAATAACCCTGTAATGCGGAAAAGGTTGCGCGCTATAATGCCGGCCACGTCGTGCCTGCGCCCGGCGCTTTTTACGTCACCTACCGATGGACGTCTTCATGGCACAGCCGCTCAGCTTTCAGCAGATTATCATGAAACTGCACGATTTCTGGCAGTCCCAGAACTGCGTGCTCTGGCAGCCGTACAACATTCAGGTCGGCGCGGGAACGGGCAACCCGGCCACCCTGCTCAGGGTGCTTGGGCCGGAACCCTGGCGCGTCGCCTATGTTGAGCCCAGTGTTCGGCCGGACGACGGTCGATACGGCGAAAATCCCAATCGCATGCAGTACTACTATCAGTATCAGGTGATTCTGAAGCCAGACCCGGGCAACCCGCAGGAGCTCTATCTTCAGTCGCTTGAGGCGCTGGGCATCGACCCGCGTGAGCACGACATCCGTTTCGTTGAAGACAACTGGGAAAGCCCGGCCCTGGGTGCATGGGGGCTGGGCTGGGAAGTTTGGCTGGACGGCCAGGAGATCACCCAGTTCACGTATTTCCAGCAGGCGGGCGGAATTGAGCTCAATCCGGTTTCCGTCGAAATCACATATGGTCTGGAACGGATCGCGCTGCCTTTGCAGGACAAGGATTCAGCCTGGCAGATCGAATGGCTGAACGGAGAGGCCGGGACCGACTCCCTGCTCTATGGCGACATCTTCCTTCGCAGCGAAATTGAACACTGTCGATACTATTTCGAAGTTGCGGACGTCGATGGTCTGAAACAGACATACGACATCTATGAGCGCGAAAGCAAACGTGCGCTGGAAGCGGGTCTGGTTGTGCCGGCGTACGATTACGTCCTGAAATGCAGCCATCTGTTCAATGTACTGGATACCCGCGGCGCCATCGGTGTGACCGAGCGAGCCGTCTATTTCCGGCGCATGCGGGACATGACACGCAGCGTGGCCAAAGCCTATTCCGAGCAGCGCCAGGCGCTGGAATACCCTCTCGAAAAACTCGACGGACTCTGGTCAGTGCCAGAGAAACAGGTGCAGAAAGATGCACAGACTGCACCGCTGTCGCCTGCGGATTTTCTGCTTGAACTGGGTGTCGAAGAACTCCCGGCCGACGATGTGGACGCAGCGCTGGCACAGCTTCAGACGGCCGTACCAAAGCTATTTGAGGCACTGCGTCTCGAACATGCCGGCATCGACGTTTCGGCCACGCCGCGCCGTCTGGTCATTCAGGCCAGACAGGTCGCACCACGACAGCCGGATCGGGCCGTCAGCGCAAAGGGGCCATCGGCAGACCGTGCTTACGGCCCGGATGGTACCCCGACGAAGGCGGCAGAGGGTTTTGCCCGCAGCAAGGGCATTTCCGTCAGTGAACTGGTGACGGAAACAATTGACGGCGTTCCTTACGTCGTCGCGCACATTCACGAAGCTGGCCGCCCTGCCAGTGACGTGCTGGCAGAAGCCCTGCCCACCCTGATCGGCGGCCTCAGGTTCAGCAAGGCCATGCGCTGGAACAGCACCGGCATCGCCTTCTCGCGGCCGATCCGCTGGATCGTGGCACTGCTCGGCGAAGCGGTGATCCCTTTCAGCTATGCGGGTGTCACAAGCGGCCGGCTGACGCGCGGACTGCGGCCCTATGGATCGCTGGAACAGGAAGCGGCAGACCCGGCTGCATATCGCACGCTGATTGAACGCCAGGGCATCGTCAGCGATTACCGACAGCGGCGCGAACAGGTATGGTCTCAGGTGCAGGCGCTGGCCGGGCAGGTCGGCGGTCGTATTCCTGCGGATGAAGCTCTGCTCGATGAAGTCACGAATCTGGTCGAAGCGCCGACCGCGCTGCTCGGCCAGTTCGAGCCCCGCTATCTGCGCCTTCCGCGTGAAGTGCTGGTGACGGTCATGCGCAAGAAGCAGCGCTATTTTGCGGTGGAAGACGCCTCTGGTGCGCTCCTTCCCTATTTCATCGCCGTGCGCAACGGCGACAGCGATCATCTCGACAGGGTGACACATGGGAATGAACAGGTGCTGCGTGCCCGGTTCAGCGACGCAGATTATTTCTTCAGCCAGGACACGCAAAAACGCCTGAGCGACTTTCTGCCGCGGCTGGCGACGCTGACATTTCAGGAAAAGCTGGGGTCGATGCTTGACAAAAATCGGCGGATTCAGGCTCTGGTCGAACCCCTCGCGCGGCTGCTGGGCACACCAGCGAGCGAAGTCGCAATAGCCTCTGAAGCCGCGGTGGTACTGAAAGCAGACCTGGCCACCCAGATGGTCGTGGAGATGACTTCACTTCAGGGGGTGATGGGTCGCGAATATGCGCGGCTGAGCGGTGTGAGTGACAGAGCTTCCAGCGCAATCTTCGAACACTGGCTGCCCCGCGGGGCTGACGACAGTCTTCCGGCAACCGATGCTGGCAGCCTGCTGGCGCTGGCCGACCGCCTTGACAGCCTGACCGGGCTGTTCGCGGCCGGGCTGGCGCCGGGGTCAACAGCAGACCCGTACGGGCTGCGTCGTGCCGCACTTGGCATTATCCAGATTCTCGTTCATCGGCAGCTTGACGTTGACGTCCGCGAAGCGGTTCACCTGGCGGCCGAGCAGCAGCCGATCACCGTCGCGCCCGAGGTTCGGGCACAGGTGGTGGAGTTCATCGGCGGCCGTCTGCGCTCGTGGCTGGACGATCAGGGATGGCAGCCAGACGTCCTTGCCGCGGTGCTTGCAGAACAGCAGTCACGACCGACGGCCGCGCTGACGGGCATTCGCGAACTGAGCGAGTGGACCAGCCGAAGTGGGTGGAGCTCCCTGCTCAATGGCTTTGCACGCTGCGTCCGAATCACCCGGAGTGAGACTCAGGAATATGAGGTCGATGCCGTACGCCTTGTCGAACCTGCCGAAACAGGGTTGTTCGAAGCTTTGCAGACTGTGCAGCGCATGCTCCCTGCAGATGCCAACGTTGGGGCATTCCTGAGCGCGTTCGAACCGATGCTGCCTGCCATCACCGCGTTCTTTGATCAGGTGCTGGTCAACGCACCGGAAGCATCGCTCCGGCAGAACCGGATTGCGCTTCTGCAGGCTGTGAGCAAATTGCAGCGTGGGCGCGCCGACCTCAGTCTGATGTCCGGCTTCTGATTCACAATTACGTGAGGGCAGCTTGCGTACGTTTCTGATTGAAAATCACGAGCTGAAGGAAGTCGAGGCGTTGTCGATCGTCCGTCCTATCGCAGTCCAACCGGCTGAACGTCGTGGTTCAGCGGCTGACGTTCGCGACGATCCTGATTGGCGTGCTGACCGTGATCAGCGGCTTCTACGGCATGAACTTTGAGCGCACATTTCCAGGCTTCGAAAGCCCAAACGGGATCCTTTTCGTGCTGTTCCTGATGGTGGTCAGCATCATCGTGGTCTTCGTGCTGGCACGTCGTTCTGAAGAATAGTGTGGCCAGGTTCTGAGAAAGCTAGCTTCCTGAAGCGCTGTAATCGAAGGCGAGCGGCAGGCCGGAAACCAGATCGACCGCGCGCTGCCAACTGTCTCGCTCTGCCGCGCCGAGCTCCCCTTTGTCGCGTTCACCGGTCAGCGCCATGAACCGGTCGAGTGCATGGCGCAGCGCATGCCATCGTTCGCGCTGGACTTTGCGCACGAGCGACGCGGACGCAGCCGTAAAGTGCTGCAGGGCCATCCGCGCGTGGGGCAGACACAGACCGGGTGACGCTTCGAAGGCAGCGGCAAAGTCTGAACGCGCCAGCAAGACATTCATCGCGTCGAGCAGCAGCGCCGTCTGCGTGGCAACGGACACACAGGCGGGGCATGGTTGCTCGGCGCGCAGGACATCGCGCGCCGAGCCACGTCCGCGCAGCAGTCCGCCACCCAAAGACGTGTTCGAACCCAACCGGTCCAGGGCTTCAAAGAGCACCTGTTCATAGACGGTGGCAATGCTGGCACTGTAACCGCGCAGATCGTGAACGGCCGCGCCATGCACCGCACAGAACCCGCCCGCCTTACGAAAGGTTTTCTGACCGGTGCGGTCCATCGCATATTCGTAC
>Ga0224722_1001532_pt1 | contig 12772 bp, 14 predicted proteins | sample Balambano_FR1_Me_FD_161646 | JGI IMG/M metagenome (GOLD analysis project Ga0224722, IMG submission 161646) | Freshwater sediment microbial communities from Lake Towuti, South Sulawesi, Indonesia - Balambano_FR1_MetaG | ecosystem: Environmental > Aquatic > Freshwater > Lake > Sediment | place...
ACACACGCCGCAGTGCCCGCCTTCGATCATGCCGATACTGCTCCCCGCCATGCGATAATAAACGGGATGGGTGATCTTTGTTGCCAGCGCGTCCACCAGCGATTGCGTACCCTGCCGAAACGCCACCAGTTCACCGTCACGGTAAACGCCCATGTGAAAGAGCGAGTCGCCCAAGCCAAGTTCAGCGAGAAATCCCCACTCGCCGTACTTCTCACTGATGAATGCGCCGCCGTCCAGCACAAAGCCGTCGCGCCGTTCGGTGTAAATGCTGCCGCCAAGCCGTCGTTTGACTTCGACCAGCGCGTAATCCACGCCGAGCCGTTCCAGTTCCCATGCAGCAGCAAGCCCCGTCAGCCCGCCGCCGAGGATGATCACGTCGGGCATCGTTTATTCCGCTCGCAGCCCGAACCGCAGCACCCGCGCACGAGGCTGTTCTTGAGCCAGATTTTTTGAGGGAAGGTCTCTATTTCTTCCGCGTCACCCCGCCAGCGGAATTTGCGACACATCCACATTCGCTGGCAGCCAGCCGACGCAGGCAGGGGCGAAACCACAGGTGGAAAGTTCACGGTAACTTGTGCCGTCCGTGCGAATGACGCTCGTTCCATCTAAGCCCGTTCCATATACGTTGTAACGCAGCAATACCCATTCCTCGTTGGTGCTCCATTCAGCATTGATTAGCTGGAAGGGGATTTGTGTAAAAAACTCAGGCACAGGGAGCGTTACTACCATTCCACTGACCGTATCCAGTAATTCATCAGGCTGATTGGTGATTACATATCGTCCGCTTGGGGATAGCAACTGAATATCATCTGTATTTGTCAGTGGTAGTTCTTCTTGAAATAGGATTTGCCATTCTTCGCGGGTGATTGGTTCTTTCGTAACCCTGCCGTCGGTATACATAGTAATTCGGTAAATGCTGGAGAGAGTAGTTTCTGTTGGTACATAAGCTTCTTTCTCAAAAAAGCGAACCCATCCTTCCTCAACTGACCATTCAATCGGAGTATGACCGGGACCCCTCTCGCCTAAGCGAAAATCCAGCCATGCTGCAACCGAGTCGTTTTCGACATCAATCAACCAATACATTAAACGTGTACATTCGTTCATATCGCAAAGACTTTGTTGACCTCTTGAGAGAAGATAACGTCCATCTGGACTCCACGAAATAATATCTGCTGTCATTCCCAACTGTACAAAGGCTTCAATAGAGTCAGGCTGATTGTCGTCATTGAGGCGTACCACCTGGGCAGCTAAACCTTGTTCTCCATATGCCTGAAAAGCAAACCATTGACCGTTTGGCGACCACCCTAACCCTTCAATTTGACCAGCATTCAAATCGAGATCAGCGCCCAAGATGTGTCTATCCGTTCCGTCGGCGCGTTCAATCATAAAAGCATCTTCTGAAGTAGAATAGTAGTAAAGGTAAGGGGTAGTGTCCTGGGCATCTACAGCAGATACAAACAAAATTGAAAAGTAGAGGCACATCACGAAAAAAGTGCGCATATAATCCTCCATAGAAATGCGCGGTGGAAAGTATTCGTACTTTCCACCGCGCATTATAGTTCGTAGGTATTTACGAGCAAGAGAGCAAAGTTCCGTAGGTCGCTTGTACACGATCTGGAAGGTGTACGAAAGTCCATGCTGGTTTCAGTGAGTCCGTTCTGAGGTATGGGCGATACGCTCCTTTAAGCCGGCTAAAATATCCATTTAGGTCGTTTAGGAAGCCTATGCGCTCTTGGATTTCAGTCGAAAGTTCATCAGTGTTTGAATCGCTCATTGTAGCCGCACTGCAATAAAATGGTCGCGGACGTGGGTCTTGCAGCCATCCCGTTTTGCCTTCAGTCGTATTATATGAGTAACCGAAATCAACGACATACGGAACACTGTTCTCTTTCTTTTCCGTCCAATACTTGCCTAAGGTTGCTGCGTCGTCATATTCATCTTCATCCGATGCCTGTGGTGAGTTAAGTCCGGATGGGCATTCTACTGCTGGACCCCATCCAACAATCAAAAAACCATGACTTACACCGGTTGCACCAAGATTCATGAATATGTAATCGCCAGTTTGGATTTGAGCTAACGCTTCAACGAGCCCAGTCTGTAAACCTTGAGCAGTCCCATTGAATAGCGAATAGGTATCATCTTGGAAATCGGTCAACGCATGATTATCCTTGATAGTTCCAGCCTCATTATCAAAACCGATATGTTCTCCTCTATTGAGGATATCGAAAGATAATGCAATTTCCAGAGTGCCTTCTGGCTGGGCGGTAAAGTATGCTTTTAGTGACTCGTGATCTTTCCAAGCGGAGACAACATTTTCAGCCCGGCAACTGGAGTTCACACAGGCACGCTAACCAATCTCAATTGGATCAGTTTCACTACTGGGGCAAGAAGCGTCACCATCAACTCCTTTTGCCATTCCAATTCCGCCACCTCTGTGGATCATTTCCGAAATAAAGATCGATGATCCTGTAGAATTTTGAGAAGGAGATGGATCTGACCGATGATCAAGTACGTTGGCAGCCCGATACCAGAGCTGCTTTGCTGCATCCTGACCATAATCCGTGCAGTCAATGCTACTGTAGCGTAGATCATCAAAGAAATTCTGCGCGGCGTCGTTATCCAGCCGTGCATCACCCTCTAACGATGTGCCAAAGGTCGCAAAGTTGTTTCGGGCGGCATTGGCGGCACGTTTTGCTGCGTACCGGCGGCTGTACCAGTAAGTCACAGGCGTTGGCTCACTCGTTTGATAATTCGACGTATCCACATTGCCAACAATTTCCGACGCGGCGGGAGCGCTGGCTTTACCCCACCAGTTGTTCTTGGCGTCCACTTGTGTGCTGATGTCGTTGGTTACGGCGTGACCATCACCGCCAAAGTTGTCATAAATCTTGCTGCTGTTCACGACTGTCTCGCCTTCGCGGTTATAGACGCCCGCGCCGGTGCTGGCTTCATTCTGGGCGATGATGCTACCCGTGATGGTTGTTTCAGCGTTCGCGCCATAGGTGGCAATACCCCCACCTGACCAACCGCGATTGCCCATCACCTTGCAATCCTCAACCGTCAACTCGCCAAAGTTGATGATCCCGCCGCCATCCGGTGAAAAGTTATCGGTGATCAGACACACGCCGCAGCGCCCGCCTTCGATCATGCCGATACTGCTCCCCGCCATGCGATAGTAGATGGGATGGGTGATCTTTGTTGCCAGCGCATCCACCAGCGATTGCGTACCGTGACGAAACGCAACCAGTTCGCCATCCCGATAAACGCCCATGTGAATGAGCGAGTCGCCCAAGCCAAGTTCAGCGAGAAATCCCCACTCGCCGTACTTCTCACTGATGAATGCGCCGCCGTCCAGCACAAAGCCGTCGCGCCGTTCGGTGTAAATGCTGCCGCCAAGCCGTCGTTTCACCTCGATCAGCGCGTAATCCACGCCGAGCCGTTCCAGTTCCCATGCAGCAGCAAGCCCCGTCAGCCCGCCGCCGAGGATGATCACGTCGGGCAATCAATCTTCTCCGGCGATAGGCAAACGGCGCACTCGAATGCGTTTTGCTTCGATCACTGCGATACAGCCTTCGCTAAGGTCTGTCTCTAACTGGGTTAGATTGGGTAGTAATCGAACCAATTGATCAACCGGAACGTGTGTAAAGGTTTTGTGAAACAGAATGAATGAGGGTTTTGTCTCTCTTAACAATGCAAGTAATGTTCCAAAGTCGGTATCTGCCGAGATGATGATACGATCTTCCAGAACTGCGCGGGCAAAAATTGTTTCATCTGTTGCAGTTCCGAGATCGTAGTCATTCACATGAACAGCATCGTAACCCGCTTCCACTAAGCCAGCGCTGATCAGCGGCGATAAGGCATTGTCAACGATGAACTTCATGCTGGTTCAATCAAAGGAATCTGGCGCTCCTGAACTGCTGCCGCCGCATAATGCAGTGCTTGATGAATATCTTCCTGTTCAAGATATGGATACGCTGCCAAAATGTCTTCATTGGACATGCTCTCCGCAACCATACTCACGACAGTTGCCACAGGTACCCGCAAATGGCGAATACAGGCGATGCCACCCATTTGAAGCGGGTCTATGGTAATGCGATCAAATTTCATCTGATTTGTCCTTTCCGAGTTACACAACCTCAAAGTTTAAGCCCATACCGCATCAGCGGCAGGAAGCGCCCCTTGCGGCTGGTGGATTCCTGCTGCCCGAATGTGACCGCACCCATTTTTGCATAGAAACCCTCCGCGTTGGGGTCGGAGACGATCAGCAGGTTCACCGCGCCCAATGCCTGCGCGACGTTGACGGCATGACCCCACAGCGCACGCCCGACGCCCGTTCCGATGAAGGACGGTTCGATGAACAGATAATCCAGTTCCTGCGCGTTGTCTTCGGGATATTCCAGATCGCGCCACTTGATCAGCGAATAAAAGCCCGCCAATTGCCCATCCATTTCAGCGACAAAGATCGGGTTCATCAGGATATAGGCGGGGGTGATCGTCAGTTTTTTGCGGCTGACTTGCATGAATTCATCATCATAGCCCCAGTGCGCTTTGGAGCGGATGGCAAGTTCGGTAATTGACTCCGCGTCCGCCGCCTGCGCCCGGCGGATGGTGAGGCTCACGCGCTTCTGACCTTGATCATCTCAGCGAGGTTATGCCCGACGATGCGATATTCCTTGCCCACGCGCAGTTGAAGGGGTCCGTTGAACGGCGCGGCATGAATAATCTCTATGCCCGTGTTCGGGATGAGACCCAGCGCGGACATATACTCAAGGCGATCCGGTTCACGGGTTCGCATTCGCGTGATGATCAGCGGTTGTGCGAGCGGCGCTTCCGTCATCAGCATGTCGTTCAGCGGGATGATGCTGCCATCGGCGGATGGGATCGGTTCTCCATGCGGGCAAAACTGCGGATTGCCCGCCATTTCTACCATCCGATCCGCGATCATATCCGGCAGTTCACGCGCCATCCGTGCCGCGTCCTCGCCAATTTCATGCCAGTGAAAGCCCATCGCTGTTACGAGAAATGATTCAACGATGCGTTGGCGGCGCAGGTGCTTGAGCGCCTCGCGTTCGCCATCGAGCGTCAGGCGGATACCCTGATAAGGCTCATGCTGTAAGTAGCCAAGTTCGCGCAGGCGCGTCACCATTCGGTTGACGGCGGGGGGACTGACATCCAACAGTTCCGCCAGCGCGGATGTACCGATGAAGCCGTCAGTCGTGTTGAAATCGCGGGCGCGGTCGCTCAGGCGGTAAATTTCCGCCAGATAATCGCGCATGGTCGCGCTAATATCAGCGCTTTCGGCGATCTTACCATCCATGTTCGAGGCGAGCGATCAGGCGCTCTGGCATGTCGTGCTGGCGCATTCGCTTCTGCACGGCGGGAATATCGTAGGGGATGCGGCGGTGTTCCCACACGTTGGTTTCATCATCGAGCATGGCGTAAGCCGCGTCGGGGTTGGCGTCGCGTGGCTGCCCGACGCTGCCAGGGTTGATGATCTGGCGTCGCCCGTTGAGCGGGCGCTTTTCACGATAATGCGGCGGAATGGCGTCAGTATCGCCATGCTCGCTTGTCTGTTCGTAGATGATCGGCTGGTGAGTGTGACCCACGAGGCAGTACGGGGTTTCAAAGTGGGCGAAATTGAGCGCGGCGATCAGCGGTTCAAGGATATATTCCCACACGGGTTCACGGGGGCTGCCGTGCGCCAGCGTATAATCGCCGATTACAAACGTGGTCGGCAGCGCTTCCAGATACGCGGTATTGTTTGGCGTGAGGGTCGTGCGCGTCCAGTCCACGGCTTTACGGGCATCCGGGTTGAAGGTGCGAATATCGAGCCGCCCCAGCGCCGCCCAGTCATGATTTCCGGCGAGGCACAGATGGGGCAAGGTGCGGAGCAAATCCACGCACTCGTTGGGGTCGGGTCCATAGCCGACGACATCGCCCAGACACCAGACATAATCCCAATCGCCTTTCGCATCCGCCAGCACGGTCTCAAAGGCGGTGAGATTGGCGTGAATATCAGAAATGATGAGAATACGCATAAGAGCAAACTACTTTCAGCCACAACAAAAGTGGACCGCAATGATTAGTGCCATAATATCACACAGTCGCATGAGGGGCGAATTAAATTTAAGGATTTTCGGCATTGGATTGCTAATGCTTCTTTTATCCGCCTGTGTGCGAACTGCGCCGCCGTCTACCCTCGCGCCATTCCCGACGATCACCGATCCCAATGCACAGCCTACCCGCCTGATTACACCAACATGGACGCCGCTGCCGTATGCGTTCATTGATGCCAACCCTGTATTCAACGGGATTTGCTTCGCCAGCGTGTATGACGCCGCGGGGCGCGTCTTCGTCATCCGCAGTGCCGCCGACTTGGACGCGCTGTTTGACGAGTCGGATAACAGCGGCTTCTGCGAGCGCCCGTCGGCACGGGGGACATTTGACTTTGCCGAAGTGGATGGCATACCGACGCGGGCGATTATCGGCAGGTGGGATCGCGGAATCGGCTGCGACGCGCATCACGACATTACCCGCGTTGAGCGTGATGACGTGGCGCGACTGCTAGTGATCTACGTCCGTTTTGTGTTGGAAGGGAACTGCGATTATCAGCTTGTGCGCCCATTCTGGATCGGACTGAACGGCTTCAACGAATATGATTTACGGATGGTGGAGGGGTGACCATTCCACTACAGAAGACGAGTTGACCTTACCCCGTTTCAGTGGAGACAACAAATGTCAGGAAGTCATCCGCACATTCAGTTTTGAGCGTTCGCCAGAATTTCAGCCTGGAAGAGCTATACGCAGCCAGCGCACAGACAGGGGATAACTGATGAGCCACAGCATCGCCTTGAAGCAGTTATAAAAGTCATCAGGCTCAATCGCTTCCGCGGCAACTTTTTCATTGGAAAAGTTGATGTACTGGGAGTCGCTCCATCTCCCTCTCAAATGATACAATGTCTCAATTATGTTAATGCTTAATTAAGAGTTTAACGAGGCTTAAACGTTTCGGGAGTCTGATTAAAACATAGTCTCGCCAGAATTCATTTGCTTTCCCATCACAACTTGTATAGTGGTTCGTTGGAGAAAACAGAATGAAACTTGCTCGTTTGCTCAGTTTGTGTTCGCTTGTTGGGCTGGTTGCGCTGCTGGCGACGGGCGCGGTCAGCGCTCAGGATGCGCCGCCGGTGCTGATCCTGCCGGTGGACAATGCCCAGTTCCTGCCCGGCGCGATGTTCGATTTCCGTGTTGAAGTTCATGCCGATGCCCTGCCGGACAACTTCGCCGTCACCATCAACGGCACCCCCGCTTCTGAAATGATGATGATGGAAGGTACTGAAGAAACCTGGACGTTTGGACCGGAAGATGCGCCGATCACGTCGCAGTCGGTCATCTGGCGTGACCTGACTGCCCCCGCGCCCGGCGACTATGTTGTCGAAGTCACGGCGGGTGGCACGACCGAAAGCGTCACCTGGACCGTCCGTGAACCGGTCGCTGGTGCAGGTGCCCGGAATGTCATCCTGTTTGTCGCCGACGGCATGACCGTGCCGATGCTCAGCGCCGCCCGCGCTGCGCGTGGCATGGACGAAGGTCGCCCGACGAATGAACTGAATATTGATCAGTTCAATGTAGTCGGTCTCGCCAGCACCAGTAGTATTGACTCGCTGATGATGGACAGCGCCAACACTGCAAGCGCCCTGAACACCGGTCACATTGGTAGCGTGAATGCGACGGGCAGCTACAGCGATACTTCACCGGATCGTCTCGATGATCCGCACGTTGAAACCTTCGCTGAAATGATCAGCCGCACCCGCGACATGTCGGTTGGCGTTGTCACCACCGCCGATTTCAGCGATGCCACCCCCGCCGCCGTGTGGGCGCACGGACGTGACCGCAGCAACGGCAGCCGCAATGCCTTTCTGGTGCAGGCGCTGGAAGGCGGCGTGGTGGACGTGCTGATGGGCGGCGGCGCTCGCCGCATGATCCCGCAGTCGGTTGAAGGTTCACGCCGCGAAGATGACGTTGACCTGTTCGCCGACTTTGAAGCAGCGGGCTATACCATCGTTACGACTGGCACGGAACTTGATGCTGCCATGAGCGGCGACCCGCTGCCCAGCCAGTTGATCGGCGTGTTCGCCCCGACCGACCTGAATACGTGGCTGGATCGCAACGTCTACACCGACAATATCGGCGACCTCACCGATCAGCCCGGTCTGGTGGATATGACCATTTCCGCGCTGGACATCCTCAATCAGAATCCGAACGGTTTCTATCTCGAAGTCGAAGCAGCCAGCGTGGACAAGCAGTTTCACCCGCTCGATCAGGAACGCGGACTGTCCGACCTGATCGAATTTGACAACGCGGTTGGCGCGGCGGTTGAGTGGGTTCAAGCGAATGCCCCGGACACGCTGATCGTCATCACTGCCGATCATGGTCATGGCTACGATGTTTACGGCACGGTCGATCTGGAAGCCTTCAACGCCGCAACGACCAATGAGGAACGCCGCGACGCGATTGGCACCTATAACGCCGCAGGTTTCCCCAACTACCCGGACGCGGATGGCGACGGCTTCCCCGACTGGGAAGATGGTACGATTGTGTTTGCGGGCGTTGTTAACAATCACCCGGATTACACCGAAGATTTCCAGGTCAGCTCCGTGCCGCGTGCGCCCGCCATCCCGAATGACGTCGGTGTCGCGGTTGACAACCCGGATGATGACCCGAACGGTATCATCATGAGCGGCAACCTGCCAATGGACGCGACCACTGGCGTTCACACGCTTCAGGATGTGCCGGTCTTTGCCTGGGGTCCTGGCTCAGAAGCCGCCGCCGGCACGTATCACCAGCGAGAAATCTTCTTCGTCCTCGCCAATGCCATTGGTCTCGATCTGACGGCTGAAAACGGCATGGCGGGTTCGTAGGCGATAAATCAGATCGTTGCATTGCGTCCCTCACCCGCTGCGCTTCGCTTAGCCACCCTCTCCCATAACATGGGAGAGGGTACGACCAAAGGTCGGGGTGAGGGATATGTATTGTATAATCAACTCGTTGGCACAGCACAGTCAATCCCCATGCGTATCCTCTCCTGTATTCCCCTGATCGCACTTTTACTCACCGCCTGTACCCCTGCTGAAAACAGGATCGCCCGCGTCACGTCGATTCCGAGGGTTGAAGGGGCGCTTCTGCCGACGGCGACAATGGCGAGTGCCACAAATGCGGGCGAAAGCAATCCAACAGATACGGGCGAGACGATCCTCGCCCCTACGCCAATGCCTTTGGATAACAATCTCGCTCAGGGCGAGGCGCGGCAGATCGCCGCCGCCACGGACAGCGCCTTTCAGCCGACGCCGCGCAGCCGCGTTGACATCACTGATGAGCCGTTTACGCTCACCTTCGACGAATTTTATGACGGCTATAACCTGCGAACGGGCTTGCAGCTTTCCGACCTGCTCGTCTCGCTGGACGGTCACGAGGTTATCATGGAAGGCTATATGGCGCCGCCGCTGAAGCCCGAACTCGATTTCTTCGTCCTGACGCGCATCCGACTCGCCTTCTGCCCATTTTGCACCACAGCAGCCGACTGGCCCGATGATATTGCGCTGGTTTACATGAATGATGACACGACGACGGCGACGCTCAATCCCGTGCGCGTAACGGGACGGATCGAAGTCGGTACGTCGGTGGATCAGGAAACGGGCATGGTCAGCCTGGTACGTATTTACGCCGACACGCTGGAAATCATCGAATGACGCTGCGCGTCGAAGCGTTGAGCCACACCTACCCACCGCCCGCGCCGGATGCCGAAACACGAACCGTTTTGCAGATCGACTCGTGGACGCTCAACACGGGCGATCAGGTGCTGCTGCGCGGTGTGAGCGGCAGCGGTAAAACGACGCTGTTCAATATCCTGGCGGGGTTGCTGCGCCCGACCAGCGGCGCGGTTTACTACGACGACTATTCGCTGTATGAACTGCCCGAAGCGGCGCGGGATCGGTTTCGGGCGCGGCAGATCGGTTACGTGTTTCAGAGTCACTATCTGATCGGCTCACTGACGGCGCAGGAAAACATCCTCATGCCGATGGTGTTTGCCGGCAACGTGCCGAAAAACGCTCAGACTGAACGCGCCAATGCGCTGCTCGAACAGGTCGGCTTAAGTATGGTCGCTCGCCACAAGCCAAAGCAGTTGAGTACCGGTCAACGGCTGCGCGTCGCGCTTGCCCGCGCACTGGCGAATAACCCGCGCCTCGTTCTGGCGGATGAGCCGACGGCAGCGCTCGATGAAGCGAACAGCGCCAATGTCATCGCCCTGCTGCAAAAGACCTGCCACGAGAACAACGCCATTCTGATCGTCGCCAGCCATGACCCCGCCGTTGCCGCGCAGTTCACGCAGCGCTTCGATTTGCGCGGCGGGCGGCTGATTGAAGAAAGTACCAACAATCAGCCTGCGCTCGTAGGGATGCGCGACAGCGCATCCACCGCTGCCATAATCTCACCCGACGATCCTGTACAGGATATTGATTCAGGCGGACGCGCTGTCGCGCATCCCCAGACAATCATGAGCTAAACATCATGTTCTATGATCTCTCGCTGGCATGGCGGAACATGCGCTCGCATACTATTCAGACCGTGATCCCCGTCGTGATCGTCGCACTGGCGATCGCGCTCTCGTTAACGGTGCTGGCGCTGAGCGACGCGGTGCGGCGCGGGATTGTCCAGGCGAGCGATCCATTCGGCGTACTCGTGATCGGTCCGAAAGGCGACGCCGAACAACTGGTGTTCAATACACTGCTGTTGCAGGGATTTCCGCTAGGGACGGTGCCTTACGAAATATACGAATCACTGGCGAATGATGAGCGCGTCCAGCTTGCCGTTCCGCTGGCAAAGGGCGACAGTCTCGCCGGAGCGCCGCTGATCGGAACGTCGCTGGAATTTTTTCAACTGCGCCGCGCCGCCAACCAGCCGCCTGCCTTTCAGCTTGCCGAAGGGGCGTTGTTCAGCGAGGATTTTCAGGCTGTGCTGGGAAGTCGTGCCGCTGCTGAACTCGGCTTGAGCGTGGGCGATACCTTTCGCTCCTCACACGGCGTCGGCGCGGGTTTATCCAGCGACATTCATGAGCCGGTATATACCGTCGTCGGGGTGCTGCAAAACACGGATACGCCGTATGACCGCGCCGTTTTCACCACGGTCAACAGCATTTGGCAGGTACATGAGGCTGCGGAAAGCGAGTCCGATCTGACCAGCGCCCTCGCCATCGGCGAGAACGAGCTGACGAATCGCCTGACGGCGATCCTTGCGCTGCCCGTCGGCTATATCGAGCAGAACCAGCTTCAGCAGGAGTATTACACGCGAACCGACGCGCAGGCAGCCGCGCCGGGCGGCGAGATCGGCGGCTTTTTTGATCTGTTACGTCAGGGTGAGCGCATTTTGAGCACCGTCGGCTATCTCGTGCTGGTCATCGCATTGCTGACGATTTTCCTCTCCATGTACAGCGTGACGACCAGCCGCCGCCAGGAAATCGCCATCATTCGCAGTCTTGGCGGCGGGCGCATGAACGTCTTCCGTATGGTGATCTTCGAGACACTGGTGATCACCCTGATCGGGGCGCTGCTGGGGCGGCTGATCGGCTATGCTGCCGCTGCGCTGATCGCCAGCGCGATTGCCGGGCAGAGCGCCATCCCGATCAGCATCCAGTTCATGCCCGCGCTTGAGCCGTTGTTCTGGTTGCTGCCGATCCTCGGCGCGTTGCTGGCGGGCTTGCTTCCGGCAGCGCTGGCGTACCGCGTGGATGTCGTTGAGCATCTGTCCGCTGCATGACGCGCCGTAGACGCATGATCATCGCTGTACTGGTCAGCAGCGGCATACTCATCATCGCTTTTGTCCTGCTAACGCGCTTTCCAGCCGAGAATGATGACCCGGATTATGCCCCCGATTTCACGCTGTCATCGCTCAACGGCGAATCAGTTACTCTTAGCGATCTGCGCGGTCGCTATGTGCTGGTCAACTTCTGGGCGACGTGGTGCGCCCCGTGCCTTGCTGAAATGCCCGCCCTGCAAGCGCTTGCGGATGACCACAATGGCTCACTCATCGTTTTAGGCATTAACCAGCGCGAAGACCCGTCTGCAATTGAGCCGTTCATTCAGCGGCTTGGCGTGTCGTTTCCGATCCTGCTTGACCCTGACGACGCCACGCTCATCAATTATCAGGTGATGGGCTTACCGCGCAGCGCTCTGGTTGACCCAGACGGATTCATCATCTATCGCGCCTTCGGCGAGGTGGATATTGAGGCGGTGGCGACGCTGCTGACGTGAATAAAACGATTACGCTGTTTTCCTTCATCAAATCACCTTCGCACATTAAACATTTCTGTGTTATAATGCTTTTGTGTTGATAGGCGTTTTGAGTTCCCCAGCATTCAATCCCCGCATCAATTCAATTTTTGATCGTTTCATGGTGAGCCGATTTGTGCTGCCATGACCAACAATGAGGTCCTATGCAATTCAACGAACTACAACTGATCCAACCCTTGCTTCGCGCTGTGCAGCAGGAAGGCTACACAGAACCGACGCCGATTCAGGCGCAGGCGATTCCGCATATGCTCGCGGGCAAGGATATGATCGGGTTAGCGCAGACCGGCACGGGTAAGACCGCCGCCTTTGCGCTGCCGATTTTGCAGCGGCTGGCAAACACACAGCCGCGCCAGCGTGGGGCGATCCGCGCACTCGTGCTTTCCCCCACCCGTGAACTGGCGGCGCAAATCGGGGACAGCTTCAGC
>Ga0224722_1001533_pt1 | contig 12767 bp, 9 predicted proteins | sample Balambano_FR1_Me_FD_161646 | JGI IMG/M metagenome (GOLD analysis project Ga0224722, IMG submission 161646) | Freshwater sediment microbial communities from Lake Towuti, South Sulawesi, Indonesia - Balambano_FR1_MetaG | ecosystem: Environmental > Aquatic > Freshwater > Lake > Sediment | place...
GTCGGGCGCGACGTTGTTACTGAACGATCGGCCCGTCCAGTTATGCGCCATGTATTATTCGTTTGAGAACCATGCGGAACCCCTCGTATATGTCCGCTTTCGAACAATAGTCGTGATATCGACGACGCGACGAGCTCAAAAACTGGAAATCGCGCAAGCACTTGAAGCGCTCTATGACGATGTGCGACAAGACGCCATCATCCGGTCTGATGCCTATATCTCGCTCTTTCGACCACGTCGTAACCTTGCTGAATGGACAGAAACGATGTTCCGACTCGGGAGGGGACGCTCATGATCTTATGGATGCTCACCCTCTCGATGTTTATCTTTACCCTGATCAATCTTTTGTTCTTGAGACCGCTCGCCGAACCAGGACGCACACCGGCGACAGCCGTCTGCATCCCGATGCGCAATGAGTCGCGTCACGTCGATCGACTGATTTCAAATTTAAAGCAGGCGATACCGGATGGGACTCATGTCTATATCTACGAGGACCGCTCCGAGGATGATACATATGAAAAATTGAATCGCGCAATCGGTAACGATACCCGATTCAGCGTCATCCAAGGCGTTCCTTTGCCTCATGACTGGGCCGGGAAAGTTCATGCCTGTCATCAACTCGCCTCACGTACGACTGAACCGTACTTGCTCTTTTTAGATGCGGACGTCACGATCGATTCGAGCTTTGTCGCCCGTATGCATGCCACGCTCGCTCGAGAGCAGGCCGTTTTTTTATCAGGCTTCCCTCAATTTCCGACGTCCACATTTCTCGGGAAATTGTTGATTCCGATGCAACACGTGCTCATCGCTCAACATCTGCCTTTGTTTTGGCGTAAAGTGAAACACCCCGCATTTGCCGCGGCAAATGGCATGAACGTACTCGTCGAGCGGAGCAGCTACGAGGAAGTCGGCGGGCATGCTGCCATTCGAACGTCGTTGATCGATGATATCGATTTATGTCGAACGTTCAAACGTCATCAAAAAGTCACGTCACTCGTACAAGTCTCCCCGTTCATCTCCTGCGACATGTATGAAACGAATGAAGAAGTGTGGACCGGGTTTTCAAAGAACGTATTCAAGGGAATGAATGAATCAGTAGGACTCGCCTTGTACTTCATGACATATTACGGCGTCCAGTTGACGGCTATGCTCGCTTGGATCTTTTCACCGAGTTGGCAGACGATTAGCGCAGCGCTTTTCGTGCTCCTCGCGCGTCTCGCTGTCGATCTGAAATCAAATGGGGCCGGTACATGGTACCATCCACTCAGTTTAATCGCTTACTTGACCTTACTCGGGAACGCCGTCATTCGTAAATGGAGACGGTTGCCCATCACGTGGAAAGGTCGTCACTATTCCTAAGCAGACGTCTAAAGGGGGACAATTTTATGAAACAAATCGTAGTGATTGGAGCTGGACTCGGTGGACTCAGCGCCGCCGTCACACTCGCAGCACGAGGGTATGACGTCACGGTCATTGAAAAGAATGAACATGTCGGTGGCAAACTCATGCCCATCATCACTGACGGTCACCGGTTCGACTTCGGTCCGAATACGATCACGATGCCGGACGTATTTCGTTCAGTCATTCGAAATAGTGGGGCCAATCCGGATGACTATTTTGAGTTAATCAAGCTCGATCAACATACCGTCAACCACTACTCAGACGGCTCATCCTTCACGTTCAGTGCAGACCGGGCAAAGCTTGAGGTCGAAGTACGGCGTTTGACCGGTGACCAGTTGAAACACAATCAGATGCTCGCCTATCTTGATGAAGCGGAAAAGCTTTTTGAGATTGCGAATAAGCGTTTCTTCACACAAATGGACACAAAGTTGGATCCCGGTCTTTGGGCGGACATGGTCAAAGTACATCCACTTCAAAGTTTGCACGCCCTTCACAAGAAATATTTTAAGGACCCGCGCATCATTCAGGCGCTCGACCGCTATGCGACGTACATTGGCAGCAGCCCATACGTGACACCAGGAACGTTCGCCCTCATCGCACATTTGGAATTGAATGAAGGCGTCTATTTTGCGAAAGGCGGAAACTGGAATATCGCAAAAGGGTTCGCCAAACGGGCGAGCGAACTCGGCGTGACGTTCCGTCTCGGTCATGAAGTGACAAAGATTGATGTGTTGAACGGAAAAGCACATGAGGTCGTCGTCGATGACCAGGAAGTCATCTCGTGTGATGCCGTTCTTCTCAACGGTGAACTTTTGACGCAATACCCACGACTCGTCGACGCGAAGGACCGTCCATCTTTCCCAGTCCCGACACGCGACACGGTCGAACCTTCCATTTCCGCATTCGTCATGATGGTCGGATTGTCCAAACGATTGAACCTGGCACACCATAACGTCTATTTCTCAGACGACTATGAACGGGAATTCCAAGCACTCTTCCAAGAAGAGCGGTATGCGGACGAGCCGACAATCTATATTTCGAATTCATCCGCAACCGATCCGTCGATGGGCGAGGCAGGAGACAACCTGTTCATCCTCGTCAATGCGCCGGCACATCTGACTGACATTGATGCAGATACGTATGAGCATTTGATTCGCAGACGATTACGAATGTTCGGTGTGGATTGGGAAGAAAAAGAGGTGCTTTACCATAAACGGGTGACCCCACAAGATTTGACTCGCGATTTTTATGCGTATTATGGCGCACTTTATGGCACATCGGCCAATTCGAAAAAAGGAGCGTTTTTCCGTCCTGCACCGCGGTCGACAGACGTATCGAACATCTGGTTTGCTGGTGGTTCGACTCATCCTGGCGGTGGCAGTCCGATGGTGACGCTTTCAGGACAATTCGCTGCACGATCGATGTTAGAGGACATACCTCTGACAATATGAACATTTTGTGAACGCGAGTTTCGACACTTGTCGACAATTGAAAGACGTGATAATATCATATTCGAGTTCAAGCAGTTCTGTAACGTTTGTTACACCTGTAGCGATCGAATGGCTTCCCCGAGCCTCATCGCGTTTTGAACTTGTCACACCCGAGAAAAAGTGATGAGCGAGTTTCCCCACTCGTATCCCGTAGTTGAGACAGCTTGCGTATGATGTTCCCCCTTAGTCCATCAAGCATCCTGTATCGACGAAGATGTCCCAACTGATTCATTCCCCATGAATCCCGGCACATCTTTAGGGCTTCATCACAAACCGATTCATTCGTTTCCCCGATGAATGAATCACATAACGCTTACGCCACTTTTGGTCCCCCGCCAAAAGTGGTTTTTTTGCGTACAAAAAACTGTAGACGCCATCGAGCGTCTACAGGGAATCAGATTGCTTATAGTTTTGCCAACAACTTTCCTTTTTGTAAGGTCGATACGTATGCCCGCTTCGTGAAGACGTCATGTCGATTCGCACGGGCCGCATCAAGGATCCCTTCATAGAGAAGAGCTGCTGCCTGGACCGGCTTTCGACTCGCGAGTGGGTACAGATGATGGGTTTCGCGTGCCCGTGCATACAAGAACTCTGCTCGATTCGCCATGGCCTCCCATAGATCGATAAAGACAGGGGTCACTTCTCGTTGTTGTAACATTTCTTCACTCACACCGTACTGACGCATCATCGTACGTGGTAAATAGATACGGTCTCGATTCAAATCTTCACCGACATCTCGTAAAATATTGGTCAGCTGCATCGCAATGCCAAGGTCGATGGCGCCTTGTCTTAGCTGACGTGTCGTCGCTTCGTCCTGATTTGGGACAAGGATCGGGAGGAGCATCAGGCCGACCGTACTCGCTGCATAATAGCTATACTGCTCGGTCTCTTCGAGCGTCTCATACCGCGACTTATGTAAGTCCCATTTCATTCCTTCCGCCAATTCAAAGAATGGTTCGACGTCCATGTCATAGCGTTTCCATACATCACGAAGGGCAACCCATAATGCTTCATCTAGGTCGTAACCCGCTAAAAAGCGGTCGAAGTCATGCAAAAATGCTGCCAAACTCTCTTCTGGACGGTCTGATTCATCGACCGCATCATCGAGAGTGCGACAGAACGTATATACGGCCATGACTGCTTGACGGTCTGGTTTTGAGAGCAAAGAGAAGGCCCGATAAAAGGTCAACGAGCCCTTCTTCATGATTTCCTCACATTGACGATACGCTTCTTGTGTCGTCACGATGCATTGCCCCCATTTCTTCTTCCATTTTTTTCACAAGTAATTGTGACCCAATCATGACGATGGGTACGCCACCACATGGATGGACGGATGCACCCACCGCATAAAGACGTTCGATTTTTGGGAAGGGTCTCGCCTGTGGTTTGAAGGCGGCCGACTGGGATAACTTCGGTGCAATCCCAAAACTTCCTCCCTCGAACAATCCGAATCGCTCAGCATCCATCGGTGTCCGGACTTTCATCTCGATGACACGTTCACGAAAATCAGGTATGAATGCCTCGATTCTTCCTAATAGATGTTCGATTGTCCCCTGTGACTCAAAGTCTTCCCGCTCCAATTTTCGCGGAACCGGGACAAGAACATATAATACGCTCGTTCCTTCTGGCGCAAGGGTCGCATCCATTCGCGATGGATTAAAGGTGTACATCGCTGGATACTCACTTAGTTTACCATCCTCGAAGATCGTACGCATCGATCCTTCAAAATCATTCGGCAAATCGAATTGATGAACCGGTAAATCGAGTTCGCCGTCGACGGTGAAATATAGAAGCAACGTACCGCTCGACGGTTCATACGTCTTTGGCGTCACACCATCAATCAGTCGCTCCATGAGTGGAAAATCACCGTTCACGACGACGGCATCATACGGTACATATTCGTCATTGACCGTGATGCCATTGGCCACCCCGTCCTCGACATGGACACGATTGACGGTAGCGTTCATCACGAAACGAACCCCTCGACGCTTCAACTCTTGTTCCATTTTCGTCGCTAGCGAGAAATATCCTCCTTTTACATACCAGACTCCTTCTTCTTGTTCACGATAAGGGATGAGTCCATATAAAGAAGGCGTGGCATAAGGATTTCCACCGATATAGAGGGTCTGCAAACTATAGGCGACACGTAAACGCTCGTCTTTAAAGAAGCGTTTCATGTTCGCATGAGCCGTCTCATATGCTTTTAACCGCATGAGAAGGAGAAGCAGTTTAGGCTCGAATAACTCCGTCTTCGAGGCATAGCTTCGATCTAAAAACGTATCGAAACCAATCCGATACTCTTCTTTCTTTTGGGACATGTACTGACGGAAAGCATCTCCTTCACCGAAAGCTCGTTCGATTTCTTCCGCCTGTTTCTCGATTTCTCGATATTTAAAGAACGATGTTCCGTCTTGATACCGCAAGCGATAAAGCGGATTGACTTCAATCAACTCCACTTCATTTTCTGGTAACCCTGCTTTCATCAGTTGTTGCTTCAGTTTACTCGGCAATAAGACGATTGTAGGACCTTCATCGACTTTCGCCCCATTATCGAATTCAACGTAGTTCAAGCGTCCACCAACCCGTGCCTCTTTCTCATAAATCGTGAGTTGAAGTGACGGATTGCGTTTCGTCAATAAAAGAGCGGCATATAATGTACCGACCCCTGCCCCGACAAAGCTAATATTCATCGGCCGACACCTGCCCGGTCACGCAAAAGGTTCGTCGTGATCCGTGCTGATTCAAAGATGGTTGGAAGCCCACTTCCTGGGTGGGTCCCACCTCCGACGAGCCAGACGTTGTCGAGCTCTTCGAATTGGTTGTGCGGACGGAAGTACATCATCTGCGATAAGTTGTGCCCTAGATTGAACGTTGCACCTTCATATACACCAAACGCTTCCCAGTCCTCAGGTGTCAATGCTTCCATCACCTCGATGTGTTGACGAATGTTCCGATACGGGGAACGTGTCTCAAGCGCATCAAGAACGCGCTCTGTCATGGTCGCTTGTAACGTCTCCCATGGAAGGCAAGATAAATTGTTCGGTACCGGTACGAGAACATAAAGCGATGACTTGCCAGGAGGCGCAAGTGTCGGGTCGATACGTGAGGCATTTTGTACATAAAACGAGAAGTCCTCACTCAATTTCAACTCTTGTGTCATCTCTTTAACATTCAACTCATAATCGTCCGCGAAGTGAATCGAGTGATGCGCCACATCCTCGTAGACGTGATCGAGTCCGAGATAAAGCATGAATGTCGAGCACGAGTAACGCTTCTTCTTGAGTTGAGTCGGACTCCACTTCGATAGTTTACCGTCTGGAACGAGCGACGTCATCGCATGTGCGAAGTCCGCACCAATCACGACTTCATCAAACGCATAATGGACACTTCCGGACACGAGACCCGTCACGTTCTGATCATCCATGAGAAGACGTTCTACCGGTTCGCCTAAACGAATGACGCCTCCCTCTTCTTCAATGACTTTTGCCATCGCATGACACAGCTGGTTCACTCCGCCGATCGGGTGATGCACTCCGTAGGCGTGTTCCATGTAAGATAAGATGGAGAATCCACCCGGACATTCCCAAGCGGACATCCCTAAATATTTGGCCTGGAACGTGAACGCATACTTCAGCTCTTCGCTCGTGAAGTACTCGGACAAGACGTCATAAAGCGATTTACCGATTGAGAGAAACGGTAGCGCCTTAAGTACGCGCAACGAGACATAGTCGGTGAGCTTGTCATGTGCGGTCTGAAGCACAGGCATCAATTTAGACAGTTTGATCGCCTGCTCACTCATGAACCGTTCGTAGCCTTCCCCATTCCCAGGAAATTGTTCTTCGATGGCACGATACATCTGATCACGATCTGTTGTCATCGAGAGTTGACGCGTCCCACGGTCAAAGTACAAATCATACATCGGCTCCAGTTGTTTCATCTCGACATAATCATGCAGATTACGTCCCGTCTCTTCAAAAATTTCTTCTAAAATATACGGCATATTCAAAAACGTAGGTCCTCGGTCAAACGCAAACTCGCCTACTTCTAAGCGTGACGTTCTGCCGCCTACAAACGGTTGTTTCTCAAATACGGTGACGTCTACCCCACGATGCGCCAGTAGCATCGCAGCAGCCAATCCACCGGGTCCTGCCCCAATAACGGCAACTCTTTGTTTCGACACACTCAACAACTCCCTATGTGAATAGTCTCTTATGCTTCTCTATCATTATAGGAATGACGGGAGACAAGTTCAATTTTGAATCGGTTGATTGAGCAGGTTTGTCTTTCCTCGCTCGGCGATGACGATATACCAAGAACCTTCCGGGATGAATGGGATGAAGCGGATTTGTTCAAAACCGACTTCTTGCATCTGCCGGCGCAATTGTGGAATGGTCGGAAGCGGGTACAAATTATCGTGGAGTGTCATGAATGCATTGAACGCGGAAGCGAATCGTCCACCGAGCGCTGTTTCCGCGAGCGGCGTCACGAGAATGGCGACACCTTTCTCTTCTAATCGTTCCCGTAGTCTCTCAAGCAACTTGACCCGCTCTTCCGGCGAGAAATAATACAGCATATTGTTCATCATCACCGCATCGTATTGCTCGTCTGTTTCCCAGTTCATGAAGTCGGCGACTTCGAAATGAATGTCACCACTCTCGTCTCGTGATCGTGCTTCTTCGATCACCTCTTCCTCTAAATCAATGCCCGTCAGTTCCCAACTCGGTTCGAGCGCTTGTAATTTACGTAAGTAGCCGCCGTGCCCACATCCAATATCGAGCATCGATTCGACATTTGCCTGTCGTAACAATTGTTGCACAATCGGAAATGCGACCGTTTCGACGAGTGTCGACGTCTTCGCGACGACTTGACCGTGTTCAGCCCCATCAAACGTCTTTTGCTTTCCAGACTCTAAAAATTCCGGATAAGCGATTAACGCAGGGATATGAAGCTCCATCATCTCTTGAAGCATGAACCCGATGCTCCGTTCATCGTTACCGGATAATTGATATTTTAATCCACGCGTCGGATAGTAGCGCCAACCTCTCTTCTTCAAATGACGGACGGCGACCCCGACTTCTAACCAACGCTCTAGTGCAAGTTGTGTCAATGGGCGCTTTAGACGTAAATTCATCTCCGCCATGCTCGCGCCACCTTGAAGCGCATCGAATAGTCCAAACTTATACCCGATATAGCCGTGCCATAGGGGTAAAAATGATTCTGTTTGTTTCATCCATTTTCGTGCGTGTAAAACTCGTGTCCATTCCATCATCTGCTGATCCATCGTTTCACCTCATCGTCATAATTACTGATTTTTTTATTTTCCCCTAATAATTTGTGTACAAACAAAAAATTCCCACTTCGGTGTGCGAAGTGGGAACGTCTTATTGAATAAAGCTGTTGAAGAAAGATTGTCCGTAAGGCAATGCATAGCCGATGAAAATCGTAATGAGTGCCAAGACGATAAATCCGCCAAATAGTCCGTTCGACGGTTTTTTCTTTTTGACTTTGACGAGCGTCATCTCACCGAAGATCAATGTCAATAAACCGACCGTGATTTTCACGTGATAGAACGTCCCACCACCATTCAACTGAAGGTAGAGATAAAGTCCTGTTCCGAATGCGATAAGTAACATGAGTCGAAACGCCATATGTGCGATCTTCCCACTCTTGTTGCCGTTCTTATAACCGATGTAGGCCACGGCAAACAAAATAAGTAACAAAATCCAGCTCGTGACGTGCGTGTGCAAGAATGCAATCAGTGGCATTCTAATGCCCCCCTTTATGATGTTGTACAGTCTTCATTGTACACGAACTCTCTCCCGATTGGTCAAGCGAACGATTTCCTAAAAAAATGAGCCATCCTCAAGGGATGGCTCATATATTATACAGGAGTCGTCTCTGTCTCTTGGACAGCATACTCATAGCTTGGAATTTCAACGATGAACGTCGAGCCCTCATGCTGAATCGATTCCACATGGATCTGACCGTTGTGACCACGGACGATTTCTTGACAAATCGGTAATCCGAGCCCCGTACCGCCGATTTCACGACTGTCGGAGTTGTCGACACGATAAAACTTATCGAATAAGCGATCGAGCGCGTCGCTTGGAATCCCGATTCCCTCGTCCTTCACTTTAATGGACACGATTTGCTCGTGATGCGCAAGTTCGACCGTGATTTTTCCACCCCGTGGAGAATACTTCACAGCGTTCGACAATAGATTACTCATCAACTGTTTGAACTTCTGGCAATCGACGAATAATTCATATGGACGTGCATCATCCGCAATCAATTCGAATTCATGTTTTAACGACGATGCCTCATAGAACGTCAACATGTCTCGGACGACCGGTTCGATATCAAGCTGTTCCCGGTCATACATTTGACTACCAGATTCCATTCGCTGCACATCGAGGAAGTCGTTGACGAGATGCGTCAAGCGTTCCGTCTCGGAGTGAATGGTCTCCAAGTATTTAGCTTGTTTTTCATTCGGCAACTGTTTCTTGACCATCAGTTCCGTGAATCCATAGATGGACGAGAGCGGTGTACGTAATTCATGCGAAATCGTTGAGATAAACTCACTCTTCAATCGCTCCGCCTCTGTTTCACTCGTGATATCACGGAAGACGAGAAGCGTACCTTTCGATAGACCACCGACAATGATGCGTTCCGCATACATCTGCAAGTTCATTTCGCCTTTACGAATTGAGAAGCTGACACTGTCATGTGGGAAATCTTCGGTGAACAGGCGATTCGTATACTTCGTAAAGTCCTCCGCCTGATCGACCGTTTCAACAAGGCGATTCCGCCATTCTTCCCACGTTTCTTCTTCGAGGTCCTGTGAACTGACGTCACTTAATTCAGGGAACATCTCATAGAGTGGACGGTTGACGAACACATCATTCGTCGAATGGTCGATGTAGACGACCGCTTCTCGAATTGAATCGAGAATTCGCTCTGTCTTGCCTTTCTCACGCTTCATCTCTTCAAATAGACGCATCCGTAAGAGAGAAAGTGAGAGTTGACGAGCAAATGACATGATGTCGCCCATCTGTGTTTGGGTGAAGCGATCTTTGTATCGGACCAGATAGATGAACGCGATGATTGAATCATCTGTAGGGTCATGGACTGGTACCGCCGTCTCAAACATATAGTACGGATACGGGAGCGGATGGTCGCTTGCGACTTGTTTCGACGAATGTATCGTCGTCTTCAAGGTCATCGCGCGCGTCAATACGGAATTTTCGCTGTCGAGCAACTGACGAGACAACGTGTCGTTCAAACCGTGGCTCGTCACGCGATACGTGCCCGCTTCATCCACAAAGACGAGTGCACCGACCTCTGAATCTGTAATCGTGACCAGTTTCTCGATGATTTCCGGATAGGCCGTAAGCGAATCGCGTGATGCCAACGTCTCCGTCAATTCATTTCGATACGCGAGATGTTGTTCGTTCTGTTGTGTCTGTTCTAGAATTTCTTCTAGCTCTTGTTGCTGTGCCTGCAATTCTTCTTGTTGTGCAATCAACTCTTCTTGTTGTGCTTGCAACTCATGGTTTTTTTCAATCAAGTGTCGTTCATTATCACGAAGTGTTTCAGCCATCTTATGGAACGATCGAGACATCGTCCCAATCTCATCTTCCCGTTTCATCTGATCGCTCAAATCAACGATTTCCCCTTTTAACAAGCGGTTCGATGCGATGGAAAGTCGCGAAATCAAACGTGTTTGACGGCGTAAGAACGGCTGAACAAACAATAAGATCAATGCGGCGAATGAGGCGATGCTCATAATCCACAAGAATTGAAGCATATTGTTGTTTTGACGCCACTCTGTATAGACTTTCTCTTTTTCAGATGCCATTAATTTACGATATTCTCCGAGCGCAGACTCTACCTCATCAATGGGTCCGAGGATGTCGATTCCGCGTTGCGGATTAAATTGGACAAGCCCTTGATCGATCAGACGCTTAGCAGTCGGCAACTCGGCAATCGTTTCGGCATCGATAAACGTCTCTGTGATCTCCCCATCCTGTTGGGCTTGTGCGTACTCATACGTCACCGGAATGATCACATCATAGTAAAAATCGTGGAACTGTTGAAGATCTTCTGCGAACAGCTCACCTTGGCGCGTCTGGACTTGTGTTTTGAACCAATTGATTTCCTGTTGAAACTTCGCCTCATTCGCACTTGAACGTTCGAGCGATGCCGTATCGCCAAATAAGAGATAGCCTCTTGTATCATATTGGTCAGCCTGCCACTCATCCCAAAGCGTAGTCAAACGGTTAACGCGTTCGTCTAACTGACGTAATCTCGCCTCATTCGCCTCTAAGCGGTTCTCGATGTAGACATATGTCAACACCGATCCGACCAACGCAATGACGAGGAACGAATAGAGGACGACCATGATGTCGCGTCCAAGTTTTTGTTTAAACCACCTTTTCACTTCACGATGCCTCCTATGATTTTGACGAGTTCAAGCGGGCTGAACGGTTTAGAAATGAAGTAGTCGACACCAATCTCGTTCGCGCAATCACGGTCAGATTGTTGGCTTTTCGCCGTCAACATCATCACTTTCGTCTCTTGTCGCCCTGGTAACTTCCGTACTTTTTCAATCACCTCAAGCCCTGTCATGCCGGGCATCATATGGTCCACAATGACCAAATCATAATCGTTCTCTTCAATCAATCGATAGGCCTCAATTCCATCTTGAGCCTCGTCGATGTCATACCCTTCATCTTCTAATGTATCCATAACGAGCATGCGTAATACTTCTTCGTCTTCCGCAAGTAAGATTTTAACCATATTCGTTCCTCCATTTTTTATCCCATTTTTTTATTTTAACGGATTTGTAATTGTTACACAAAATAAAAAGACGTACGAAACTCATCTTCGTACGTCTTTTGCCTAATCCAATTGCCCTAAAACCTATATTCTAGTTATACAACTTCTTTTTCAGCGAACTGACTATTGTACAGTTCTTCATAAAAACCACCCGCTTCAAGAAGCGATTCATGCGTTCCTTGCTCAATGACCCGACCTTGGTCCATGACCAAAATCAAGTCTGCATCTTTGATGGTCGATAACCGGTGAGCGATGACGAAACTCGTCCGCCCATTCATCAACCGCTTCATCGCTTGTTGAATAAAAATCTCAGTACGCGTATCCACACTCGACGTCGCTTCGTCTAAAATCATGATCGGCGGATTCGCCAACACTGCTCGCGCGATGGTCAGTAACTGTTTTTGCCCTTGCGAAATGTTATTGGCCTCTTCATTCAACACGGTGTCGTATCCGTCTGGCAACGTTCGAATGAATGCATCCGCGTGCGCCGTCTTCGCCGCGTTGACGATTCCCGTCTCCGTCGCACCTGTTTTCCCATAGGCGATATTGTCGCGAATCGTTCCATTAAAGAGCCATGTGTCTTGTAAGACCATTCCGAACGTATGGCGTAAATCTTGTCTCGACATTTTACGCGAGTCTTTTCCATCGATTAAAATCTCTCCCCCGTTCAACTCATAGAAGCGCATGAGGAGATTAATCAATGTCGTTTTGCCAGCGCCTGTCGGACCGACGATGGCCACGGTTTGACCAGTCAACACATCGAGGTTCATATCTTGAATGAGTAGGTCGTCACCGTATCCGAAGTCGACATGACGGAACGTGACATTTCCTTCGGCACGTTCTAATTGATAGGTCGTCACATCTTTCACTTCTTCTTCTTCGTCCAGCAGTTCAAATACACGTTCCGCCGCGGCAACTGTCGATTGGACAATGTTCGCGATATTCGCCGTCTGGGTGATCGGTTGGGTGAACTGACGAGTATAGGTGATAAACGCCTGAATATCCCCGATCGAGATGCTGCGCTGCGTGACCAAAATA
>Ga0224722_1001534_pt1 | contig 12766 bp, 6 predicted proteins | sample Balambano_FR1_Me_FD_161646 | JGI IMG/M metagenome (GOLD analysis project Ga0224722, IMG submission 161646) | Freshwater sediment microbial communities from Lake Towuti, South Sulawesi, Indonesia - Balambano_FR1_MetaG | ecosystem: Environmental > Aquatic > Freshwater > Lake > Sediment | place...
CACCTTCACAAAGTGGCATAGCGGCATATCAGCAAACCTATGTTGATAGTATTGAGCCTATTGTTGAAGCTTTAAAAGGGCATCCTGTTCAACGTATCATCATCGTTTCTTCCACCCGTGTGTATGGTGAAAATGCAGGGGAGCGAATTGACGATGAGTCAATAATTCAGCCAATCGATGAGCAAGGGCATTTACTTCGGAAGATGGAGTTGTTGTGGCAGGCTTACTATCCGCAACAGAGCATTATTGTACGTCCAACAGGCATCTATGGGACATCGATTGCCCGATTAAAAAAACTTGCTGAGCAGACTCTTAGCTATCCAACCGTACATTTTAGTAATCGGATCCATATTGATGATTTGGCAAAGTTTTTAGCATTGTTGGCGACCTTAGACCAAGTGCAATCGAGCTATATCGTGACCAACAACACCCCTTTAGCTATGCATGAAATTTTACGTTGGTTTCAGCAATTCTTGAGTTTACCTGAAGTGGAGCTTGCATCTGAGCAAGTGACAGGTAAGCAAATTTATGCAACTCGGTTGGTGGAAACAGGGTTTAAATTTGACCATTTGATTTGCTTTAATGACTATACCGAACTGTTAACGGCACATAGTAATGGAAAATAATTAGATTAAACTGCAAGACAGTTTGAAAGTTTGGTATGAATTTTGATGTTAAAATACCAACAGATTCCGTAAAGGAACTGCCTGAGTTGTACACATGGTTTGTGGTGAGGCATTAAGGGGGGAGTATGAAAAAAATAATTTGTATGCTCATGCTGGGATTCGTGACTACAACCAGTTGGGCAGGTACGCAAACATGGTGTGTATTTGACCCACTTGGTACTCAGGGCGATATTAGTCGTCGTTTACAAGATATTCGTCTCTATGCACTTCAATATAAAACTCAGTTAAAGTTTGATACTTTTAAGGATGAAAAAGATGCGATTCAGGCATTTGATCAAAATAAATGTTCAGGTTTAGTGGCATCTAATTTTCATACCTATCGTTACAACCATTTTATGGGAAGTACCAGTGGAATTGGTTTGATTTCAAACAATCGTGTTGCACGTATGTTGTTGCAGTTATTAACCAATCCAAATGTTGAAAAACGTATGCTAGATCAAAATTATGAAGTGCTAGGCATGATTCCAATTGGTACAGCATATATGATCATGAATACTCAGCAGATCAGTAAAGTTTCACAATTAAAGAATAAGACCATTGGTATTCTGGAAAATAATCCGCCTCAATTGGCATTAGTACAAAGTGTATCGGCAAAACCTGTTTATGTGGATTTTGCGACCGCAGTTGATTCGTTTAAACAAAAGAAGATCGATATCTTGGCTGCGCCAGCATATGGCGTATTACCTTATAACTTGAAAAAGGAATTTGGTGAATCGACCCAAGTTGTAAATTTTCCAGTCGCGTATTTTGCAATCAATATTGTGATTCGACCTCAAGCTTATCCAAATGGTTTTGGGCATCAAATCCGAACTTGGTTTGTGAAAAATAGTAATGTTTTAGCAGCACAAGCAATGCAATGGGAAAATCATTTACCTGCCTATTATTGGGCTGATATTTCGGGATATGAAAAACAAGGTTATGAAGCTCTAGTGGCGAAGATTCGCAATCGTTATGTCAATTCGGGTTATTATGATGCGTATTTTGTCGAGCTAATCAAACGACTAAAATGTTTAGATGACCCTAAATCTTTAGAATGTCGTCGATAGGTTGTGTTAGCCAAAGCGATTCATGCTTTAACTAACACAGAAGAAATGAATGTTGATAGCGTTAAGCTTTCTTGCGTTTTAAACGGCGTTTTGCTTGCTGTGATGCCATTGCTTCTAAAGCGGTTGCAAGTTCTTCATCACTAAACGTTGTGATGTGTTGCAACATTTGCAATGTCGTTTCATCCAGTACCAGTTGAGCGCCTGCAGCCATTTCACTGAAATTATCATCATACTCAATGAAACCTTGTTCATTATTACGAATATAATTTTGCTGTGTAAGGACTTTAATAAAGCTTTGGAATAAAGACTTATCAAAGAACTCAGGTGAATTAAACTCATATAGGACAGATAAACGTTGACCTAATAAATGACTGAGTTCTTCAACTTGCTTGGTTGAAATATTGCCAGAACCACGTTGCGTAATCAGCGCAAGCGTCATGTAATAACGCTCTAAGCTTTGTTTAACCGGCATGCCTAATGTTAAAAGCTTCTGATGTTCCTCACTGTTTGGTGTTGGGCTAAATAAGTTACCGTCATGATCTTGGAAAATGAGACCAATTTGAACGAGCGCATCAATATATGTATCAATGTGCTGTTGTAATTCAGCCGCTTGCCATTTCATAAACAGTTCAGCTTTTAAGAAAGGATATAAAGTCCGAATCACATTGCTTAAATCTGTTTTATTAATTTTACCGTTATGCTCAACCAATGATGCGACCAATGATGGTAATACAAAGGCATGTAAAATGTTGTTGCGGAAATAAGTTAGCAAGACGGCTTGATTATCTTCAATCGCAATAATATCGCCTAAAACATGCTGCACGCGTTTAATCAGCTTGAGTTTTAAACCGTAGGCAATGATTTCTTTACCTGATAATGATGTTACTTGAGTGCGTTCATCATAAGGTTGCTGTGTCGCCAAATCACGGTAGATATCAAGCTGTTTAATACAGATTTCTTCATCTAGTGTGTGTTTTGGTGTTGCCAATAAAATCAAAGACAGTAAAGAAACAGGATTGATCACTGCTGCTCGGTTAATATTTTCTAAAATCAGATTGGCTGAGCTAGAAACAACACGAGACACTTCAGCAGGAATCGGTGCATCATTCTTTTCAATCTGAATTTTATCTGCATTATGCTGCTTTAAAATATCATCAAGGAAAACAGGTTCACCAAAGTTGACGTGTACTTTGCCAAAGATTCTTTCAATTTTTCGTAAGGTTTTGACGATACCAAAAATTGATTCAGCTTCTTTTGGCTTACCTTGCATTTCACCTACGTAAGTTGAGCCTTCCATCAAGCGCTCATAACCAATATACGTTGGTAAGAAGACGATCGGTTTCGCACGTCCACGTAAATGACCATGTACGGTCATTGCGAGCATACCTGTTTTCGGTGGAAGTAAGCGTCCAGTACGTGAACGACCACCTTCAATGAAGTATTCGATTGGGGTGTTACGTGACAGAATGCTATATAAATATTCCTTAAATACAGAGGTATATAGTGCATTTCCACGGAATGAACGGCGAATAAAGAACGCACCACCACCACGTAATAACTGACCAACAAACGGTAAGTTTAAGTTATCACCCGCAGCGATATATGGAATCATTAAGCCACGTTTATAGATTACATATGACAAGAGTAAATAGTCGATATGGCTACGGTGACAAGGTGTGTAAATAATTTCGTAGTCTTTTGCGAGTTCACGCACAGTACTGAAGTTGTGTACTTCAACGCCGTCATAGAGTTGTGTCCATAAACGGGTTAAAGCCATATCGGCAAAACGAACGGCAGAAGCTGAATAATCAGAAACGATTTCATTTACGTAGCCAATTGCACGACGTTCTGCTTCGAGCATGCTGATCTTATGTTGAATACTTTCACGGCGAATGGCATCTTGTACATCGCGTGCCTTCACCACTGATTGCATTACATTACGGCGGTCAGACAAGTCAGGGCCTAGTACCACTTCACGTTGCTGATCGAGGTAAGTGTCTAACGAACTTGCGATATACGTTGCAGGCGAAATATTTGGGTGATGCTTCTTGGCATAATCTACCAATTCTCGTAAAGATTGAGGTTCATGAAACTCTAAATATGAATCACGCCCATGTAAGCCAATATTCATGAGTTGTTTCACTGTACCTGGTGTTGCCCAAGTATCAGAAAATAATAATTTAAACCAAGAATCTTCTTTATCTGGCGAACGTCCCCACAGTACAGTAACAGGTACCAGTTGAACTTCTACTTCAGCAGTTTGTTCTAATGCTTCGATGAGCTGTAGAAGGCGTGGTGGGTAGGTTTGTGTGTTAAAAAGGTTATTTTCATTTTGATGTAAAAATAGAACAGAGTTTTTTTCTTGATAACTACCAAAACTCATTGCATCTAAAGCTGGTTTTAGATGCAGACGACGAGTTTCTCCATCGACGACTAAGGCATTACTACGTGAATAATTTTGTAAAACATAGCAAATTACGGTATTTGAATCTGTTGTGTTTTGCTCAGTTACGGTGGACTCTGTAGGAACTTCACCAAGAACATGTGGGGTGACCACGAGGTCAAGTAACTTACTCGAAAGTTGGCGATACATTTGACCAAATCCAGTCTTGGACATTACAAACTCCTAAATGATAACCCTGAGCATGAGGTGTTGTTATAGTGCCATAAGAAAGCGCAGCTTAAAGTGCAGCGCAAGGCGAAGCTCGATGAACACAAACGTCAACATGACATTTTGCGATATTCTGCCATGAAACGATATGTTATTTTCTGACAAAATATAGCGTATTTGGTAGATTTTATCGTTAAAAATCGTATTTTTAGCGGTTATAAGTAGATATTAATGTGACGAATGAATCATTTTATCCTGAGCATATTTATTGGAATTTGTGGCACAATCAAAATGATCGATCCTTAAAGGATGGATTGATCTCTCCTCATTGATGTTGGAAGGCAATTACATGAATGCGTTAACTCAAGAACTGGTTGAACTTTTGACTTTGGAAAAGTTGGAAGAACATATTTTCCGAGGCAAGAGCCGTAATTTGGTTGGCAAACGAGTATTTGGTGGACAAGTTCTTGGACAAGCATTAAGAGCTGCCTCTTATACAACAGATCGTCCAGCACATTCTTTGCACGCCTATTTCTTATATGGTGGCGATGTCGATGCCCCGATTATTTATGAGGTTGATCCACTCAGAGATGGTAAAAGTTTCGCTAGTCGACAAGTGCGTGCGATTCAACATGGACGAACAATTTTTTCTGCGATGGTGTCTTTTGCCAACCCAGAAGAGGGTTTGAATTATCAGCACAAAGAGCCAGAGTATCCTGCGCCAGAAGAGCTGAAATCTGAGAAAGAATTAAAAGAAAGTATGCTCAACTTCGTACCAGAAAATGCACGTACGAGCTTTATGCGTGAGCGCCATGTGGAGATTAGACCAACACGACCTGTCAATCCATTTCAGCCTCAACCTGAAGCGCCATTTTATGCGCATTACATTCGCACCCATGATCGTATTCCACAAAATTTGGATGAGATTTCATTACATCAAGCCATTGTTGCGTTCTATTCAGACTTTACTTTGATGACCACAGCATTGCGTCCACATGGGTTATCTTGGATTTCTCCAAATTTACAATGTGCAAGTATTGACCATACCATCTATTTTCACCGTCCGTTACGTGCTGATGATTGGATGCTCTATGATATGGAAGCTACTATTAGTGCGAGTTCACGAGGTCTCAACTTTGGACGTATGTGGCAGAATGGTCAATTGGTCTGTAGTACGGTTCAAGAAGGCTTGATTCGGCTCAGAGAAATTGAAACCCAGTAGAATTAGATTTGAAAAGTTCAAATTAAAGCCATCGTTTAGATGGCTTTTTTTGTCATTAGGCTGTGACAAAAAATTGCTCGATTCTTCAATATGAGCATGCCATAGTACCGACAAGCTAAAACATTTTATTAATCAAAATGAATTTAAATACACAAATTCTCATTGCAGCCATACTTGGCGTCATATGTGGTTTTCTGTTAACCCTTTATCCCCATGCCAGTTTTGCTGAGCATAGTTTATATGGGCTTAGTATTTTAAGTAGTATTTTTATTGGTTTACTCAAAATGCTGCTCATCCCGCTGATTTTTAGTTCAATTGTGGTGGGGGTTTCAAATTTACAGGCAGGTGGACAATTTGGGCGAGTCTGGAAAATTACAGCGCTGAGTTGTTTAACGACAACAACCTTAGCCCTGATTTTAGGTATTAGTTGTGCGCATCTGTTTGATGTAGGTAAAGGGGTTGATATTCAAATCTTCCAAGATGCCATGCAAAATCATCAGACGCCTGATACGCTCACACCATCTAGTTTCCTCACCAGTTTTATCCAAAACACCTTAATTAACCCTTTTAAAGCGTTTAGTGAAGGCAATGTCCTTGCTGTTGTAGTGTTTGCTTTGTTGCTTGGGGTGGCATTGGTCAAAGGGGGTGAAAGCTTTAGCTTGGTTCGCAATACTTGCCAACAATTCTTTGTCATGATGATGATGCTTGTCGGTTGGGTAATGAAGCTTGCACCTATTGGTATTTTTGCATTACTCGCTAAGTTGATCGCGACCGAAGATCTTTCGGTGTTGAGTCGACTGCTTGAATTTGCAGTCGTTGTGACAGGAACAACGATTTTTCATGGTGCGGTTGTTTTGCCTGCATTACTTTGGATCTTTGGTAAAATGAATCCAATCACTTTCTTTAAAGGTGCACGCACAGCTTTAGTCACCGCATTTGCGACCAGTTCAAGTTCAGCGACGATGCCACTCAGTATGAAGTGTGCGCAGGAAAATTTAGGTGTGCGACCACAAACGGCAGGTTTCGTCATCCCTTTGGGTACACAATTGAATATGGATGGTACTGCGCTTTATGAGGCAGCCGCCGCTTTATTCATTGCAAATTTGATGGGTTTAGATTTGAGTTTAACGCAGCAAATCATTGTGTGTTTAACGGCCATGATTGCTTCATTAGGCGCACCAGGAATCCCAAGTGCAGGTATGGTGACCATGATTATGGTTCTGCAATCGGTTGGCTTGCCAGCAGAAGCAATTGCGATTTTGCTGCCAATTGACCGTGTACTGGACACGGTACGTACTGTGGTCAATGTGCAAGGCGATATGATGATTAGTGTTGTGGTTGATCGTTATGCGAAACAAGCTGAAGTAGAAGCGGGTTGATTTACATTTACCTTGAAGTAAATTGGTAGAAGCTGATTCAAATTTGAGTTAAATAACAAGCTCAGTTTTTCCTAGACATTATATCGAGTTGTTTCTATTGGGCTTTAATTGGTTAGTGTGTAATTAAGTCAGGTGGTTTACAGCCTTTGAATAGCATGTTTTTGCTGAGCTTAGTTATACAAATCTGCTGACGTTTTTTAATTTCATATACAACTATTCTTTTTATGGGAAGACTGTAATTAATTGAGTTCATTAAAATAGGTTTTTGAATGTGTCAGCTTATTTTGTGATTAAATAGGGGGTATGGATATATTCACATCAAATAAAAAGCCCCATCATAAATGATGGGGCTTTTTAGAATTTGGTGGGTCGTCCGCGATTCGAACGCGGGACCAACGGATTAAAAGTCCGCTGCTCTACCAGCTGAGCTAACGACCCGATAAGGGTTCAAAACATTAGATGGTGGGTCGTCCGCGATTCGAACGCGGGACCAACGGATTAAAAGTCCGCTGCTCTACCAGCTGAGCTAACGACCCATCTCGTTTTGATGTTGCGTATTCTAGCAAGTTATTCAGCTAACACAAGAGGAAATTTAAAAACATCTGCATGTTTGCTTATAAAAAGCACAATTTCCTCTTGTTTAGTTAAAAATTATACTAGAAACGGTATTGATAACTTTGAATATTATTAAAGATTTCAGCATTTACATCACAATAACTCGTCGCACCTGGTAATAAAACCAGTAAGCGTTCAGACGTTTTACTTGGATTAAAGTTATCTTCTTTAAGTTTATTCTTTTGGTATTTAAATGTGCCAGTGGTTTCAACTTTCGCTTGAATGCGTAAAAATACTGGAATTGCATATGATGGCAAGCATTTCTTAAACACATTCACCATATTGCCCAAATCAGCATCATTGAGTTCTGCGCCATCGACCAACGTGATTGCTGCCATACCTGCACGACCATTGGTATTTGGAATTTCAACACCGTACACCACTGCTTCTACAATTTTGTCATATTCGCAGACCATGTTCTCAACTTCTGTTGTAGAAACATTTTCACCTTTCCAACGGAAGGTATCACCTAAACGGTCGACAAATTGTGCATGACGGAAGCCGATGTCACGAACCAAGTCACCTGTGTTGAAGTATGAATCACCCTTAGTAAACACATCTTTTAAAATGACAGATTTGTTTTTTTCTGGGTCGGTATAGCCATCAAATGGTGAGCGACTGGTGATTTTACCAACGAGTAAGCCAACTTCGCCTGTTTTTACTTTCTTACAGTATCCTTTCTTATCACGAACGAGTTCATTCTTTTCCTTATCAAACTCAACGATTGCATAAGGTGTTGGAGAGAAGCCAACAGTGTTATCAAAGTTGAAGATATTACTAAAACCAACATTACCTTCACTTGATGCATAAAGTTCAAGCACTTCTTGAACGCCAAAACGTTCTTTGAACTTACCCCAAATATTTGGACGCATCCCGTTACCAATCATTTTGGTGACACGGTGAGCGCGATCTTGTTCGGTGACAGGAGCATCAATTAAGTAACGGCAGAGTTCACCAACATAGCCAATTGCTGAAGCATTGAACTTTTGAACATCTTTCCAGAATGCACTGGTCGAGTATTTACGACGGACTGCAAGTGTTGCACTACCTGCAATCACACCACACCAGCACACCACCACACCTGTCGCATGATAGAGTGGAAGGGTCACATACATCACATCATCTTTACCAAGATTGAGAATATGCCCATAAGTACCATAAGCCAGTGTCCAACGGCTATGTGTAAAAATAACCGCTTTTGGTAAACCCGTTGTACCTGAAGTATAGATATAAAACAGACCATCTTTACCCGTTACTGTACGCGTAGTAGATGGATTGAATTTTGGAAATTGATCAATTTGTTGTGCAAGATTGACGTAACCTTTTGGTGCTGTGCCTGCATTTTTTCGTGTTTCTTGATCAGCAAACCAATGGAAACGGTCTTGTGGAACTTTTAAATCTTGACGAGCTTCATCAATTGCAGCACGAACTTCTTCACCAGCAATCACCGCAATTGGATTGACCAAGTTGATACTGTGAGCAAGAACTTTACCAACTTGTGAAGTATTGACCAGTGCAATGGTGACCCCAATTTTTGCTAAAGCGACAATTGATACGATTAATTCAGGACGGTTTTCAACCATCACTGCAATCACATCACCTTTTTTAGCACCAAGAGATAAATAATAATGCGCAATTTGGTTTGCCCATTCATTGAGTGCTTGGTAGCTGTAACTTTGCTCTTCAAATAACAGCGCGATGCCTTTAGGGTTGCGCTTGACTGCTTTTTCAAAGGCAATGCCTAGACCAGCAGGTGAGGTTGGCGTTCGAATGTACGCTTGTTTAAGTCCATTGAGGATATGAGGTACTTTGGTGATGAAGTTTGGAAGTCTAGTTGCTACATCACTAAGAGTAATAATATCGGTCTGCGTAGTTTGGCTCATATCAATCCTGTTTATTTTTCGATTAGTCCAAAATGGCTATCTGTTAGAACACAACCATTAACATCATTGTTGTTGATGCTGTTTTTACTGGTAAGTCCCTAGAGCAATCAACCTAATCTGACAAAATAACAAAAAAGCCTAGTCATCGAAATGACTAGGCTTTGTCTTATTGAGTGCAATTTAGCAAATTACTCATTGCCAGTCGTACTCTTTTTAGGTGGGCGTCCACGTGGGCGACGTGGTGGGCGGTTAGACTTTTCTTTTTCCGCCTTTGCTGCTTCGTCTTCTGCCTCGGCATCTGTTGGACTTGTTGATGGTTCATTATTTTCAACAGTTTGAGTTGTTTCAGCAACAACCTCGACAACAGGTTCAGCCTCGATGATTACGGGTTGTTCAGCAGAGATGGCTTCTGCTGGAGCAGCATCTGTATTGTCAAGTTCTAGTGGTTGTTGCTCTGGAGTAACAGCCGCTATTTCTTCTGCAACAGGAGTCGTGACTGTTTCTTGCACTTCTTCTTTCGATTCAGTAGTTTCAACAGGCGCAACAGTTGTATTTGCAGCAATATGTGCTTCTTTTGCTTGTTCCGCAGCAAGTTTAGCCAAACGACGACGTTCACGTGGATCATTGGCAACACGAATTGCCGCTGCTTCTGGTGGCGTTAATGCCAGCATTGGTGCAGGTTCGGCTTCTTCAGTTGGCTTTTGAGTTGGAAGTTCAGCATCACGTGTTACTGGGCGTTTTTCTTCAACAGTTGTTCCAACCACTAATGTAGTTGCATATTGTTCAGCAAACTTTTCTAATGCACGATTAAACGTTGTTACTAAGCCAAATTGCTCAATTAAGATCGTGCAATCTTCGCCATAGACATGACGAATCAAGCTACCTAATGTGTATTGACCCAGCGTTGGAATTTGCGATGGTGCAATTTTAGGTACAGCTGTTTTTTGCGCAGTTTGAGCATTACGTTGACGATTGCGTGAACGTGGATCATTGCTCGCACGTTTGACAGGTGCTTGAGCCGTTTCTGCCACGGCGACTTCTTCTGCAACTTCAACAACAGCTTGTTCTGTTTGAACAGGTTCAATTGTTTCATGTTTCTCTACAACAACAGGTGCAGCTTCTACTTTTGCAGCAGGGGCTGAAGTTTGTTGTGCGTTGAGTGCAACAATTTCACTTTGACCTTGATCAATGTTGACGATCAGTGCTGTGTTCATGGGTTCGGTACGAGGTGCATTAATTACATCAACTTTAACTTGCTGAGGATTAACAGCAGGTTCTGTTGCAATAGGCATTTCGTTTAGAACACTCTGGTCACGATGGCGATTTGGTCGGTTTGGTCGTTGTTGGTTATTACGATCACGACGTGGTAATGGAGTGCTATCATTATTTCCATGTACAGCATCATGATGTTGCTGTTGGTTTTGATGCTCTTGTGGTTGTTGGCGTTTTTGCTGACGCTTTAACTCACGTTGCTCTTGGCGTGATGGTTGTTCTTGACGAGAAGGGACTTGAACGATTTCTTCATGCACTTGATTCGGTTGTTGTTCATGCACATGTGAATGCTGTTCACGTTGCTCTTTATGCTTACGTTTCTTTTGGTTTTGTGATTGATTTGGACGATGAGATTTCTCATCCTTCTCAAATGATTCACGTGCTTCTTGTTTCACTGGTGATTGTGAAATATAAGCATTATTTGCAACGGGTGCGACTGCTTCAGTCGTTGTAACAGGTACATTGACCTGACCAAATTGACCACGGCTTACCGCACCGTTATTAATCATTTGTTCAATTGATGCTGCTGCATTTTGTGCTGAACGTGATTGATCAGTGGTTTGCGCTTGTTTTTGAACAAATAAATTTTCTAACCAAGCACAAGGACTAGCTGACTTTTGTGCAACTGCTTGTTGTGTTTGTTTAGGTTGAGCTGCTTGCTGTTGTGCAGCTTTCTTTTGCTGCGCTGCGGCATTGTTTTGTGCAGGTGCAGCATGCGTGTGTTCTGCTTCTTCTAAATGCCAGTCAGAAGACTCATAGCCGAGTTCTTTTTCGCTTGAACGCGTTGCTTCGGTACGTTCATAGCTTGATGGTGCAAAGCCGTCTGGATTGAACTGGATTTGGTAATGTGGTGTTTCCAAGTGCGGGTGAGGCAATACGGTGACACGTACATTTGAGGTTTGTTCTAAGTAAACTAGACTGTGACGCTTTTCATTCAATAAGAATGCTGCAATTTCAACAGGCACTTCAACTTGTACTTCACCTTGACGTTCACGTAAGGCAATTTCTTCCACTTTACGCATGATTGAAAGTGACAGCGAACGTAAGTCGCGTACCATACCTGTGCCATGACAGCGTGGGCAGACATAACCTGTTGCTTCTTCCAAAGAAGGACGTAAACGTTGACGACTCATTTCCATGAGACCAAAACGTGAAAGCTGACCGAACTGAATACGTGCGCGATCACTTTGTGTCGCTTCACGTAGTTTCGCTTCAACCATACGTTGGTTGCGGTCTTTGGTCATGTCAATGAAGTCGATGACCACTAAACCACCGATATCACGTAAACGAAGTTGGCGTGCGATTTCTTCTGCTGCTTCTAAATTGGTATTTAGAGCCGTTTCTTCGACATCGTGTCCGCGGGTTGATTTCGCAGAGTTAATATCGATTGAAACTAAAGCTTCAGTTTGATCAATCACGATAGAACCGCCAGATGGAAGTTTAACTTCACGTTCATAAGCAGTTTGGATTTGGCTTTCAATCCCAAAATGAGCAAATAATGGCTCATTCAAGGTATAAGTTTTTAATTTGTCTAACTGACGTGGCATCACTGCTTTTACGAAGTTATACGCTTCGTTGTAGGCTTGTTCACTATCAATCAGGATTTCAGCCACGTCATCACGTAAATAATCACGGATCGCACGTGTTACGACACCTGCTTCTTGATGAACCAACATTGGTGATGGCCCAGAACTTGCTGAACCTTGGATTTGTGCCCAAAGATCAAGTAAGTGTTGCAAGTCGAGTTGTAACTCTTCTTGTGTACGACCAATGCCCGCTGTACGAACGATTACGCTCATGCCACGTGGTATGTTTAAAGAGGCTAAAATTTCTTTCAGCTCTTCACGTACCGAACCTGAAATTTGACGGCTAATACCGCCACCTTTCGGGTTATTTGGCATTAAAACTAAATAACGACCAGCAAGTGAGATGAAAGTCGAAAGCGCAGCACCTTTATTGCCACGTTCTTCTTTTTCAACTTGAACCAGTAACTCCGTGCCTTCGGTAATAAGTTCACGAATATTTGAAGTTTGACGAGGATCCGCTTTGAAA
>Ga0224722_1001536_pt1 | contig 12765 bp, 16 predicted proteins | sample Balambano_FR1_Me_FD_161646 | JGI IMG/M metagenome (GOLD analysis project Ga0224722, IMG submission 161646) | Freshwater sediment microbial communities from Lake Towuti, South Sulawesi, Indonesia - Balambano_FR1_MetaG | ecosystem: Environmental > Aquatic > Freshwater > Lake > Sediment | place...
CATATCGCCCAGCCGCGCCTGTTCTTCAGCGACATGATACGCTGCCTACGCCCCGGTGGGCGGTTGATCGCCCATGAGCCGTGGGTCACGAGTTGGTCACGGCAGGTGTATACGCGGCTGCATCATGAGCCGTTTCGCCCCGACGCCGAGACATGGGAATTTCCCGACGCGGGACCGCTCAGCGGCGCGAACGGGGCGCTGCCGTGGATCATCTTTGCGCGGGATCGAGAAAGATTCAGCCGCGAATTTCCGCAGCTGCGGATTGTGCGGATTACGCCGACGATGCCATTCCGCTATCTGGTCAGCGGCGGCGTTTCCATGCGAACGCTCATGCCCGGCTGGAGCTATGGCGCGTGGCGGGCAGCCGACAACGCCGCGCTGAAATTTTCACGCGGCGGCATGGCGATGTTCGCACTGGTGGTGGTAGAACGTGCCGCTGATCACGAGAATTTGAGGGTACACTAGAACCATGTGAACGAACTGATGGATACGGATCAATGCCTGACTGACGCACATTCAGCAGTTCGATACCGATAACCTGTTCATCAACACTCAGATGTACCAGACAGTTGAAATTAACGCGCTTCGTGTTCGCTGGCAAGGACTTCAGTAATTCAATATACATGGCATCGGCAAGTGGATCATACGAGAGTTTCATAGCAAGTTATGGCTCAAACTTACCATGTATATTTTGTTATTCGTCTGAATCGTGTGTAGCATCATGGGCATTTGAGCGATCCGCGATACTATCACTATAAATCACTTTTGACGTATTTTTCAAGGAGACCCTACCTGCAATAACTTCCCATTTTGCGTACAAAATGACGCCACTTCGCCCCTATTTCCTATTACTATGCCCCTTGGCGATCTTGGCGTCTTGGCGGTTCAATCTCTTCTTTGCCGTATCCGCCGTCACGTTTGCCGTTCCTGCCGTTCTGTCACGAGAAAAATGATCATGAATTGCCGTAAAACGGCAGAAAAATCGCAAAACGGCAGCCGTCGGCAGCCGCATATTTTCCCCTCAACTCGCTTGCATGGGCTAGGGAGCCAGGGGAGTAAGGGGTACATTCTGCCGCCGTTTTCTACAAAAACTTTCATCACGGCGGCGGCAGTTCATGATCTGGAAGTCATCCCTCGCCTCGTTGGGTTACAATGGGGAAGATTACAGGCGTTACAGCGCCACATGAAGGAGACCCCATGACTTACGAAATGATCCTGACCGAGACCCTGCCCAACGGCGTCGGCGTCGTGCGGCTCAACCGCCCGCAGGCTTTGAACGCGCTCAACAGGCAGATCACGGGCGAAATTTTCGATGCGCTCGAAGCCTTCGATAAGGACGACTCCATCGGCTGCATCATCCTGACGGGAAGTGACAAAGCCTTCGCCGCCGGCGCGGACATCAAGGCGATGGTCGGCGCAAGTGTTCATGACATGATGACGAACGACTTCACCGACTGGTCGCGGGTGCGACGCATCAGCAAGCCGATCATCGCGGCGGTCAGCGGCTTCGCGCTTGGCGGCGGTTGCGAAATGGCGATGATGTGCGACATGATCGTCGCCAGCGACACGGCGAAATTCGGGCAGCCGGAGATCACCATCGGCATTATCCCCGGCGCGGGCGGTACGCAGCGTCTGACACGCGCCGTCGGCAAGGCGCTGGCGATGGAGGTCATGCTCGGCAATCGCTTCCTGACCGCGCACGAGGCACTCGCCGCCGGGCTGGTCAACCGCGTCGCGCCGCTCGACTCGTATTTTGCTGAGGCGGTGGCGCTGGCGGAGAAGATCGCCAGTATGCCGCGTGTCGCCGTCCGTCTGATCAAGGATGCCGTGAACAAAGCCGAAGAACTCCCCTTGAGCGAAGGACTGGATTACGAAAAGCGCTCTTTCTATCTGGCTTTCGGCACGGAGGATAAGGTCGAAGGCATGACGGCATTCATTGAGAAGCGCCCGCCCGTGTGGAAAAATCGGTAGTGCGTTTCGCACTTAACCAACATAAGCAATGCAACGTATGTAGGGATGCCCGCCAGGGCATCCGCCGAGTATGCAAACAAATGGATTGAAGAATTCGGGATATTTCATTGGTGATCACCCTTTTCTATACCCACCGCCTGCATGGTGATCTGGAATTTGCCCCGCGCCTGTTCACCATGCTCAAATCCCTGCGGACGGCGGCGGGCGATGGCGCGATTCTATATGTGGATTTAGGCGAGTCCTGCGCTCGTGAAATCTGGCACTGCGCGGTGACGGGCGGGCGCTCGGCGTTATTCGCGCTGGACGCAATGGGCTGCGATGCCGCCAACGCCGAAGCGATTCACCCGCAGAATCGCGCTAAAGTGCAGGAAACCGTCGCCATGCGCCTGATTGCCAGAGGCGATTCGCAGGTCATCAAGGGAATGCGATTTCTCACCAGTCCGTCCGTGCCGCAGCCCAAATACGAGTTTGAAGACTCCCTCCCTCAGGGAGAGGGGCAGGGGGTGAGGGCTATTCGTGCCGTCTCGCTCACGCCCGCCACGCAAACCTTCGCGCACGGCGGCATTCTTTATCTGGCAGGGCTGGAAGCGGCGCAGATCGGCGTCGTTCAGATTGCTGACGGCACACTCGCCGATGCCGCCATACAGGATGTGCCAGCCGATACCCCGCCCGACCCGACCATCATGGGCGCGGTAGAATTTATCCTTGGCGAAGCGCATTACATTTTGAAGAAGGCACAGGGGCGAGGATAGAGTATATCTATCCAGAAACACTTCGATACGGTAAAGATCACAAGTTTTTCAGGAGTCTCCACATGCAGCCGATCCGAATCGCACTTGTTCAGTTGGCGTGGCTGGGCAGCCGCGAAGCCATGCAGACGCAGTACCAAGCCATGATCGCCGAAGCAGCAGCGGGCGGCGCTCGGCTGATCTGCCTGCCGGAGTTTTCGCTCGCGCCGTATTTCGCCAGCAGTACCGACCCGGCAGGTTTCGCCTGGGCGGAAACCCTCAACGGCGGCGTGACCGATGCGTTCTTTGGCGGGCTTGCCCGTGAACACGGCGTCTTTATCATCTCCAGCCTGTTTGAACACGCGCCCGACGAGCAGTATTTCGACACCGCGATCATTCACAACCCGCACGGTGATCTGCTTGGCATCACGCGCAAAGTCCACATCCCCTATGGTGATGGCTACAACGAGACCAGCTTCTTCGGCGGCGGTGCGGACTATCCCGTCCATGATCTGGGTGAACTGCGCCTCGCAGCGCCGACCTGCTATGATCAATGGTTCCCGGAGATGGCGCGAATCTGCGCTATGAACGGCGCGGAGTTCATCTTCTACCCGACAGCGATTGGCTCCGAGCCGAGCGACCCGACGATGGACTCACAGGAAATGTGGGAAACTGTCATGCGCGGTCACGCCATCGCCAACGGCGTGTTCGTCGCGGCGGCAAATCGCATCGGGGCAGAGCCGCCGCTGACGTTCTATGGCAGCAGCTTCGTCTGCGACCCAATGGGCAAGATTCTGGCGAAAGCCGGGCGCGATACGACGGAGGTCATCTATGCCGATCTTGATCCGCAGGTGTTTGAGCATTGGCGCGACCTGTTCCCCCTGCTCAAACAGCGCGTGCCGCACACGTACCAGCGCATCCTTGACGTGTACGAGAGCCGCTAGCACCGTTCACATTGCGATCAGAGCGCAAATGAGAATTATCCAAACACGGCGGATGCCCTGTCGGGCATTCCTACAAAATCATCAAATCAAAGGTTATCATGTAGGGACGTGCGCCAGCACGTCCGCGCTATCGTGCAACATTCTGAAAATGCAGATACGCTCTCACCTGAAGCGACAGGAGTGGTGATGATGTCCTCAGCACAAAAAGGTGTGCGTGACGGCTACCATACGACAACCCCCTATCTGATGATCAACGACGCCGATCACGCCGTCCAGTTTTATCGGCAGGCGTTTAATGCCGTTGAGCTGCATCGCTCGATTGATTCGAAGGGCGTCGTTCGCAACGTTCAGATCAAAATCGGCGACTCGCCGGTCATGCTTGGTGTTCGCCCTGATTTCAGCGTAGTTCATGCACAGGAACCCGGTGATTTGCCGCTTGCCAGCATTTATCTGATGGTGGACGATGCCGATCGCGTATTTCAACAGGCGGTTGATCATGGGGCGACGCCGCTGTATCCGCCGGAAGATATGGATTACGGCTACCGCGAAGGCGGGCTGGTTGATCCGTTTGGCGTGACCTGGTGGGTTGCGACCACGCTCATCCCGTAAGGAACGAACGCCTGTCCGCGTCAAACCCCTCATCCCCTGCCCCTTTCCCACGCAAGCGGAGAGAGGGGACAAAGAACCTGATTTTCTCCGTGTTCTCCGTGTCTCTGTGGTTCAAATCATCGGTTAGCTGAGTGGAGTGATTTTCATGCCCAAAACCAATGTCGTCCCTGCCGAGTATCTTGATCTGTTCACCCGTCCGGTGGTCGTTAGTCTGGCGACGGTGAATGCCGATGGTCAGCCGCAGGTTACGCCGGTGTGGTGCGATTATGATGGCGAGTTCATCCGCGTGAACAGCGCTGACGGACGGCAGAAGGTCAAAAATATGCGCGAGCGTCCGCTAGTGACCGTGCTGGCGATTGATCCGGATGATCCGTATCGCTGGGTGGAAGTCCGCGGCACGGTTGAGCAAATTGATGATGACCCTGAGCATGGCGTTGAACACATCAACAGCCTGAGCGCGAGGTATCGCGGCGTACAGGATTATTACAGCCGCAACGAACGGATGCGCGGCAGGGAACACCGGCTGATCTTCAGGATTCGCCCGACCCATTTCACCGGGTCAGGACATCGCTAACCTGCCTCAAGCGTAACTGCACACCACGACTTCGCTGATCTTGCCACGTTTGCTCGGCTTGGAATTGATCGCCCGCCGCGCCATCACGGTATGAATCGGATAGCCGGCATACAGGTCACGGATGAACGGCGTATCCGAGTTGGACAGCATGACGGAGACGCCGCGCCGCGCCAGTTCCACGAACACATCATGCAGCGCGATCTGATCCGCTTCGGTGAAGCCATAGCGTGAATACCCGGTGAAATGCGCGGTGGCGGACAGCGGGTAATATGGCGGGTCGAGATACACCAGATCGCCCTTTTTCGCCGTGTCCAGCGCGGTTGAAAAATGGCGGCAGGTGATGTCCACGCCTTGCAGTTCAAATGACACGGCGCGGAGATTCGGCTCATCGCAGATCGTCGGGTTCTTGTAGCGCCCGAAGGGGACGTTGAACTGTCCGGAGCGATTTTCGCGGTACAAGCCGTTATAGCACGTCTTGTTCAGGTAGATGATTCTCGCGGCGCGTTCAGGCAGCGACAGCGTTTCCGGGTTGAGAGCGCGAATGGCGTAATAATGGTCTTTTTCGTAGCGGTGCGGGCGCAGATGATACATCACTTCTTCAAGACAGTCGCGCAGCGCCAGATACACCTCAATCAGCGGCATATTGATGTCGGATAGATACGCCTTACGCAGCAAGGCGCGATTTTTGAGCGCGAAGAACAGCGCCCCGCCGCCGAACAGCGGTTCGTGATATGCCTTGAATTCCAATGGCGGCAGGTGGTCAATCAGCACAGGGGCGAGCCGCGCTTTTCCGCCCGCCCATTTCAATACCGGGCGGGCAAGGGTTGCTTCAACGAGGGGATCAGCGTTCGTCAGGGTCACTCTCAAATTCCACTTTCTCGTAGATGTCACTCAGGCTCAGGGTACAGTTAATCGCAGGAAGCTCCAGCACATGGGCAATGTCAGTCACAAATCCGGTCAGCCATAAGCCGCTGTCCTGACGATGGAAAAAGTCCACACGAACTTTATCCTGGCTGATCAACAGATAGCTTTGCAGCGACTTGAGCTTGATATATTCATCGAACTTGCCACTTTTATCATACGCCATTGTTGAAGGCGACGTCACTTCGATCAGCACGGTTGGATTGAGCAGAATGTCAAACTGGTCATCGGCAAACTGCGGTTCTCCGCAGACCACGACAATATCGGGATAGGCGTACAGCTTACCACTGGCTCGAACGCGCATATCGTTGGCATATATCTCGCATGGGCGCTTCACAAGTTGGTTGCCAAGAACGCGTGAGGCATTATGCACGATGATGTTATGCTGTCGGCTTGCGCCCGCCATATCATATATCTCGCCGTTATGCAGCTCATGCTTTGTCTCGGCGGCACGTTCAAAAGCCAGATACTCGGCTTCTGTCCAGCGGTGTCGCTTCATGTCAGGTTGTGCGGACATCGCTTACTCCTTTGCGTCCTTATCGCGCTCAAATTCACCGTTGCGAGCCATGCTGATGTACATTTCCAGCCTTTCAAGCGCACGCCGTTTATATTTAACCTTCTTCATACGCCCTTCCAGATAATCTGCACCGCGTACCGGATCGCACAAGAGCAGGATTTCGCTGATTATTTCGACATCCAACGGATTGTGGCAGCGCTCAAACACCGTCTGAATATACGGGTACACACGCGGATCAGCCGAATCCGCCATCATCATAATGCCGCACACGCCCACCTGTGTGAGCATATCATCCCGTTTCCGTTCGCCAAGTTCGAGCATCGGATCTATCACCGCCGATCCCATCTTCTCGAGCGCAGTGCAGATCGTCGAATACAGGATGGATTCCAAATCGTCTTCGTTGCTATACAGTTCCATCAGGCGCGGTATCGCTTCGGTGACCTGCCATTCGCCGAGAAGTCGGGCGGCATTGATCGGCGCATAGCCACTTCCGAAACTGCCAACATCTGCCAGTTCCTCAATGTCCAGGATTTCCAGCAGCCACGGGATGAGGGTCTCTTTCTGTGCCGCCAGCAGTTTTGCCGCCGCTTTGGGTTTCATTTCATCGCCGAAAAGCACCCACACCGCCTTATGACGCGGATGCTGATCGTCTTTCGCTGCTTCGCGCCAAACCGCAATCGGATCATCAACCATAGCAACCTCTCCTGCCTGATCCCGCAGCGCTCTCCAGGTCAGGCTGAGGTAGATCGCTGCCGGATTATGTTTGCGCCCGTCCACCGGCGCAGGCACCGTGCGTCTTCGGGTATTCGATTGTCCTATTGTACAGGGGAATATGGGGACACTGCCAAGAGGAATATCGCCCTCATGACATACCCGTTCACAAAAAACAACGCCGCTTCCAGAGAGGTCAGGAAACGGCGTGTTTAGTATTCAATATAGCGTCGCCATGCCTCATTACCGCTGCCGATGGCGACGACCAGATAGCTGGTACGCGGGGTCTTCGGCTCCCACTGAAGGCGCATCCCCGCTTCATGCGGCAGGCGGTCGCCTTTACGGTGGTTGCAGGCATAGCAGGCGCAGGCGGTGTTGCCCCAGTTGTCCTTGCCGCCGCGTGACTTGGGGATGACGTGATCAACGGTGAAATCGCTCTTGATCAGCGTCTTGCCCTTGTACATGCTGCCTGGCTGCGCCAGACAGTAAATGCAGGTGAAATTATCGCGCACCAGCACGCCGCGCCGGCTCCAGTGCGCCTGCCTGCGCGGGACATTCACGTATGCCCGCAGCGCAATGACCGACGGCACCTGAAACTTGTCGCGCACGGTTCGCAGGAACTGATCAGTCTGCTCGACGACGACGGCTTTCTCCGCCAGAATCAGATTGACCGCACGCGGGATGGAAATGACGGAAAGTGGTTCCCATGTGCGTCCGTTGAGTAACAAAACGCGCCCCTGAAGCGCCCCTCCACTAATCACATTGATACCTCGCCGCTCATCAATCGAAAATGTCAGGATGATCACACGCTCATTTTTGTGTGAAGAATCCCACATTTAGAACAAGTATATCCAAATTTATGCGAAAATGCAGCAACTTTATCGTGATTTAACGAAGCGTTGATGAGTCGTTGAACGTTCGATGGCTTAAACCTCACCCCGTCTCCATATGGAGAGGAGTTGGGGGTGAGGTTCGTTTTCCCTACCGATAAAACCCATGCCATTAATCTTCCCACCCTGATTTCCCCCTCTCCACATAGAGAGGGGGTTAGGGGTGAGGTTCGTGTACGCTGAGGGCTTTCGCCCTTTCAACCAATAAAACGCGCCCGATGGAATGTTGCGAATTCGATGCTGGGATGCTGCCGGGTCGTGGGCTTTACGCCGACCCATCGCCCCCAGAATGCCGGGCGAGTGGGGTGGCGCAAAGCGTGTCGGAATAGTCACCTGCTGGACACGTACTGCTTGTCTTGTCACCCGTACTCATCGGTTCTCCTTTTGATGGCGCTCCGCCGTTTCGCCTCATCGGGCAGGAAACGGCAGCCGCGCCACCCCACTCGCGCTTCGTATTCATGGTGCTACAGGAACAGACTCAGGACACGCGCCAGAGACGAGCGCCGCTTTTCCTGCTTGCGTTGCCTGTATTGCCGGGCTTCGCGGGCTAAGCGTTCTCGCTCCGCCATCCGCATGAGGACTTTCTGGCGTTCCTCATGCTGTTTGAGATGATTTTGGTTATACATGATGTCGCTTTTCTCTCCCAATCCGGGAGGGGTTGTTGTCATAGTCAAGGCTAAATCGGACGGAACTGATGAACGATAGTGATGAGTATCGAGTGCTGAGTGCTGAGTAAAATCCTCAGACCTCGATACCACCCGATTATCGTTTGCTCATCACTCCTAAAAGAATCTTCATGCTACATTTCTCCTTTCTGCCCCTTAAGAGGCTTCCGATTTCCGCACCAGTCGCAGGGGCGCGTCCGAAGCGTCAGCGAGTTCGCCGCGCTCCATTCCGCGCTGCATTTCTGCCATCGTCTCCGTCGCGGTGTACACGACTTCCAGCAGGTATCCCATCATGTCCTGCCGGTTGAGCGTCGTGATCTCCGCCAGCCGTCCATCGCTGGCTGCCGTGTGCAGTTCATCCAGCACATCGAGCAGGTTCGCCATGCGAGCATCGTTGAACAGCAGTTGAAGGTGTGTTGTTGAGGTCATGTTCATCCTCTTGGCACTACGCTTACGCAAAAAAAAAGGGCGTGAGATTTATTTCGCAATCTCACGCCCTTCAAGGGAACCTGTGGTCACAGGTGCGGATCATCCTCAACCAATAGGAGGTGACCCTCTTCCGTAAGACTGCCCGATACTTAAACCATTGCCGACCTCGCCGCCGAATGTCTGGCGGTCCCCGATCACGCCGGGCGCGTTCCAGCCCGCCGCCAGCGGCGCGTGATACCGCGTTCCGGCGATGGGCAGAATCCCACCATCGAATGGTGAGATCGGGTTGATACGAGCGAAGACGGTGACGGTCATCATGGTTCTAAGCACCTCGTTGCTCCACAATGGTATTGTCGAGCATGGCTAGAATGCTCTCACCGGTAATGAACACGCGGCGCATACCATTGGGCTTGCTGATACGCAAATGCCCGTTTTTGACCAGACGCTTCAGCGTGCTGAGGCTTATTCCAAGCGCTTCAGCGGCTTCCTGTCTGGAGTACACGGCTCCGGGTTCGATACGCGGTTTTAATGCTGTAGGCATGACACCAACCTTTATACAATCCAGAACAGGGTAACACGGCTTTTTTAACCTGTCAAGCAGTCTGTTTTAAGTTTAAGAAAGTTTAATGGGTCAAACGGGGTCAGGCGGCGAGTTGCCCGTGCCAACCACTCAAGTTATTGCATGTCCTTACTTTTAACTTTTAACTTTCACCTTTTAACTAACTATGCACCATGCACAAACGCGCTCGCTCACGAATTAGGCATTCTATACTAACTTATCAAACGTTCACTTTTCACAGCTTCCGATTTGGTTATACTGACGAATAGTTACCGGGTGTGTAACACCCATTCTTTTTGACCAGTTAACCCGTTTTTGAACGGCAGGAGTTTTTCAGATTATGGTGGCAGCCTACAACGTCCCCATGCACACGCAAACCACGAATGCTTACGAAACCGCGCTGACCCAGTTTGACCGCGCAGCAAGACACTTAAGTGTAGATGATGGAATTCTTGATTTTTTGCGTTACCCGCGCCGTGAATTCACCGTCAATTTCCCTGTAAAACGCGATAATGGCAGCATTGAAATGTTCACGGGCTACCGTGTGCATCACAATACTGTGCTGGGTCCGTCGAAGGGCGGCATTCGCTACAGCCTCGCGGTGGATATGAATGAAGTGCGGGCGCTGGCAATGTGGATGACGTGGAAGTGCGCCCTCGCCGGGCTGCCCTACGGTGGTGCGAAAGGCGGCGTCGTCGTTGATCCCAAAACCATGAGCCAACGCGAACTCGAATCGCTCACCCGCCGCTACACCGCTGAACTCATCCCCATGATCAGCCCGCACGGCGATATTCCCGCCCCCGATATGGGTACCAACCCGCAGACGATGGCGTGGATCATGGACACCTACAGCATGACGACGGGTTATTCCGTTCCAGCGATTGTCACCGGCAAGCCCGTCAATATCGGCGGCAGCCTGGGGCGCAATGAAGCGACGGGGCGCGGCGTGATTACCGTCATGACGCAGGCGCTGCGCCGCTTTAACGACCTGAGCGAAGACAATACACGCATCATCATTCAGGGCTTCGGCAACGTCGGCATGAATGCCGCGCTGCGGGCGCACGAACTCGGCTTCAAGGTCGTTGGTGTCAGCGATGTCAGCGGCGGCATGTATCACGCGAACGGGCTGGATGTGCGGGCGTTACGCGCCTATGTTGCCGAACGTGGCGACCTGACCGGCTATGCCGAAGGCGAACTCGTCACGAACAGCGAACTGCTCACCATGCCCTGCGACGTGTTGATCCCGGCGGCGATGGAAGGACAGATTACCGAGAAGAATGCCGACGAGGTGCAGGCGCGGCTGATCGTCGAAGGCGCAAATGGTCCGACGACGACGGAAGCGGACGACATCCTCAATGATCGCGGTGTGCTGGTCGTGCCGGATATTCTGGCGAACGCGGGCGGCGTGATCGTCTCGTACTTTGAATGGGTGCAGGACTTACAGGCATTTTTCTGGGATGAGGACGAGATTTTCCGCCAGTTGGATCGGGCGCTCATTCGCAGCTACGAAGCCACCGAACGCGCCGCCGAAGAATACGACGTGGATATGCGAACGGCAGCACAGGTATACGCCATCAAGCGCGTCGCCGAAGCCGTGATCACACGCGGGTTCTACCCGTAGAAACGATGTGCCATAGGCTGAAGCCCTACGGCTAAGGCTGCGCCCCGTGAACGGGGCTGAAAGAATTTTTTCAGCCTGCTTCAGCAGGCGCAGTTTTAGACAGATGGCTTTAGCCTCTGGCGACCCTGTTCATTTGAGCTAAGTCATCTGCACCGCAACATTACCACGCGATCCCCATATCCGCGTTTTCGGAGCGATGAACAGATACCAGATCGCCAGCAGCCCGCTGTAGGTGACAACAATAATGTAGATGATCAGGCTGATCTGCAATTCAGGCGAGATCGTCGGTAGCCGCTGCAAGAAAGGAATGATCAGTACGAGGTCATACGCCAGAAAACCGGCAAGCTGCCCCGCCGCGTTACCCCACACCGGGCGGATCAAGCCGTAAGCGAAATATGCCGCCGCGCCGAGGAAGAACCAGCCGAACACCACCATCAGTTCCGGCGTCACCCGCCATGGCAGGATATTCGGCGTTTGCCGTACCTGGCTTGTGCCAACAATGATCAGCGCGACGATGAAGATGAAGAACGAAACGCGGATCAGCATCGGCGTGGGTTGGCGCTGGCGAAATGGCAGGCGTTGAAACCAGAAAAACAGCCCCAGACCAAAGACCGTCATGCCGATCAGCACGATCCCCAATGTGGTCAGGGCGCTGTTTGCGGAGCTTCCCCCAAGCTGGATGTAGAAAATGCTAAGAAGCCATCTGAATATTCAGAATGTTGTATGGTAACGCGGACGTGCTGGCGCACGTCCCTACAAACAAAACCATTGTATTTATGACTTTGTAGGGATGCCCGCCAGGGCATCCGCCGTGTTTCGATAATATTCAGATGGGTTCTAAGAGGCGTAAACATGACGGCGTAGTCCAGCCCGATCCCCGCCAGCCCCGCATATTCCTTCGCCAGCAGGCAGTACAGCGTCGAAGCCGCCGCCGCCGCAAAGATAGATGAGATGAAGATGAACGACATCGGCGTGGTATCGGGCAGCGGCCACATCTGCACGGCAAACGGGACTTGTAACAGAAAGGCGACGCCGAACAGTGCCTGCACAACGGCGACCAGATACAGGAAGTAGCGAAAATAGCGATTCATGCTAAATGTCCATTTCATAATATATATATCTTCCGATGATTCAATTATAGCGGGGCATACGGTTATTGCTTTTAGAACCCATCTGAATATTATCGAAACACGGCGGATGCCCTGGCGGGCATCCCTACAAAATCACAAAAACAATGGTTTTGTTTGTAGGGACGTGCGCCAGCACGTCCGCGTTACCAGACAACATTCTGAATATTCAGATGGGCTTTTCACCGCTTTCACAACCTGGCGTTTTCCACGGGGTGTATACTTATCGAGTTGTGAGAACTATGTATGAGGAGAAACGTTATGAAACGGATTCTTTTGTCCGCCATCGCCCTTGCCGCCTTCATGATTGCCCCTGCCATTATGGCGCAGGTCGCGCCGCCCGCCGAACCCATCGTCATCGTCCTACCGGGCATTTCCCCTGAAGGCATCGAGTGGGACAGTGCCAACAGCCGCTTTCTGATCAGTTCATTGACCGATGGGATTATTCGCTCGGTGGATGACGCCGGAAGCGCGGAAATTTTCATTCAGGATGGAGACG
>Ga0224722_1001537_pt1 | contig 12762 bp, 13 predicted proteins | sample Balambano_FR1_Me_FD_161646 | JGI IMG/M metagenome (GOLD analysis project Ga0224722, IMG submission 161646) | Freshwater sediment microbial communities from Lake Towuti, South Sulawesi, Indonesia - Balambano_FR1_MetaG | ecosystem: Environmental > Aquatic > Freshwater > Lake > Sediment | place...
ATTGTGTGGCAAGACCCCTACGCCAGCCTGAATCCTCGTTGGAAGGTGGGAAGAAGCGCCGAAGAGCCGGCTCGCCTGGTGAACCGACCGGTGGCGACGGGCGAAATCTTTCGGGAGGTGGGCCTGGATGAGCGGTTCATCGACCGTTACCCCCACCAACTCAGCGGCGGGCAGCGGCAACGGGTCGCCATCGGTCGCGCCCTTGCCCTCAAGCCGCCGTTGGTGATTTGCGATGAGCCGACGGCCGCGCTGGACCTAAGCGTCCGGGCCCAAATTCTCAACCTGTTGAAAGACGTCCAATCGGCCCAGGCGCTGAGCTACCTGTACATCTCGCACGATTTGACGACCGTGCGCTACCTGGCCGACCGTATCGCCGTGATGTATTTGGGTCGCATCGTGGAGACCGGGCCGAGCGAAGAGGTTTTTCGCGATCCCCGTCACCCCTACACGCGGGCGCTTTTGGATTCCGCGCCCACTCTGGAGCGCCTGATGCACCTGCCCGATGCGCCGCCCGGAGAAATTCCCGATCCCCGGACGCGATTTGCGGGGTGCCGCTACGCCGGCAGGTGCCCAAACGCGCAAGACCTATGCCGGAGCAACGATCCGGATGAGAAGCGCGTAGGACCGCGCAGTTTTTGGTGTCACTTTCCCGTCTCTACGGGAAAGTAGACGTCTAACGCCTAAAGGAAAACATAGTTGAGTCAAGTCGGACACGTACGCTACGCCTATACCGAAGAAATGGCGGCGCTGGAGCATGACCTGCTGGAAATGGGAAGCCGCACCGAGCGGATGGTTTCCGATGCCGTGCAGTCGCTGGTCACGTTGGATTCCGAGCTCGCGATGAATGTCGTCCGCCGCGATGACGAAATCGACGAACAGGACTTTGCCATCGAGGCGCTGTGCTTGCGTTTGTTGGCGCTACAGCAGCCAATCGCCCGTGATCTTCGAGTGGTGGGCACCGCCATGAAAATGATCACCGACATCGAGCGCGTGGCGGATTTGGCGGTTGACATTGCCAAGATCGGGATGAAGATCGAAAAGGAGTTTGGCGAGCCGAACGTGGTCGATATCCCTCGCATGGGCAACATTGCGTTGGACATGCTCCGCAAGAGCATGAAGGCGTTTGTGGGTTCGGATTTGGAGCTTGTGGGCCAGGTTTGCCGCATGGACGAAGAGGTCGACGACCTCTACCGGACTCTGCGCGGACAACTGTTTCATCGGATGCGATCCGACAACACGCAGGTGGTGGCGTGCAGTTGGTTGCTGCTTGCCATCCACCACATCGAGCGCATTGCCGACCACGCGGTAAACATCGCCGAGCGGGTGCACTTCATGGTAACCGGCGAAGTGAAGAACCTTGCGGCAAGTCACCGCAACGACCCGCCATCGGCGGCCGCCTAGTAGCCTCCGGTACCATCCTCGCCGCGCATGCGAGAGAACCTGGCCGCACTCTGGCGCTACCGCGAACTCCTTTTAAGCATGGTCGAGCGCGAACTGCGGGTGCGCTACAAGAATTCGGCGTTGGGGTTCTTGTGGTCGTTCATCAACCCGCTGGTCACCACCTTGGTCTTGAGCTTTGTGTTCGGCACTTTGATCGGCGGTGGGGTGAAGAACTTCACGGCTTACGTGCTGGTGGCGTTGTTGCCGTACACATTCTTTCAGCAGAGCGTATTGGATTCGGCGCAATCGGTGCTAGGGCAGTTATCCGTGGTGAAGAAGGTGTACTTTCCCCGGGAGATATTGCCGTTGTCGTCCATCTTGGCCAACTTCGTCAATCTGCTTATCGGAATGGGCATCTTTTTCGTCCTGTTGTTGATCGTTTACCTGCGCGATCCCCGAGTGGTTCCCTTTCAGCCGACCACGGTGGTACTACCTTACTTGCTCATCTGCAGCCTGCTCATGGCGACGGGTATCGGCTTGGCCGTTTGTGCGCTGAACACCTTTTATGAAGATGTGAAGTACATCGTAAGCAACCTGATGTATTTGCTCTTCTTTCTTTCGCCCATCACCTATCTCAGCGAGAAGGTGGCCTACAGCGATATCAACCAGCGCTCAGGCGGTTTGGTGTTTCAGCTGTATCACCTCAACCCGGTGGCGGCTCTCTCGACCGCATATCGGCAATGTTTGTTGGCACCGCAGGGAGTCATGGAAGATGGAGTGCTGCAACCACCGATTCCGCTGGATGCGAAGTACTACATCTACATCGGCGTTTTCGCCGTTACCGTTTGCATCGGTGGCTACGCCCTGTTTAACCGCCTGAAGTGGCAATTCGTGGAGCGTCCATGAGCCAAGCCGTATCGATTCACGTTCACGACGTGCACAAATCCTTTATCACGAGTCGCAGCGGTGTTGCTTCCCTTAAGACATTAGCGCTCTGGTGGCGCAAACCCCCCAAGAAAGTTCTCTCTGTACTAAAGGGCGTCAGCTTCGATGTGCATCGCGGGGAATGCCTGGCGCTTGTGGGTCGCAACGGTGCCGGCAAAAGCACGCTGCTATCGCTGATTGCCCGCATCTACAAGCCGAATCAAGGCAACATACAGGTAACCGGCCGATTGGCCCCCTTACTGGAATTGGGAGCTGGATTCCATCCTGACCTAACAGGAGTCGACAACATCCTGTTTAACGCGGTTGTGCTGGGACTTTCCCGAGAAGAAGCCCGCTCACGCATGCCGGCCATTATCGAATTCAGCGAACTGGGCGAGGCCGTACACCAACCGGTAAGGACGCTCTCCAGTGGGATGTTGGCCCGTTTGGGATTTGCGATCGCGGTGCATGTGGACGCCGATATTTTGTTGGTCGACGAAGTGCTCTCCGTAGGCGATTATCGTTTCGAGGAGAAGTGTCGCAATCGCATCGAGGAATTTCGCGCGCAAGGGGGCACTATCGTCTTAGTAAGCCACAGCGCCCGCACGGTTCAAATGTTTGCCGATCGATGCATTTGGCTCGAAAATGGCCAAGTACGGGACGAAGGCGATCCCGAGCGGGTAATACAGGCGTACTTGGGCCAAGGCGGTGTATAGCTTCACCTAACCCAAAACGGTTACAATGGCTTCGCCGTGGGGGATGGCATTCAAGATACGTTGATTATTCGCGGCCGTCACCGCTTAGACGGAGAGGTCGCGGTCGGGGGTAGCAAAAACTCCGCCCTGAGTCTGTTATCCGCCGTCGTCTTGGCGGAAGGAAAGACCACCCTTCGGAATGTGCCGGACATTTCCGACACGCACCAGAAAGCCGACCTCTTGAGGGGGTTCGGCGTCGATGTGGCCTGGTCCGGCGACTCGCTGGAAGTCGATACCACCCACCTTCGACCGGGGAAAGTGAATGAATCGCTCGCCCGGAGCATTCGCACCAGCTTTTTTCTGTTGGGACCCTTGGTCGCTCGGCTCGGCCGAGTTTCGTTGCCGTCGCCTGGAGGGTGCCAAATTGGGGCGCGGCCGGTGGATTTCCACCTGAAAGGCTTGGCCCAGCTGGGGTGCCGCATCGACTTCGTCAATGGCGTTTACCACGCGGAATGCGACCAGTTGATCGGCACTGATTTGTACTTGGATAAACCCAGTCCGGGCGCCACCCAACACCTGATGACGGCGGCCGCATTGGCGCAAGGCGTTACCACCATCAGCAATGCCGCCATGGAACCGGAGGTCACCAGCCTTATCGGATTTCTGGAGGCGATGGGCGCCCGGATCGAGGGCGTAGGCACTCCAACGCTCACCATCTACGGGCAATCTCGCCTGCACGCCACCACATTCCGGGTTCCCAGCGACCGCATGCAAGCCGGAACGTATTTAGTTGCCGGTGCCATCACCGGCGGCCGCGTTCGGGTGACCGGCGTGATGCCCGATGACCAATTACCGGTGACCCAAAAGCTGCGCGATACCGGTTGTGTGGTCACCGAAGGGCACGAATGGATCGAGGTGCAAGGCCCTGACCGGCCGCGCGCTACCACGGTCACCACGTTGCCGTTCCCTGGCTTTCCGACCGATTTGCAGCAGCCCATGTGCAGCCTGCTTTCTTTGGCGCACGGCACCAGCGTGATCGAAGAAACGGTATACGAAAACCGCATTGGTCATATTCGCGAGCTCAACCGGATGGGTGCGAATATCGAACTGACGGCCGGCAACACGGCCATCGTCCACGGCGTGCCCCGCCTTACCGGGGCAAACGTCGAGGCGACCGACCTGCGCGCAGGAGCGGCCCTAGTGCTGGCAGGATTGGCCGCCGAAGGCACCACTCACGTCCAAAACTTGCACTTCATCGACCGTGGGTATGAGAAACTAGAAGCTACGTTGCGGGCGCTCGGAGCCGACATCAGTCGAAGTTCCGAATCGCGTTCGGCAAACGGAGCCCCACGCCTTTGAAGCTTGTTCCCGAAATCGGCATCGACCTCGGTACGGCCAACATCCTCGTATATCGCCGGGGCCGAGGCATCGTGCTGGACGAGCCCACGGTGGTTGCCATCAGCACGCATCAAGGTCGTGTGCTTTCGGTCGGTAATGAAGCGCGCGAGATGATCGGGCGCACGCCCGGCAATATTCAAGCCATTCGACCGCTGAAAGATGGCGTGATCGCCGATTACTCGTCGACCTTGAAGATGCTCACGTACATCATCGAGAAAACGTGCGGCGTCCGGTTTCCCTTTCGACTCAAACCCACGACCTTGGTGTGCGTGCCCAGCGGCGTGACCAACGTCGAGCGGCGGGCGGTCATCCAGGCCGCGAAAGATGCCGGCGCTGGGCAAGCCATGACCATCCCCGAGCCGATGGCCGCCGCGATCGGCGCCGGGCTTCCCATTTCCCAGCCCGGTGGAAACATGGTGGTGGACATCGGCGGAGGTACCACCGATATTGCGGTCATTTCGTTGGGCGGTATCGTCATTTCGCAGAGTCTGCGCGTTGGCGGCAACAAGATGGACGAGGCGATCGTCCGCCATATTCGTAACGCCTATAACCTGATGATCGGCGACCCCACGGCCGAAGAAATTAAGCTGAAAATTGGGAGCGCATTTCCCATGCAGCCCGAACTTCGCATGGAAATCCGTGGCCGCGACTTGGTGGCCGGCCTCCCGAAATCGGTGCATGTCACCAGCGAAGAGATTCGGGAAGCCCTCAGCGAACCGGTCCGGCAGATCGCGGAAAAACTGTGCCAAGTGCTGGAAGAAACGCCGCCGGAGCTGGCGAGTGATGTTATCGAGCGGGGCATCACCCTCACCGGTGGCGGCTCCCTCTTGCGTGGTATGGCGCAGTTGCTGGAGACCATCACCGAGATTCCAGTGCGCGTCGCCGACAATGCCCTTCAATGCGTCGCGATCGGAACCGGTAGGGCTTTGGAGGATTTGGATGCGATCAAGACCAGCGGTGCCGTAACATCGGTGTAAGATGCGCGCCTTTCTTATCTGTGTTTCGCTAACGTTCGCCTCGACACTGGGAGCGCAGGATGAGGTGAAGACCTCGCGCCGACCGATTTCCGGCGGCATCGGCTATGTCACCCAAGCGGAATTGAAGCAGGCCTTCACCCGAGCGTTCAGCGCCGTGAAGGCGGCCTACAAGCTGGATCGGGCGCCCACACCCGGCGGCGATGCCCGTTCCATTCCGGCATCCCGCGCCGAATTTCTCCGGTACGCCACCGAACTATGGACGTTCGCGGAAAGCGGCTTTGTCCAAACGCTGCGCCCGGTCGAGTTCGAAGCCACTCGGGTGCGCATCAAAGACTCCGCCGCCCGGAACCGCTTTGCCAAGCTCGCGAAAGAGGGCGCCGTGGCACCTTACGGACCGATCGCGACGAACCCTCGCGAGGAGATGACGGCGGTCGAAGTGGGTGATGCCCTGGGCTTTCTTATTGCCCGCATCGCGGAGCGATCAAACCTTCCGTCCTCGCGATGGACGCCTTACTTACAGCGCGGCTAGCCACACCTGCATGAAAGAGGGCCCTCGGTGGTTCCACGCGAAGTAGGGTATGAGCTCGATCTCACCCGGCTCCCATTGCTGGTTTCCGGTTTCGGCGTACAGGTCGTCGGGAAAGTCCGGCGCTACGCGCCGCCCTGCCGCGCGATAGCTCGGTAGACCCATGTACGGCTCGCCTTGCGTGACCTCTTCGCGCAAATCCACGCGAAAACGCTGGGGTGACGTTTCTTCCATGGACGATTCGGCCGCGTAAACGATAGGCCCGACCTGCAGGGCGGCTCGCCCCAAATTGTCCAGAACGCGTGGATCGGCCTCGATCCACTTGGGGTGCATGCCGAAGTCGATCGTCCACTCCACCACACCGGTTAACGCGAGTTCGAATACGGCGTAGCCACGGTCGAACGTGGCTTCCGGACCGCCCGGAAAGTCAAACGCCACCTCATCGGCCCACTGGGGGATGCGGACTTTGACCGTAAGCCGAACTGGCGCGGATGGTGAGAGTCGCACGGTGACCGGCCCGGGAAACGGGTAGCTACCCTGCACGTCGATGCCGATCTCGGCGTTTTCCCACGTGAGTACGGCTCGGTGGGCGACGGCGATATCCAGGCACCAACCGGCTTCGTCGGAGCGCGAGAGCACGGATCCGACTTGGCCCAGCAAACGCGCGATGTTCGGCGGGCAACAGGCGCAATGAAACCACGGGGTGCGTTGATGACGCAGTCGACTTTCAAGGGGGTTCCCGTAAAAGTAGCGATCTCCTTCGGCCGAAATTCCGGCCAGGCAGTTGTTCAATAGAGCCCGTTCGATGGTGTCGGCATAATCGGCGTTCCCCGTGAGGGCCAGCAACTCTTTGCCCCACAGAACCAGCCCAACCGACGCACACGTTTCGGCGTAAGCGGAGAGATTAGGGAGGTCGTAGTCGTGCGTGAATCCTTCGTTCGCACTGCTGGAACCAATTCCACCCGTGATGTACATGCGGCGGCCGACCAATGTGGCCCAAGTTCTTTCCATCGCGGCGGCGAAAGGCTCATCCTTTCGCTGGTCGGCCAACCGCGTACCCGCCATGTACAGGTACATAGCCCGGACGGCGTGCCCAACCACGGCATCGTGATCGCGGATCGGCAAGTGATCTTGCGCGTATTCGCCCGAGTACGCGCCGTCGCGAAAGTACAGGGTCCGGGCGTGCGGGCTCAGGCGAATCGCGTCCTCGTCCGCAAACTCGGCTTCGAACGGAGAAGGACGGTGGCCTCGGGCTTCCACCATGCGTTGCGCCAACTCGTGGTAGCGGGCGTCTTCGGTGTGCGCGGCTAGCCGTAAGAGGGCAAATTCCACCTCTTCGTGCCCGCAAAATCCAATCTGGCCGGCCGGTCCGTACCGCGCCACCAGGAGGTCGGCAAAGCGTTGGGCCACGGCCAGCAGCCGGTTATCCCCCATTGACTCCGCAAAGGCAACTCCCGCCTCGATCAGGTGGCCGGCGCAGTACATCTCGTGCATGCTTCCCAGATTTCGCCACTTCAGGTCGGGCTCGGCAAGCTGGAAATAGGTGTTGAGGTAACCATCGGGCTCCTGAGCGGCGACCACCGCGTCGATGGTTTCGTCGACCATGCGCCTCAGGTCAGCACTGGGCCGTTGCGAAAGGGCATAAGCAGCGGCTTCGAGCCACTTGTAAACGTCACTATCATTGAAGAACAAACCCTGAAATGGGCCTTGTTCATGACCGGCCGCGCGCCGAAAATTGGCGAGCCGACCCGTTAGGATAATCTGATCGAATTGCTGGGGAAGGGTATGGGTCGAAAGCCGTTCGATGCGCGGGGCGAGTAACGCGTCCGTCACTTCGATCGAGCCGAGGGAACCATGAGCCATGCGGCGCAGTTTAGCCACTGAATTTGGGCCAGATGACCGAGGGAATGCTACTATGGAGCTTGAGGTGAGCCATCGAAGCCGCGAATGCCCGTCACGATGAACTCGATGCCCGTGACCGTTCGCGGGCAAGGTTCATGGAGCGCATTGGGATTCGCGGGTTCTACCAATTGCTGGCTCCCACCGAGCGCCGATTGCCGACCGTGAACGAGATTCTGCGCGGGGCCACCGTGCGCGAAGATATTTTCGACAAGAACCGCAACGAGCTTCGGTACTTCATCTTGGCGAATCTTGTGCGCATCGGCTTGTACTTGCCGGTGGGTTACGGTTTGTGGCAATTGGGCGCGCAAACGGCCTTCGGACTTTGGATCGTGGTGAACATGATCCACCTGCTCTCCTTGCTGAGCGAGGTGTACAAGCGTTATCTGCTCCGCATGGTCGAGCGGCGACGCCAAATTTTCCGGCAAGCCGAGCGACCCTCGCCGCCGCCCGAGCCGGTCACCCGGGGCTATTTCAGTCCAAAGTTGCCGGAGACCATCGATAACTACCGGCGCATCGGCATGGAGCGGTGGCGAAAGATCGTGGTTCGGTTTGTGGAGCGACTCAGCACCGGGCCGGTGAACGATTTGAGCACGCGTCGCGGATTGCTGGAGTTTCAGCACGTCACCATCGTTTCCGAGAAGGTGCATTTGGTGGCGGGCACGATTTCCGTGCTTTTGGTGGTGCCCTTCTTCCGGTACCAAGATTGGCCGTTCGCCGCATACGGGGCTTTCTTGGTCCTACTGGACCTGTACCTGGTTTTGCTCCAGCGCTATCATCGAGTGCGAATTTGGAACGCGCTTCGGTTGGAGCACGGCGGTTGAGCGCTCGAGTCCTCATCCTTCACGCAAGCACAGGAAACGGTCATGTAAGCGCCGCCTTGGCGTGCCAAGCCGGACTGGAAAAGCACGGGGCGGAGGTGCTGGTGGAAGACGCCTTGGACTATGCGCCATGGGCGTTTCAAACTTGGTATCGCGGCGGGTACGAGGCGGCCGTGCGTGAAGCCCCCGCCAGCTGGGGATGGCTGTACCGCATCTCCGATCATCCCAAGTTGGCGTACCGGTTTCAGTGCATGCTGGATACAGTTTTTTTGGGCCGACTTCGCAAGTCCATTTCAACATTCCGGCCCGATGTGGTTTTGTGCACCCACAGTCTGCCGCAGCCCAAGTTGGATGACCTTCGCCCCGAATACGGCTACCGAATGGCCGTGGTGGTGACCGACCTTTACCCGCATTTGATGTGGCACCGGGGCGAACCGGATTGGTTCTTTGTGCCGCAGCCGTGGAGCCAAGAGGAGTTGGAGCGCCGCTTACCGTGGTCGGTGGGCCGCACATCGGTCAGCGGCATTCCGGTTCACCCGGCGTTCAACCGGCAAGTCGAGAAGACCGTGATGAAAGCCGAACTGGGATTGAAACCGGACCGGCCGGCGGTGCTGGTGACATCCGGGGGCATTGGCGCCGGGGGACTTCCCGACGTGGTACGAGGTTTGGCCGAAATGCCGGGCATTCAAATACTCGCCGTGACCGGACGGAACGACGCCGCGTACGCCGACCTCATGAAGAAGCCCGCCGCCGGTCCGGCCGACCCAATTCGGGTGTTGCGGCGATTGCCGGTGGAAGGCGTGGCTGACTTGATGCTCGCGGCCGACATGATCGTGGGGAAGCCAGGCGGCCTGACGGTTTCGGAAGCGCTGGTGGCAGGGCTACCGTTCATCGTGCACCACCCGTTCCTGATACCGGGTCAAGAGGAAGACAACGCCCGGTTTTTGGTCGAGCGGGAGATCGGCGTCATTTCCAACGATATCGCCGACCTCCGAAAGATCGTAGCGACCCTAGTGACGCAGCCGGAGCGGCGGCAACGCATGGCTCGCAACGCGCAGGAGGCCGGTCGACCCGACGCGGCAGACCACATCGCGGCCAAGGTTATGCAGTTAGCCGACCGCAACGATGCGCGTAGCGAGCCGTAAGTCGTCGCGAGTGCCGCTCGAAGAGATTGCCCATCGCCCGCACAAACTGACTGTTGAACAGCAGGGCATCGAAAACCAGCGCGAGCAGACCGATGGGCAATACCCGGATCAGGTGCGGCGCAAACGTTTCCAAGGCCACCACACCCAGCGCATTGAGCGGCAGAGCGATGGCGGTCAGAACGCCTGCGATCTTCAGCCCGCCCCACTGGATTGGCATCAAATCGTGCTGAAGCGCCATGAATCGGTGCCGGCTTCCCACCACTTCTGCGTATAGATCGCGGTTTGCGCCGTACCAAATCACTTGAAACGCGCCGTTCGCCAATACATGACCAATACCGATCGTCCAGAACAGGCCGGCCCACGCGCTATTGGTGGCCGCCTGGGCGAATGCGCCCAAGGGTAAAGCCAGCGTGCTTACGGCTCCCGCCACCACGAAAGTGGCGAAGAGTTTGCCGCGCACGGCGTTCGCAAACGCGGCCGGATCGTCTTCCAGCCGGCTAAGGCGCCAAATCTTGAGCGCGTGAGCGGCGGCGGCCAGATCCTCGCGCATCTTGCGCACGTGATAGACCGGATTCCCGTAGGTGGCCAAGTAGCTTCGGACCGTCCCGCGCGGCGGTTCCGGGGAGAGCATCGCGGTGTCCGGTTTCGAAGGTGTCCGTTCGTGTTCGGTGATCAACGCGGTGCCGAAAAGATAGCACACCGGGGGCTAGGCTTCGCGCAAAAATCCCCGGGGGGCGGTAAGAACCCGCCAGAACGTTCCGATCCTTTGGCGTCCGGCGGGCCAAAAGACGAACGGAACGGCCAGGGTTAGCCGCAAAAGGGCGCCGAATCGGTTCATCGCAAGGCAAAGGAATTCCGACGCCAGCCCTTGGTGCAAGAGAAAGTACAGTTCCTTTCCCGCGTTGTATCGAGCGATGCCCAGCCATGCCGCCCGGCGCGAGCTCTGGCCAAGCTCGTGGGTGAATTCGGCGCCGGGAACGTAGACAACCTGGCCCCGTCGGCGCAGACGAACGCACAAATCGGAGTCTTCGCAGTACAGGAAGAACCGCTCGTCAAATCGCTCGAAGTTGCCCTGCGCGTCCTGGCGCATCATCAGGCAAGCGCCCATCACTTGGTCCACCGTAGACGCGCGATCGTCGGGCAATTGGGCGGTGGTCCAATAGCCGCGAAAGCCGGGAAACCGCGCGAGAACTCGCTCAAGCATCGTTTGCTCCAGAAAGACCATCTCCAAACTGAGTTCGCGAGCGGTGCTGAGTTGGAGCGATCCGTCCGGATTGAGCAATCGGCCACCGGCCGCCACTACACCAGGGTCCTCGAATGCCTGGGCGAGACGCTCGACGGCTCCGGGGTGGGCGTACGCATCACTGTTGAGCAACAGGGCCAGTTCGCCGCAGGCGATATCCAGTCCGCGGTTGTTGGCGGCGCCAAAGCCAAGATTGATCGAGTTCTTTATGAGGACCGCCGAAGGAAACTCGCGCCGCACCATTTCGGGCGAGCCATCGTGCGAGGCGTTATCGACCACGATAACCTCGGCATCGGTCGGGAGGGACGCCAGACACCGGCGAAGCAATTCGCACGTATTGAAGCTGACGATAACGATGGTAACCACGCGAAGGCGTTAGTTTAAGTGAATGCTAAACTGAAGGTTTCATGGCGAAGGAAATTCACTTCACCAAGGAAGGCCTCGATCGACTGACGGCCGAGCTGGAAGACCTGAAGGGACGGGTGCGCCTGCAAATCGCGGAAGCAATCCGGGAAGCCAAAAGTCACGGTGACCTGCGCGAAAATGCCGCCTACCACGAGGCGAAGCTGAACCAAACGCGCTTGGAAAGCCGGATCGCCGACTTGGAACGCGCCAAGCAAATGGCCAAAGTCATCGAGCGTCCCGCCGGCGCCGGCGAATCGGCTCATTTGGGCTCGAAGGTAACCCTGTTGGACACCGAATTTGACGATGAGATTACGGTGACTCTGGTCGGAAGCTTTGAGGCGGACCCATCCAAAGACCTCATCAGTATCGGCTCTCCGCTGGGGGAAGCTCTGCTGGGGCGGGGTACGGGCGAAACGATTCTGGTCGAAGCGCCGGGCGGGGCAACGGAATACCGAGTGCTGAACGTGGTGTGATGATCAGGTTGCTAGGATCAGTGCTGCTGGGCTTGGCGGTCTTCGGGGCGGGTTGTGCTCCCTCCGGGACGGCGATTCCAGAGGCGGAAAGCCCCGCCGCGCCATTGCCGACCGCCGCCGGCGATCGCGCTCCCGAGCTTCCGGACGTCTCTTTGAGCTTCATCTCCGGCTCGCGACAGCTACAAATCGGGGACAGCCTAGATATCGCCCTCGCGCTGTTTCCGGCTCCCGCTGGAGCGAACGAGTTCTCCGATTTGCCCGCGCGATTGCAGGAGCCATATCAAGTTCGAGGTTGGCAAACGGCGGAGGAAGGCGTCGGCATCGCGACCTATCGGAACAGGGTCGCCCTGGTGATGCGCTTGCGCGATCCCGCCAACGCGGACGCATTCGATGAAACTCGGCAAACCTACGAGCGCGCCTTTGCCGGACTCCCGGTGAAGGAGTTCTCGTTCCCCAAAGTGCGGGCCGCGTTTTGGGAAGAGAACGGCGTGCAACTCATGATACTGGAATCTCGAGTTTCGCTTACCGGCCCTAGCCTAACGGTCGCGCTGGGGGCCCAAGCGACCATGGAAGCGCTAGGAATGACCTTCGAGCGAGTGCGCCGTGAGGCGTTGGCGATCGAAGAGCGGTCCACGGTCGAGCAACCGTGACCGAGCTCGCGTTTGTGATTCCGGCGCGGATGGCCAGCACACGGTTTCCGGGCAAACCCTTGGTGGATTTGGGAGGGCGACCAATGATCGCGCATGTGGTGGCCGCCGCCCGTGCCGCGGCCGAGGGGCAACCGGTCATCGTGGCCACGCCCGACGACGCGATCGAGCATTACTGCCGGGGGGCGGGGATCGCGGTTCAGCGCACCCGCGACGACCACCTCAGCGG
>Ga0224722_1001538_pt1 | contig 12754 bp, 9 predicted proteins | sample Balambano_FR1_Me_FD_161646 | JGI IMG/M metagenome (GOLD analysis project Ga0224722, IMG submission 161646) | Freshwater sediment microbial communities from Lake Towuti, South Sulawesi, Indonesia - Balambano_FR1_MetaG | ecosystem: Environmental > Aquatic > Freshwater > Lake > Sediment | place...
GGGCGGGACGGGGCCGAGCTTCATCTCGGCAAGCGGCTCAGGCAGGTCGCAATCCTGCTTGAGCGTGACCAGCACCTTGCTGAGTTCGGCGTCGGCCCGGCCTTCGATCAGGCGGTCGCGCAGCTTGGAGGGCTTCATCTGCGGCGCGGCATCGAGCGCAGCGGTGAGCGATCCGTGCTCGGCGATCAACTTGGAGGCGGTCTTGGGGCCGATCCCGTAAATCCCCGGCACATTGTCGACCGCATCGCCCATCAGCGCCAGCACATCGCCGACCAGCGCGGGGGGCACCCCGAATTTCTCCTCGACCTCCTCGATGTAGATGCGCTGGTTCTTCATCGTGTCGAGCATGTCGATCCGCGCGCCGTCCCGTTCGCCGACCAGTTGCATCAAATCCTTGTCGGAAGAGACGATGGTGACGTCCCAGCCCAGCCCCTGCGCCTGGCAGGCATAGGTGGCGATGAGGTCGTCGGCCTCCAGCCCCTCGACCTCGATGCACGGCAGGCTGAAGGCGCGGGTGGCATCGCGGATCAGCGGGAATTGCGGGACCAGATCCTCGGGCGGTTCGGGCCGGTTGGCCTTGTAGAGGTCGTAAATGTCGTTGCGGAAGCTGATCGCGCCGGCATCGAGGATCACCGCAAGGTGGGTCGGCCCGTCGGCTGCGTCGAGATCGGCGGCGAGTTTCCACAGCATCGTGGTGTAGCCATAGACCGCGCCGACCGGAGTGCCCTGCGGATCGGTCAGCGGAGGCAGGCGGTGATAGGCCCGGAAGATGTAGGACGAACCATCGACGAGATAGAGATGCGACTTCGCGGGTGCTTGGGGATCGGCCATGCTGCCTGCTAGCATCGGCGGCGCGGCGCGGGTAGGGGGTGCAGCGCGAGGCGTGGCGGAGATTGTGGCGGAAAAACGGCCAAATTCGGGCAGGGCGGCCGCAATCTGCTTGCGCCGCCCCAATCTTGCCACTATTTGAGTCGGCGAACCGGGAGCAAAGCGCCGGTCTCGACGGGCCCCATCGCGGGGCGCGTGTCATTCGCTGAAAAAGGATTTGAACCTATGCGTAAGATCATTCTGGCCGCCGCCATCGCCACCTCGGCTCTCGGCCTTGCTGCTTGCAGCGGCGAAACCGCCACCGAAACCGAAGAAGCTGTGGACGCCATGGCTGCTGACGCCGAAGCCAACGCCGACGCCGCTGTCGACGCTGCTGCCGAAGCCACCGACGCTGCTGCCGAAGCGACCGAAGCTGCCGGCGAAGCCGCTGCCGAAGCGACCGACGCTGCTGCCGACGCTGCTGCCGCGACGGCCGAAGCTGCGACCGAAGCTGCCGAGTAATCGGATATGATCCGCACCGTTTACGGGGTGTCGGACATAAGGAAGGGCGGTGCCGCGAGGCGCCGCCCTTTTTCGTGGCCCTGCGCGAATGTCGCCGCCGCGCTTCGCCGGTCCGGGCAGGTTGCGATCAGCCGCCGGTCGCGTAGGGGGCGCGGGCCCAATTGCGCGCCGGATCGTCCTGCGCACGGGCGGCAAAGCCATCATACAGCGCCCGCGCAATCGCGGCGATGCGTTCCTCGCGCGCCTGCTTGGAGCCTTGCCCGGTGACGTAGATTGCGACCGCAATTGCCCGGCCGTCAGGCGCCTCGATAATGCCAATGTCGCTCGAGGTGTTGCTGAGCGATCCGGTCTTGTGGCTGACCCGGGCTTCGAGAGGGATATAGGCGGGGATGCGGCGCTTGCCGGTGACTGTGCGGCTCATCGCGCCGAGCAGCACCTGACGGCTCTGGTCGGACAGGAACTCGCCGCGATACAGCCCTTCGAGCAGCCGCACCATCGCGCGCGGCGACGCCGCGTCGCGCGGATCGATATAGGTTGCCGGATTGTACTGGCCATCGTCGCGCACCAGCGTGGCGATGTCGCGGTTGATCGAAAAACTGGTGATCCCTTGCCGCTGCATCCAGCCATTGACTGCCGATGGCCCGCCGACCGCGGCGAGCAGCGCATCGGTGGCCGGGTTGCTCGACCGCGCGATCATGATCTCGATAAGATCGATCGCGGGCATGTACTGCCCGGCGCGCACCGGCGCTCTGGTCGAGGAATACTTGGCCGAGGCAACCGGCAGCATCAGCGGGAATTCCGAGGTCAGCGAATAGCGCCCCTGCTCGACCATTTCGAGATAGGTCGCCGCCACCGCGACCTTGCTGGTCGAGGCGAGCGGGAACAGCTGGTCGCCCAGGACCATCACCTCCTCGCCGGTCGTAAGGTCGATCGCCGCGACACCGATCCGTCCGAGCGCGGGGTTGGCGAGTTCGGCGATCCGCTGCTCAAGGCTGCTGGCATAAATCGCCTCGAGCGTGCGCGGCTGGCGCAACTCGGTGCCGAAAGTGCTGTCGAAACTGGATTGCAGTTCGTCCGCCCGGGCCGCAACAGGGGCAGCCAGCAGCGCCAGAGCGCCCGCCAGCGCGGCAATCAATGCGTGGATACGGGTTCGTGCCATTAGCGAATGGTACTCCGGCATGGTTTCGGCAGACTTAACGAACCTGTCTACGCACAAGCGATTCGTCGCGGCAAGCGCTCGTTCCATCGGGTGCGATGAAAGGTGCGCTGCCCACGGCGGGGCTGGTGGCCCGGCCGCCATGTCTCTCCTCGATGAGGATCGCATTCTGGTCGAAACCCGCCGCGGTCGGCGCGTCGCCGGGGCTTGACTGGCGGTGCGATCACGGCAGTCTGCCGGTCAAGCATTGCTTATAAGGGGACTAGCATGATCAACGCCCGTCCGCGCGCCGCTGCGCGCACCGCCATCGCCGCCCTGCTGCTGTCGGCATCCGCCATCGCCCATGCGCAGAGCGCGCCGATCGTGCAGCCCGGCGCGCCGGGTCAGGCGAGCCGCACCCTGACCGCCGCCGAAGCGACCAGGCTGGCCGAGGCAAGCTACACCGGCGCCGATGTTGCCTTCATGCAGGCGATGATCGTCCACCACGATCAGGCGCTCGCGATGGCTCGCCTCGTCAAGGATCGCACCAATACCGAAGAGCTGGTCGACATCGCAGGCCGGATCGAAGCCAGCCAGGCCGACGAAATCGCGTTCATGAAAGACTGGCTCAAGGAACGCGGCGAGCCGCTCGAAGACCCGCAAATGAAGGGGCACGGTGCGCACCTGCATCACATGATGGCAGGCATGGCGAGCCCCGATCAGATGGAGGCGCTCGCGCAGGCAAAGGGCACCGAGTTCGACCGCCAGTTCCTGACCCTCATGATCGCGCACCACGAAGGCGCGATCGACATGGTCGAAAAGCTGCTCGACGAGGACGGCACCGCCGCCGATCCGGTGCTCTTCCAGTTCGTCGGCGATATTGATAGCGAACAGACCGGCGAGATCGAGCGGATGGACAAGCTGCTCGCCGGGCTGTCCGAAGATCCGCGTTCCGGTCTGGCGGCAGGCTTCGACAATGCAGGCGAGGCGATCCTCAATCTCACCAAGGTTGCCAGCCTTTCGAAGCCCGCGGGGTTCTTCAACCCCGCCAACCCCGCCGATCTGCGCCCGCCGGTGCCGCCAAGGAAGGACGAGGACCACACGGCCGCAGGCGATGATCCGGCTCTCGCCGCCCCCGATGCAACCGCTGCCGATTCTGCCGCTGCCGATCCAGATGCCGATCCCGCTGCAGTCGCCGCCCCCGATGCCGTTCCCGCGGTGCGCGAGGAGGACGATCTCACCGAATTTGCCGAACGCTCGCCGCTGCTCGATTTCGCCAATACCGACATCGCCTTTTTCGGCGATGTCATGGTCGCAGGCTCCTATCACGGGTTTAACCTCTACCGGCTCGGCGCCGATGGCGTGCCCGCGCTGATCAGCTCGGTGGTCTGCCCCGGCGGGCAGGGCGATGTCTCGGTAGTCGGCAACATCCTCGTGATGAGCGTCGAGCAGACCCGCGGGCGGGTCGATTGCGGGCTCGAGGGCGCACCCGGCAAGATCAGCACCGATCGCTTCCGGGGCTTGCGCATCTTCGACATTTCCGACCTTGCCGCCCCGCGCCAGATCGGCGGGGTGCAGACCTGTCGCGGCAGCCACACCCATTCGATCGTCAGCGCCGATGAAACCCGCATTATCGTCTACAATTCGGGCACCGCCGGCATCCGCGACGCGGAGGAACTGGCGGGCTGCATCGGTGAACGGACAGGCGATAGCCGCACTGCGCTGTTTTCGGTCGACGTGATCGAGATCCCGTTGGCGGACCCCTCCAAGGCGCGGATCGTCAAGAGCCCGCGGGTGTTCGCCGACACCGCCACCGGCGAGATCGCCGGGCTGTGGCGCGGCGGCGATCATGGCGATGGCACCCAGCGCACCGCGCCGACCGATCACTGCCACGACATCACCGTGTTCCCGGCGCTCAAGATCGCAGCCGGCGCCTGTTCGGGCAACGGCATCCTGTTCGACATTTCCGATCCGCTTAATCCCCGGCGGATCGACGCGGTGACCGATACCACCTTTGCCTACTGGCACTCGGCGACCTTCAACAATGACGGGACCAAGGTGATCTTCACCGACGAATGGGGCGGCGGCGGGCGGCCGCGCTGTAAGGCGTCCGACCCCAAGACCTGGGGCGCGAACGCGGTCTACGACATTGTCGATGGCAAGCTCGTGTTCCGGGCGCACTACAAGATGCCCGCACCGCAGAGCGACAAGGAAAACTGCGTCGCGCATAATGGCTCGATCATTCCGGTGCCGGGCCGCGATCTGTTTGCGCAGGCGTGGTATCAGGGCGGGCTTTCCGTGATGGACTTCACCGACAGCGCCAACCCCAAGGAGATCGCCTATTTCGACCGCGGGCCGATCAATGATGAACAGATGGTGCTGGGCGGGTACTGGTCGGTCTATTGGTACAACGGCCACCTTTACGGCACCGAGATCAGTCGCGGGATCGACGTGTTCGCGCTCGAGCCGAGCGACCACCTCACCGACGAAGAAATCGCTGCGGCCAAGGCGGCACGCTATGCCGAAGGGCGCTTCAACCCGCAGACCCAGACCCAGGTGACCTGGGATGCCGCCGTGGTGGAAGCCGCCGAGGCGAGCCGCAAGGGCGGCTAGGCGCAGCCAGAGGCGGTTGCGGCAGACGCGGTCAGGCCGCGGTCGCCTTGGCGATCGGCGCCGAGGCGGCCGGCGCGCCAAGGTCGAACAGCTTGCGCACGGCCTCGTTGGCGCGCAGCGTGCCGGTGGGATAATGGCGCTGGTGCAGTTTGCGCAGCGCCGCGATGTGCTGGCTGCCCAGCGCCGGGGCGAAATCATCGACGATTGCGCTCTTTCCCCAATGCGGGCGGACATCGGGGAAGTAGCTGATCACCGCGCGCTGCAGTCGTTCGAGCCAGGCATAGTCGCGCACGTCAGCGAACAGATCGATCGCCGCCACCGGCTGGCCGAAATTGCCTGCGAAAGGGAGGTCGCTCGCATCGGCGAGTTCGCGGATCGAAATCATGCTCTTGAGCACGAAGCCGAGTTTGCGCAGGCTTTTGGCCTCGATCATGATGAAGCGCACGACCTCGTCGGTGCGCGCAATCGGCACGAAAAAGGCCAGGTTGTAGGCGGTGAAGGTGGTCGCAAAAAACCCGGTGAGCAGGTTCGGCGCACGCTGCGTCTTGAGCCCTGGATCGGGATCGTAGAGGTAATCGAGATCGCGCGGATCGGTGATGATGCGCTTGTGGCTGCGCAGGTCGAGCCGGTCGGCGATGCGCTGCAGCCGGTAGCGGAACAGCGGCACCATCCGGTCGAGCGCCCACAGCCGCCGCAGCGCGAATTCGGCAAGGCCCTTTAGCGACAGGATCGGCGGAAGGTTCTCCTGCGCGCGCTTGCCCGGGCTTGCCGGGCGCAGGGTATGGAGCATGATCAGCGGGTCCGAGTGATCGCTATATGGGACGATCGCGGCGGTCACCGCCTCGGCCCCGCGCGCCAGCGCCGCTTTCCTTGATAGCCGCGTGATCCACGCATCGGACTGGTAGCTGGCGAGCGGGGCGGTGCGCAAGGTCACCGACACGATCGGTCCGACGGTGCCGAACGACAGCGCGGCATAGGGGAAATCGGGATCGCCCTGCTTCAGCGTGACTTTCTGCCCGCGGCCATCGAGAAAGGTGAGCGCGGTCACGCTCTGCGCGATCACCGCGTGCTCGCCATAGCCATGGGTGCCCGCCGCCAGCGCGCCGATCACGGTCTGCTCCATGTGGTTGCCGCTGTTGAGCATCCGCCGCTCGTGCCCGAGCAGCATCTGCTTGAGCGTGATGATCTTGACCGAGGGGCCGCAGGTGGCGGTCGCGCTGACTGGGTCGTAGGTGCACCCGTGGAGCCCGGATTCGCCCATGTGCAGCGCGTTGACGCCGGGATTGATCTGGATGCCGTTATAGCTGTGCGACTGGCCGATGCAGCTGTATTCGCGTTCCGAAAGCAGGCTCGCCAGCGCATTCTCGTCGGCGGCGATGCGGTGATACGCCTTGCCGAAGAATACCTTCATCCAGGATTCGTAAAGTCTGAAATCGGGCGCATCGGCCTGCGCCCTGTTGCCGAACAATGCCATGGCCCCCCGCCGCATCGGTGTTGCAGGCCAAGCATCTGCTGCATCGATCGGCAATGCAACGAAAAACCCCGGCGGATCGTGTCCGCCGGGGTTTTCGCGTGTTCCAGTGGCTTGGCCGGCCCCGGTGAGCCCGGGGTCGTCAGACGGCGCGCGCGCGCCCCGCTGGCCGGCCTGCGGCGTGCACGGGACAGCCGAGGCTGGCCCGCCCGCCTTGGGCTTAGAACCCCATCCCGCCCATGTCGGGCATAGCGGGTGCGGCCGGCTTGTCTTCCGGACGCTCGACGATCGCCGCTTCGGTGGTGATCAGGAGGCCAGCCACCGAGGCTGCATCCTGCAGCGCGGTGCGCACCACCTTGGTCGGGTCGATCACCCCGGCTTTCACCAGGTTCTCGTAGGTGTCGGTGGCGGCGTTGAAGCCCATCGTCTCGTCATCTTCGCGCAGCAGGTTGCCTGCGACCACCGCGCCGTCATGGCCGGCGTTGCTGGCGATCTGCTTCAAGGGCGTGGTGATCGCCTTGCGGATGATGTCGATGCCGCGGGTCTGGTCCTCGTTTTCGCCCTTGAGGTTTTCCAATGCCTTGGTTGCATAGAGCAGCGCGGTGCCGCCGCCCGGAACGATGCCTTCCTCAACCGCCGCGCGGGTTGCGTGGAGCGCGTCGTCGACGCGGTCCTTGCGTTCCTTCACTTCGACTTCGGTCGCGCCGCCAACCTTGATCACGGCGACGCCGCCTGCCAGCTTGGCGAGCCGCTCCTGCAGCTTCTCGCGATCATAGTCGCTGGTGGTGGCATCGATCTGGGTGCGGATTTCGGCGACGCGCGCCTTGATGTCGTCGGCTGAACCGGCGCCATCGACGATGGTGGTGTTGTCCTTGTCGATCGACACCTTCTTGGCCTGACCAAGCATGCCGACGGTGACGTTTTCAAGCTTGATCCCCAAGTCTTCGGAAATCATCTCGCCCTGGGTCAGGATCGCGATGTCCTGCAGCATCGCCTTGCGGCGATCGCCGAAGCCCGGTGCCTTGACCGCCGCGACCTTGAGCCCGCCGCGAAGCTTGTTGACCACCAGGGTCGCCAGCGCTTCGCCTTCGATGTCCTCGGCGATGATCAGCAGCGGACGGCCCGACTGCACCACGGCTTCGAGGATCGGCAGCATCGACTGGAGGTTCGACAGCTTCTTCTCGTGGATCAGGATATAGGGATTTTCCAGTTCCACCGTCATCTTGTCGGGGTTGGTGATGAAATAGGGCGACAGATAGCCGCGGTCGAACTGCATGCCTTCGACCACGTCGAGCTCGAACTCGAGGCCCTTGGCTTCCTCGACGGTGATCACGCCTTCCTTGCCGACCTTTTCCATGGCCTCGGCGATCTTTTCGCCGACTTCACGGTCGCCATTGGCCGAGATGATCCCGACCTGTGCGATTTCGGAGCTGTCCGAGACGTCCTTGGAACGGCCCTTGAGGTTTTCGACCACGGTGGTGACGGCCAGATCGATACCGCGCTTCAGGTCCATCGGGTTCATGCCGGCCGCGACCGACTTCATGCCTTCGGTCACGATCGCCTGGGCAAGCACGGTGGCGGTGGTGGTGCCGTCGCCGGCCGCGTCATTGGCCTTGCTGGCGACTTCGCGCAGCATCTGCGCGCCCATGTTCTCGTACTTGTCCTTAAGCTCGATTTCCTTGGCGACGGTGACGCCGTCCTTGGTGATCCGCGGCGCGCCGAAGCTCTTGTCGATGACGACGTTGCGACCCTTGGGGCCGAGTGTCACCTTGACGGCGTTGGCGAGGATATCGACGCCGCGCAGAATGCCTTCGCGGGCATCGCGGCCGAACTTTACGTCCTTGGCTGCCATTGTCTTAACCTTTCTGTTTGCTCGTGATCCCCCGCGAAGGCGGGGGACTCGTCCGAATATGAATGAGGTCCCCGCCTGCGCGGGGACTCAGGGGGTCATCAGCCGATGATCCCCATGATGTCGCTTTCCTTCATGATCAGCAGATCTTCGCCGTTGATCTTGACTTCGGTGCCCGACCACTTGCCGAACAGCACGCGGTCGCCGGGCTTGACGTCGAGCGGGATACGATCACCGTCGTCGTCGCGGTTGCCTTCGCCGACGGCGATGACTTCGCCTTCGCTGGGCTTTTCCTGCGCGCTGTCGGGGATGATGATGCCGCCAGCGGTTTTCTGGTCGGCTTCGATGCGACGGACCACAACGCGGTCGTGCAGCGGACGAAATGCCATTGTGATGACCTTTCCTGGAAAATGACTAGGGGTTGCTTGGCACTCTCCCCTCGAGAGTGCCAACGCGGCGCATTTGGTCGTGCACTGTGGTGGAGTCAAGACGCGCACCAGACAAAATTTTGTCGTTCGTCCCGGTGCTGCTATCGTCGCGCGCGGGATTCGGGATGACGGGGGCCCGCGCACGCCTCGGGGGAGGAAAACCAATGTCAGACGACAAGATGCCGACCGATTGGGCAAGCGATGTCAAGCGCTATGTGCCGGATGCCGATGATGGCGTGATCGCCGCGATCGTGAGATATTGCGGGATCGCGCTGCGGACCCGCGATGCCTCGCTCGTGTCGTTCGACGACCCGGTCGAAACCGACCGAGTGCGCGAAAACTTCTGCAAGAAGAAGCTCGGGCTTACCGATCCCGACGAGGTGCTGGACGGGGCGATTGCCAAGGTCGGCGAACGAATGAGCGATACGACCTTCCGCAACCGCGTGACGGTCTATTATCTGCTCGCCGAACATTTCGGCAAGCTCGGCCTGTTCGGCGCGGCCGCCGCAGCCACGGCCAGCGTCGCGGCTGTTGCAGCGCCGGTCGCGGACGTTACCCCGGTCGCCCCGCTCGCCGCCGCCCCGCTCGCCGCCGCGATCCCGGTGGGCGCGCACCAGGCACGCCGCGACAACGGCGACGGCGGCTTTTTCGGCCTTGCCGGGCTCGTCTTCGTCGGGGCCTCGGCGATCATGCTGTTCGCGGCGATCACCGGCAGCTATGTCGCGGGCCGCTTCGATGCCGAACCTGCAACCCCGCCCGCACCGGTCGTCGCGCCCGCGCCTGAGCCAGTTGCACCGGCAATCCCCGAAGGCGCAGGGATCGTCTCCGAGGTCGTCGAAGGCAGGCCCAAGGTGTCGGTCTATTTCGACGTCGGCAAATCCGACATCGCCCCCGATTTCGCCGCAGCCGTGGCACCGGTGCGTGCCTGGCTCGAAGCCAATCCGGACGACCGGGTGCAGCTCAGCGGGTTCACCGATCCGACCGGCAATGCCGCGGCCAATGCCGAGCTGGCCAAGGACCGCGCCGAGGCGGTGGCGGCGCAATTGACCAGCGAAGGGGTTGCCGCCGATCGCATCGACCTCGTCAAGCCCGAGGATTCCTCCGACGAGACGGTGGAGCTTTCGGCCGCGCGCAGGGTGGAAATCACCGTCACGGGCAGCTAGGCGCACTGCGGGGGGTGATCACCGTGTCACCCCTGCAACCCCTTGCCAGCGAGTGCCCGTGACTTTGCGCCGACCGACGTTTGACGAGCTATACGCCGAGTTTTCCTTCGCGTCGCAGGCGCTGATCTGGCTCCGCGACAATCTCGTCCACCTCGCCGGGGCGTTGGTGGTGCTGGTGATCGGGGCGCTGCTGGCGCGGCTCTTGGCGCGCACGGCCGACCGCGCGCTGACCCGTTCCGACCGGCTCGAGCCGACCGTCGCCAAGTTCCTCAGCAACATCATTAAATATGCGCTGTGGGTGGTGGTGGCGGTGACGGTGCTGACCCAGTTCGGGGTGCAGACCACCAGCATCATCGCGGCGCTCGGCGGGCTGGCGCTCGCCGTAGGCCTCGCGCTGCAAGGCACGCTCAGCAATGTCGCGGCGGGCGTGATGATCCTGGTTCAGCGACCGTTCCGGGTGGGCGAATACATTTCTGCCGGGACCGTCAACGGCACGGTCCAGGCGATCGGGTTGTTCACCACCGAGGTGCTCCAGCTCGACGGGCTCTATGTCATGGTCCCCAACAACGAGCTTTGGAACAAGCCGGTGGTCAACTATTCGCGGATGCCGACGCGGCGGTTCGAACTGGTGGTCGGTATCGCCTACGAGGATGACCTCCGGATCGCGCGCGCGGCGCTGATCGAACTTGCCCAAGGCGATCCGCGGGTGCTGTCGGAACCGGCCCCGGTCGCCTATGTCGCGGGATTGGCAGACAATGCGGTGCGCGTCGGCCTGCGGGTATGGTGCAACACCGGCGACTATCTCGCGCTGTCGTGGGCGCTGACCGAGGCGGCCAAGCTGCGCTTCGATGCGCTTGGACTCACCATCCCGGTCGCCCCCGCGAACGCGCTGCCCGCCGCGCGCGAATGACCGCGGTTGTCGCCTAGGCGGTCAACCCCAGCGCGTCGCGGCGGTGCCAGCGCCAGGTCAGCAGCACCGCCACCACCACCAGCCCGATGGCAAGGCCCAGCCACACCCCGGTCCCCTGCCACGCGGTGAAAAAGCCAAGCCCGATCGACACGCTGAAGCCCACCGCCCAATAGCCGAACAGCGCGATCGCAAGCGGCATGCGGGTGTCCTGAAGCCCCCGCAGCGCCCCCGCCGCCACCGCCTGCGCACCGTCGAACAGCTGGAACGCGGCCGCCACCACCAGATAGTGCGACGCCAGCGCGACCAGTTCGGCGCTGCCCGGGGCGTCCGGGTCGTCGATATAGACGCGCAGCACCAGCTCGGGCGCAGCCAGCATCAGCGCCGCGGTCGAAGCCATGAACAGCACCGACACCGCCAGCGCCGCCCACCCCGCACGCCCGGCCGCGACCGGGTCGCGCGCGCCGAAGTGGTATCCCACCCGGATGGTGGCGGCCTGCGCGATGCCGAAGGGCACCTGAAACGCCAGCGCGGCAATGTTAAGCGCCAGCGTGTGCGCGGCCAGTTCGAGCTGGCCGATCAACCCCATCAGCAGCGCCGCGCCGCTGAACAGCGCCCCTTCGGCCAGAACCGTCAGCGCGATCGGAACGCCGATCACCAGCAGTTCGCGCAGGCGCTGCCATTCGGCCCGCCACCAGCGCCCGAAAATGTGGAAGCGCCTGAGCGTGTGGTCCGCGAAGATCACCGCCATATACGCCGCGACCATTGCGACCGAGGTGATCACACTCGACAGGGCCGACCCTTCGAGCCCTAGCGTCGGTGCTCCGAGATTGCCGAAAACCAGCACCCAATTGCCCAGAATGTTGACCGCCAGCGCCAGCAGGGTGATCGCGGTCGCATAGCCGGGCTTGCCGAGCGCGGCGACGAAGATCCGGAACACCGATGCCGCCAGCATCGGGATCATCGCCCATCCGAGCACCCCGAGGAACCGGCCCGCCAGCGCGGAAACCTCCTCGTCCTGCCCGGTCGCGCGCAGGATCGCCTCGCCCGACCAGGCGATCGCCATGCCCCCCAGCCCGAGCGCAACGGCCAGCCACAGCGCCATGCGCACCGATCGGCGCACCTCGCGCACGGCATTGGCCCGGCGCCCCAATTCGGCCGCCACCAGCGCGGCGCAGGCCCCCGAAATCCCGGTCAGCGCCCACAGCGTCAGCCCGAAGATCGAGATGCCGAGGCTCGATGCGGCCAGCGGCAGATCGCCGAGCCGGGCGATGAACACCACATCGACTGCATGGATCAGCATCTGCAGCAGGTTGGTCGCCGCCAGCGGGCCCGCGAGCCACAGCATCGCGCGCAGTTCCTGCCCCCAACCGGGCGTCTCAAGAGCGGTGGCCTGTTGCATGCTATGTTTGGTTGCTTGCCGACAGGCCAGCCGATCCCGTTAGGCGCATGCACGATCCGGGGGAAGCGGAAAAGCCGGAGCGCTCGGGCTGCCGTGCCACCGTGCCCGGAATTGTTTCCCAATGATGTGTACATTGCCGGAACTTCGGTCCCAAAACAGCACCTTTGCGAGTTTGTGCTTTGCTACGCAGCGGCGCGGGCACATAATCGCCGCAATTGGGGGCCCGGTTTGGTAGAACGCAGCATCTCCTTGCCCGAAACAACCGCAGGTGGCGGCGGTGAGGCATCGCGCGCGCGCCGGTCAGCCCGCGCGATGTGGACGCGCGTCCTGCCAGGCAGTGCGGTGGTGCTCGCCGCGGTGGCGGTGCCCGAATTGTCGATGGGGGCGGGCGATCTGGTCGAGGGCCGGGTCAGCGCCGATCCCACCGATCCGCTGCGCGCCGCCGCATTGCCGCCGC
>Ga0224722_1001539_pt1 | contig 12744 bp, 11 predicted proteins | sample Balambano_FR1_Me_FD_161646 | JGI IMG/M metagenome (GOLD analysis project Ga0224722, IMG submission 161646) | Freshwater sediment microbial communities from Lake Towuti, South Sulawesi, Indonesia - Balambano_FR1_MetaG | ecosystem: Environmental > Aquatic > Freshwater > Lake > Sediment | place...
GTTCTTGGGGCGATCGCGGTGTCTAGAAGTTTGGGTGAGGTTGCAAATTGATGGCAAAATGAGGGCTGGAAATTTCTTTATTGGGTAAAGCGCAATGTGGCGGGTAATTATTCAGTGTTCTGCAGCGAGCTGGCGCGACCACGCCACTGAGTTTAAGACGATCGCCGAGCAGTATCCGACGACGCTCCTGGCTTCTAAAAAAATGAAAGATGATGAGCGACGGATTATGGAATACCAGCTTGAGAACGTCAGCGATGTTGAGGAATTTATCGAAGCCTGTATGACACTGGAAGGATTTACGGCAACTTTTGAAGCGCTTTGACTGCTTCTGTGACTTTTCCTGGAACTTTTGGGTTTCAGTTGACGCGACGCTCTGTTACCAGGGTTAAACTGCTCCATCCGCCCTGCGCATCATAGCTGCGAATCATTCGATATCTCAAATCTGGCTCAACCAGCCAGCCTGCCTCTAACAAAAAGGGGGTGCCTCTGGGAATGGTGAGTGGCGTATTGGAGGAAGCGCCATCGGGCAGCAGCAGCACCTGAATTGGATAGGCTCCCTGGTCAAACAGCAGTCGCGAGCCGTCGATCGCCGCACTGGAAGCAATTTCCATCGCTGGCATTGCCAATGTTTGGTGGAGCCTGTCCCCCTCCTGCCGAATCGAGAGACGGGTTGAGTAGCGATCGGGCGTGCGCCAATCGGGATAGAGCGTGACGGCTTCACCCTCCCAGGTTCCCAGTAAAGCTGCGACAGTGAGCGGCGGGCGCGAGTTAGGAGACGTGCCTTGACGATGTTCTCGAATCAGTGTCAGGCTTGAGAGCTGACTGTTTTTGTCAAAAAGCTGCACCAGTCGCAAACGCCGATCTCCCGTAATAAATCCCAGCTCTGCTCCAAATTCTGAGAAGGGCGCAAACTGAAGCGATCCTTGTGAAAAGGCTCCATCCTCAAAAAACAGCGTACTGCGGTTCAGCGAAGAGTACTCTAGAATTTTGTTTTGCGATCGTGTTCCGTCTTCATTAAAGTATTCGATCGTTTGCCGCATTGTTTGATTATTGTCTATTCCAGTCAGCGTCACGGTCGATCGCACATCCTCTCGCACTACACCATCTACCTGGAGGCGGGTGAACGAGCCTTCCCAGATTCCCAGATTCAGCAATAATCTATCCCATTGAGGAGTTGTATTGGATTGTGACATCTTTTAATAATTTCAAGGACTTGAGAAGATAATTTTGCGAATGGAGAGTATTTGGTAGAATAATCTGTGCTGTTCGCCCAAGCTTTTGTCCAAGCTTCTACAGTTACAGCATTGCTCCAAAGCAGTGTATTCTCTATGGAAGTACAATTTCTATAACTTGTGGTTCCTCGCAGTCTAAATCTACACAAGTCACTTAATCAGTCACTTAGCCAGTTCGCTTTTCTCTTTGTCCTAATTTTATCTGCGTGAGCTTCTAACGCTCGTCTACCGCAGCATTCATCTTTAATTCATGAATTTGTTTTCCTGGTTGTGGATTATTTCCTGGATTGGCAGTTGCTTATTTGCACAGAGCCTGTTTAAAGCGGCTTATGCCTCTCCTCAGTTATCCCATTCATCACCCCAGACATCCCTGTCAAACCGCTATCGCTCCCCCAGCATTGCTGCTGTTCAGACTCCGCTTGTGGCAAATGGGTTGGCGGCGCAAAGCAATTCCCCTAATGGGGTGATTAATTCTGTTTTTCCTTTGACAACCTTACCTCAGCCAACTACGTTGCCCAGTGCTCTGTCCACGGCTGCTCCAGCACAAGTCATCCCAACACCGAATACTTCTTCGCCATTGGCTGAGCTGATCAATCCAACCGCTCAACTGCCCTTTGATCTGCTTCAGACAGGGCAGACTGCCGCACCGGATTATCCTGCCAGCGGCACTGTATCCCACCGTTTGCTGCAGCTTGTGACCCATCTCTCGCGTTGGACGAAGGGTATCAGTGAAGCCCTGCGGCTGACGGCTCCTCTAGTGACCGTTGTGCAAATCAATCCGCCGCCGATCGATGTCGATCGCTGGAACGTTTTGAAAATAAGCGATCTGGGCATTCTTCCTGCTGAAGCCGCAGACGTTCCCAGGCAGGATTGCATTGGTGAGGAAGCAGAAACTTTTCCGCCAACGATCGCTTCCCTGTTTCAGGTTCAGTTGCGCGGTAAGCCGATCGCTGAGTTTCCCTCACAGTCCCAGGCAGAAAGATGGGCTGAACGGCTGCGGCAGGTCATCCAGATGGACAATTTTGATCCACAGACCCTCAAGCCCGTTTTGCTTGATGGCACACCGGGCGGTAAAGCCGGAGAAGCACCGCTGTTTTGGATCGAACCTGAACTCGCAATGCAGCTTAATCGGAGTGCGGAACTGCTGGCAATTACCTGGATTAATAATCTGAGAGCAGCGCTCAACGTTCCAACCCTGAGTCTGGTTGACGCTCAGAAACAGATGCATAGTTTGATTGCCTCCGACGATCGTTTGGAAGGAACGGCTTCCTGGTATGGTCCCTATTTCCACGGGCGATTGACTGCTACAGGCGAAACGTTTGACCAGAACGAGCTTACGGCTGCCCATCCGACGCTACCTTTTGACACTTACCTGAAGGTGACCAACCTGGAAACGGGCAAAGCGGTGATTGTGCGAATCAACGATCGCGGTCCTTATTTTGAGGATCGATCGCTTGATCTGTCCCGCGAAGCCGCACGCTGCCTCAACAGCGAGATTTCTGGTGTGGTTTCCTATGAGGCAGTGATTATGAAACGCTCTTCTGGAGCGTTTGATACGGCTTCTACTGATGAGATTCCGGCTGAAGCAGCGATCGATGCTCCGGTTGAAGAAATGGTTTCGATCGATGCTCCTGCTCAAACAGCGGTCACTCCAGAAGCAACACTGCAGCCCACTACTGCATCAGAGGATGCCGAAAGTTCGTCTTCCTCATCTTCTTTAGAGCTAGAAAGTCCCTGAATCAGGGCGGTTCGTGCCGGACAAGCTCAAGGATAATAGACGGAATGAGTTTAATCCCTTGTATGTCTCTTGTATGCCTCTTGTATGCGTTTATAGTCGCTGCAACAGGCTCATCCCATGCGTATCCGTGCCGCAGCTATTTAGGAGTCCGTAAGACTGTCCTAATGCCTGCACCTCTGGGGTTTGTCTGGGGCTGGGCTTCCAGGGAGAAGGGTTCTCGTAGGCGTAAAAGGTTTCAATCCCGTCGATTCCCACCTGCGCTGCGGCGGGAATTAGCTCTTTCGGCGATCGGCGATATCGAGCTGGGTGCGCTAAAACTGCCAGCCCGCCTGCCTGATGCATGGCGTCAACCACCTGTTTCGCCCGATACATTTCTCCCTCTGCCGTGGTGCTGTTCAAATAGATCGCGATCGCTGGATGAGCTGGATCAAAGGCATAGCCTAGAATATGAACTTCTACGCCGAGCAGCTCTGCATTAATCTCGATGCCAGTCCAGAGTTGAGGGGTTGCTGCGTCAGGGTGATTGCTGCGCCACTGATTGAGCCACTGCTGCGCCACTTGATATCCATCCACACTATGATGATCAGTGATTGCCAGCCCTTGCAGCCCAAGCTCGATCGCCTGCTCAATAATTTCTTGAGGCTGAAGCCGCCCATCTGAGTGAACGGTGTGCATGTGAAAGTTATACGACCAGGGACAGCTTGTAGCAGTTAATGACTGAAAGACTGCCCGTAGCGCGTCTCTATCCTGAGCTGACACATTTGAACTCAAAGCCAGGTCGATCGCCATAGTTTTTATCCACGACCTATCGTTACGATCGTTTACATCTGATTTCTACTATAGCGAATCGTCTTGATCGATCTGCTGGTTAATTTCCAGATCAACTCCAGACCGAGCTACTCAAAGCACTGCTCAGAAGCACTGCTTAAAGTAAAAAAACTCAATGTAAAAAGTAAAAAGGGGCAGACCGATGACCTGCCCCAGACCATGAGTATTGAGATTTGGATTGAGGTTTTGAAGTTCAGCGTCAAGCGATGCGATTAGCGATCGACTGAACCCATAATGATATCGATGCTGCCCAAAATAGGCATGATGTCTGCGACCTTCACACCCTTTAACAGGTGCGGCAAGATTTGCAGATTCACAAAGTCTGCGGCGCGAATCTTCCATCGCCAGGGGAATACGCTGTCGTCTCCAACGAGGTAAATCCCCAGTTCGCCCTTGCCGCTCTCGACCCGCACATAGTGTTCCCCTTTGGGAATCTTGAATGTGGGGGCAATCTTCTTGCCGAGGAACTGGTAGTCAAACTCGTTCCAGGTTGACTTCGGACCTCCCTGCATCCGCTTGGCTTCCAGGTTTTCGTAGGGACCGCCGGGTAGCCCATCGAGTGCCTGACGAATAATTTTGATCGACTCGCGCATTTCGTCAATGCGAACCCGATAGCGTGCCAAGCAGTCGCCTTCGGTTGCAACCGCCACGTTCCAATCAAAGTCGTCGTAGCATTCGTAGTGATCGACCTTCCGCAGATCCCAGTTCACACCAGAAGCCCGCAGCATCGGACCCGACAGACCCCAGTTGATTGCCTCTTCGCGCGTGATCGTGCCCACGCCTTCAACCCGCCGCCGGAAGATGGGGTTGTTGGTGATTAACTTCTCGTACTCATCGACTTTGTCTGCGAAATAGTCGCAGAAGTCGCGGCACTTATCGACCCAGCCATAGGGTAAATCAACCGCCACACCCCCAATGCGGAAGTAGTTGTTGTTCACCATGCGGTAGCCCGTTGCGGCTTCCCACAAGTCATAGATCATCTCCCGTTCACGGAAGATATAGAAGAAAGGTGTTTGTGCGCCGATATCTGCCATGAAGGGACCGAGCCACAGCAGGTGATTAGCGATCCGGTTTAGCTCCAGCATGATGACGCGAATATAGCTGGCGCGTTTGGGAACCGGAATCCCTGCCAAAAGTTCTGGCGCGTTTACCGTCACCGCTTCGTTGAACATGCCTTCTGCGTAGTCCCAGCGGCTTACATAGGGCACGTACATGATATTGGTGCGGTTTTCGGCGATCTTCTCCATGCCGCGATGCAGATAGCCAATCACTGGCTCGCAGTCGATCACATCTTCACCGTCGAGGGTGACAATGAGCCGCAACACGCCGTGCATTGACGGGTGATGGGGACCCATATTCAGCACCATCGGTTCGGTTTTTGTTTCGATCATTGACATAAATAATGCCGTCTCCCGATTACAAGTCCCGATTCTACAGTTCCCGATTCTAAATATCTGACCGATATATCTGACCGATCGCCTCAACCGCAAAGGATTCTGAGATTGACTCTGATGGGCTGGAGATCAATCGGAGTAAATTCAGCCGGACTAGATTGCGTTTTGTTGCGCCTTCCCTCCCTCATTATACGGAGGAATCGAGCGTTCTTTGGCTGACGACTGCGATCGCCCCGCAGGAATTTTCTATATTTGAGTACGGCTTGAGCTTATCAGAAGTCAGGGAAATCGAGGTTAACTGAAGGAGGAAGCGATGAAAACCCTGGAAACCGATCGCCTGCTGCTGCGTCCCTGGAATCCGGAAACTGAAGCAGAGCAAGCATTTGAGATTTACGGTAGCTCAGAGGTCATGCGCTTCATTGGAAATGGGGAAACGGCTCCTGATATGGCAACAGTGCAGGAACGCCTGCGACATCGGAACCAGCAACTTTTGGAATTGAATGATGGCAGCGGCTTTTGGGCGATCGAAGATAAAACAACAGGTGAATTAGTCGGCACGGTCATTTTGAAGCAATTGCCGGACGGAGCAGGGCAATCTACCGGAGATTGGGAAGTCGGGTGGCATTTGAAGCGATCGGCTTGGGGGAATGGCTATGCCACTGAAGCGGGACGGGCACTGCTGGAATATGGATTTAATGAACTGCATCTGCCTGTAATCTTCGCCATTGCCTATCCAGAAAATTTAGCATCGATTCGAGTGATGGAGCGGCTGGGCATGAGTCCAAAGGAGCGCACAAAAAAATACTATGGCTTGGAGGGAGTGTTGTTTGAGATACAGGCGGGTAGCTACTTTGCTGTTTTCCCAGAGGATTAATCGCGATCGCGCTCAAATTCAGGATTTACCGATCTAGCGGAATTTCACTGATCGAGTGGGCTGGGTCGATCGACGGAGCGGGGAGCAGGATTGCTCAAATCACTGCCTTCTAAAGGAATGGGAATTTCTGTCGAAATACTGGCTTCCGGGAGTTGCTCGGTGGAGTTGGCGATCGCTTCTTCCGGGAACTGAGCGGCGATCGGCGTGAGTGTCTGGGCAATGACGGCATTTTGCTGAAGTTGCTGGGTGGAAGAGACAAGACCGCTAAGCCCGTTGACCAGACTGCGAATGTTTTCCCGGAAACGGGGGTCGCCCGTCAGCTCGTCGAGGTCGGCGGTAATTTTTTGGGCGTTCTGAAAAGTTGCCCGTGCCGAGTCAAGGGTTTGCTGAAGCAGCAGGATGTTGTCCGCCGTGCCCACAGCGTCAGTGAGGGTTCGGAGCGTATTCGAAGCCTGGGCTGCGTTAGCAGAGAGCGTTTGCAGGTTTTGCACCAAACTGGTATCGCTGCCGCCGAGGGCGGGGGAAAGCTGACCTAAAACAGACTGAAGCTGATTGCTGGTGGTGCTGATGCTGTTGAGCGTTGAAACGATCGCCACTCGATTGGTATTCAGCAAATCGCTTACCTGCGTCGCAGTCAGAGCCGTTTGATCGGCAGCACGGCTGATCGATCGGGCAGAGACAGCCGCTTCTCGCGTGACAGCCCCCACTTGTTGCTGAAGCGTGCGGGAGAGCGTCGAGACATCCTGGGTGAGCGTTGCTACTCCGGTAGCGGCTTCAGCAGTGTTGCGGGTGAGCTGACGCAGCTCAATAAAAAATTGTGGATCCGAAAAAGTGTTGGCAAACCGGGTCGTGGCATCGAGAAGTTGGTTAAAGGTGACTCCCGCTTGTCCTTGCACGGTGTCGCCGCTGCAGACAACCACCTCGCGATTACAGTCTGTTCCCAGCGGATCAGTCGAGGCGAAGGCGGCTGGCAGGTCTTGCTGGGGCGTAATTTCAACAACGCTTTCTCCGGTGAGACTGGTTTGATATACCGCAATCAGAGAGTTTTTGGGAATTACAACAGTGGCAGGAGAAATTTCTAGATCCAGCTCAACGGTATTGGCAGAGGCACGGATTGTTTTTGTCCGCCCAACTAAAACACCGCGATATTGCACCTGCGCTCCTTCCTGAATGCCAGACACAGTGGGAAACTGGGCTGTAAAAGTATAGGTGCGACGACCCGGAGCAAAACCCCGAATCCACAGTATAAGCCCCCCCAGCAGAGCCAGCCCCAGCAGAATGAGCAATCCAACAGAACCTTCTCGAACGGTACGCGATCGCATGATGTGCCCTCAGATGCCGATGAGAAATACAGCGTTGCTAACAGTCGATCTGATTTAAGCGCTTTGATTTAGACCGTTCATTTGGCTGTATGCTTCCCGAAAGTCTATTGTCCATAGTGGATGGTCTTTCGTCCACCGTTCTTAGCCAACAACCTGAATTGGTCCTTCGATGCTGCCGCTAAAAAACTGTCGGGCAACTGGATGATCGGTCGTGTCAATGTCGGCTGGGGTTCCCTCCCACTGGATCTTGCCTTGATAGAGAAACACAATGCGATCGGCGGTGCGGCGAATCGTGCTGTCCTGGTGGGTGATGATGATGTAAGTGCTGCATCCGCCCCTGGCTTGCTGAAGCTCCCGAATCAGGTCTTCGATCACCGTAGAGGCGATCGGGTCAAGTCCGGCGGTTGGCTCGTCGTAGAGAATCACCTCCGGGCTGGAAGCCGGGTCTTCAGGATTGTCCATAATGGCTCTTGCAAAACTGACCCGCTTGCGCATTCCGCCAGATAGCTCTGCCGGATAGCGATCGCCGATCCCCGGTAGACCCACCATTTCCAGTTTTTCTTCGACCAGTCCTCGAATGCGTCTGCGCGACAGCCGTGAGTGTTGATATAGCAAAAAGCCTACATTCTCAGCAACAGTGAGCGAATCAAACAGAGCAGCGTTTTGAAACACCATAGCGATGTTGATCGGGTCGGGATGGTCTTCGATGGAGCCTTCTCGCCGCTTGCCCTGAACGTAAATCTCGCCTGCATCGGGCAGCAGTAGACCTGCAATCACTCGTAAAATGGTTGATTTTCCAGTTCCAGAGGGTCCGATAATCGCCAGCGCTTCCCCTCGCTTCACTGCGAGGTCAATGTGATCAAGCACAACCTGATCACCAAATGCTTTTGTGACTCCTTTCAATTCAATTAACGGCTGAGGCATTTTAGAAGTCGAGACGGGCGGGCAGGACGATCGTGTTTCTGTGTTCATAAAATCTGGCAAACTGAACTGCGCTGCATTCTATGTCTCAAGTGAGAAGTTTTTCTAGCGCAAGAGAGATATGAGAAATGGAATCGGTTGTACGGATGACGATCGCTACCTCTAGCTCGGTGTTATTCTTCAGGGCAAACCGCTTTCCAACCCGATGCAGTGCTCTCTGGATGCTCTCAAAGATGCTTTCTAAGAGAGAACTGCTTTAGGAACTGCTTTAGATTAATTCCAGCAAGATTGATTCCAACAATTTTTGCGGAATCCTTAGCCTTATCTCTGTAGTCTAAGCGTTAAGGGTTCATTGTTACGGGGGAGGTCACGCCGATCGATAATTCCTCTGGAAAAAAGCTCTACCTTATCAAAAGGTTGCCCTAAGAATTATCTCAAGTGGAGAAACTCCTGTTCCAATTCTATAAAGCGTTGCTAAAGTGACTCTGCTGAACCATGACGTTCTAAAACTAGTCGTGAAGAGGTGAGTAGTGAATCGGGGGTGTGGAGACGATCGTTCTGTCCGAAATCGTTGTTTTGTTCTTTGCTGCAGGCTGCTGCGCAGTTCAGCTTCCACACCTGCTTCTACACAGTTGATCACACTGTTTCCCTAAACTTAGCTCGCTATGTCAATGGCTTTTATTAAACAAGCCCTGCTGGTTCTCAGGCAGGAATCCCGTTACCGGACTCCCAGTCGAGTAGGTCAATGGTTTAAGTGGCTGGCACCCGGTTTATTTGTCAAACGCTGGCTCTTTATCAGTGCGAGTGGGCTGGCATTTGTGGTGCTGGGGCTGGCAATCTGGTCAAACCTGACTCCGGTTTACTACCTGATCGAGCTAACACGGGACGCTTTGCGGATCATTACAACGCTGGTTCCAAACTATATCAGCGGGCCGCTGGTGATTATTGGCGGCGTGCTGCTGGTGCTGTGGGGACAGTCGCGCAGCTTTAGTGCCATTACAGACGTGCTGATGCCCGAAGGCAACGAGGAACTGGTCGATCGCCTCATGACGCATCGACGGCTGAATCGCGGTCCAAGAATTGTCGTCGTTGGGGGCGGCACGGGCTTATCTACGCTGCTTAGAGGCTTAAAGGCATATAGCGCAAATATTACGGCGATCGTGACTGTGGCGGATGACGGCGGCTCTTCGGGCAGGCTGCGGCGCGAAATTGGCGTTTTGCCTCCGGGAGACATTCGCAACTGCTTGGCGGCACTGGCAGACGAGGAAAAACTGCTGACCGAGCTGTTTCAGTATCGGTTTCAGGCAGGGGATGGGCTGGTTGGGCACAGCTTTGGCAACTTGTTTCTGACTGCCATGAGCGAAGTCACGGGCGGCAACCTGGAACGGGCGATCGCTGCCATTTCTCAGGTGCTAGCCGTGCGGGGGCAGGTGCTTCCGGCAACGCTGACCGACATGCGCCTCTGGGCAGAACTTGCCGACGGACGCAGAATCGAAGGCGAGTCGAACATCACCGAGGCAGGCGGCAAGATCGTGCGCATTGGCTGCACGCCCAATAACCCTCCAGCTCTGCCCAGAGCGATTCAGGCGATTCGCGAAGCCGACTACATCATTATCGGTCCCGGCTCGCTCTACACCAGCATTGCGCCCAATCTGCTCGTGCCCAAAATTGCTCATGCGATCGCCCGCTCCAAAGCGCTACGCATCTACGTTTGCAACATCATGACCCAACCGGGAGAAACCGACGGCTTCACAGTGTCTGACCACATTCGCACGATCGATCGAGTGGCAGGCGCGCCGCTGTTCGATGCTGTTCTGGTGCAAAAGCAGTCTCCTTCGGCGGGTTCCCTGATTAAATATGCTCAGGAAAAATCCCATCCGGTTTATTTCGATCGAGAAGCCGTGATGCAGCTTGAACGACGGGCGATCGTGGCAAACGTGATGCACGAAGATGAGCAAACCGGACTGGTGCGCCATGACCCCGATCGACTGGCGCGAATTTTGCTGCGGTGGTACAGCCGAGTCAGAGGCTAACTGTTTGCCCAATCTTTAACCAACAGGGAAAGGCTTGGACTACAATGAGTACCGCGATTACTGCACTAGTCCTTCGTGCCCTGACTTCACCATGTCTCAAGACCTTCTTCGATCGCTCGTCTGGATGGACTATCGTCTGGCGGTGCTGTTTACGGTGCTTCTGCCGCTGATTCTTCTCGTCTGGGCACTATTTGCCAGGGCAGAGGCAGCAACGCGACTGCTGATTATTTACTGGCGGGTGGCAAGTTTGCTAGCAATCACGGTGTATCTCATGATTGGGAATTTACCGATTAGCTTTATTTCTGGTTTGATCGGGCGAATCTTGATTCCGGTGAGTTTGTGGTTCTGGGTCGATCTCAACGAAGAAATTGCCGAACAGCCTAAGAGCGGCTTCAAGCTGGCATTTAACGTCTGGCGATGGGCAGTTTCGATGTATTGTGTGCTGGGTGCAATCGCAAGCCTGCCGTTTTTGCAGTGTGCTTTTTCTCCGGCAACGTTTGCCACGCCCTTCTGTCAGGTCTGGCTACAGCCTGCGATCGGCTATCACGCCTTTTTCCACCCGCGCTATACCTCTGGCTTCCTGGGCTTTTTGGGCATTGCCGGACTGGTGATCTACGCTCTGTACCTGATTTACTTTGTCTTTGTGCGGCTGGGCAAGCAGGGGCGATCGGCGGTGGAGCAGTAGGGTTTCTTAGATCCCGTGGCTTTTGCCGATAACCCAGTGCCGCCGGAAAAAGCGAGACAGGCTCGATTCCTCAAGCGGCAGGAAGATGGGGCGACCGTGGGGACAGGTGCGCGGATGGCGGGTTTGCTGCCACTGGTCGATGAGCTGCTGCATTTCTTCCTGAGTCAAAGGTGTGCCGTTGCGAATTGCAGCTCGACAGGCAGTTGCGACCAGGGCTGCTTCCAGATTTCCGCCCAGACTCAGTTCCACGATCGCTGCTGCAACATCCGATCGGGCTGACAAAATTTCGGGAACCGTTCGCACTGCCCACAATCGATCGCCAAACGGCTCAACCTGAATTCCAATCCGCTGAAGCTGCTCAAGTTGTCCGGGCAAAAGTCCTTCCAGAACCAGAGGCGGGTCAAGCGTAACCATCTGCCAGCGATCGCAAAGCTGCTCGTAGAGAATCCGCTCGTGGGCGATGTGCTGCTCGATCAGCCAAACCCCGGTCGGGTGCTCCACCAGGACGTACATATTGTGAACCTGGGCGATCGCTTTCAGTTCGATTAAAGGCAGCTCAGGTTCTGGAGGGTCGGGGGTTGGTTCGGGCTGGGTTTCGCCATAGGAACCGCCTGCCTCTGCTGCTTTGATCAGTTGACCCAGCGCAGCCGAATAAGCTGTATCTGGCAAAGTGGCTTCACTCAGGCGCAAAGCGCGATCGACTGCCTGCATCACCTGTTTTTGCCAGCGATCGAGATGATGCAAATAGATTTCTGCCTTGGCGGGGTGGCGATTCCAGTCGATTTGTTCCGGGGTCAGCCGCAGATGCAAAAAGCACACAGGAAACCGATCGCGCGGCAGCGTTCGTCGAAAGCTTGCAAGAATGCTCTGTTCTAGTTCCGGCACGCGCACCGTTCGCCCATTGACAGCAACTTTGATCCAGTCAGGGCGATGGCGATGACAGCGATCGGGCAAACCAACCAGTAGATAAAGAGAGCCATTCAAAAAAGCATCTTCAGATGAACCGCTTTCTGGGAGGTGCAGCTTCAAATCCTGCAAATCGCTCAACTGCACATCACGCAGAAACTGCGGCAAAACCTGTCGCGTCGAAGCACCGCCGCTGATGGCAAACCAGGGGCGATCGTTTTGCTCAACCTGCCAGGTGACATGAGGATGACAGAGCGCAAGCTGCTGAATTGTGAGCTGAATCAGGCGTATCTGCTGAGCCAGAGACGGCAATCCCTGACGACGCGGCAACCATCTGCCAAAAAGATTGCTGACTGTGACGATCGTGCCCGGAGCGATCGCAATGGCATCTGCCAGGAGCGGTTCTCCCTGCGGGCTATAACTTACTCGCCATCCGGCATCTTCTTTGGGCACGCGGCTGCAAATTTCCAAATCGGCAAGCTGAGCCAGACTGTGCAAGGCTTCGCCCCGAAATCCCAAGCTGCTGATTTGCCATAGGTCAAGGCTCGTCTGAATTTTGCTGGTGCTGTGGGGTTGAGCCGCCTGCTCTAAATCTGCCAGAGACATGCCGCTGCCGTTATCTGCCACACGCACCCGCCACCGGTCTGCCCAAACGGAAATCGTAATCCGGGTTGCACCAGCATCGAGCGAGTTTTCTGCCAGTTCGCGCACCACTGCCGCCAGTGAGTCAATTACCTCACCTGCCGCAATCAGATGCACAACGTCATCGGGGAGCAACTGAATCCTGGAAGTCATGCCCTTAGTTTAGGAC
>Ga0224722_1001540_pt1 | contig 12741 bp, 10 predicted proteins | sample Balambano_FR1_Me_FD_161646 | JGI IMG/M metagenome (GOLD analysis project Ga0224722, IMG submission 161646) | Freshwater sediment microbial communities from Lake Towuti, South Sulawesi, Indonesia - Balambano_FR1_MetaG | ecosystem: Environmental > Aquatic > Freshwater > Lake > Sediment | place...
TGAAGTGACGTTACAGGTGCAGGGCTGGCAGGCAGAGGTGCTGGATCTGAAAATGCCCGTCTGGACTCCTGGTTCATACTTAGTGCGCGAGTACGCCCGTCACCTGCAGGATTTTGCGGCAGAGGCGGAGCAGTCGCTTTCCTGGCAGAAGGTCAGCAAAAATCACTGGCGGATTGACACTGCTGGGGTTTCAGAACTCACAGTACGCTACCGCATCTTTGCTAATGAATTGACAGTCCGCACCAATCATCTCGATAGAACGCACGGCTATTTCAACGGGGCAGCCCTCTTCTTCTATGTTCCTGGATACGAAAAGCAGCCGTTGCAGGTGACGATCGCCCCACCCGCTGCCGATTGGCAAATTGCAACGCCGCTGCCGCCCGTCCCCGGACAGCAAAATACCTTTGAGGCAAAAGACTTTGACAGGCTCGTAGACAGTCCGTTTGAGGTGGGACACCAGCAGCGCTATGAGTTTGAAGTGCTGGGCAAACCGCATCAGTATGTGATTTGGGGACAGGGCAACATCGAACCCGATCGCGTGATTGCCGACACGAAAAAAATCATTGAAACCGAAGCAAACCTGTTTGGCGGACTGCCCTACGATCGCTATCTATTCCTGCTGCATCTTACTTCTCAGGGCTTTGGCGGGTTAGAACACAAAGATTCCTGTTCGCTGATCTATTCCCGCTTTGGCTTTCGCTCAGACGATCGCTATCACCGCTTTCTGCAGCTTGTGGCACACGAGTTTTTCCACCTGTGGAACGTGAAGCGAATTCGCCCTAAAGCTTTAGAAGTGTTTGACTATGAGCAAGAAAACTATACACCATCGCTCTGGTTCAGCGAAGGTACAACCAGCTTTTACGATCTGGCGTTTCCGTTCCGGGCAGGCATTTACGACGTGAAAGCCTACCTGAGTGCGCTGGACAAGGAAATTACGCGCTATCTCACGACTCCCGGACGCAGCGTGCAGCCCCTGAGCGAATCGAGTTTTGATGCCTGGATCAAGCTTTATCGCCGCGATAGCAACAGCGACAACGCGCAGATTTCCTATTATCTTAAAGGCGAAATGGTTTCGCTCCTGCTGGATCTGCTGATTCGTGCTCGACACCAGAACCGCCGATCGCTCGATGATGTGATGCGGCAGCTCTGGCAGCAGTTCGGCAAAGACGAAATTGGCTTTACCCCCGACCAGCTCGAAGCCGTAATCCAGTCGATCGCGGAAGTGGATCTAACCGACTTTTTCGATCGCTTCCTGCACACCACCGAAGAACTGCCCTTCGACACTTATCTAGAACCCTTTGGACTGCGGCTCCAGCCCGAAGACACAAGCTCACATCCGCCAATGCTGGGGCTAACTACCAAATCAGAAAACGGGCGCGAAGTCGTCAAATTTGTGGAAAGCGGCTCTCCGGCACAGCAAGCAGGCATTGATCCTGATGATGAGCTACTGGCGATCGACGGCTTACGCATCAAAGCAGACCAGTTGGGCGATCGGCTGAAGGATTACCGTCCGGGCGATTCGATTCAGGTAACGGTGTTCCACCAAGACGAACTCCGAACCTGTTCCGTAACTTTGGCGGCTCCGCGTTCGGGCAGCTATCAGCTCGTGGCGATCGATTCTCCTTCCAAATCACAAAAGGCTCTACTGCACGGATGGCTGGGCATCGAAACTATCTAATAACCCACTCCCCCTCACCCCTTCCTCAAAAACGCTGCCGCCTCCACATGGGCAGTTTGGGGAAAGAAATCGGCGGGCTGAACTCGAACTAGCTCGTACTGATGACTCAGCAGCTTGAGGTCGCGAGCGAGGGTGGAAGGATTGCAGCTCACATAAACAATGCGATCGGGCTGCATCCGGAGCAGGGTTTCGATGACTGAACCTTCACAGCCTTTGCGGGGCGGATCGAGCAAGACCACGTCGGGCTTGATGTCGAGCTGGGGCAAGATGGCTTCAGTTTTGCCGACTTGAAAGGTGGCGTTGGTGATTTGATTGAGCGTCGCGTTTGCTCTGGCTTGCTCGATCGCCTCTGCCTGAATTTCAATGCCGATCGCCTGCTGCACCTGTTTCGCGAGGGGAAGGGTCATCGTGCCAATGCCGCAGTATGCATCGACTAAAATTTCTTCGCCCTGAAGCTGAAGCTGCTGCTCGATCGCCTGCAAGAGAGCTTCTGCCTGCTCGGTGTTGACCTGAAAGAAAGTGGTGGGCTGAATGCGAAACTGCAGTCCGGCAAAGATTTCGGTGATCGATTCCTGCCCCACGACACAGCGGGTTTCTTTCCCGAAGATTGCGTTGGTGCGGTCGGGGTTGAGGTTGAGAGCCACGCCCTTCAGCAGCGGGTAGCGATCGAGCCAGGTTTGCGCTTGCTCTGGCAGATTGAGTAAATTTCCGGTTCTTGCGACGATTGTCAGCAAAATTTCTCCGGTGCGTCGTCCAATCCGCAGTCCCAGATGGCGCACTTCGCCCCGGTGGGTGGTTTCATCATAAATTGACCAGCCGATCGCCTGGATGTCGCGCTTGATGTCTGCCAGCAATGGATTGAGCCGCTGATCTTGAATGGGACACTGGTTCAGATTGATTAAGTGATGGCTGCTTTTTTGAAAATAGCCTGCCTGCACTGTGCGACGCTGAACTTGAGGCGATTTGCCAGGAGCGATCGAAACCTGAACCGGATAGGTCGCCTTGTTGCGGTAGGCGAGGGCTGCTCCCACGGCTAAAACGGGTTCCACGGGGGGCTGCACCAATCCGCCGATGCGCTCTAAGTCCTGAATTACCAGATTTCGCTTTGCCTCAAGCTGATAGGCATAGTCAATTTGCTGCCACTGACAGCCGCCGCACTTGTCTGCCACGATGCAGCCTGAGCGTACCCGATGGGGTGAAGACTCGATCAGCTCGTGCAGCTTTCCGTGGGCATATTGAGGCTTCACGCGCACCAGCCGCACCCAGAGGCGATCGCCCGGAACCGTATCAGGAACAAAGACTACGCGCCCCTGCCAGCGCCCGACACCGGAGCCATCATGAGTTAAATCTGAAATGGTCAGATCCAGAAGCTGCCCCTGCTGCCACTGTTCCTTCGATGCCTGCTCGCTCAGGTCTTGCTCATTGTCTAAGTTCATTACATCCCGTCTTCTTTGTCCTTTCCTAGTCTGACAAATTCAAGAACAATCTGAAGGCACTTCTGAAAGGAGATTTATTCTTCTACAATTCCCCTACAATAATGAGCGAGATTGCGTAACGAAATATTTACCATGCGAGTAGTAGCTCTTGTCCCTGGTGGGGTTGGTGATCAAATCTTATTTTTTCCGACCCTGGACGATCTGAAGCGCAATTATCCGGATGCTGAGATTGATGTGGTTGTTGAACCGCGATCGAAGTCAGCCTATCGGGTGTCCAAGTCAGTCAGCGATGTGATTCCTTTTGACTTTAAAGATCGAAACAGTCCCGCAGATTGGGCAAATTTATTGGGCGTGTTGCGCGATCGAGATTACGAAGCAGTTCTGTCGCTTGGACGAAGCTGGGGCATTGGCTTACTGCTGTGGCTGAGTGGCATCTCGACTCGTGTAGGCTATGCCGGGAACGGCGGCAGCGGATTTTTAACGAACGCGATTCCGCTCAAGCCAGACCAGTACACGGCAGCCATGTATCACGAACTGCTTCAGAGTTTTGGCATTAATACGTCCTGCCCTGATCTCAGCATCACGATTCCCAGGAGCGATCTCGACTGGGCAGAAATGGAGCAAAAGCGGCTGGGCGTGAGCGGCTACGTGATGATTTATCCCGGGGTTGATGAATCGAGGCAGAATCGAGGCAATGCGCTCTATCCTGTAGAAAAGTGGCAGCACATCGTGCAGGATTTTCAGCAGCGTCAGCCCGATCTGCCGATCGTCGTCGCGCAAGATTCAGACAATGCGGAAATGGTTGCTGATCTCACAAAGGCTTGTCCGACTTTGAAAGTGACGAAGCCTGGAGACGTAGGCAGACTTGCTGCGATGATTGCGAGCGCAAATTTGATGCTTTGTACCGAAGGTGCCCCGATGCAGCTTGCCGTTGCGCTTCAGGTCTACACGCTGGCGTTGTTGAGTTCTACTGATCCGAGTAAGGTGCTGCCTCAAAGCGATAAGTTTCTGGCGATTCAGTCACCAACGGGCGACATTGCAGAGATTTCGCCAGAGCAGGTGTTGACGAAGGTGTGGGGCGGATAGCGCTGGAGGTGCGGGCGTGGGGCGATCGATAGACGGAGTGATTTGCTTGCGCTACTGTTTTACCCGATAGCTTTTGACGATCGCCTCGGCTTGCGACTGGTATTTTTGGTAAGGCTGATTAACGCCGTACAGATTCAGAATAAAAATCGTGTCGCCGCGCTGCTCGACAAAGCTCACTGCATCAAGCCTGTTGCCCTGCTCGTCTTTGCCCGTCCAATCAATGCGAAGGCTGCCGTCTGACTGCAGTGTGGATCTTGACCAGGAAACATCCTTCAGCCGATTTTGGTACTCGGTTTTGAGCGCAGCTTCGAGCTGGGGCGGCGTGAGCTGTTGTCCCTGGGCTGAACCAAAGTCTACGGCTCCGGCAAAGCCCTGATCAGCAGAGGCAAACGCAACACCGCTGCCCGTGTCTTGATAGGCAAAGCCTTTGGGAAATGCAATCTCAAATCGCCCTGTCTTTTCCCGGTAAAGCTGGGTTTCAGCCGCAACGCTAGGCGACGGAAACAGCGAAGGAACCGGAGAAGAACCTGCTGGAGCAGGAGCGGCAGACGGAGAAACGGCGATCGAGGGCATTGGCGAGCTTACTGCGGTGACAGGCGGCTGATTGCGGGTAAAGTTACAGCCAGCCAGAACGCAGAGCGTTAGCAAAAACAGGGAAAAAACACGGAGCTTCATCAAACCAAACCAATGCAAATGCGGTGTAGCTAGCATTGTAGTGAGCGAGAAAGCCGTTGCGCTGATCCCTCGATGCAACTCTACAGTCTCCTTAAAGAGGAGCCGATCTGCTTCATTCAGGATTTATCCTTCGCCCGATTTTGCTTCTTCGGATTTTGGCTCAGGCTTGAGCAATGGGAAGGCAATCACATCACGAATGCTGGCACAGTCACACAGCAGCATCACCAGGCGATCGATTCCCATGCCCATCCCCACTGTTGGCGGCATTCCGTGCTCTAGCGCAGTCAGGAAATCTTCATCAACGCTGTGTGCTTCCAGATCTCCGGCAGCTTTGCGGGCAGCTTGAGCTTCAAGGCGATCGCGCTGATCGATCGGGTCTGTTAGCTCTGAGAAGCCGTTTGCCGTTTCTCGCCCCACGACGAATAGCTCAAATCGTTCTACCAGCCCAGGCTTGCTGCGGTGCGGTTTTGCCAGCGGCGAAATTTCGATCGGGTAGTCGAGGATAAAGGTGGGCTGAATCAGGGTGGCTTCCACTTTTTGCTCGAAGGCTTCGTTCAGCAATTTGCCGATCGACTCACAAGTTTCGACCTCTTTGATTCCTGCTGCCTGAGCCGCCGATCGCGCTGCTTCGATCGTAGAAAACTGAGTGAAGTCTAACCCGGTTTCTGCCTGTACTGCCTCGTGCATGGTCAGCCGTCGCCAGGGAGGAGTCAGGTCAATGTCTTGTCCTTGATAAGAGACTTTCAGCGTCCCCAGCACTGCCTCTGCCGCATAGCCAATGATATTCTCGGTCAGGGTCATCATGTCCTGGTAGTCGCCATATGCCTGATAGACTTCGATCGACGTAAACTCCGGATTGTGGCGCGTTGAGATGCCCTCGTTGCGGAAAATCCGCCCCATTTCAAACACTTTCTCGAATCCGCCAACAATCAGCCGCTTCAGGTGCAGCTCGGTGGCAATTCGCAGATAGAGATCTATCTCCAGCGTGTTGTGGTAGGTCACAAACGGACGCGCATCTGCCCCGCCTGCTTCTGCCTGGAGGACAGGGGTTTCGATTTCGATAAAGCCCTGCTGGTCGAGATAGCGACGAATCGCAGCCGTGATCAAAGCTCTGCGGCGAAAGGTTTCCCGCACTTCGGGATTCACAATCAAATCGACATACCGCTGGCGATAGCGTTTCTCAACATCGGTTAAGCCGTGCCACTTGTCCGGCAGAGGCAGCAGCGATTTCGTCAGGATTTCGTAGAGCGTGACGCTGACCGACAGTTCGCCCTTTTCCGTGCGGCGAATCGTGCCCTTCACGCCCAGGATGTCGCCCACGTCCGTTAACTGCTTCAGGTGCTCAAACGCCTCTGCGTTGATCTCCCCCATAAATTCCTGGATTTTCTTCTTGTCCAGGTAAAGCTGGATCGTGCCCGTCTCGTCTTGCAGCGTAAAGAATGCCAGTTTGCCAAATACCCGCTTTGCCACAATTCGTCCGGCGATCGACACTTCGACATCGAGATCCTCACCCGCTGCCAGGTCAGCATACTTTTGCTGCAGCTCAGCCGCATGAGCATTAATTTCCCAGCGGTAGGCATAGGGATTCATACCCAGGTCTTTGATTTGGGCAACTTTTTCGAGGCGCGTTGCACGGAGATCTTCAGAAGCCATAGGAAATATGAGCAATAACAGAAAGGAATAGCGAAATCGAGTAAAGCAACAATCCTAATCCTGCTGATGGGCAAACTGATAAGCCCCGATCGCCGCCAGCACAACCCCAACCACCAGCAAAATCGGAATGCTGTACCAGGGAAAGCTGGAGAGGGAATCCAAAACGATCGATCGCAAGCTGATACTTGTATAGGTCAGGGGCAGCAGGAAAATAATGCTCTTAAACAGCAGCGGTAGCCCGGTCGGGTCAAAAAACGTCGCGCCCAGAAACGACATTGGCACAATCAGAAAGTTATTGATCAGCCCAACCCCTTCCAGCGATTTGACATTCAGCCCCGCAATCACCCCCAGCCCTGAGAAAATGGCGCAGTTCAGCACCAGCACCAGCAAAAACAGCGGATTCAAAAACGCCAGATTACCCGTGAATAGAATTGCAACCAGCAGCACCGCCCCCGAAGTCATCAACCCCCGCACCACGCCCGCCAGCATCTTGCCCAGAAACAGCGCCATCGGGTGAACGGGCAGCAGCAGGATCTCCTCAAAGGTTTTGGAGTAGAGCCGTTCGCCGCAGATTGAGAAAGTTGTGCCGCCAAAGCTAATGGTCATTGAGGACAAAGCAACCATGCCTGGCAAAATAAATTCTAGATAGGAGTTGCCGATTGGTGGACGCACAGAGAGAGCACTGCCCAACCCCAAGCCAAACGCCAGAATGTAGATCAGGGGCGATATCAAGCCAGAGGCAATCACCTGAGGCAGGCGCACCCGCAAATCAAGCCAATCTCCCCAGAAAACCGTCAGACTATCGGCGAAAATGCTGCGAATCGAAGAACCTTTAATCACAATTGGTGACTCGTGAGTGGTAACTCTTGAAACAAATAACCTGCGGAACGGCAGCTTCAGCTCTGCGGCGAAATGGATGTTGCAGAACGACAAAGAATATTATTTTTTCTTTATTTTGACACTTCCTGCAAGTATCTATCTGGGTTAATTCGAGTGAATTGATGCGATCGAATCCTTGAATCTTTCCCCACTCCAATTTCTCTACTGCAATTTCTCTATCGGTGCAGTCGATTTGTGAGGCTTCTCCTACACTGGAAATAGGAATGCTAGGGTAGAAAGTGATCAGAAGCCCGTTTGCAATTTCTGGTATTTCCGACAGTCGGCTTAGCAACGCATCCCTATGATCAAACGTAGACCTCCCAAAGCACCGCCTCGATCGCCCCGCTACTCTGACGATCGCGATCGCGATTACTATGACCGAGATCCGTATATGGACAAACCAGAAAAGCCACAGCAAAAGGGACTGCTTGGTGGAGCCTTGACCTATACAACAGCCGCAATTCTGGCGACGGTGTTTATTGTGGGCATTGGCTTGGGGATGTTCTTTGGTTCCTATACACCGTCCTCAAACCTGAGCAGCGTGGCGACCCGTCTTGATATTGATCAGGCATCCCCCAACCCAGAAATCTGCTTGCAGTATGGCGCGAGTGCCGTCACGGTCGATTTGCGGGCATTTATGACGCTCAACCCCTTTAGCGTTTTCGTGACCCAGCCGCGCATGATTCCGGGCTGCGTCATGCGGAGCAGCAACTGGAATATTTTGCAGAGCCGCAACCTGATTAACGGTGAGCAAATGGCAGAGTGCCGCAGGCGGATGAATACGTTTGCTTATACCGGAGACATCGACAAAGCCGACGGCAACGCCCGAATCGACTGCGTTTATCAAAACGACGCGGCAGGCAACCTGTTCCGTCAGGCTGGCAGCATGACTTCCCCGGAAAACGATCGCCTGTAGTTAAAATGTTGTTCACATACATATAGTTCAGCAATGATTTGATTCAGGCTCGATCGCTGCCAACTTCGTTCTTTTCTTTGTTCTCTTCAACATCGCCCTTCTCCTCGCGAGAGGGGTTTTCATTTAATAATGAAAGAATTACCTTAGCCTTTGTTTCGTTCACTCTCGTGGGTAGCAGGTTCACCGAATATGGCTCCTTTTAATTGGTTTAATCGCCAGCACAGCGAACAATCCGCCGCCGCAGCGGAAGCAGAAGCACCAGCTTCACCAGCGCAGCCCTCGGCTGAATCTTCTGCCCTACCTGAACCGGAAGCGGACGCTGCCCAACCAGAAGTCGCGCAGGATTACCTGAACTGGGCAAAGTCTGCCTACGAAAACATTCGCAAGCGGCAGCAGGAAGCAGCAGTTCAGACAGCTACCAGCCAGGTTTCTGAGGCTCAAACCCCAGCCGCGTCCCCTGATACAGAAAAAGCACTCGCCGAAACCTCTGATGCAGCTCCAGTGTCAGAAGCGATTCCTAAAGTTGAAGCTGAAGTTGAGGCGGCTGAGGCGATCGTCTCAGAAGCGCAAGCAGCCCCAGAGGTGGAAAGTCTTCCTGAACAAGCGACGTCGCAATCTTCTGAAGCGGGAGTTGCTGCAGCCGAACCAGCGATCGTCCCTGAGCTTGCCTCCCTTTCAACATCCGAAGCTGACCCCACTCCCCCATCTCCCGTGACCGCATTCTGGGCACAGGCAGAAGCCGATCGACTTGCCCGACTGGAACGGCTGCGCTTAGAGGCGATCGAGCAGGAAGAAGCGCAGGCTCAGGCGGAGGCGGTTCCCAGTGCAGTGCCTGCGTCAACCGAACCCGCGATCGATCCGGGGTTTGTGCTGGATGAAGGCTTTCTCTGGTCGGCGGAAGTGCTGGCAGCTCAGGGGCGACGAGCAGAAGATGTATCGCTGGAAGAAATTACCTGGCTGAAGCGACTGCGGCAGGGACTCGACAAAACCCGCCGGAGCCTGGTGAATCAGCTTCGCTCGATCGTTGGGCAGGGTCCGCTGAACCAGGATGCTGTCACCGAAATCGAATCGCTGCTGCTGCAGGCAGACGTTGGCATTGAAGCCACGGATTACATTGTTGAGGCACTGCAAGACAAGCTGCGCCAGGAAGCGCTGCCTCCAAATGAAGCGATCGCCTACCTGAAGCAAATCCTGCGGGATATGCTCGATAGACCGCTTCAGCAAACGCACAACGTCAGCTTTGCGCCGGAAAAAGACAAGCTCAATATCTGGCTGATGACGGGCGTGAATGGGGCAGGTAAAACCACGACAATCGGGAAACTAGCGCATTTGGGCACGAAGTCTGGCTATCGCTGTTTGATTGCTGCTGCTGATACCTTTCGAGCCGCTGCCGTGCAGCAGGTCAAAGCCTGGGGCGATCGCAGCGAGGTTGAAGTCATCGCCAATCCTGGCAAAAATACCGACCCGGCTGCCGTGGTTTTTGATGCGATTACTGCTGCACAGTCGCGTAGTACCGAGCTGTTGCTGGTGGACACCGCAGGCAGACTGCAAAACAAAAAGAACCTGATGGACGAGCTGAGCAAAATCCGCCGCATTATCGACAAAAAAGCTCCTGACGCTCATATCGAATCGCTGCTTGTTCTGGACGCCACGCTGGGACAAAACGGCTTGCGTCAAGCAGAGGTTTTCTCAGAAGCTGCAAAGCTGAGCGGCGTAGTTCTGACAAAGCTGGATGGCACGGCACGCGGCGGAATTGCCCTGGCGATCGTTCAGCAGCTTGGGTTGCCGATTCGCTTTATTGGCGCAGGCGAAGGCATCGAGGATCTGCGTCCTTTCTCAAGCTACGAATTTGTTGAGGCTTTGCTGAGTGGCTAAGAATGGGAGTGCCTCGAAGCAGAACAGGCTAGCTTTCAAACAGAGGGAAGCTAGCCGCAGCAATGTCTGTGCGGGTTTCGCAGATCCATACTATGATCAGAGAAGAAGTTGAAGTTTTGTAAAGCAATTGACTCCAGCAATCAGACCAACGCAGGGCATTGTTGCGCCGACGGAATGGTATGCCCTTAGCCCTATCTGGCAAGGTAATGAGGCGATCGTACAGCGAGGGCTACCCCATCATCAGCTTGCCCCCGCCTGGCAAATAATCCTGCTAGGAGACGGCTCACCCACGCGCTATCTTCAGCTTCTCACGGGCGAGCCAACCGAAGTGGATGTCATCGATATGTCGCTGGTGGGCAGCGAGACCGATGGCGCACCAGCCGTCATTCAGGCGGTTCCCGCGCCCTGGCTTCGACGACAGGTTTGGCTGAGAACTCCCTCTGGTCAGCGGCTTGCCTATGCAGCCTCCTGGTGGGAAGCCAGCCACGTTGATGAATACCTGCAAAATCGATCGCTCCCCGTCTGGGCGAACCTGGCACGGCTCAGAACTGAGCTTTACCGCGATATTCAGGGCATCGAATACGGAAACTCTGCTCCGCTAGAGCAGGCATTTGGTCAGTCAGGTCCATTCTGGGGACGATACTATCTGTTCTGGCATCATGGACGACCGATTACGCTGATCTACGAAGTCTTTTCGCCCTATTTGGAAAAATATTTGGGTCCAACTCGCGGTAGCTAAGGGCAGCTTTTAACGCGCTTCCCCTTGACTCATTTCTCCACGGTTTACCCTGTTCACTCGATCGCTGAACTCTCTAAACTAGATCTGGAGTTAACCGCAGCACTCAATGCTGTCTGATTGAGACTGGCATGAAGCTTTTAATTAGCAACGACGACGGCGTTTTCTCGCTGGGGATTCGCACGCTGGCAAACACCTTAGCAGCGGCAGGGCATGAGATCACCGTTGTGTCGCCCGACCGAGAGCGATCGGCAACCGGACACGGGCTAACCCTTCACCAACCGATTCGGGCAGAGCGAGTTGAAACCGGATTTCATCCCTCGATCGCTGCCTGGGCTTGCTCTGGAACCCCCTCTGACTGTGTCAAGCTGGCATTGGGGGCACTGCTTGATAGTCCGCCAGAAATGGTGCTGTCTGGAATTAATCATGGGTCTAATCTGGGAACGGATGTGCTGTATTCCGGAACTGTCTCAGCCGCGATGGAAGGCGTGATTGAGGGAATTCCTGGGATTGCATTGAGCCTCACTAGTTTTATATCCAGGGACTTTCAACCCGCTGCTGACTTCGCGCACACCCTGGTCAGTCTGCTCGAAAAACAGCCCCTGCCCCACCTGATGCTGCTGAATGTGAATGTGCCTGCGGTTCCGGCTGAGAAAATTGCTGGCGTTGCCGTAACCCGACAGGGCGTTCGTCGCTATGTGGATCAATTTGAAAAGCGAGTTGATCCGCGCGGCAAAACCTACTACTGGCTGGCAGGCGAACTGCTGGAAGATGTTGACGAAACAGAGCTGGCGGCGATCGAGCTAGCAAAGCTAGAAGCATTTGGCTCTAACTTAGACTGGTATCACCAAACCCTGACAGACGTGGAGGCGATTCGACACAACTGCATTACGGTGACGCCCCTGCAGTACAACCTGACCTGCGCTTCCGGCTTGGTTAACTTGCGCGACTGGCATCTCAATTTCTCACCGCCGGATGTTTCATCGCCTCATTCGTCGTCGCCACAGTAGACACTTATTGAACTGGAACAGTCTAAAAAATGCGTAAAAGATTGGAAAAGGACAGGGATCACAGACTAGACTGAAGAAGAGTGCAGATTTTTGCCCAGTATTCAAGCGTTTCTAATACTGCTTTTTCTACGGTTGTGGGCAGATTAAAGAAAAGGTGCTGCATCTACCAAAATAATCCTGTTGATGACCACAAATTGTACGCTGGCACCGAGCTCGCCTCAATCATGGCTAGGATGAGATAACCAGGATGAGAAGTTGCATTTGACCCTCACCGTGATTGTCAATCGATTCGGCATCGATGAACTTACTGAGGCTCGTGAAATCTGGCACAAAAACGCATGACTAACAGTCAACATCGGTTTACAGTCCGCTTTTGGGGTGTGAGGGGAAGCATTGCCTGCCCAGGGTCAGGAACCGTTCGATATGGCGGTAACACCTCCTGTGTTGAAATGCGAGTGGGGAATCATCTACTCATCTTTGATGGTGGAACAGGACTCCGGGTGCTAGGGCAAGCGCTGCTGCCAGAAATGCCGATCGCCGCCCACCTGTTTTTCACCCATTCCCACTGGGATCACATCCAGGGTTTTCCCTTTTTTGTGCCTGCTTTCGTCAAAGGAAATTACTTTCATATCTATGGCGCGATCGCTCCCAACGGCTCGACGATTGAGCAGCGGCTGACCGATCAAATGCTTCACCCGAATTTTCCCGTGCCGCTCCAAGTCATGGGGGCTGACCTCAAGTTTCACGACCTCGAAGTTGGTGACTCCGTTTCGCTAGCGGACATCACGGTTGAGACG
>Ga0224722_1001541_pt1 | contig 12735 bp, 11 predicted proteins | sample Balambano_FR1_Me_FD_161646 | JGI IMG/M metagenome (GOLD analysis project Ga0224722, IMG submission 161646) | Freshwater sediment microbial communities from Lake Towuti, South Sulawesi, Indonesia - Balambano_FR1_MetaG | ecosystem: Environmental > Aquatic > Freshwater > Lake > Sediment | place...
GGTGTAACTCACATGTCAGTGACGCATTGGTTTAGGCGCGTCGGCAATATCCGTAAACCTGCACTGCTCTAAATGAGGAGAATGGAGTGAATTGCAATAGCAAAATTCTCAATCTTGATTAAGCAGCAGGGCTAATTGGCTGGGTAAATCACCCCTGACAGGCTACCTACTTAAGCAAGGTTACGTTGAGAAAAATTTAGCCTCTTGAGAGAATATTCAAATCTCGTACTGTTGGCTAGATTCACCTTCAGATTTTCCTAGCGTCAACATTTTATAGAGCCGTGACTTTGGGAGTGAGGAAGCATATAGGAGGGCTTGGTAATTCCCCGATCGCCTTTAGAATAAAGCAGTCCAGAACTTAGTTTAAACTTCGTCTAAACATACATGAATCTTGTACATGTTTCCCAATTTTTATGCTTTGAATAGAATGTGTCACGTTTGATAATCCTAAGAAAAGGTGATTCTTAGATTAAGAAATAATTAACTCCCTAAAATGCTAATTTGCTATTTGAGGGTGTTAGGTTTATCAAGTTTATTTGTTCCCTTTCTACTCTCACCTGCAATGCAACCCACCTTAGATTTTCCTCAAACGCCACCTGATGGTTCTCGGTCTCCCCTATCCTTAGAATCTAAACTGGAGGACTTGATTCTCTATAATTTCCAAGTCAGTTGCCAGAGGCTGGCCAGCGAAATTACCGACATTTTTGAGGATAATCCTCTACTTCCCGGCGTGGTGCTTCTGGATCGGGATGAATTTGCAGGCATGGTGTCGCGGCGACGTTTTTTAGAATTGATGAGCCGCCGTTATGGTTTAGAACTTTACTCAAAGCGATCGCTGTTGGTGTTGCATCAATTCACCCAGGCCGATCCGCTGATTCTTCCCAGTCAAACCCCGATTTTGGAAGCTGTACAACGATCGCTGGGACGATCGCCAGAATCGCTTTACGAACCCATCGTTGTGCAATTAGAAGATAGAAGCTATCGCCTATTGGATGTACATCAATTACTACTTGCTCAAGCTCGTATTCACCAACTCGTGACACAGCTATTTCAGGAACAAACTCAAGCCCAATTAATCCAAACCGAAAAGATGGCAAGTTTGGGTCAGATGATTGCTGGAGTTGCTCACGAAATCCTAAATCCTGTTAATTTTATTTGGGGAAATATTGAATATCTAGCTGAATATGGTCAAAGTATGATGACTCTTTTGGCCGCCTATGAAACAGAAAATATCAGCGAATCAACAACCATTAAGCAGATTAAATCAGAGACTGACTTAGAGTTTGTCTTCCAGGATTTTCCGCAAGTAATTGCTAGCATGAAAATGGGGGCAGAACGGCTGAAAAAAATCATTGGTGCTTTACGAAACTTCTCTCATATGGATGAAGCACGCAAACGTTCTGTGGATATTCATGCCTGCATTGATGACACTTTGTTGATTTTGCAGAATCGGATTAAAAATACTGTTACGGTTGTCAAAACTTATGGCGAACTACCGCCAATGACTGGATATTCAGGTCAGCTTAGCCAAGTGTTTATGAACTTAATTGGTAATGCTGTCGATGCCTTAGAAGAAGAAGAGATTCACGAACCCACTATTCAGATTCGCACGGAAGCTTTGGGAAACCATTGGGTGCGAATTATGATTGCTGACAATGGTTCTGGTATTGCACCTGAACATCAAAGCCGTATTTTTGAGCCCTTTTTCACAACTAAACCGCAAGGCAAAGGTACTGGGCTAGGGTTAGCGATTAGCCATCAAATTGTGACTGAAAAGCATAATGGGCAACTTAAGCTTTATTCACAACCGGGGTATGGTGCCACCTTTGAAATTCTGCTGCCAGTGGCATGAGGCGATCGCACAGCTAGGTAGACTTCTGATTAGTAGTGATTAGTAGGTATGCCTGCTTGAAGCCAAAAAACCTGTCTTTCTTTCCATGAGATTGTGAAGCGATTTGTATCAACTGTTACTCTTTATTTCTTTTGAGAGGGCATAGGGTAGACACGTATTATTTGAGATGATGTCAACTCATCTCTCACCTATAGATCTATCCATGCGACACCTGCTATCTTGCTTGAGCCAATTTTCCACTACTGATCGCATCTTATCTCGCCAGTTTCGCCGATACGGGGCGATCGCCTTACAAACCTTTTTAGTTATTTTGCTAGCTTTTAGCTTTGTAGCTCAGCAAAGCATGCCTTTGCTGGCTCAAGTGCCCAAAAAACTGACGATGTATACTTCGCCAGACTATCCTCCCTACGGGTACTACCTCACCACTGGGCAAGAGCGAAAAATCGTCGGCTTTGATATTGATGTGGCCAACTACATTGCTCAAGATCAAGGATTTGAACTGGATTTAAAGGAATCTGACTTTAACGGCTTAATTCCTGCTTTGCAGGCCAAGCGAGCTGATTTTGTGATGGCAGGGATGACACCTACGCCAGAACGTAAGAAGAACGTAGATTTTTCTACTATCTATTACGAGGCCAAGAACACGATCGTTGCCACCAAAGCCAGCAACCTGAAAACTACTCAAGACCTGACTGGCAAAGCAGTAGGCGTTCAGCTTGGCTCGATTCAGGCAGGAGATGCTGAGAAAATTGCTCAAAAAGTGCCGAACATGACGGTGAAGCAGCTCAATAAAGTGCCGGATTTGATTCAAGAAATCAAAGCAGGTCGCATTGATGCCGCGATCGTGGAAGACACAGTGGCCAAAGGATTTATTGGTTCCAATCCAGACCTCATGTTTAACCTGATTCCCTCAGAAGGGCCATCGGGCTCTGCGATCGCCTTTCCTAAAGGCTCTCCATTGGTGGGGTTATTTAACCAGTCGATCGAGAAAATGAGGAGCACGGGAGAACTCGACAAACTGGTGACCAAGTGGTTTGCAGAGCCTATTAAAACTGACGACAGCCCTTCGGCAACTGGAACGACAGCTGATGCTGGTACTGCACCTACCGTTCAGAAGCGTGGTCTTGACCTCGACTTTGGCCGCATTTTACCCGATATTCCCTTTATCCTAAGGGGGATTCCTACGAGTCTGCTGTTTACCGTAGCGTCAGTAATCTGTGGCCTTATTTGGGGTGCCCTGCTCTCTCTGTTCAAGGTGTCAAAAATCAAGCCATTAGAATGGTTCTCTCAAATCTACACCTCGATCTTTCGTGGCACTCCACTGCTGCTGCAGTTATTGCTGGTCTATTACGCCACGCCTCAGTTGACAGGTTACAACATCAAGCCTTTGGAGGCAGGAGTGCTCACCTTTACGCTCAATGCTGGAGCTTACATGTCCGAAACGATTCGAGCAGGGATTCAGGCGATCGACAAAGGTCAAACCGAAGCCTCAATGGCATTGGGAGTTCCCTACCCATTGATGATGAAAGATGTAATTATGCCCCAAGCGCTTCGCAATATCCTGCCTGCATTGGTAAACGACACGATCGGTCTACTCAAAGATTCGTCCCTGGTTTCCACTATTGGCGTGGTTGAAGTGTTACGAGCCTCCCAAATTGTAGGTGCCAACAAATACATCTACTTCGAGCCGCTCATTGTAGCAGGCATTATCTACTACATCTTGGTGATGGGTTTAACCTTTGGTGCCTCTTTGCTAGAAAAGCACCTGCGGCGCAGCCAGTAAGGTCGTTTCCCTGCACAGCAATACGAGTCATTTTTGTAGACTTTTTCGCAACCAATTTTCACCCACTCACCCAATACATTACAGAGCAAAGGATCAGACGTTATGGGTCAGGCAGTTATTCGGACAGACAATCTTTGTAAAGCCTTTGGGCCATTGCAGGTACTCAAAGGCATCACCGCGGAAATTGGCAAAGGGCAGGTAATTGCCATCATTGGGCCATCGGGTTGTGGCAAATCGACCTTTTTGCGGTGCTTAAACCTATTAGAAATCCCAACATCAGGCAGGGTATTTTTCAAGGATACCGAAGTAACTGGCTCCAATGTCAGCATTTCAACAGTTCGTCAGGATGTAGGCATGGTATTTCAGCACTTCAACTTGTTTCCTCACATGACTGTGCTGCAAAACATTACCTACGCTCCCATCAAGATCGAAAAAATTCCCCCTCAGGAAGCTAAGTTGTTAGGAATGGATTTACTGAGTAAAGTGGGGCTTGCGGAAAAAGCCAATGTTTATCCCTCAAAGCTGTCGGGTGGCCAAAAGCAGCGTGTGGCGATCGCCCGTGCATTGGCCATGCGCCCAGAGGTATTGCTGTTTGATGAGCCAACATCAGCCCTGGATCCTGAAATGGTGATCGAAGTGTTGGAAGTCATGAAAGATTTGGCGCGATCGGGCATGACAATGGTGGTAGTCACCCACGAGATGCAATTTGCCAAGGACGTGTCGAGTCGAGTCTGGTTCCTCAACGAAGGATTGTTGGCAGAAGATGCCCCACCCGAAAAGTTTTTCACTAGGCCAGAATGTGAACGAGCTCAGCAATTTTTGCATCGCATGTTAGATAAATAGTGTGGCTAGGTGCCTGCTTACGAAATTTTGCGAGGTGCGTAGCCGATTATTGATCACAGCCCCTAGTAGAGAGTTGGTTGGATTGCCTTTCCGGTTGTGGGGTTAAACAGGTGTAGTTTGCTGGGGGCGATCGCTAACCACACGTCTTCCCCTACCTGCACAGGGCGATCGGCGTCTACACGCACTTGCCATCGTTCTGCTACTTGACCCTGACCTGGTTTGAGCTGGACAGTTAAATAGGTTTCGCGTCCCAGGGCTTCCACTACTTCTACTGTTGCCGCTAGATTTTTGGGTGCAGGCAGACTAATGCTCAGATGCTCTGGGCGAATTCCCAAAAGCAAGCGCTGACCATCGTAGGGTTTGAGCACGATGGCCCAAGGCTCTGGTAAGGTCAGACGAAATTCCTGATCCATTAACGTCAGGGGTGCTCTGAACTGGACAGACAGAAAATTCATCGGTGGTGAGCCAATGAATTCAGCTACAAAGCGATTGGCCGGATGGTGATACAACTCCAGTGGGGTGCCAATTTGCTGAATTTGGCCTGCATTGAGCACGGTGATGCGATCGCCCATGGTCATGGCTTCGGTTTGGTCATGGGTCACGTAAATCGTTGTTGTGCCCAGTTGCCGCTGAAGCTGCACGATCTGCGATCGGGTTTCGGTACGAAGTTTGGCGTCCAGGTTAGACAATGGCTCATCCATCAAAAACACTTGGGGACTGCGTGCCATCGCTCGTCCTAAAGCTACCCGCTGCTTCTGTCCACCCGACAGTTGTCTGGGCAGACGGTTTAGCAATGTGTCCAATTGCAGCATTTGTGCTACTTCCTGCACTCGCTGAGCGATCGCCCGTTCTTGCTCAGTCTGATAGCGCACACCCTTTGGCCATTGCCGTGTTAATTCGACTAAAAAAGTTTCTACGCTAGCCCACCGGGATGGGTTTGGGTGAGTGGTTGTCCGCCGCAACCCAAAAGCCAGGTTGTCAAACACTGTCATGTGGGGATAGAGCGCGTAGTTCTGGAAAACCATCGCAATGTCCCGTGCTTTGGGTGGCAGGTCATTGACGAGGCGATCGCCCACATAAATCTGCCCACCCGTAAGCGGCTCCAACCCCGCAATTAACCGCAGCAATGTGCTTTTGCCGCAGCCAGAGGGCCCCACCAGCACCATAAATTCTCCATCCTTAACTGTGAGGCTGATGTCGCGCAACACAGCCGTGGACTGCACGCGCGACGACTGGCCATCCGAGCTAAGGGAGCCCCTGGGAAAGCTTTTGTAAATCCGGTCTAAAACAACCTGAGCCACAGCTAGAGTTCATGGGTCAAAGCATTAGCTTACAGCAGTTTGAAGCGGGGGAACGGTCTTCTTTGTGCCAACCTGTTCATGAAGCAAACTGGGTGAAAAGTGACTATCTCACGATCGCCTGCCTAAGATTAAAACATCGTTCCAGCCAAAACCTTATGGAAACGATTTATTGGATTTGCTTAGTAGTCGGTGGTGGCTTTGTCCTGCTTTCCATCATGGGTGGATTTGACGGGCTTGATGCTGATGCCGACCTAGATGCTGATTTAGATGGCGATATTGACCTCAGCCCAGATGTTGATACTGACATTGAATTTGCGGATCCCGGCAAGGCATCGAGTCGATCGCGATTTGCCTGGTTGGGCATGCTCAAAAGCGTTAAGTTCTGGACCTTTGGCAGTTGTTTTTTTGGCCTAACAGGGACAGTGCTCTCTCGTTTGGCAGTACAACCCATCCTCACGTTGATTTTGGCCGTGCTAATGGGGTTAGTCTGCGGCTCAGCGATCGCCCTTACCCTGCGATCGCTCTATCGCCGTCAGGTAAATAGCCTAGTAAAAACCACCGACTTGGTTGGATTACTCGGCACCGTAGAAGTGCCCCTTAGCGCCAGCAGTCGTGGCAAAGTACGTCTTCAGGTAAAAGGCACCGTGATTGACTTTATCGCTTCCACTACCGAAGGGCGAGAATTTCGTCCCGGTGAACCCGTGTTGGTCGTGGGGATGGAGCAGAACAATCTTTGGGTGGTTTCTGCTCAAGAACTCAATACCTTTTCCACCGCAGACGAAGAGTAAACAAAGAAACCCTCACCCCTTCATCTCCCCATCCCTTCACCTCCCCCTCTCGCCTGCTCAATTAGGAATTCCTAATCACCCAAGTGTAGTCAGCTTTACACAGGGTTCACACAATCTCCTTACTTCATGAAAACACCATGAAATCAGACACAGCACTGGTACCCACCAGCCAGACAATGACCGTTGCTCAGGTTGCTCAGGTTGAACTGCCGCCAGTCCCTTCCCCTGCACCTTCTAGTTTGCTGCCCGCTATCCCCATTGCGCTTGGTGTGTTTGGTGGAATAGCTGCGTTGTTTATTGTCAAAACAACGATTCAAATATGTCGCCCCAATGAAATTCTGATTCTCTCTGGGCGCAAACACCGCAACAAAAAGGGTCAAGAAGTTGGCTATCGAGTCATCTATGGGGGGCGCGCATTTGCCATTCCCATTTTGGAAAACGTGGAGCGCATGGACATTACCACCATGCCGATCGTGGTGGAAGTGAAAAACGTCTACTCTAAAGGTGGTACGCCTCTTAACATTCAAGCGATCGCCAATGTCAAAGTATCCAGTGACCCGACTGTAGCTGGCAACGCGATCGAACGTTTTTTGGGACGCAATCGTTCGGAAATTGCTCGTGTAGCGTTGGAAACCCTGGAAGGCAATCTACGCGGTGTTGTCGCCACCTTGACCCCAGAGCAGGTGAACGAAGACCGACTGCAATTTGCTGATCGCATTGCCCAAGATGTTGCCCGTGACCTAGCCAAGCTGGGTCTGCAAATTGACACCCTCCGCATCCAAAATGTGTCGGATAATGTGGACTACCTTAGCTCGATCGGGCGTCGCCAAATTGCCCATATCGTTCGGGATGCCGAAATTGCTGAAGCTGAAGCTGTAGGCAAGGCCGATCGAGTCGAAGCCGACTGCCACCGCGAAGCCGAAGTCTACAAAACCCAAGCCCTAACGCTGATCCAACAGAAGCAGAACGAACTCCGCAAAATTCAAGCCGAACTCGACCAACAGGCCAAATCTGAAGAAGCACGAACCATTGCTGCGGCTAACGAAGCTAAAGCCAGAGCCGAACAGCAACTGCAACCCATGCGGGCAGAATTGGCTCAACTGCGGCTCCATGCGGAGAATATCTTGCCTGCCGAGGCTGATCGCCAAGCCAAAGTGCTAAAAGCTCAGGGTAACGCTGCTTCCATTACTGAAAATGCCAAAGCAACGGCCTTAGCTAACGATTTGCTGTCGCAAGTATGGCGTGAAACTAACGACGTTTCAGAAATGCTATTGCTTCAGCAAATTGACGTGGTACTGAAAGAAGCAGCCAAAATCCCCAACCGCATTCACTTGGAGCACATCAACGTAGTAGACAGCGGCAATGGCCAATCCCTCACCAATTTAATGAATATCTACTACCCTATGGTGCGCCAGTTCTTGGAACAAGTCGATCAAAACTTGGGTATCAATGTGGCCAAAACCCTTAATCGCCAACCTGATGCGATCAACCAGTCGAATCCATCACGTAGAGATAACTAAATCATGGAAGCCATTCTTGCTTTACTCGGAATTTTAGGTCTTGGTACTGGAGCCGGAGCCTTGGTCATCCGCAACCTTTACTACATTTGCCAGCCCAACGAGGTGCTAATTTTTGCAGGCAGTTCCCACAAAACTAGAGATGATCGCCACGTTGGGTATCGCCTAGTCAAGGGTGGCAGCAGCATCCGCTTACCGCTGATCGAACAAGTCATGCGGATGGATCTGACTAACATGATTATTGACCTTAAGGTAGCCAATGCTTACTCCAAAGGCGGCATTCCCCTTACGGTAGAAGGGGTAGCCAACATCAAAATTGCTGGTGAGGAACCCGCTATCCACAACGCGATCGAACGGTTGCTCGGCAAAAAGCGGGAAGAAATTATCAAGATTGCTAAGGAAACCTTAGAAGGCAACCTGCGCGGTGTACTGGCTAGCCTGACTCCAGAGCAGGTGAATGAAGATAAAATCGCCTTTGCCAAAAGCCTGCTAGATGAGGCCGAAGATGACCTAGCCAAACTGGGGTTGGTGCTGGACACGCTGAAAATCCAAAGTATTTCCGACAATGTGCGCTATCTGGATTCGATCGGGCGTAAACAACGGGCTGACCTACTGCGCGACGCCCGCATTGCTGAAGCTGAAGCCAAAGCCGAATCAGCCATTCAAACCGTGGAGAATGAAAAAGTCACCACCTTGAACCGACTGGAACGCAACATTGAAATTGCCCGCGTCGAAGCCGAGCGTCGCATCCAAGATGCCCTCACAAAACGTAGCGCTGTGGTAGCTGAAGCTGAAGCCGAAATTGTCTCAGAACTGGCTCGTATCCAGGCTGAGATCCCCGTACAGCAGGAACGCATCAAAAAGGTAGAACAGCAGCTCAAAGCCGATGTAATTGCCCCAGCCGCCGCTGCCTGCAAAGAGGCGATCGCCCGTGCCGAGGGGGATGCCGCCGATATCCTAGAACAAGGTAAAGCTAAAGCCGAAGCGATTCGCCGTTTGGCCAAAGCTTGGCAGGATGCTGGCAACAATGCCCGCGACATCTACCTGTTGCAGCGCTTGGAGGGTTTACTGCAAACGTTGGCTGCCGCCGTGCCAGAGGTCAAGGTAGGAAATGTGACGATCGTCGATACCCAAACCAATGGTACTATTCCCAAAACTGCGGCCTTTGTGGAGCAACTGCGCCAAACCACAGGCATTGACCTGTCTACGATCGCCAACAACTTGATTTCCCCGCGACCTGACTCGTCATCCATCTCTTCAGCAGAAGGCAACCCTTTTGATCACTGATCCAAATAGGGTATCCACAGCGATCGGCAAACCAAACCAGCCGATATAGTAAAGGGGCAGCTTGCCGTTGCCCCTTTAAACTTGAGGTCACCTATGGACAATCTCGGTAAGTTGTTGCTAGTGGTGGGTGCAGGCATTATGTTGCTGGGAATAGTTGTACTGCTGCTGGGTGGACGACTCGGTTGGGTTGGCAACCTACCCGGCGATATCAAAATTGAACGCCCTGGCTTCAGCTTTTACATGCCAATTACCACCATGCTCCTCCTCAGTGCTGCACTCTCTGCCTTGCTGTGGGCCATTCGCCAGATCACCCCACGCTAATGACAGAAAAGCGATCGCGCCAGAGGCCACGCGATCGCTGCAAAACTGGCTAAATTAGCCGAGGTCTAGAAGCCTACAGCAGGCAAAAACGCTGCAATGGACATCGCCCTCACTAAAGTTGAAGTCAGCAACAGTGTCAGTGCCGCTGCCTGCTTCCAAGACGAAAATGAGCCAAGTTATCGATCGCCTCTAAGTGGATATTCTTCTGTAGTGGATTTGGTTCACTAATGGACTCGTTATCAATGTTCCATCGTGCTTAACAAGGAGTAGCTGCTGTGCAAGCTAAGTTTGATTTTTTGACGGTAGATGAGTGCGCCCAAGTGGATGCCGCTTTGTTAACTGCACAGGACAAGTTCGCAACTCGGGTTGCCATCTATGCGCTGCGATCGCTGCAACCAATTGCTCAGGCATACAACACTGCGATTCCTGATCTCACACCAGCACAAATCGAAGACTGGGTTTATCAGGATGAAATCCTGCAAACTCATGTTGATCGTGACTTCAAGCCATTTTTCGCTCGTCTCGTCTTTTCATCCATCAAACCCTTGCTGCAAGCGGCGCAGAACTTGGATAGTGCGATCGAGCAATTGACGGTTCCCCAGATCATTGCCCATTTTGAGCATGAAGCAAAACAGCGATTGATGTCTTAGGCTAAACCAACACCTCTGTTCTTATCTCTGACAGCAAAAGCATTTGACAGAATTTCTGACTCGGCGATTACAATCTGAGCGATTTCCGTTTGCCTGGGAATACTGAGGGTAACCTTCCAGGGTTCTAGGGGCAGCGACTTAAAGCATGTGGCAGCGGCTCAAAAATCTCTTCTTTAGTTTGCGAACCTACACCGACCTTAGCCCAGATCTGAGGATGCGGCGACGGGTCAATCGATCGCTGGGCGATCGTGCCAGATTATCGGCTAGTGAATGGTTCCAAACCTTTTGGCAGCCGTTAGGTATTTGTCCTGTGTTGAGCCAATTTATCTACAGCCGGTTCCAAGACTACACTGGGTTGACTTGGGGAAGGGTGCAACCGAGCGATCGCTTGTTTAGTGATCTAGGTATTCCACTAGTGTGCTGGTTTGACTGGGAAAACACGCTAATGCAGGATATGCAGGCTACCTTTGGAGTTAACCTAAAAGAATCCTTTGACCCCACTGCTTTTGAGACGGTGTATGAGTTGGTTGTGTTTTTGAACCAACAGGTTTTGACACAACATCAGCCTAAACTGCCCCAGTAGGCTGTCTGTATAGAGAGTGCAAAGGCTTGCTAGATCACTGCAAACGCTTGAGCCACCGCCTGCAATGCCTGGTCAATTTCTGCCGCAGACACAATCAGGGGAGGCACAAAGCGAATGACTTTGGGGCCAGCCGGTACCAGCAACAGTCCTGCGTCGATCGCAGCCTTGACCACCATCGGCGCAGTCAAGTCACAGTCGGCTTGCAGTTCCAGGCCATTGATCAGGCCCCAGCCCCGCACTTCACTAATTTTGCCAGGGTAGCGCTGGGCAATTTGTTGCAGCCCCGCCCGCAATTGCTCCCCACGCTGTTGCACATGGCTGAGCAAGTTTTCTCGAGCGATCGTTTGGCACACGGCTAGCGCCACGGCACAGGCAAAGGGGTTACCACCGTAGGTACTAGCATGGTCACCAGGCTGGAACACATCGCATTTAGAGTTGCACAGCATTGCACCGATCGGGATGCCGCCGCCTAGCCCTTTGGCTGAGGTAAAGATATCGGGTTCAATGCCCAAGTTCTCGTAGCCCCAGAGTTTGCCCGATCGCCCCATGCCAACCTGGACTTCATCACAAATCAGTAAAATGCTTTTCTCATCGCAAATCTGACGCACCCGCTGGAAGTACTCTACCTGACCGGGGCGCACGCCGCCTTCTCCTTGTAGCGCTTCCAAAAGGATGGCTGCAACTCGACGGCCATTCTGGTCTACCTCAGCGATCGCGCTTTCTAGCGCGGCAATATCGTTGTAAGGCACGTAGCAAAAACCAGGAACCAGCGGTGTAAATCCCTTCTGATATTTAGGCTGACCAGTCGCCGTGATCGTGGCTAGGGTGCGCCCGTGGAAACTGGCCTGAGCCGTGATGATAACCGGATCCTCAATCCCCAAGATTGTGTGGGCATACTTACGAGCCAGTTTGATAGCCGCTTCGTTAGCCTCAGCACCAGAGTTACAAAAGAAGGCGCGATCAGCACAGGAGTTTTGCACCAACCACTGTGCCAAGTTTCCCTGGGCTGGTGTGTAGTAAAGATTGGACACGTGGTGCAGCGTCTGGATTTGCTGTGTCACGGCTGCCACCATCGCTGGGTGTGCATGCCCCAGGGTGCAGGTGGCAATGCCTGCCACAAAATCGAGATATTCGCGGCCTGCCACATCCCACACGCGGCATCCGGCTCCTCGCTCTAGGGCGATCGGGTAGCGCGCGTAGGTATTCATCACATAGTCATCAAATGCCTCAGCACTAAAAGGCACTGGCTCTGGGGGAGTCTGTTCAACCGCAAATGATGGCGACGAAAGCAAGGTATCTGGGCTCACGAGTCGGTATCCTTCCTTGTGAAGTTTGTCGGAAAATGAGAACAGGTGGCTTTTGGGTATTGGGAATTTAGGTTTGGAATATAGCCTAGAAAGTCATCTGTCCTGAACAAATTTAGTTACCCATCATCCTACCAACACTCCTTTGAGAGTTCAGCGAAACCCGTTAATATTCTGTGACATGCAAGCGATCTCCCTTCGAGTCCTCTTTTCTCTGACGCTGGTAGCCCTTACTCCTGGTTTATTGGCCTGCCTTGACCAGAAGCCTACTGCTGTCAGCACCGAACCCACCTGGCAAAAAATCACCTTCGATTGGCAGCAAATTTCGCCGGAGGGTCTAGTGGGGCCTGCGGATGGGCGGCGATCAGTAAGCTATGAATTTTGCATTCCCGCCCAGGCAGCGATTTTAGCTGAGGTGCAGGCGATCGACCCCACCATGCGCCACTATCGCTCACAGGGACGAATCGGCTGCCGCCCTGATCAATACCTGTGTATTGGCCACACCC
>Ga0224722_1001544_pt1 | contig 12722 bp, 10 predicted proteins | sample Balambano_FR1_Me_FD_161646 | JGI IMG/M metagenome (GOLD analysis project Ga0224722, IMG submission 161646) | Freshwater sediment microbial communities from Lake Towuti, South Sulawesi, Indonesia - Balambano_FR1_MetaG | ecosystem: Environmental > Aquatic > Freshwater > Lake > Sediment | place...
GCGTTGGCGTCGCGCTGTTCGTCCGCGTTGGGGTATTCGTTGCAGTCGGCGCGGTGGTATTTGTATAGGTGCGAGTCGGTGTTCGGCTCGGCGTATTCGTCGGCAAAGTGGTTGCGGTGCGTGTTGCCGTCGGCGATAACGTATGGGTATTCGTTGGAGCATGTGTATTCGTCCGCGTATGCGTCCTGGTTGAGGTCGCCATTGGCGCAGGTGTGTTGGTGTAAGTGCGCGACGACGTGGATGTCGCCGTATTTGTCGGGCTGCTGGTGTTAGTTGCCGATGGACGAGTGGTATTCGTATATGTTGAAGTTAACGTAAACGTTCGCGTCAGGGTAGGAGTCGCCGTTGCCGTCGGGCTTAACGTTCTGGTGGAAGTTGCCGTATTTGTCGGGCTGCTGGTGTTGGTTGCCGATGGGCGGGTAGTATTGGTGAACGTTGAAGTTAGCGTGAAGGTACGTGTCCGGGTGGGAGTCATCGTTGCCGTCGGACTTGACGTTCTGGTGGATGTCAGTGTTGCGGTAGATGTATTCGTCGCTGATGGTGGAAACGGGGTATTGCTTGCGGCAGCAGTTGGGGACACCCTTGCCACCTGCACTGCCTCCGACTCGTCTGAAGGGACAGCAGGGGCGACTGTCGAAGCAAATAGTTCCCCGAATATTGGCGTGAACGTTGGTTCCGCCGTCCCCGTCTGATTAACCGTGCCTGTTGTCGCATTATTTGTCGGAAGAGCTTCGCTCGTGCCTAGTGTGAGTGGAAGGGATGTGACGCCGCCCGAAGATAAGGTCTCCGTCGGGCTTTCTGCCTGCGTGACTTCTGCTGTTTCAGCGGCACTGGTTGGTGTGTAGCGAACTGCGGCTTCGCGCCCTTCATTGTTGGAAAGCGAGAGGATAATCCCGAAAATCAGCGCCAGTGCCAAAACCAGTACAGCGACGATTGCTACGATGACTTCGCTGCCAATATCTCGCCGCATTTACGACTCCAGCATGAGTTCAGCCTGTAAAGGAATTGCAAAATTGAACGCCGTTCCAACGCCCATCGTCGAGTCTACCCAGATTTCGCCACTTTGCGCCTCGATCAGCGCTTTGGCAATCGCCAAGCCCACGCCTGTGTCACCCAAGCCCTGTATCAGCGGGTTTTCCGCCTTATATTTGCGGGCAAACACACGCGGTTGATCTTCGGGCAAAATACCGCCGCCGCGATCTTCAAATGAGACGAGCAGCGCAGACGACGGTTCCTTATGCCCGTTCACCTGACGGTTATAGGTGCCGATCTGCGCCGAGATGAACAACTCGCTGTTCACCGGAGACGCCAGATAGGCATTGGTCAGCAGTTGACCGATAATCTGGCTCATGGCGTCACGGTCTGCCAGCACTGGCGGCGCGTCATCATCAAGGCTCAAATGCACTGTCAAGCCTTTTTCACGCAGCGGGTTCGCCGCGCTGGTAATCGCATCATCAATCAATTCAATCACGTCAACAGGCTGCGGCTCCAAGCCGAATTTGCCTGCGTCCAGGTAAGACAGTTGAATCAGGTCTTCCATCATGGCGGATAAACGATGGACATTGGCGGAAACGCGCTGGAGAAACTTACGCTGCATTTCACCAAGAATGCCCGCTGACTCATTCAGCAGGAGGTCAACATAGCCGACAATCGAAGTCATCGGCGTTCGCAGTTCCTGTACCATTCCAACCAGCGCATCAGGGTTATCGGGGCGATAGATCACCTGCGGTTGCAGGCTGGCGGCACGAATCTCCGCCATTTGCAGCTTATCCTCAACTGCTGCAAGGCGACTGCGCGTATCGTTCAATTCTCGCTCAATGTCGGCGCGTTGGGCGGTCAGTTCTTCAATCATGCGCGTGAGCGCCCCAACCCCATCCACGCCCAACTGCTGCAAGCGGGTTCGATCCCCTTCAATCCGCGCCATCAACTGATCGCGCTGTGTTTCGACCGCCTGCCGTTCCGCCAGCAGCAGATCACGGCTCTGTGTGAGGTGCGTTCGTTCATTTGCCAGCGATTGAATTTCACCGCGAAGCGCGTTCAATTCTTCGTGCGCTTCCGTCAACTCCTGTTCAAACGCGGCATTTTCCGCCAGTACCCGCGCTTGCAGCGCTCGCATACTCTCCTGACGAAGTACCAACTCATCCCGTTCCAGCCGCATTTTCTCGCGCTGTTTGTTCATGGCTTCACGGTCGGAAGCAAGATGGGCAACTTCAGTTTGCAGCGCCTGAATCATTTTCTCGCGCTCACCCTCGCGGGCGATCAGATCGTCCACCTGAGCGCGGTCACTGAGCAGCATGTCACGTTCATGCTTCACATCGTCATAACGCGCTTGCAGCACCGCCCTCTGTTCATAAATCTGAGTGATCATCTGGGTCAGTCCGCCGCTGTTGACTTGAATACCCAGTGCCGCAAGCTGCGCTTCAATATCCACCAGCTTTTCATTGAGCGAATCGCGTTCCAGTTCAACGCGAGCTTTTTCATCGCTCATGCGCTCGATCATTTCCTGAATGACTCGCGGCGCTGCACCTCCCGTTTGACGAATTTCATCGAGTTCGATATGCAGGCGATCCCGCTGCGTGACCAGGTCATCCTTTTCGCGCCGCAGCGCCTCGATCAGCGCCTTGAACATGCCAGCGGTATCGTCACCAGACGCACCCGCCAGCGCGGTTTCCGCTTCACGCAGGCGTACAGCCAGGCGATCCCGTTCCTCAATTAGCTTTTGGTGTGCATCATTCAGGGTGATAATGCGCTGCGAGATAGACTGGCTTTCCTGCGTATCACCCAGCGAACGGGCGACTCGGCTGCGCTCATCATCGAGTTCAATCTTGAGCGTCGTCACCTGTTTTTGTAACTGCCCGATCTGATCCCGCGACGCATCGAGGTCAGCCTGCATATCGCTCCATGCACGAAGGGCGCTGTCCGCCTCAATTTCCTCTGGCGAAACGCCCTGCGCCATCGCTTCGATCACGCGGCTTTCCGCCTGCAACCGTGCATTGCGGGCGGCATAACTCAGCGCCAGCAGGTTCGCGGCGATTATCCCGATGCCTTTCAGTAACTCTTGCTCCGAGTCGATCAACTCTCGCCCTGCATAAGGCAGCCCGATCATCAGCACTGCCAGCAGTTCGCGTTCACTCACCAATGGTTGAAAATAAGTAGGACCTTTGGACTCAATATCCAATCGCGCATACAGATCGGTCAGTTCCTCGCCATTACGATCCGGATACAACGGGCGCTGGACGCGGCGTTCAATTGCATTCGCAAGCGTCACCTGCTCATCAAGATTGATTGAAATGCCTTTGATCGTCCGCCCCATCACGCGATCCACGCCGACAATCACATCGGCATAATGCGCCTCCGGGATACTCAACAGCACACCAACATCACCCTTGAGCGTGTTCAACGCAGCGCTGACGATACGCTCCGGGATATTTTCAGGTGAAGCCTTCTCCAGCATGATCCCAAGCGCCTTCATCAGTTGTGCGGACTCGCGTTCTGAGACGGGCGAGGATTCCACAAGCGTGGGAGCAGCCTGATTCTGAACAGGAACAGCAGGAGAAAATGGAACAGACGCAGTTGCAGATGTGGATCGTGGCTGCCCCGTTGGCTCGGAAACAGTCTCATGAGGCTGGTCAAGCTGCACGATGACCATACGATAGACGATGCTCAGAGCGAGGATCATGGACGCTAGAAACGCCAGGCGCGGCAGCCCGGCGTAATCGCCCACAAGCGTCCCCTGCCCGATGGTGATGAGCGTCGCGGCATAACCGAGCAGCAGCACGCCAAAATACACCAGTTTCAACGGCGCATCATGGATAATGCGAAAGTAGACGAGACACAGAATAGCACCGAGTAAACACAGCGCCGCCGGAATGAACGTCCACGTCGCCCCGTAACTGAACGTGTTGAAGTCAGCCGTTTGATAAACTGAAGACCACTCAATCCCTGTGACCACGTACCCGACAGCCGCCCAACCAATCAGGATAAGCAGCGCCGCATTGCCTGCCCGACCAAAACGTTCATGATCAGCGGTGATGAATGCCCAGCCAAGAAACAGCACCACCAGCACATGCACGAGCCGATCAATCGGCGGCAAAATCGCTTCAGACGGGGTCTCGGTGGCAATCGCAAAAATCGCGCTGACCAGCAGCAGCGTCCACGCGATCACAACACCCAGCGTCGCCAGTACATAAATGCGCGGCGCACGATTTTCCCTGTGGCGCAGGCGCACCCCCAATGCCATGAAGAATGCCGCCTGAGATAGTGCAAATACAGCCAGGTAATAGATGAGATCGCCGGGCGAAACCACAAGGAGATTGACGAAATCGGTAGAGGAAGTCACGGCGAGCGCCCTCAAAGGTACAGTTTTTGCAACATCAGTATACTACATTCTAACGTTTGCGCGTGTTGGGATACCGTTTGCAACGTATTCGTGCGGCGTTTAACCACGACGGAAGCGTAGGGATAGCGCCAGACATGTCAGTTGACGTGCAAGTGGCGGCTTTGTAGACTAACAAATCGTGTTTTTCGCAAGGCGGGTAATTTTTCGCATGGCAACGACCACCAATCTGACAGGGTTAGGCACGAAGAAAAAAGGGCGGCGCTTGCCCATTCTGGCGCTGCTTTCGTGGCTGTGCATCCTGCTTGCCACCGGCTTGTTTTCTCTCGAACTGATCCGTTTCAGCCAGCAGGCGGACACGCTCTCGGTTGATGTGAATGTCGGCGGTGTGGATGTGGGCGGTTTATCCCCTGCTGAAGCCGTCAACCGTTGGGAGCAGGCTTATGCCGCGCCCATCACCCTCTGGTATGCTGACAGCCCGATCCTGCTCGATCCCGCCAGCGTCGGCTTTCGCACCAATCAGGAATCCATGCTTGCCGCCGCCCGTGCTGCCAGCGAGAGCGAAAACTCTTTCTGGTCGCGCTTCGTCAATTTCCTCACCGGTCAGCCCACGCAAGCCGCGTTCAATGTTGAACTTTCCGCCGACTATCAGGAACGCCTGCTGGATGAATACCTCAACGACATTGCCCGCCGCTATGATCGTGCGCCGGGCAGCGCCGATTTTGATCTACAAACCCTGTCCATACGCTCCGGCGGTACCGGTTACACGCTGGATGTTGAGGCGGCGCTTCCGTTGGTAGATGCCGCGCTGCGCGATCTGAACAATCGTAATGTCGTGCTGCCTGTCGAAGACGCCAGCGCTGGTTTGCCTGACATCAGCGCATTGCAGCAGTTGATCATCAGCTATCTTGACTCGCAGGGATTTATCTATGATGGGCAATCTTCCGTCGCATCGGTCTTCGTGATGGATTTGGAAACAGGCGCGGAGGTCAACATCCTGAGTGATGTCGCCGTCTCCGCTGCCAGCACCATCAAAATGTCGATCCTCACCGATTACTTCCGCAATCTGCTGTTTGCGCCGAACGACGAAGAAGCGTTCCTGATGGCACAGTCGTTGCTGTGCAGCAATAACAGTTCGTCGAACCTGATTATGGAGATCAACGGTGGTGGCGATCTTTACGCGGGAATCGCCGATGTGACCAACACCATGCAGTATATCGGTGCGCGAAACTCGTACATTTCCGCGCCGCTGTATCTCGGCGGTGATCAGGAATTAGGCAGTATCCCCGCCCCGACAACCACGCCGAATACAACTTTCAACACGGGCGCAGACCCGTATAACCAGACGACTACCGAAGACCTTGGGACGATCCTGAGCATGATTTACGACTGTGCCTTGTATGGCTCAGGGCTGATAGCGGCATACCCTGAAGGTGAGTTCACACAGCAGGAGTGTCGCCAGATGCTTAATCTGATGAGCGCGAATGATCTGGGGCGATTGCTACAGGGTGGTATTCCTGCCAGCGTACCCATCGCTCACAAGAACGGTTGGCTCGATAATATTCACGGTGATGCGGGGATCGTCTTTTCCCCGAACGGGCGCAATTACATTATCGCCGTGTTCGTATGGGAAGAAGGCGACTTTTTCAGCTTTGACCGCGCCTGGCCCCTCGTTGAAGGGGTATCCCGCGCCGCATGGAATTACTTCAATCCACAGGACCCATTGATTCAACCGCGCACGGACTTGCCTGAACAAGCCCGCGCCTGTGACGAGTTTTCACCACCCTTCGGTGAAGTCAATCTGGATGACATCAATGCCTGGCGGGATGGCGGTGTATCTATTCCTTGGAATTCGATTAATTAGACTGTAGCGAAATTCGTTGTGGTTACGAGGAAGCACTCAGGTGCATTCCCATCGTCAGGATGTTTTCATCGTTCTCACGCTGATAGTGAACTTCATCCATCACGCGCTTGATGAAAAAGACGCCCAGTTTACCCGTCGGACGCTCTTCCAGAGGCAAGTTGATATTTGGGTCAGGTTGTTGCAGGGGGTTAAACGGCGGGCTGGAATCATGTAGCATCACATAGAAGCGGTCGCTGTCTGCCCAAACAGAAATACGTATCACTTTTCCCGCGTCTCCGCCCTGAAAACCATGCTCGATGATATTGGAACAGGCTTCATCCACCGCAAGCTGACAGCGAAAAGTGCCGCGCTCAGACACTTTCGCAGCGTGTGCCGCTTCACCGACGAATGCCCGTGCCTCAGCCAATGCAGGCATTTGTGCGGGAATATTGAGGTGGCGCTTTTCCATGATCGCGCTCGATTCTCGCTGTTTCAGGCGCTGGCAAGCGCGGCACTGCGTGACGGATAAATCTGAAACACCGTATCCAGCCCCGCCATTTCCAGAATATCGCGTACACGTTCTGACGGTTGGGCAAGGCACAAATCGCCCGACTCACGTTTGGCTTTCTTGTACGCCATGACCAGTTCGCGCAACCCCGCGCTGCTCATGAAATCCAGCCCGGACAGGTCGAGGATCAGATTTTTACGTCCGCCGTCAAGCTGTTCATTTAATGCGCCGCCCAGTTCATGAGCATTGCTGCCATCAATTCGCCCACTGACCTCGACCAGAGTTGCCCGATCCTGCTGTGATACCTCAATATTCACCATAGCCAAATGAACTCCTTATCATCAAGATTATACTGATAAATACTCAGGCTGCTAAAGCACGGCTCAGCTGCGCCGTTTATACTTGATGCCCGTTGGAGTGATTTTTGGGAACAAGCATGGATACCAGTTACGTTTTGTTACTCACCGCCGCCTTTACCGTGATGTTTTTTCTGATTCAGCGGACGGAACGGCAAAAGCGCGTGATCGTGATTCTGATTTCGCTCGTCGCGTTTGAACTGATCCGCCGCTTTATCTGGTATCGGGATATTCATCATGAGGCGGGGTTAGCGATTTTTATCGCCCTGCTCCTGAATTTCGTCTTCTGGCTGTTCATCGGGCGTTACAACCCCGTCGGCACCAGCGATGATATTCAGGTCTTAGGCATGGATGATTAACTGAGGCAATAAATTCGCGTCACTGGAGGCTAGTGCGAGTTTGGTACTCAATCAGGACTTTGACTCCCCTCTCCCCGCTTGTGTGGGAGAGGGGCTGGGGGTGAGGGGTCTACCCCACCACCGTCAGAGGAATGACGTCGGCCGTTTGCAGCATGACCACGCTGATCCGTGCGGCAATGGTCTGTGCGAGGCGATGGAAGGCTATCCCCGCTGCTGTATCGGGCTGGTGAATGACAACTGGACGTCCGTAGTCCCCGCCCTTGCGAACCTCGGCATCTAGCGGAATACGCCCTAAAAAGGGCACGTTTCGGTCTTTAGCCAGCCGTTCGCCGCCCCCCTCGCCGAAGAAATCACCTGCCATGTTTTCCACGATTCCCAGAACAGGGACATTCAGCGTCTCAAACATCGCCGCGCTTCGTAACGCATCGGACACGGCGACATCCTGCGGCTGTGTGACGATGATCGCACCTGTCAGCGGGAAGGACTGCGCCAGGGACAGCGGCGCATCACCAGTGCCGGGTGGCAGGTCAACGATCATATAGTCGAGGCTGCCCCAGTTGACATCGGTGAAAAACTGGCGAATCGCGCTGTGCAGCATCGGTCCGCGCATGATCATCGGCTTGTTCGGGTCAATCAAAAATCCCGTGCTGATGACTTTCACCCCGTAAGCCTCAATCGGGATCATCTTTTCATCAATCACACGCGGGCGACCATTTCCTAATCCTGTCATCATCGGGATGTTCGGGTTGAGGATGTCGGCATCTATCAAACCAACTCGCGCTCCGGCATCCGCCAACGCCGCAGCCAGATTAACCGCAACCGTACTTTTCCCGACGCCGCCTTTGCCGCTGGCGACCGCGACAATACTTCGCATCGGTACGTCAAGCCGCCCATGTATATTGCGATCCGTCGGCACCTGTGCGTCCCAGCGAATGTCGAGTTTTTGTATACCCGGTACTTTGCCGATCACCGCCGCGTTACAACTTGAGACAAACACATCTTTCAACGGACAAGCGGGAGTCGTCAGAACAATCGTGAATTTCGCCGTGCTGCCTTCTATCGTTAAATCGCGTACCATATTGAGCGAGATAATATCGCGGTGAAGTTCCGGTTCTATCACGGTACTCAGCGCTGCCATCACTTGCTTGACATCAGCCATCGAAATTAGCCCTCGCCACCTTCCTGTTTTGCTGCTTTCCGTGCGAGTGCCGCCTCGCGCTTGGCGCGGCGCTCTTCGGCGCTGAGTTCTCCAGACGCCGCGGCGGGCGCGGGAGTACCTTCTGCTACTGTCGGCGGTGCAGCTTCTCTGACCACTTCCTGCGCGGCGGTTTCGCCTGTCACTTGCGTCGTCTCAACAGGTTCTTCCTTCACAGGAACAATCGGCGGCACGTATGGCGAGTCAGGCGTCGGACCAGGGATGGCAAGCGGCGCGTTCACTTTTTGCTTCTGCTTGACCACGTCCTGATGTTCCCAGCTTCCACGAGCTATCGCTTCTTCCCACGCCGTTGTCGGAGCAATCTTGCGCCAGTAACTCAACGGCTTGGAGAGTTTATCCTTGTCGTGAATATGCGTTTCTGTGCGGTCATAATCCGCCATTTCGTAATCGTGATCCATCTTAATCGCATCGAATGGACAGAATTCGGCACAGTAGCCACAGTTCATGCAAATGTCAATATCAATGAAAAATGCCTGCGGTTCGGGAACGGGGCGCTTGGAAACCGGGTCTTCACCGCGCACAATCCAGATACACTGCGGCGGGCAAACCTTCGCGCAAATGCCGCAGCTTGTACACCAGTCGTGACCGGGGCGTTCGGGATGATCATTATCTTCAACAACCAGGAACGGGATGAAGCGAAACCGCTCCGGCACGGCGATTTTTTCGTCGGGATACTGAACGGTGTACACACCCGCCGTATCCGTACCCTGACGCTTCTCAAATTTCTGCGTCGTGGTCAGTTTCTTACCCGCGTAGCGCAGGTCATCCGTATACGACTCAATGAAATGCTTGAAGGTAACACTTAGCCCCTTCAGAATACCCATTCCGTACATACGTCTCTCCTGAGAAGCCTCAGATTGATCCTAGCGATCCGTCTCGCCTAACACAATGTCAATACTGCCCAGAATGGCGACCACATCTGCCACCTTCTGCCCCTTCGCCATCTGACCCAACGGCGTCAGGTTGATGAAGCTTGGAGCGCGAACATGATAGCGCCAGGGGTTTTGCGGACCTTTCGGGTCACCTGCCGACACCGTATAAAAACCAAGCTCACCCTTCGGATTTTCCACACGCCCATACGACTCGCCAAGTGGCATACGCGGCATATACACCGCCTTATTGCCGGAGAAAACGCTTTCGCCGTGTGTTCGTTCCAGGCGCGGCAAAATCTGCTTGAGGATTCGCACGCTCTCGCGCATTTCATCAATACGAATCAGGTAGCGGTCATATATGTCGCCGTTGTAACGAACCGCGACATCAAAATCCAATTCCGGGTAGATACTGTACGGGTCAGCGCGGCGAACATCATAGGGAACGCCGCTGGCTCGCAACAGTGGGCCCGCCGTGCTGTAGGCGATTGCCATATCCGCTGGCAGATAACCGACGCCGCGTGTTCTTGTTTTGATAATTTCGCTGTCCGTCAGGAAGTGGTCGAGTTCGTCAATCGCTCTCGGCAGGCTTTCGTTGATCAGATCGGTCAGATAATCCATCGTATTGAAATCACGAATCTGATCATTGACGAGATTTGCCACGCTGCGAATCCGCTCCGGCAAATCCTTGAACACGCCGCCAAAGCGCATGTAATTCGGCATCATACGGCTGCCCGCTGTCGCCTCAAAGAAGTCGAGAACCTTTTCGCGCTCCTCAATTGCATACAGGGCGGGGGTGAAGAATGCGCCAAGATCATTGAGCAGGAAGCCAACCGCCCAGAAATGGTTGACAATACGGGTTAATTCGACCATCAGCACACGAATCACTTCCGCCCGATAGGTCGGCGGCTGATACCGTGCGCCGAGCGACATCAGGTTTTCAACCGCCAGCGCATAGCCGAGGTTGTTGCTCATACCAGAAATGTAGTCGAGGCGATCCGTGAACGGCATGTTGTGATACCACGCGTTCCGTTCACCGATTTTCTCGTGATTACGATGCAGATAGCCCATGACGGGTTCGAGCGTTTCAATCGTCTCGCCGTTGAGTGTGACGACCATGCGGAACACGCCATGCGTACTGGGATGATGGGGACCCAGGTTGACGACGAGGCGGTCTGTTCGCAGCTTATCCTCGCTGTCAAAAGTCTCAACATCTACACCCAGACCCATGCCGCGATACAGCGAGTCCTCAGAGTCATCGCTGAGACGGCTTAAGTCAAGATCGTCAGGATAGCGGACATTTTTGCCGAACATATTCAGTTCTTCGGCACGGCGCACAAATCCTTTGGGCCAGCGGCTGTCAAAGGGCTTATGTTCTTCCTCGTAGTAGGCTTCCTTCCAGTCCTTCCGCATCGGATGACCGTAAAAGCCATCCCAGAGCAGAATGCGTTTCAGATTGGGGTGACCAGGAAAGTGAATGCCGTACAGGTCATAGGCTTCGCGTTCCTGAAAATCCGCGCCCGGATAGACATCAATCAGTGACGGAATCGCCGCATTTTCACGCGGGGTCTGAGCCTTGAATACGAGCGCGGGCCCACCGCTGATACGGTAAGCGTGATAGACCATTTCCATCGAGTCTTCCACGCCGAGATAATCCACCGCCGTCGCGCTGGACAGGTAATTGAAGCCGAGTTCATCACGGATCGCCGTCGCCACATCCACAAGCTGCGCCCGATCCACGATGACCCCGGTGTAACCCTGACGCCCATCATCTTTCACCGCATCGGGAAATTTTTCTTTCAGGTAAGCGATTGCCGTGCCGACATCGGTTGTTTCCGGGCGAACAGGCGCAATCATCTGGTCAGTCATCACACCCTCTATACGCTAATTCTTCGCCGCCAAAGCACGTTTACGCGCAAGCGCATCCATCCGCCGTTCCAGCCGTGCCGCCGCGACTTCGGCATCCACGACGACGACCACTTTCGCGGCAATCGCAGCAGGACCCGCAGCCGCTTTCTTCGACGGTGTGATCTGCAAGGCTACGGCGGGCAGTTCACGGATTGCGTATGCCTGTCCCTCCGCTGCGGCTGTCGCCTGCCGACGAATCAGTTCCATCTGGCGCGGATCGATTACATCAGGTCCCAGAATCGGCACCGGAATCGGATCAGACGGTCCGACGCCATACCACGGCACATTATCCATATTGGCGAGCGATTGCCCGTCAATCTTGTGTTGCAGTGAAATCAGTCCGTGCAGTAATGCCTGCGGCGTCGGGGGGCAGCCGGGAACGTACACATCCACCGGAATATACTGATCAATCCCGGAGACGACGTTGTATCCTTCCTTGAAGGGACCACCGCCGCTGGCACATGCGCCCATTGCCAGAACGTATTTCGGTTCGGGCATCTGGTTGTACAGGCGCACAATCGGCACGACCATCTTCTTCGTCACCGTGCCGGACACGATCATCAGGTCGGACTGGCGCGGTGTCGCCCGCATCACTTCCATACCAAATCGTGCCAGATCATAACGAGACGCTGCCGTTGCGATCATCTCAATCGCGCAGCACGCCAAGCCAAACAGCATGGGCCACATCGAGGAACGACGCCCCCAGTTGTAAATGCGGCTCAGGCTGGTTACAGCGAGGTTGCCCTGCATTTCGTCAGGAATTGGAAATTCAGTATCGTGCAGTTGGCGCAAATCCAGATCGCTCATCTGGCGCTGACCTCCTCAAACCACTCACGCAGAATATCTGTCAAAATCGCTTCATTTGCCAACGCAGGTTCATCAGCAAAATCTTGAAGTGCAATCACCCATTGATACAGTTGCTCAAGTCCCACATCATCCAGATCGACATCAGGATACGCCGCGATCAATGCCAGCGCGATTTCAAACGTGCTATCCCAATACAAGGGGAATGTGTGAAGCTCCATTACGCTCAAGTTTACCACAAGTCCTGTTGTCTTACGCTTATCAACCGACGATTCTTGCTATTCGCGGTTATCAATCTGCGCCCGCTGCAACTGCCCGCTGTAATCCACATAGACCGACTTCCATTCAGTGAAAGAGTCGAGCGCCGTCTGCCCGGCTTCGCGCATTCCGTTACCCGTGCCGCGTGTGCCGCCGAACGGAAACTGAATTTCCGCGCCTGTCGTACCGTGATTGATATAGACGATACCTGTCGTCAGGTCGCGGATGGCGCGGAACGCCGCATTCACATTCTCGGTGAATATGC